>OVEP010006140.1_pt6 | contig 11686 bp, 10 predicted proteins | sample 1779801 | NCBI WGS metagenome assembly OVEP01 (sample SAMEA3914791, study PRJEB12502) | metagenome | biome: forest; material: soil | place: Canada | collected 2011-07-03 | depth 0.1 m
TTCTGCCGCGAACGCCTGGGTCGGCCATGCGGCCACGCTTGATACGCTCAACAGGCTCAATACGCTTGGCGCGCCCAGCGTGCTTAGTGCAAGCAACCCACCCGCCGCCACACCGCGCAAGTTCATCGTCCCCATACGCGCTCCAGCTTTTCAAATACGACCGGCGGCGACACGAACTGCAATTCCTGCGTCGCGGCATCGACCGCGACCTGGATCGTGTAGCCCTTCGTCAGCCGCGTACCGGATGCGCAATCGACAATTTCGTAGCCTATTTTCAGACGGTTCTCGTGTTCGAGCAGTTGCGCGCGTACTTCGATCGCCTGGCCATAGGTCGCCGGGCGCACATACTTCAGATGCGCCTCGACGATCGGCCACAGGTAACCCGAGGCCTGCATCTCGCGGTAGTCGTAATCGAAGGTGCGCAACAGCGCCGCGCGGCCAATCTCGAAGTACTTCAGGTAGTGGCCATGCCAGCACACGTTCATCGCGTCGACGTCGTGAAACGGCACTTCGACCGTCGCGCTGGCGGTCAGCACTTTAGGGGAGCCGGTCATGCGTTCGAGCCTCCGCGATAGTCGTTCAGCAAATCGCACGCGGCGACGCGCGCGGTGAGCGCGCGCAGGTCGCTCTCCAGCGCGCGGTCTTCGTCGACGAACGGCGACTGCGCCGTCACGCTGTCGATAAAGACTTGCAGCGGCGCGGGAACCGGCGTGGCGCTGTCGATCTTCAAACGCAAACGGGCGGCTTGCACCGTCGCCAGCGTATGCGCGGCGGCGACCTGCTCGGTCAACTCCAGCACGCGCAAACAGTCGCGCGCGGCGATCGTGCCCATGCTGACCTTGTCCTGATTGTGTGCTTCGGTCGAACGCGAGAAGACGCTCGCGGGCATCGTGTTTTTCAACGCCTCGGCTGTCCATGCTGACGATGAAATCTGCACGGCCTTGAAGCCATGATTGATCGCGGCACGCGCGGGAGCCGCGCCCGACAGATTGCGCGGCAGGCCGTTGTTAAAATTCACGTCGACCAGCAGCGCGAGCTGCCGGTCCATCAAATCGGCCAGATTGGCGACCGCGACTTTCAGCGAGTCCATCGCGAACGCGATATGGCCACCGTAGAAGTTGCCGCCGTGCAGCACGCGCTCGTTGTCGGGATCGATCAACGGATTGTCGTTCGCGCTGTTCAGTTCGTTCTCGACGTCGCGGCGCACCCACGACAAGGCATCGCGCGCAACGCCGATCACATGCGGCGCACAGCGAATCGAATAGCGGTCTTGCAGACGATGCCCTGGCGTATCGTCGCGCCCGGTCAGATCGTCGCGAATCCACGCTGCGGCTTCGGCCTGGCCTACGTGCGGCTTCACTTCGAATAGGGTTGCGTCGAAGTGTGCGGCACGGCCGTCGAGTGCAACGGTAGAGAGCGCGGTGAGACGTGCGGTAAGGCGTGTCAGATGATCGGCGCGCGCGAACGCGAGACAGGCGAGGCCCGTCATCACCGCGGTGCCGTTCATCAGCGCGAGCCCTTCTTTTGGCGCGAGCGTCAAGGGTGTATGACCGAGTTCGGCCCAGACCTCTCGCACGTTGCGCAGGGCGCCGCCGACCATCACATCGCGCTCGCCAGCAAGCGCGGCGGCCACATACGAGAGCGGCGTCAGATCGCCACTTGCACCGACCGAACCTTCCGACGGAATACGCGGCAACACACGATGATTGATCAGATCGGCAAGGCGTTCGAGCAACACAGGACGTACGCCGGAAAAACCGTAGGCCAGCGAGTTGAGGCGCGCGGCGATCACTGCAAGCGTTTGCGCGTCGTCGAGATACTGGCCCATTCCGCAGCCGTGGTAACGCGTCAGTTGCAATGGCAAGGCTTCGACGAGTTCCATCGGCACGTCGACCACGCACGCATCGCCATAGCCGGTGTTGACGCCGTACACGGTCGCGCCCGACGCCAGATGCCGGCGCAGAAAATCCGCGCCGCGCTGGATGCGCGCGTGCCATGCCGGATCAGCACTCAGCGCAACTGGCGCGCGATGCTGCGCGATCGCGACGACCTCTTCGATCGTCAGCTTGCGCCCGCCGATCGTCACCGACGCCGCGTTTGCGCGGGTGTTCTCTGTTGCGCTGGCGTTCGGCGCCTCGATCAGATCATGTTCGGCCATGTGTGCCTCGCTTGGGGCTGGCCCAGAAATCGAAGAAGTTGAACCATTGATAAGGTGCCTTGCGGCAATAGTGTTCGAGGCGCGCCGCATAACGCTGCGCCCACGCGGCAAGATGCTGCGCGCGTTCGCGGCGCGGCAACTCGATGCGCTCGGCGAACGGCTCGAAATACAGACGGTAACCGTCGTGCTCTTTCAGGCAGAAGAACAGATAGACGGGGCAGCCTAAGGCATGCGCGAGCACGTAGGGCCCTTGCGCGAACGGGGCGGTCGAACCGAGAAATTGCGCTTCGGTCGTGCGGCCCGCTTCGTGTGCCGGCACGCGGTCGCCGACGATCACCAGCAGCTCGCCCGCATCGACGCGCTCCTGCATCATCATCGCGGTCTCGGGACCGAAGTCACTGACTTCAAGCAGATGCCGCGCGAACTGACTATTGGCCGACGCCAGCACGCTATTGAAGCGCCGTGCGTGCTCGGTGTAGACGACGGCAGTGACTTTCGCGTAGGCACCCTGTGCGGCAAGCGCGCGGGTCATCTCCAGATTGCCGAGATGCGCGCCGATCACGAGCGCACCTTTGCCACTGGCCACCAATGCTTCGAATGCCGAAGGATCTTCGAATTTGACGTCGGCGTTGTTGACGCGGCCGGACCATGCAGCAAGCTTGTCGAAGCCCGATTGCGCAAACGCCAGCATGTGGCGATAGGCGGACAGCCAACCTGGACGCGGCGTATTGCCGTGCGGTGCGGCTTCGCCGAGATGCGTGAAATAGTTGCTCGATGCCTCGCGGGCGGCGCGGCCGGTCAGCAGAAAATACGCGACGATCGGATGCAGCCAGAGCGCGGTGAAACGGCGGCCGAACAGCTTGCAACTGAGCGCGAGCAAGGACATGCCCAGATGGCTGCCGCGTTCGGCGATCCGCCACCAGTCCTGGGGGTTCGGTTCGCGTGGTTCAGCGTGCTGGCCGGGTTCGCTCAAGTTGCTCGACTTGCTCGCTTCGTTCTGGTCGCCCTGCTTGACCGCCTCACTTGCGATAGCCGAACGGCGTGGCATCACTTTGTGCGCGAGCAGCATCGGCAAACGCCACAGCATGCCGAACACAAGCCGCGTATGGCTGCGGCTGATGCGCACGTTGTCCCACAGCACGTCGAAATGGGAGACGCCGTCGGTTGCATAGGTGACGCGCGTCGGAATCGAGCGGAACGCCGCGCGCCGCCAGTAGAGGCGCACGAGAATCTCAATGTCGAAGTCCATGCGCGTCGGCAATTGCACGCTGTCGATCAGCTCGCAGGCCAGCGCCAAGGGATAGAGACGGAAGCCGCACATCGAATCGCGAATCGTCAGCGAGAGCGTTTCGATCCACACCCACACATGCGTCAGATAGCGCCCGTAGAGGCGCGATTTCGGCACGCTCTCGTCGTAGACCGGGCGGCCGAGGATCACCGCGCCCGGTTCGGCAAGCGCGGCTTCGATGAAGCGCGGCACGTCCGTCGCGTCGTGCTGGCCGTCGGCGTCGATCTGCAGAGCGTGGCTGTACCCCGCAGCGCGCGCGGCACGCAGTCCCGCCATCACGGCCGCGCCCTTGCCACCGTTGACCGGCAAGCGCAGCAGCGTGAACTGCCCCGCGTACTGTTGCGCGAGCGCGGCAAGCACCTGCTGGGTCGCTTCATCGCTGCCGTCGTCGACGACAAAGATCGGCAAGCCGTGCACCGCGAGGTGGGCCACGGTCGCGCCGATCGCATCCTTGTGGTTGTAAATCGGAATGACGATGCACGCAGCGATGCCCATCATGCAGGCTCCCGATAGACGATCACGCCGGATGCGCAATCACGTCCGCTGAGCCGGTACGCGAACTGCACGCGCCCACGCGCGGCGTCGTGTGCGAGCGTGAGATTCAGCACCGCGCCCGGCGACACCGGCGCCATGAACTTGAGGCGGTCGACCGATACCAGCTCGCGCACGGCGGGCAGTTGTTCGGCGGCCAGACGCATGGCCCAGTGCACCTGGACCACGCCCGGCAGAATCGGCAGACCGGGGAAGTGGCCGGCGAAATGCACGAGCGTCGGCGGCACGCGCAGTTCGTAATGCAAGGTGTCGGCGCTGCGAGTTTCGGCGAGCACTTCCACACCGTCCGCGCGCGGCTCGAAAGCCGCCGCGACCGCGGCCACCGGCAGTTTGCCGCGCGAGTCGAACGGCAATGTGAGGCGAAAACGCCAGTGACGCGGCAGCACCACCACGTCGAAATACTCAGCGAGATGCCGGCGCAAGGTTTGCGCGAGCGGCACGCGGCCTTCGGCGCGCAGTGCCTCACTGCCCGCTTCGGTCAGCGCCACCACGGCGCCGACGCGCTCGCGCGAGGCGCCTTCCAGCGGCACGATCGCCGCTTGCGCGACATACGGATGCAGCGCGAGACGCGTTTCGAGTTCCGGCAACGACACGCGCTTGCCGTCCAGCTTGAGTACGCGATCGAGCCGGCCTTGCAGACGGAAGCGTCCGTCGGCGTCGAACGCGATTTTGTCGTCCGTACGATGCCAGCCGGTGTGATCGAGATGCGGTGAGCGAACATTTAGCGCGCCATCTTCATCGCGGCGGACTTCGATGCCGGCCACCGGTTGCCACGCCTCTGTCTGGTCCTGCCGACGCCACGCAATGCCGCCGGTTTCCGTACTGCCGTAAATTTCGAGCGGCGCAGCGCCGTACGCGGCGGCGTATTCCTGCGCGGCTTCCACGGCGAGCGGACCGCCTGAAGAGAAGAATGCGCGCGGCGCCGGCTTCAACGCGGTGAAGCCAGGCAATGCGGGCCAACGCGACAATTGCGCGGGCGTCGAAACAACGACCGTCGCGCCGCATTGCTCGATTTGCGTTTGCAAATGCAAAGGTTCGATGCTGATCGCCCGGTCGAAGGCGCGGCCCGCGGCAAGCGGCCACAACACGCGAAACAGCAAACCGTAGATGTGATGATGCGGCACGCTCGCGAGCATCGTCGCATCGCCGACCAGAGCACCCCACTGCTTTTCGAGCGTGTGCACTTCGGCGTTGAATTGCGCGAGGGTCTTGCGGATCGGCTTGGGGGTACCGCTGCTACCCGATGTGTAGAGCGTCAACGGGGCTTGCGGATCGATCGTGTGTGAGGTGTTTAGCTCGTGTGTGACTTCGGCGTCGGCGTCGGCGCCGCGCACGGCAGGCGGCAGGTCGGCGTCGGTCAGCACGGCGTCATACGCGTCGGCAAGATCGGCGAGATAGCCCGGCGTCGCATTGGCTGGAATCACCGGCTCCTTGCCGCACGCGAACAGCGCAAACAACGCGCAGGCGAAATCGAACGGATCGTCGATACATAACGCGTAGCGTCGCGCGGCTTGCGCTTGCATCAGCGTGACCAGCGTCGAGACGCGCGCGCGAAACGCAGCGCGATCGAGCACCGTAGCGCCGTCGCGGCATACCGGCGCATGCACGGCTGAGGACTCGTGGGCCGCCGACAACAGATCATGCAACGCGATCATGCCGCCTCCGAACGCGCCGCTCGCGGCAGCACCACCAGATAGCGCCAGATGACCTCGGCCACCAGCAACACGCCGATCAGCCCGTAAGCAATCGCGCCGTTGTAGAGCGACCAGCTCGCACGGCTCCAGTACAACGCCGTATAAGCGGAGAACGCGCCGTTCAGCGCGAAGAAACCGCACCACACCTTGGTCACGCGCCGTGTATGGCGCACGGCGCCAGGCGGCAAGTTCGGATTGCCCAGCCGTGCGAATTTTTCAATCATCGACGGCCCGCGCACAAGCGTCGCGCCGAACGCGATCAACAGGCCCAGATTGACCAGCGACGGATAGAGGCGCAGCAGCAACTCGCTATTGGTGAACACGATCGCCGCCGAGGCGCAGCTCAGCAAGCCGACCACGGTCCAATCGATCGTGGAGAGCCGGCGCAGCGAGGTTGCCACCGGACCGCTGCCGGCCCAGCGTTGCAGCCACAGAATCGCAAACAGCATGCAGCCGACATAGCGCGGGGTGTCCCAGCGCCAGGCACACAGAATCAACGCGGGATAAGCGAGTTTCAGCAGGACCTGCACCACCGTTTTGGCCCAGTGGCGCTCCGTGCCGGGCGATGCCCCGGCGGGCTGGCTCGCCGCCGCTTGCATTCGCGAGCGCACGGATGGCATCAGCCTTGCGCCGCCAGCAGGGATTCGACCGCAGCGATCACATCACCGACCGTGCGCACCGACTTGAACTCTTCCGGCTTGATACGGCGGCCGGTCATTTCCTGCAGTTTGATCGCGAGGTCGACAGCGTCGATGCTGTCGAGATCGAGGTCTTCGAAGAGATGCGCGTCGGGCGTCACGCGCTCCGGCTCGATCGCGAAGTTCTCTTTGAAAATGGCGCGGATGCGTTCAAGAATCTCTGCCTCGGACACGATTTATTCCCCTTTTTTTTCGATTTCGTTCACAGCGTGCGCCGCTTCGCGTTGACTCGCAACCAGCGCGGCCAGCGTGCTGATCGAGCGGAAGTGATCGCGGGTGCGTTCGTCGTTCGCTGCGATGGTCAGTTGGTATTGTTTGCGCAGCACGATGCCGATCTCGAGCGCGTCGATCGAGTCGAGACCGATGCCGTCGGTATCGAACAACGGTGCGTCGTCGTCGATATCGGCCGGGCTCAGGTCTTCCAGATCGAGGGCTTCGATCAGAAGCTGTTTAATTTCCAGTTTTAAAGAATCCATAATCGAACAGGTGCTGAGTAATGTGTGCTTCGATGGCGCTGGTCACGCTGCGCGCCGCGAGAGACGGTGAAGTGTCGAGGTCTGCGAATTGCTCGACGCCAAGCGGCTCGAGCACGTTCACGCGTATCCGGAAAGCACGCGCCGGTACGTCGTACCAGCGCATCTGCTTGGTGAACGCCGGCGGATCGCAATCCATCAGCACCGGCACGATGGGCGCGCCGACCTTCAACGCCATATGCGCGAACCCGCGTGAAAACGCATGCAGCCGGTTCGGCGCGGGGCTGCGCGTGCCTTCGGGAAAAATAATCATCGTATAGCCTGCTGCGAGCTGTCGCGCGCCGGCTTCGACGAGTTCCGAGGGATCGGCATTGCTCACATACTCCGCCGAGCGCACGATTCCCCAGAAACACGGGTTGCCCCAGTGCGCGTTTTTCACCACGCAACAGGCACGCGGCGTAAGCGACAGCAGCACCATCACGTCCAGGTACGTCGGGTGATTGGCGACCACGATCGCCGGGCCGCCGGCGCGCAATGCCTCGGCGCCCGACACCTCGAGCTCCATCACGCCGATGAACCGCAACACCGCGACCAGCGCGCGAAAGAACCAGTGGATCACGGTCGTCACCGCGCGCTGACGCGACGTACGATGCGGCCACAGCCACGCAAACGGGAACACCAGTACCGAAAACAGCACACCGCAAATGCCGAACACCGCGAAGGCCATTCCCGTCGCGCAGAACCGCCAAAGGTAATCAAGTCGCGCGTTCATGCCACCTCCAATGCCAGGCCGCACCGGCGCCTTGCCAGACGGCAGGCCGGCCCGTTTCCAGACAATGTAGCAGCGCCTGGCTCTGGGTCGCAAAACGTTCGTCCGCGCTTGCCGCGTTTTCCCGGCCTGCGTGGCTGGCCGCCTGCCCGGCCTCCGCAGCCTCCGGCTCACCTGCGCCGGTCAACGTGCAGATCAACTGCCCCGCCGCCGCTTCACCGTTCAGGAGGATCGCGATCGCGCCGCCCTGCACTTCGTCTTCAATCGTGCCGTACGCGGGATCGGCTGGTTCGTCGGCGTACACCAGCAACACCGGCGAGCCAGGCTGCGTTTCATACTGCGCGTACGCTTCCAGCAGCGCGTAGCCGAGCGTCTCGGCGCCCGCCGAGATCGCGCTGGCCGCGGAACGATCGCCACGCGCGATGCCAAACACGCCGGTCATTGCGTTCAGCACTGACAGGCTGAACGCCGTTGGCGAGACCGGCTCGCCCGCGCTGATGGTGCGCAGGATGTCCGTCGTGCGCCGCAATTCGCCGTGGCGCGAAGCGAACACGACCCGGACCTCGCCTTGCGACACGCAATCGTGCGCGACCTTCAGCGCCACCTTGGACAGCGTGCTCAGGCGACGCCGCACGATCGGCTCGATAAAGCCGATATCGGGTGCGGCAGATGCGGCAGCAGGCCAGCTAGACCAGCGAGCGACCGGAATGGTCCAGTGCAGATCGGGCATATCGGTGTTCGCGCGTAGAAGCGAGGAGAGGCTGAGGGCGCCTGACGGAATACGCAACCGTCACAGCGTATGCGCGCCGCGCGGAACGACAATCTCCAGCCGGGGGTCAATCCAATCTTCTTATCTTATATAGGGTTCAGCCAATTAACGGCACTTGACCCCGATTATTTAGGCGCCTTCGCCAATTAATCTGGTGGATTGTCTCAGGCTCCCTGTGGTCGCCGGGATCATACTGAATATTGTGGATTAAATCAGCCACAAAAGACGTATCTATCTGTATCCGTATCGCTGGTACGACGGGGGACTGGACAGCGCCAGAATGCAGGCCTGGCGGCCCACACACCGACTGCGACCTGGCTGCAAAGCCGCCTGCAGCACGCGTTGCGGCCCGGCTGGACGCCAGCGGCACCCGCCAATAGGCACAAATACTTTCATTTAACCTTCTAAACAGGTGTTTCGTTTCGGAACACTTCGATGCTTCGGGCCCTGGCTGCTGAGTTAAGCGCCGCGTGTCCGATTTTGAGCGAAGCCACTCACGCAGCGCTCGCCGCCCGTGCTGTTAGCAAAGAAAAGCGGCCCGGCAGGAGTCCCCTACCGGGCCGCTTTTCTTTGTGCCCAGGCGGATGCCGTTGGGCGCGCCGCTCGGCGCTTACTGCACGGCCTTCGCGCCCGAAGCTGATGCCGGCGCGGCCGCAGCGCCCGTCGTAGCCACTTCGTTCGAGACTCCGCCGTTCTTATCGACGGGAATCTTCACGGTATGGACCACGCCGTTGCCGAGGGGGAAGTCGGCCAGCGCACTGCGAGCCAGATACGGCATCGCCCTCACCAGCGACGACTCGCCGTCTGAGTTGCGCGCCGTCACGTTATAGACCTCCTTGCCGCTAGCCCGCTCGGTAATCCGCACGCCGAGCAGGTGCGTGAAAATCGGGTAGCTCTGATTCACGTACGCGGTCGGATACGGACCCCACGGGCCCCATGGCCCCCACGGATCGAACGACCGGCCCCAGTACGGCGATGGCCACGGGTTGTAATACACGGGCTGCGCAACCGTCACCATGTCCGAGCGAATCCCGTACGACAGCCCAACCAGATAGCGCGCCGCTGAGGCGTCGACCTGACGGAACGCGTGCGTGGCGAGTTCGTTGGCAACGAAACGCTCGTACGTGGTGAGTTCGAGATTGTTCTGCTGATCCGCTGCCCGTGTGAAAGCATAGGTACGGGTGGCGTCGTTACCGCTCCAGTCGGAGAACGCCGTGACCTGGCTAGTCACGTAGGTCGTGCAGCCGGACAGCAGCACCGTCAGCGCACCGAGCAGCAGCGCGGCCCGGCGGGTCCATCGATCGAATTTCATGGTCTACCTCGTGATGCCTGTTTTCGCCATTCTTGAGCGGGTTGGCTCGTGCGCACGCTTTGCTGCGCAGAGCGGCCCCGATAATACGCTGACCAGGCGATTCGGTAAAAAGTTCGTTCCGCACGATCCGCCGAGCCTTTGTACAATGGCTCGACAAGCCCGGCTCGCGCGCCATAAGCACGCGTGACGGCTCGAGTCCCATCACTACAGAACGCCATGGCCGATACCGCAACGCCCAATGTGATCCGCCGCGCCGATTACGCGCCGCCCGCCTTCCTGATCGACACCGTCGCTCTGGAGTTCGATCTGGTCCCTGAACGTACCGTCGTCAGAAACACCATGCGGGTGCGCCGCAACCCGGACGCATCCCACGCTTCGAATCTCGAACTGATGGGCGAACAACTCGAGTTCGTCAGCGCCGCGATCGACGGCGCCGCGTTCGCCAACGCGCATGCGCACGAGCACGGCCTCACGCTCGACAACGTGCCGGATAACTTCGAACTCACGCTCACCAGCATCTGCAATCCGGCGGAAAACACCACGCTGTCGGGTCTGTATGTGTCGGGCGGCAACTTCTTCACGCAGTGCGAGGCCGAAGGCTTTCGCCGCATCACTTATTTCCTCGACCGCCCTGATGTGATGGCGACCTTCACGGTCACGCTGCGCGCCAGCAAGGCCGACTATCCGGTGCTGCTGTCGAACGGCAATCTGCTCGAAGAAGGCGATCTGCCGGACGGCCGCCATTTCGCCCGCTGGGAAGATCCGTTCAGAAAGCCGAGCTATCTGTTCGCGCTGGTCGCGGGCAAGCTGGTCGCCCTCGAAGAACGCGTGAAGAGCGGCTCGGGCAAGGAAAAACTGCTGCAGGTGTGGGTCGAACCGCACGATCTGGACAAGACCCGTCACGCCATGGACTCGCTGATCAACTCGATCCGCTGGGACGAAGCGCGCTTCGGGCTGGAACTGGATCTGGACCGCTTCATGATCGTCGCGGTGAGCGACTTCAACATGGGCGCGATGGAGAACAAGGGGCTCAACATCTTCAACACGAAGTACGTGCTGGCGAACCCCGAAACGGCAACGGACACCGACTTCGCGAACATCGAGGCGGTGGTCGGCCACGAGTACTTCCACAACTGGACCGGCAACCGCGTGACGTGCCGCGACTGGTTCCAGCTGAGCCTGAAAGAAGGCCTGACGGTGTTCCGCGATCAGGAGTTCTCGGCGGACATGGCGGGCGGCGCGACGGATGAAGCCGCACGCGCCACCAAGCGCATCGAAGACGTGCGCGTGCTGCGCCAGATGCAGTTCGCCGAAGACGCGGGTCCGATGGCGCACCCGGTGCGTCCGGAAAGCTACGTCGAGATCAACAACTTCTACACGATGACGGTCTACGAAAAGGGCTCCGAAGTCGTGCGGATGTATCAGACGCTGTTCGGCCGCGACGGTTTCCGCAAGGGCATGGACCTGTACTTCAAGCGTCATGACGGCCAGGCCGTGACCTGCGACGATTTCCGTCACGCGCTGGCCGACGCGAACGGCCGCGATCTCGCGCAATTCGAGCGCTGGTATAGCCAGGCCGGCACGCCGCGCGTCTCGGTGCGCACGAAGTACGACGCCGCGCAACAGCGCTACAGCGTGACGCTCACGCAAGGCTACGGCGACACCGCGCCGGCCGCGCGTGAAACGCAAAAGGGCCCGCTGCTGATTCCGTTCGCGATCGGTCTGATCGGCAAGGACGGTGCCGACCTGCCGCTGCAACTGGAAGGCGAAACGAAAGCTTCGAACTCCACCACGCGCGTGCTGGATTTCACGCAGACCGAACAGACCTTCACGTTCGTCAACGTCGCACAAGAACCGCTGCCCTCACTGTTGCGTAATTTCTCGGCGCCGGTGATCGTCGAGTACGACTACTCGGCCGACCAGCTCGCCTTCCTGCTCGCGCATGACAGCGATCCGTTCAACCGCTGGGAAGC
>OVEP010009048.1_pt1 | contig 11672 bp, 12 predicted proteins | sample 1779801 | NCBI WGS metagenome assembly OVEP01 (sample SAMEA3914791, study PRJEB12502) | metagenome | biome: forest; material: soil | place: Canada | collected 2011-07-03 | depth 0.1 m
CGCGTCCGCGTCCGCGCACGCTCGCGACGGCGGCGCTGGTCGCCGTCGTCGCCGGGCTGCTGGCCGCACCCGCCCAGGCGGCACCGACGCCCGCCGCCGAGCCCTCCGGGCTGCAGAAGGCGCTGTCCGACCTGGTCGACCTGCCGGGCGGTCCGCCGGGAGCCATCGCCGTGGTCCGGCGCGGCGACCGCACGGAGACCTTCCGGGCCGGTGTTGCCGAGGTCGGGTCCCACCGGACGCCGCAGATCGACGACTCCATGCGGTTGGCCAGCGTGTCCAAGGCGTTCGGCGGGGTGGCCGCACTCGTCCTGGTGGACCACGGACTGCTGGGCCTGGACGACACCATCGGCCAACGGCTGCCGAGCCTCCCTGCGGCCTGGGACTGTGTGACCCTGCGTGAGCTCCTCAACCACACCAGCGGTCTCCCGGACTACGCCTCCTCGCCCAGGTTCCAGAACGAGTTCGCCGCCGACCCGCACCACGTGTTCGACTCACGGCACCTGCTCGACTACGTCGCCGACCGGCCGCTGCTCTTCGACCCCGGTTCGGCCTACCACTACTCCAACTCCGACAACATCGCGGTCGCGCTGATGACCGAGGCCGTCACCGGTCGGCGCTACGAGGACCTGCTGCGTACGGACGTCTTCGCGCCCCTCGGGCTCGACCGCACCTCGTTGCCGCAGGGCTCCCGCCTGCCACGGCCCTACCTCCACGGCTACGTCGTCGACCCGCCGGCCAGGCCGACGGACGTGAGCACGGCGTTCGGCATGTCGGGGCTGTGGGCCGCCGGGGGCATGGTCTCCACGCCGCGTGACCTGAACCGGTTCATCGCCGCCGATGCCGGAGGCGAACTGCTCTCGCCTGCGACCCACGCACAGCAGTTCACCTTCGTGGACGGCCGCTCCCAGCCCTCGGGGCCGGGCCGGAACGAGGCCGGTCTGGCGATCTTCCGCTACACCACCCCCTGCGGTGTGTTCTACGGTCACACCGGCAACGTCCAGGGCTACACCCAGTTCGCCGCCGCGACCGCCGACGGCAGCCGCAGCGTGACGCTCTCGCTCAGCGAGCAGCTCAGCGACAGCAGCGCCGCGCCGCTGGTGTCCCGGTTCCGTTCTGCCGAGGAGCAGTTGGTCTGCCGCGCCATGAAGAACTGAGCCGGGCACCGGGAGGCACCACCCCGGCGCGCCCGCTGCCCGGGGGCGGTTACCGGCGCCGGCCCGCACAGCGCTCGACGTGTGACCTGGTCACCGGCCCGTGCGTGGCGCGATGCCATTCCAGCCGTCGAGCCGTACAGGCTGGTCCGCCGCGCGAGGCTGACCGAGCCGGGCGATGAAACCTCCTCTGTAGCATCTGCGTCCTCACGTGGAAAGATCATGGCGGACGGGGAGGGCCAGGATGAAGATGACGCGCTTCCGCGTACTGGGTCGGGTGCAGGGCGAGTCCGACGGAGTGCCGCTGACGATGGGCAGTCCGCAGCAACAGGCGGTGCTGGCGGTCCTGCTACTCGCCCCCGGCCACACCTCCAGCATGGACGATCTGGTGGACGCACTGTGGCCGGACGACCCGCCGCGACAGGCCAGGACCACGGTGCGGACGTATGTGTCCCGCCTCCGCCGGAGCCTGGGGGCCGGGCCGGACGAACAACTGGTCTCGCTCCCCGGTGGCTACCGTCTGGAGATGGCGACAGCCTGGGTTGACGCCTTCGAGGCCGAGCGGCTCGTTGCCGACGCGGTCGACGCGTCCTCGCACGGTGCTCCGGAGAAGGCCTGTGTGCTGCTCCGGGAGGCGCTTGCGCTGTGGCAGGGCGAGCCGCTGATCGGCGTGCCCGGTCCGTTCGCGGCACGCCAGCGCGGTCGGCTGGAGGACCTGCGGCTGACCCTGCTGGAGGAGCGACTGGCCCTCGACATCGCGCTGGGCCGTGCGGGGTTGTGCGTGTCGGAGCTGATCCCGCTCACCCAGGAGCACCCCCTGCGAGAGCGGTTCTACGAACTGCTGATGCGCGCCCTGTGCCACGCCGGCCGCCAGCACGAATCCCTCGAAGTCTTCCGGGTCGCCCGGCGCCTGCTGGTCGAGGAGCTCGGAGTGGAGCCCGGCCCGGCCTTGACCGGCCTCCAGCGGCGAATCCTCGACGGCGATCCGGCGCTGGTCCGGCAGACCTCTGCCCGTGAGCAAGGCCCCGCCCACCAGCACACGCCTGCCCGCGAGCACACCCCTGCCCGAGAGCAGAGCGAAGGACGGGGCGAAGGGCCGACCGAGTTCGCGGCCGACCCCGCGCCCCTGCTGCGGCAGCCCGGACCACCCGGACCACCCGCCCCGCCCGAGGAGGCGCCCCGCCCGCACGCCCCCGGACCCCCGGACGTACCGCCGAGACCGGCACAGCTCCCGCCGGACGACGCACATTTCACCGGACGGGAGGCGGCCGTCGAGGCGCTCTGCGCCGCACTGGCGGAAGCGGCGCCCGGCCGGGTCGCGCTGCGGATCGGTGCGGTGACCGGTATGGGCGGCGCGGGCAAGACCGCCCTCGCCGTCCATGTCGCACACCGGGTGAAGCAGTTCTTCCCGGCCGGCCAGCTCTACGCGGACCTGCGGGGCGAGGACGGGCCCGTGTCCTCGGAGGCCGTCGTCACGTCATTCCTGCTGGCACTCGGCACGGCTGCTGGTGCGCTCCCCGACGGGCTGGCCGCCAAGTCCGCGCTCTTCCGCTCCCTCATCGACGGCCGACGACTCCTCGTGGTGCTGGACAACGCGTTCGACAGCGCCCAGATCCGCCCACTGCTGCCCGGGGCGTCGGACTGCGCCGTCCTGGTCACCAGCCGCGCCCAGCTGGCCGGACTGCCCGGTGTCCGGCAGATCGGACTGACCGGCTTCACTCCGTACGAGGGACGGAGCCTGCTGGAGCGGATCATCGGCGCCGATCGCCTGGCGGGCCAGTCGACCGCCACGCCGGAACTGGTCGCGGCCTGCGGATTCCTACCCCTGGCCGTGCGCATCGTCGCCTCCCGGCTCGCCGCCCGCCCGGACTGGACGGTGCGGGCAATGGTCGACCGGCTCGGCGACGAACGACGCCGAATCGACGAACTGCGCGTCGGCGATCTCGCGGTGCGCGCCACCTTCGAACTGGGCTACCGCCAGCTGAGCGGCCTCCAGGCCCGGGCATTCCGGCTGGTCGCCTCCGTGGACTGCCAGGATCTGGGCATCAGCGCCGCAGCCGCGCTGCTCGGCCTGGACGAGCACCGCGCCGACCAGGTGCTGGAGTCGCTCGCCGACGTCGCGATGCTGGAGTCGTCGGCGGCCGGCCGCTACCGGCCGCACGACCTGCTTCGCGCTTTCGCCCGTCGGAAGTCCGAGGCTGGCCACGCGCCGGAGGCCGCGGCCGGGCGAACTCGGTTGCTGCGGTTCCTGCTGGCCAAGGCCTGCGCGGCGTTCGAACAGGCCGTGCCGGGTGACCCGATCCGGGAGGCGCTCGAACTGCACGGGCCGGGGCCGGCCTTCGACGACGCGAACGCCGCGCGGGCCTGGGCCACGGCGGAGATGGACACCTGTGTGGGTCTGGCCGCCCAGGTGGCGGCGGAGGTGGCCGACCTGCCGGCCGAGGACCAGCGGGCGACCGAGGAACTGCGCACGGCGGTCAGTCTGCTGATCGCGCTGACACCGTTCAACCTGCTGGCCTGGCAGGGCCAGTGGGCCGCGGGCCGGGCCCTGCTGCGGGCGGCCGAGCGGCGTGCGGACCGGTGGGCCGAGGGGCGGTGCCGGTTCCTCTGCGGCAACGCTGCCCTGGAGGCCGTCCAGCTGGACGAGGGCGAGCGGCTGACCCGACTGGCGGCGCAGATCTGCCGGGCGACCGGCGACACCGTGATCCTCCGCCAGGTGATGAACGACCTGGGCATGCTGTGCTACTTCCGGGGCCGGTACGAGGAGGCGTCCCGCTGCTACGACGAGGCGATTCAGCTGGCCCGCGAGCTGAGACACGAGGCCGGGGAATGCGCCACCGCGCTCAACGCCTCCGTGGTCTGGATTCGCAGTGGGGAGTGGGAACGGGCCGTACGCACCTGTCTGCGCGAACTGGACAACCCGCGCCTGCACGGACCGGGCGCAGGCCGGGCCCAGGCCCTCTACGTCCTCGGCCTCGGCCTCCATGCCGGCCGGCGGTACACCGAGGCGGCCGAGCGGCTGACCGAGGCGCTGGAGCTCTGGACCCGTCTCGGTCAGAGCGGCTGGGCGGCCACCGCCCAGTACCGGCTCGCGGACACCCTGCGGGCGCTGGGCCGGGCCGAGGACGCCCTGCCGCTCGTCCGCGAAGCCGTGCAGACCTGGCAGACCAGCCGCAGCGAACGGGAATCGGCCCAGTCGCTGATGGTGCTGGCCCGGGTCCTGTGGGCGCTCGGCGACCGGACCGGGGCACTGGCCCGCCTTGAGCAGGCGTACCACCTGTTCGCCGCGCTGGACCTGCCGGAGGCCCGGTCCGCGGCGGCCCAACTCGCCGCCGGAGAGCCGGACCTGTCGGCGTACTGAACGCGGCCCGCACGATGCTGCGCCGGTGTTCAGCCCTGGACGCCCGGCACGAGTACGCCCTGCCCCGGGACGGCGTGTCCGGAGATACCGCTGTTCCAGTCGAACCCGTTCCCGGCAGCCGCGCGGACGTGGCTGCCGCCGTGACCCGAGCCGTCGGCCACGCCTGTGCCGATCAGCAGGGCTCCGGCCAGGAGGGCCGCCGCCACCAGCGGGTTCAGCGTGCGGCGCGACGTACGGGTACAGGTTGACGACATCAGAGGTCCCTTCGTTGACGAGCCTTCCCACGAACCGGCCCCCCGGAGGACCGGCCGGCGGACCGAAGTCTGCCAGTCGGCCGTCAACGCCGTGTCAATGCCGGAAGCGGCAGCCGCCGCAGAACTGTCGATCACCCGGCGAACCCGTGGGCCCTGGCCCGCGCCGCCTCCAGGAGGCTCTGTGCGTCGAGCTTCTCCAGACGCTCCCGGAGTCCCTCCAGGAACTGCTCGGCGGTCCGGGTGAGCTGGAGATCGCCCAGCGGGCGGACGGGCAGCTCCAGGTCGCTCAGCAGGGCGTCGACGAGTGCTTCCTTGAGTTCGGCGCTGCCGGCCTCCCGGATGGTCAGGGAGAGGTGGACGGAGCGCACGTTGCCCACGGCCTTGGCCGCGTGGGCGTAGCCCCGGGGGATGTACAGCACGTCGCCGGGGCCGGTCGTGACCTGCAGCAGCGGTGCGCATGCGGGCTGCTCGACGGCCTTCGGAGTCCAACTGTCGCTGGTCGGGCCCTCGTAGACCCGCCACTCCTTGCGTCCGCTCACCTGGATCGCCAGGACGTCGGCGTCGTCGCGGTGCACCGGTCGGGACTGCACCTGCGGCGGGGTGAAGAAGTAGAACGCCTCCACATTGCGGCCGAGAGCGGCGGCGAGGCCCTCCGTCAGTTGCCGCACGCCAGGATGCCAGTGTTCGACGTAACGGAGCAGGATGCCCGCGCCCTCGCTGAGGACGAGCCTGCGGACCAGGGCCGCGTCGGGGCACAGCGTCTCGGCCCGGTCCATGAAGGCGCCACGGCGACAGAAGCGCTCCGGTGGCACCGTCCCGTTGTGCTGGACCAGCTCGATGTACGGCGACATCGGCAGCCCGTGGTCGAGCAGGCGCTCCATCTCGGCAGGTGGGAAGACGTCCACCGGCGGTTCGGCGGGCGACAGCAGAGCAGGGCGCTGCTGCCAGACGTCGGTCAGGAAGGATGCGGGATCGCCGACGCAACGGCGCAGAGTATCCACGGAGGCCCCCAGGCAGTCCAGATAGGTGGTCGGGTGCCGGCTCAGAGCCGGTCGGCGCGGCGGGTGAGGCACTTGAGTACCGCGAAGCAGCTCACCGCGGTCACCACGGCCATGGCGGCCAGCAGCGGAGCAGCCGAGGCCAGGCCCTGGAAGGCCGCCCGCCGCATGCTGTCGAGGCAGTAGGTGATCGGATTGGCGTAGGACAGGTAGCGGGGGAAGGCCGCCATGCTCTGCTGCGGGTAGAACGAGGGGCTGGCGAAGAGCAGGATCTGCAGCGAGAGGCCCCCGATGATGGAGTACCGGCGGAACTCCTTCACCAGGGTGGCCAGCAAGAGGTACAGCGAGGTCACTGCGGCTCCGGTGACCACACCCGCCGCCAGCAGGGACAGCCAGGCGGTCGGCCCCCAGTCGGTGCGCAGCACCGCTGAGGCCAGCAGCATCATGGCCGCCGACTGCACGACCATCAGGCTCATGCCCGCGACGACCTTCCCCAGGAGGTAGTCCCGCCTGCGGACCGGATACGCCCCGATCTCCAGCGCCATCCGGCTCATGTCCTCCTGGAAGAGCGCGGTACCGACGTTCAGGGCCGAGGACAGGACCGCCGACATCACGACGGTGGCGACCAGGTACTCGGGGTAGGTGACGGTCCTCCCGTCGAACTGCACGGTGGGGATCAGGCTGCTGAAGGAGCCGGACACGATCACCAGGTAGATCAGTGACGGTGCGATGGAGAGGATCAGGTTCACCCGGTTCCGGGTGAGCAGCAGCATCTCGCGGTACAGGGTCGCGGCCAGGCCGCCCACCGTCCGGGCCGGCACGTCCAGTGTGGTCACCGCAGTGCTCCTTCGGTCACCGCGCTCGCCGCGGTCAGCTTGATGAACGCCTCCTCCAGGGAGACTTCGGTGATGGCGGTCCGGCGCGGCGCTCCGGTGACCGGGGCCAGCCGTTCGAGCAGGGCGGGCAGGGCGGCTTCCACATGGTCGCCGCTGACCTCGACCTCGGTCTTCGACATCGACCGGCACTCCAGGCCCACCTGGGCGCAGATCCGGGTGACGGCACCGACGTCCACCGGTTCGCTGTAGCTCAGCGTGGCAGCCCGCCCGCCGAACTCACCGACGATCTCCCGGCGGTGCGCGTGCCGCAGCACCCGGCCCCGGTGCAGGATGATGACGTTCTCGGAGTTCCGCTCCACTTCGTCGAGGTTGTGGCTGGTCAGCACGATGGTGGTGCCGTGCTGGGCCTTCAGCTCGTCCAGGATGTTCCAGAGTTTGCGCCGCCCGAGCACGTCCAGGCCGGCGGATGGTTCGTCCAGGAGGAGGATCTGCGGCGGGGCGATGAGCACCCGGATGATCTGGAGCCGTCTCATCTGTCCGCCGGACAGCGTGAACGCCAGGTTGTCGAGGGTCTTCGTGAGCTCGAACTCCTCGACCAGGTCCAGGATTCGGCTGCCGGCCCGGCGCCAGGTGAACCCTCGGAACATGGCGGCGATCCGCAGGTTGTCCCGGACCGTCAGCATCATGTCCAACGGGGTCGCCTGGTGCACGACCCCCAGGCTCCGCTTGACCCGCAGCCCGTCGAGGAAGGGGTCCTGGCCGAGCAGCCGCACCTGGCCCGAGGTCGGCCGGGTGACCCCGGACAACAGTTTGACCAGCGTGGTCTTGCCGGCGCCGTTGGGGCCGAGCAGGCCCACCGACTCGCCCTCGCCGATGCTGACGGAAACCCCGTCCAGGACCGGCCCCTTGGCCGGGTCGTAGCACTTGACGACGTCGTCCACGCTTATTGCTGCCTGGCCCATGACATCAGGTCCTTCCTAGGAGCTGGCGGACGCCGGCGATTGCCTCGTCGGCGGGGACCGCCTCGCCGACGCCCCGAACCCGGACTTTGACGTCGGCCAAGGCGGAGGGGATGAAGTCGTCGGTACCCGCTGCGCCCTCGCCGATCCGGCCGCCGACCAGGACGGCCACGCTGCCGACCCGGCTCCAGTCGATCTCCCGCAGCGAGTCCAGCGGTCGCACGGCTCCGGAGTGGAGCAGGACGACCAGGTCGAAGGCGGCCAGGCCGCGGCTGAACTCGGCGAGCCGGTCCGGACGGCTGCCGATACCGCTCAGCGGAACCGTGCGCGCGCCTGCCAGTGTGTCCGGGAGCTGCTCCGGACGGTCCGTGAAGATCCAGGGAACCACGTCGGTCCGGCCCCCCGGGGGCATCGGGGAAGCGGCCCGCGCGGGCCCCGCCGACCAGCGCCGCAGCGGAGGACGAGGGTCGACATCCGCCACCACGCCGAGGTACGACTGCTCGGTGACCGGGGCGTCGGTGAACCAGTGCGCATCACCGGCGGTGACGAGCTGTCCTTCGTACCGGTCGAGCACGCGGTGGGTGACGATCCGGCCGGGGACCTCGAAGGCGATGACCTGACCCGGTGCCACGTCCGCGAAGTCGCACCGGACGATCCGCACCCGGTCACCGGAGACGATCGTCGGGGCCATGCTGCCGCCCCGGGCCGTCATCGTCGCTCCGCTGCCCTGCTGCACGGCCCGGCGGATCAGCGAGCAGTGGTCCCACGCCGCCACCGGGCCCCGGCCACCCGTGTCAGTCCGCATTGGCGTCGACGAGCAGCGACCGCTTCGTCATGTCGTCGATGAACCGTGCGACGTCCCGGCGGATCACCCGCTGCCCTTCGCTGTCCTCGGGTGCGTACTCGGCGACGAGCCGGTCCGCGACGTCGGTCTCCTCGGTCGGTTGGGCCAGCATCCGCCAGATCACGGCACCCGACTCGTTCAGCCGCTGGAACTCGCCGGTGTTGGTGTCGTAGAGCCGGACCTCGTCGCCGGCCTCGGTCCACACCACGTCCGGACTGATCTGCTTGGTCATACCGAACAACCTTTCTCCTTGCCGCCGACGCTCAGCAGCGGCAGTTGTTTCGAGAAGGCGGGCACCTGCTCCGCCTTCCAGTCCTCGAACACCTCGTGGACCTCGCCGGTACGCACGAGGTAGGGGATGTACGCCCCCTGGTCGGCGACGAGGGTCTTCGGCGGAAGGCCGGTGGAGGCCCAGTACGCGGAGACCTGCTGGTGCCGCAGCTGGCGGCAGAGCGTACGGCTGTTGCGCGTGTAGTCGCCGGACCTGGCCAGGTGGTATCCACGGCACCCGCCGCCGCAGCCGCCCCGGATGTAGCACTTCGTGCAGTCCGCGTGCACCGATCCACCGCCGGCGATGGGCGACGACGCCCGCATCGCGGCCAGCACCGGGTTCGCAAAGATGTCGGAGAGGCGCTGTGTGCGCACGTTCCCCGCGATGTCGGTGGCGCCGGTGATCAGCTTGCAGGGATACACGTTGCCGAGTGAGTTGACATAGATCTCGGTGCCGCCCATGCCGCAGTTCCCCTTGACAGAGCAAGGCTTGGCGGCCTTCGGGCCCTCGGTGAAGACCCCCTGGGAAGCGGGGCTGGTCCAGGCGAAGTCGAACATGTCGATGTAGTTGTTCCATTCGAACGTCCCGTCGTCCTCCTTCCCCCGGCCGAGTGTCGACTGCTGCATGCAGCGCAGGAACGCGATGTCGAAGCCGCGGATGAATTCGGAGAACTCCTGCACGCTCTGGACGCTGTCCTTGCTCAGGACGTGGTTGATGATGGGCTTGACGCCCTGTTCGTTGAGCAGACGCAGGGCCTGGACCGTCTTGTCGAAGGTGCCACGTCCCCGGGTCTTCTCGTGCTTCTCCCGGGTCGCGCCGTCCATGGACACCGTGACCACGTCGAAGAGCTCCGCCATCTGCGCGGCCGTCTCAGCCGTACGCACCAGGGTGCCGTTGGTGATGATGTTCGCGCGCATGCCGCGGGCGCGGACATGGCGCACGACGTCGAACAGATCGCGCCGCATCATCGGTTCGCCACCGGTGAAGATCATCAGAGGCGCGCCCATCTCGGCCGCGTCGTCGACCAGCTTCATGGACTCGGCAGTGCTGAGCTCTCCCGGCAGCGCCTTCTCGGACGACGCGTAGCAGTAGGGACAGCGGAGATTGCACCCGTCGGTGATCGCGTAGTAGACCATCTTCAGCTGCGGGAGCGCCACTTGCGGCTTCGGGACGGCCCCGGGCCGGTAGATCATGTAGTGCAGCAGCAAGTAGCCGAGGTCCCGTTCCAGAGCGGTCCGGTCCCGGTCGAGCCGCGGTTCCCGCCTGGCGACCGCCCTCAGTGTCCGGTACTGCTCCTCGTCGGGCGTGCACCAGGACGAGAGTTCGGGATTGACCACCATCCGCCTCCCGCTTGTGCGGAACTCCACAAGGTCGGGCGGGACTATCAGTTCCTCCAGCATGTCTGTCAGCACTGCTTGCTCTCTTCCTGGCGCTGTACGTTTCCGGTGGGGCGGGTGTCTCCTGCGGAGGGCGTGCCGACGGACGGCTGGGCCGTTCGTCGGCACGCCCGTTGCCTGGCCGGGGGTCCGTCAGATGACCTCGCCGCCCGAGCCGCCGCCACTGCCCGCGGACGCGCCGCAACGGCACGCGCACTCAAGCTGGGCTTCGAAAACCACCGCACTCATTGCCGGGGCAATCCACTGCCGCTCTTCGATCTCCATGGGAATCACCTCCTCCCAAGGTCGGTGCTGTCTCGGCGAACACGTCAGATGACGCTGGCGCCGGCGCCGGCGCCCTGCTGGGCGTCACAGCCGCAGTTGCACCGCAGCTCAGCCTCGAAGACCTCATCGGCGAGGCTGGGGGCCACCCAGACCTTCGGCTCGTCCGTCATTCTCTTCACCCCCTCGGCTGTCGCGTTCTCCTGCACAGGCCCCTGGAGGTTCAGGGCCCGGAATGAACTGTCGCAGGGTGGGCGTCAATGGCCGGTGGACCCGGTGTCAACGCGCTGTGGACGGGCGAGGCCGGGGGGGCACTTCGCGCTGCGGGAGGCGGGGTCTGCGCGGCGGGTCCCCGAGCGAGCGACATCGGGGCGGCAGCCGAACGCGGCCGGACGGGCGGCGGTGTGGTCGTCGGCCCGGCCGGCCGCTGCCCTGAGCGGGGAGCAGCGGGCGACCGGGCCGGGGCGGCGCGAGGAGCAGTCGGGTTCAGGCGGGTTCAGTCGTGGTCGAGGTGGTCGGGGCGGGCCAGCGGCCAACCCGCGGCGGCCAGCCGGGAGCTGACCCGGGCCACGTCCGCGTCGAGCGGCTCGGCGCGGGTGGCGGTCGCGATGGCCGCGCGGATCGCCTGCGCCGAGGCCGGGTCGCCGACGTCGGCCAGCTCGTCGGCCAGCGCGGCCACGTCGGCGTCGGGCAGCCGGCGCGACAGCAGGGCGAACAGGGGCAGGTAGTCGTGCTCGGGGACGCCTTCGGGATACCCGGCCCGGAGCCAGGTGATCACTGCGGACAGGAACGGTGGCAGTGCCATATGGGTGCGGGCCTCTCCTCGGGGCGGCGGATGCTCGGCCACCGCCGTCAGCTTCCGGCGACGATGTAGTAGATGCCCCAGCCGAGGCCGGCCAGCACCACCGCGAAGCAGAGCCCGGCGGCGACCATCCCGGGGACGCTGCCGCCGACGATCCGCTCCTCCCCGACCTGGCCCCCGTTGCCGGCCTGGCCCCCGTTGCTGGCCTGGCCCCGGCTGCCGGGCAGGCTGAGGGCGCGCAGGCCGACGGCGAACAGGGCCGGCAGACCGGCCCCGGCCAGCAGGCCGACGACCACGATCTCCCACAGGGCGTGCAGGTTGATCCAGGAGTTCATACGGCGGCGACCTCCTTGACCGGGGCCGACGGGGCGACCGAGCCGGTCCATTCGGAGTTGACGTTGCTGTGGCTGACGGCGGTGGCGCGGGACTTCGCATAGATGAGGCCGGCCACCGCGAGCAGGATCGCCAGGTCGACCAGGACCCCGGCGGTCCCGCCGACGACATGGGCGAGGCCGTAGCCGGCCGCGCCGACCGCGCC
>OVEP010001781.1_pt2 | contig 11650 bp, 10 predicted proteins | sample 1779801 | NCBI WGS metagenome assembly OVEP01 (sample SAMEA3914791, study PRJEB12502) | metagenome | biome: forest; material: soil | place: Canada | collected 2011-07-03 | depth 0.1 m
GTGTCGAACGCCGCAGGGATAGGCGTCCTGGCCGCGGACGCCTGCGACGATGCCGGACTCACCGTCCCCGAGTTCCCGCTCGGCCTGGTGCGCGGCCTGCTCGACGTCCTGCCCGAGGGAGCGAGAGGCGCCAACCCGGTCGACACCACCCCCGCCATCGAACCCGGACAGCTCGCAGCAGCCGTGGAACTGCTGGCGAGCAGCGGCAGCGTGGACGCGGTACTGCTCTGCCTGGCGCCGACCGCGCTGGCCGCCGACCCGCTGCGGGACCTTCGCACAGCCCCGGGGCGACGCAACTGCCCGGTCGTCCTGGTCTGCCTGGACCAGGAGTCGCCCGTCGCCTACTTGCCCACCGACGACGGCAACCGCATCCCCTGCTACGCGGACGCCCAGGCTGCGGCCCGGGCCCTGGCCCACGCCAGGGCCCGAGCCCGCTGGCTCACCGAGCCGGCCTCCGCCGAGCCCGAGGTCGGCGGCATCGACCTGCGGGGCGCCAAGGCCCTGGTGGAAACGTTTCTGACGGAGCATCCGGACGGCGGCTGGCTCGACCCGCCCACCGCCTCCCGGCTGCTCCACTGCTACGGCCTACCGCTGGGCGCCGCCACCTGGACGACCAGCGAACGCGACGCCGTGATCGCCGCGACGGCGCTCGCACCCGGCGGCCACCAGAGCCGGGTCGTCCTCAAGGCCTACTGGCCGGGACAGGTCCACAAGAACGAGGTGGGCGCGGTCCGCACCGGACTGCTGGGAGGCGACCAGGTGCGACTCGCCCACCAGGACTTCGTCCGACGTTTCGGCAACCGGCTGGCCGGCGTCCTGGTCCAGCCGATGGCGGCTCCCGGCACCGAACTGTTCGCCGGCATGGTCCAGGACGAGGTCTTCGGCCCGCTGGTGCTCTTCGGCACGGGCGGAACCGCCGCCGACCTCCTGGACGACCGTGCCGCCCGCCTGGCCCCGCTCAGCGAGGCCGACATCCACGCCCTGCTCACCACCCCGCACGGCTCCCCGTTGCTGTTCGGCTACCGGGGCGCGCCGCCGGTCGACCTCGGCACCCTGGAGGGCCTGCTGGCCAGGCTCAGCCGGATGGCCTGCGACCTGCCCCAGCTCACCGCTGTCGACCTCGACCCGTTGATCGCCCGACGCGACGGCATCACCTGCGTCGACGCCCAGCTACGGCTGGAGCCACGGGAGAAGCCCGCCCCCTACCTGCGCCGGCTCCGCCGCATCGCCGGCGTCGGCTGAACCGCCGCCACAACCGACCGCGACCGCACATCCGACAGCTGGGAGGAAGCCATGGCCACCTATGTGTACGACTTCACCGAAGGGGCCCGCACCCGGCCGACCTGCTCGGCGGCAAGGGCGCCGGGCTGGCCGAGATGACCGGGATGGGGCTGCCGGTACCACCCGGCTTCACGATCACCACCCAGATCGGCACCCTCACCGAGACCCTGCAAGCCATGGCCGTGTGCCGCGAGGCCGGTTACGCCGCGATGGTCTCCCATCGCTCCCGCGAAACCGACGACACCTTCATCGCGGACCTTTCCGTGAGCAGCGGCTGCGGGCAACTCAAATCAGGAGCCCCTGCCCGCGGCGAACGCGTCGCCAAGTACAACCGCCTCTTGGAAATCGCCACCACCCACCCCCACATGCCCTACGGACTGTCCCGCTGACCGGCACACGATCACCGCAGCGCCGCACCCACAGCCGCTGACGGAGACGGTGGGATCTGCTGCTCGGCTCGCAGAGAAGCAGCAGGCACACAGGCCTCGCAGAGTGCGAGTCCGCACCTGACGGGCCCGCAGCCCGAGGCCCGCGACACGGCCGTGATGGTCCTGCGAGGCCGCCGCTCGCAGGCCGTTCTCGGGACGAGAATCGGGCCAGCGCCCCGCACCTCCAGGGGTCCCAGCACACAGCCTTCCCAATTCGCAGGTCATGCAGGGCGCGGCGGGATCGCCCAACGGCGGTCCGGTTCGGCGGAGGATGATGCCGGGGTGGACGAGAACAGCGAACTAGGCAGTTTCCTGCGGCGAGCTCGCATGTGACCGCCGAACGCCCCGGATGGCGCCGGACTGCTCCGCGGACTGGTTGGTCCGCCCGCCGACCGGTCGGCCTGTGGAGGCGTTCAGGGGGCTGGGCTGCGCTCAGACAGGGTTGGCCTCAGGCAGGGGTGTGGAGGCTGTAGGCGTGAGGAGTTCAGCGTCGTCGGGGGTGCTGCGGGAGTGCCGGACGCCGAGGCCGACCAGGATCGCCATGACCAGGGCCAGTACGAACGAGGCGATGGCCGCCCAGAGCGCGAGTGTGGCGAAGACCGAGAAGGCGTACGCCTCCAGCAGGAGGCCGCGCAGGGTCGTGCCCTGGAAGGAGGTCTGGACCTCGGCCGCGAGTGCGGCGTCCTTGGGGTTGGCCCGGGAGGCGTTGCTCACCTGGGAGTAGACGCCCCCGTAGGGCATCTCGGAGAGGTGCACGGCGATGAAGTGGTCGGCGTATGCCTTGGCCTGGGGCCCGGTGGTCATCAGCTGGCCGGCGTACTGGTCGAGGTAGGGGCTTATCTTCGGGCTGGCGAGCTCGGGACTCCCCTTGGCCGGGAAGACGATCTGCTGCTGTGCCAGCTGGCTGTGGACGCTGGAGTTGGCGAAGTCGTAACCCCACATCGCCAGCGAGCCGGCTACCAGCAGCATCACCACGACCACTACTCCTCCGAGGCTGGCGAGGAGGTCAAAAACCTTGCGGCGCATGACAGTTACCTTTCGTTGCCGGGCTGATTCCCCGGAGGGTGCTCTGATGATGCGTCAGGCGCGTGGGCGTATCCAGGGTCCATTGGTCCCGTGCGGGCCGCCACCAGGCCCCCTGCGCTGCCGGCGGGGTTCGGGGGCTCGGATCGGTTCCGTGGTCTCCTCGGCAGCGGGGGCGGACACGACGCCGACGGGGCAGGGCGCGTGGTGGAGCATCGCGTGGTTGACCGGGCCGAGTTGCCGGCCGAGGGGGCCGTGCCGGCCACGGGCCCCGACGACCAGGAGGTCCGCGCCCTTGGCCTCGCACAGGAGGACCTCCACCGGGTTGCCCGGTGCCGACTTGCGCCGAAGAGGATTCCCGCCGGAGCCGCCGCCCCGGCGACACGCGTGTCGGATCGCGGGTTTCGCGTGTCCGTCGCCAGGCGGTTCTTGAACTCCTCCCGCTGGAGGGGCCTCTCGGCATAGCCGGGGTTCAGCCGGCACAGCACCGGCTCCTGCTCGCGCTGCTGCGGGGCACCACGGTTCGCCCCCGCACCCCCTGAGCGGGATAGTCATCGGGAACCGCTGGTGAGCTGCGGCAGTCCGGCGGCGAAGAGCCGCTCTGCCTCGCAGCAGGCGCAGGACTCTCGGGTGGGGTGACCGGTGGCCGGATCGATCAGGGTGGGTGGTCGCAGCCGGCCGACGGCCAGCCCGGCGAGCAGGAGACCAGTACCGGTCAGGGCGAAGAGGCGGTCCAGGAGCGGGGGCGGGGAGTGCAGCCGCAGGGAGACCCCGGCCGCGGTCGCGTGCTGCGAGGCGCCCAGGAAGGCGTCGAGGCCGCTGATGCCGCAGTCGGACACCGGCACGAGGTCGACATCGATGGTGCGGATGCCGTCGTGCAGGCGGCCTTCCAGGGTCTCGCGCAGCACGGGCACGCTGTCCGGGCCGATAGCACCGATCAGGGTGACCAGGGCGGAGGTCGCGGTGTCGTGGCGACGAACGGTGAGCGTCTGTGGAGCGGGCATGGTGCCTCGTCTCACGGGGTCGATCCGGAGGTCGCTGCTTGCACGCGCCGGGGCCGGTGCCGTGCAGTGAGTTCCCGAAGCGGCCGGACTGTGGGCAGGCGGGTCCGGGCTCCGAGAGCTCGGGTTCCGGGGGGAGCGGGGCAGAGCCGGTGTCCCTCGGCGACGGCACGAGGCGACGGACGACCCATCCACTACCCCTCGGCGTCTGTGCGGTACAACGACACGCCGTCGGGGTCTGGGACGTCTCTGCGAGCATAGCCCCCTCGACCGCCGGTCGGTACCGGCCGGCCGACTCGGCCGGCGGCTTTGACGGGACGCAGCAACACGATTGCTCCCAGGCGGTGGCGTCAGGCCGGAAGCGGCCTGTGAATCGCATCCGTTGAGCGCGCCGGCGAGCCGGATCCGGTCAGCGGCAACGACAGCGGGTGCAGCCGATGGCCCGGGCCGGCAGCGGGGCGATACAGAAGATCTACAGCGAGTGCGCCTCAAGGCTGAGCCCAATGGCCGTCATGACCAGAACCACCAGGCCGCTGCCCCGCGGTCCTGGTTCGGGCACAGCGCGGCTCCTCGACGGCGGTCCCATGGGCGCATTGGGACCCGGTCCGGCGCTCCTGGGGCCTGACGCGACTTGGCCGAGCAGCGGCCCACTGGTTCCGGCAACCGGATCCCGGACTGCCGACTTCCCCACCGACGGCCGCGAGTTCGGCGACCGAGCGGGGCGGGGGCCGACTGCGGGCGCGCTCCGGCGTGGTTTTCCTTCTTCCTCCATGATTACACACTGTTATAGGCATGCCGGTGGGCTCCTCGGGGAACAACGGGAGGAGCAGGGCAATCAGGCCGCTGATGCCGCCCCGGACCCCGGCGACACTACGGAGAGTAAGCAGTCGGGAGACTGGGAGGCGACCGCTGTGGACAGGGTCTGGGACGGGTCCGGGGTGGTGGACGGGTTCACGATGAGTGGCCGTCGCGTGGGTGAGGTACTGGTCGTCGAGCTGACCGGAGAAGTCGACCTGTGGGCCTGGCTGAGCCTCGCACCCGGGCTGGAGGCACTGCTATGGCCGCAGTGCGGCGGGGTGGTCGTGGACCTGGGAGCGGTGACCTTCATGGATGCGGGCGGGATGCGGTTGCTCGACCGGGTGCGCCGGCGCAGCGTCCGTGATCGTAGGCAGCCTCAACTGGTGCGCGGCATACCGCGGGTGATGCGGGTACTGCGACTGGCGGACATGCTCAGGGGCTTTGAGGTCGTGGACGCCTCCCCCCCGGCTACGGCTGTCCGCGAGTCTGCCGGGGCTCCGGACCGGGGCGGGAGCGGCGGCGATGGGCCCGCATTAGGGACCGGTGTGCCGATTTCTGGCAGCCTTGCCACCGATCTTGCGGCGCAGCACAGTTGAGAGGGTCGGAGGTGAGTCCCTGTCCGGCGAGCCCTGGGGACGGGATCGGGTGTGGCCGGCGGGGCGGACCGGCGGAGTGCATGCAGGACTGTCGTCGCACCGTTGACGCCGTCCGGAATCGCCGGCGGCGCTTCCCCTCTTGCATTTCGATCCGGCCCGGGTACGTGCTCGTGCTGCATGCCCAAGGTCGCCCAGCGGGGCGGCGCGCGCCGTCCCACCGTGCTGCGGTCAGCGCGGGTCCAGGCGGGTGGCAACGTGGGGCGTACGTCCGCGGACCCGACCGACCCTGCTACCGGGTCCGATCGGCCCTGTGCACCACCGCCTGTCGGAATGACGCTGGTGGGGAACCGCAAGAGCCACGGCGAGGAGAGTGATCGGACATGAAGGCGTTGACCTTCCACGGGCCCGGCAAGCGCATCTGGGGCGAGGCCCCCAACCCGGTGGTTGTGGCCCCGGAGGACGCGGTGGTGCGGGTGGACGCGGTCACCATTTGCGGCACCGACCTGCACATCCTCAAGGGCGACGTCCCCGAGGTGACCGAGGGCCGGATCCTGGGCCACGAGGCCGTCGGCACCGTCGTCGCCGTCGGGCCCGGGGTGCGCACGGTCGCGGTGGGCGACCGGGTGCTGGTGTCGTGCATCTCCGCATGCGGTCGCTGCTCCTACTGCCGCACCGGCACCTACGGCCAGTGCACCGGCGGCGGGGGCTGGATCCTGGGCCACCTGATGGACGGCACCCAGGCCGAGTACGTCCGCACCCCGTTCGCCGACAACTCCCTGCACAAGCTCCCTCAGGGCGTCAGCGACGAGCAGGCGTTGCTGCTCGCCGACATCCTGCCCACCTCCTTCGAGGTCGGGGTCCGCAACGGCCGGGTCGCCCCCGGCGAAACCGTGGTCGTCGTCGGCGCCGGACCCATCGGGCTGGCCGCGATCATCACCGCCAAGCTCTACAGCCCCGGCCGGATCATCGCGGTCGATCCGGCGGCCAGCCGCCGCGAGGCGGCAAAGCAGGCCGGCGCGGACGTCACCCTGAGTCTGGAGGACGCCACTCCCGAGGCGGTACGCGCCCTGAGCCGGGACGGGCTGGGAGCGGATGTCGCGATCGAAGCCGTCGGCCGTCCGGACTCGTTCGAACTGTGCACCCGTGTGGTACGCCCCGGCGGGCGCGTCGCCAACGTCGGTGTCCACGGCAAGTCAGTGACGCTGCATCTGGAAGACCTGTGGATCCGCAACCTGACCATCACCACCGGGTTGGTCGACACCGCCACCACTCCGCTGCTCCTGGACATGCTCGCCGCCGGCCAGCTGAACGTGGCGGGCCTGATCACCCACCGGTTCGGCCTGGAGGAGATGGAGGAGGCATACGACGTCTACGGCGGTGCCGAGCAGAACGCCGCCCTGAAGGTCGTCCTCTTCCGATCCTGAACCACCCCAGCGCCCGGGGCCCGGACAGCACGCCCAGCGGCCCCGGTGCGCGGGGCCTCCGGTCCCGCTGCGCCACCATCGCGCCGCACAGGCAGGAACGGCAAGCGGGCGTCGCCCCGGTGAATCCCACGGATACACAGAATGACAACCACAGCACCACGCCCTCGGCGCGTCCTGCACGCCGGGGGCGACGTGCCGCACGTGCGGTCGCAGGCGTGGGGGTTACCAATGGCGTGGTGCGGCGGGGCACCGAGCATGGGCGCAGACTCGAAGGTAGGACCGTGTTCGCCGACCTGGGAGTGGACCGATGGATGCCACACCGAGCCACGGGGGTGCGCAGCCCGTACAGGTCTTCCTGCTCGACGACCACGACGTGGTCCGGCAGGGGGTTCGTGCGCTCCTGGAGGCACAGCCCGACCTTGAGGTGGTCGGCGAGGCGGAGAACTGTGCGCAGGCGCTGGCCCGGATCCCGGCGCTGCGACCGCAGGTGGCGGTGCTGGATGTGAGGCTGCCGGACGGCGACGGCATCGGCGTGTGCCGCGAACTGCGCTCGCGGATGCCGGAACTCGCGTGTCTGATGCTCACCTCCTTCGATGACGACGACGCCCTCCTGGACGCGGTCATGGCGGGCGCCGCCGGCTACGTCCTCAAGGAGATCAAGGGAAACGATCTCGTCACCGCGGTACGCACGGTCGCCGCCGGCCAGTCGATGCTGGACCCCGCCACCACGCACCGCCTCATGGAGGGGCTGCGCCACCAGGACGACGACAGGCCCGACGACGCCCTGGGCCGACTCACGGAGCGTGAGCAGCAGATCCTCGTGCTGATCAGCAAGGGCAGGACCAACCGGCAGATCGGCGAGGAGCTGTACCTCGCCGAGAAGACGGTGAAGAACCACGTCTCCCGGATCCTCAGCAAGCTCGGTGTGGAACGTCGCCTCGAGGCTGCCATGCTCGCCTCGCACTCCGACCCGGTGCACCGTCCGCACTCGCGCTGAGCACGACCTCCCGGTGGTCCCCTCGGGAGCGGAGCACCGCGAGGCGTGACCGGAGCACTGACTACGGCAGCTGCGGCGCGCCGCCTCGGCCGATGCCCATCGGACTGCCGCAACTCTCCCGGGTGAGCTGTCCATTGCCACGGACACAGATCGCTTCATGATGATCACCTCCATGGACGGGCCCGTCGGAGCCACGGTCATCCGGACGCACGGACCACGCGCACGGACCACTCTCGTTCCAGGCGGCCCGCCCGGCCCAGGTACCGCAGGTCCTCGGTGGTGGGCCGTTGGCCCCGACATTTGACAGGCCCGCCGAGGCCGCCAGGTCCTTCAGCGGTCGACGTGGGGCCGACCGGCCCATGCGCACCCGGTCCGTGGGCGCGAGAGTGCAAGGAAGGGGTGCTCGCGAACGCGGGCGCCAGTCACATCCGTGGGAAGGATCCTCCGATGATGCGCCATCGACTGGTCGGAGAACTGATGACGCCTGCCGTCGTCAAGGTACGGCCGGACACCCCCTTCAAGGAGATAGCCCAAGTGTTGGCCGAGAACGACATCACCTCCGTACCCGTCGTCGACGAGCAGGGGCGACCGCTGGGCGTGGTCTCCGAGGCCGACCTGCTACGGAACGAGGCAGCCGGGGAAGACCCGGCCGGACTGCTGCCCGCTGCGCACCTGTCGTCCAAGGAACGGGCCAGAAGCGGGGCCACCACCGCCCAGGGGCTGATGAGCAGGCCCGCCGAGTGCGCACGGCCCGAGTGGACCGTGGTCGAAGCCGCCCGGGTCATGGACCACCGGCACATCAAGAGGCTGCCTGTGGTCGACGAGGCCGGCCGCCTGGTCGGCATCGTCAGCCGCAGCGACCTGCTGCGCGTCTTCCTGCGCCACGACCACGCGATCAGGGAGGAGGTCCGCGACGATCTCGTGGCGCGGATCCTCGGTCTGTCGCCGGACTCGGTCGATGTCCGCGTGGACGATGGCATCGTGACGCTGCGCGGCACGATGGACGACCAGAGCGCGGCCCGGACACTCGCCCGGCTCTGCCAGGGCGTGGACGGCGTGGTGTCGGTGGCCGACCACCTCGGGTACCGGGTCGCGGAGGCCCCGAGTCGCTCGTGAACCGGCCGCGCGCCCGGGGCCAGCAGCCCGCCGAACGAGGCCCGAAGGGCCCTCCTGCCCCCGGTCGCGCCGACCGCACGATGAGATCGTCGGCGATCCGCACCGTGCCCGAGGAGGCGAGATCCGATGGCATCGACCGAATCAGCACCCGTCCCTCCGCGACCTCGACGGAAACTCTCCCGTCTGGCAGGGGTCTCGGCCCGCAGGCACAGCCCACTGCGGCGAACCAGCGACACGCTCCGCTTCTGGCTGCGCACACTGCTGGTCCTCGGTCTGGTCGCAGTCGCCGCGGTGTCCGCCGCAGTGGGCCTGGCCGACTACCACCATGAGCGTGCGGCCGCCGCGCTGGAGGCCGCACGGCTGCACCGTGTCCAGGCTGTGGCCACGACCGACGCCGCCCAGCCGACCGGCCCGGCCGTCGGCTACGCCGACGCGACCGCAACGGTCCGCTGGACGTATCCGGCGGACGTCCCGCACCAGGAGAGCGCCTCCGTCCCCAGCGGAACGGTGAGCGGGCAGCAGGTCACCCTGTGGCTCGACACCGCCGGCCGGCCCGCCGACCCACCCGCAAGTCCCGCGTTGTCGGCCGACAACGCCGACTTCCTCGCGGCCTCCTGCTGGATCGGGTTCAGCGGGACCCTGATCGCAGGCGTCGCCCTGGGTCAGCGCCTCGTGAACAATGCCGACCTGCGCCGCTGGGAGCAGGAGTGGAAGCGTGTCGAGCCCCAGTGGACCCGGCAACACTGACAGCGGGTCCGTGAGACCCGCCGAGGAGGCAACTGCCATGACGCCGACGCACGTCCTGAACAAGACCGCCGTAGCGACCCTGGTCGGCGCAGCAGGAGCCGCGCCCTCGATCCACAATACCCAGCCGTGGCGGTTCGACGTGGACCCACAGGCACGGACCGTCGAGGTCCACGCCGCCTGGGAACGCTCCCTGCCACTGGCCGACCCCAGGGGCCGCGCCCTGCACCTGTCGGCAGGGACTGCGGTCTTCAACCTCCTGGTCGCCGCCGGCCACCTGGGATGGGAACCGGTCCTGCACCTGCTCCCCCGCTCCAGCGACCCCGGCTTCCTCGCCGACGTACGGTTGGCCGGCCCGCCGCTGACCGGACGTAGGCCCGGCCCGGACCTCTACCAGGCGGTAGCACGGCGGCACAGCAGCCGGCTCCCGTTCACCGACCGCCCGGTACCCGCAGCCGTCCTGGACGAGTTGACCCGGGCAGCCCACGCCGAGGGCGCCGAACTGACCCTGCCCGGCGCTGCCGAGTCGGCGCGTCTGCTGGAGCTCACCGCCGATGCCGAACTGCGCCGCACTGCGGACCGCGCCAGGCTCCACGAGACCCGCGCCTGGCTCCGGGACTCCGACCGGGAGCCGTACGGCATCCCCTATTCCGCCCTGGGCCCGCGCGACGCCGGAGCCCACGTGCCGATGCGGGACTTCAGCGGCCTGGACCGGGCCCACCGGGAGCCGACGGCGGCCTTCGAGGAGCACCCGCAACTGGCGCTGCTGTCCACCCGCGACGACGGACCCGCCGACTGGCTGCGCGCCGGGCAGGCCCTGGAACACGTCCTGCTGCTGCTGACCTGCCACGGACTCCGGGCCTCGATGCTGTACCAGGCCCTGGAGTGGCACGACCTGCGCTGGCTGCTCCGGGACCCGCTCAGCGCCGGACCGGGCCAGCCGCAGATGCTGCTCCGCATCGGCTACGGCCCCCAAGGACCCCCGACACCGCGCGGCACTCCGCAGGACGCGCCGACCGAGGGCTGAGGCCCAGGCCCACCGCACGGCAGCCCAGGCGCAGCCTCAGCCGTGCACCAGTGGCACCCGCCACGACAACCGGGTCCCGCCGGACGGCCCGCTCTCGGCGGTGAACTCTCCGCCGCACGCCTCCGCGCGCTCCGCCAGGTTGGCCAGCCCGCTGCGCCGGCCCCCGCCCATGATGCCGCCACCGTTGTCGACCACCTCCAGGGAGAGGGACTGCCGGGTGGCGCGGACGGCGACGTCGCACGCGGTGGCGTGCGCGTGGCGGGCGGTGTTGCTCAGTGCCTCCTCCAGCACCGCGAGCAGGTTTTCCGCGAGTCCGGCCGACACCTCGTTGTCGAGCAGCCCTTCCATCCGCAGGCCGGGCGTGAAGCCGAGAGCAGGCACGGCCCGCTCCAACACGTCCACGATCCGGGCCCGCAGTCCGTGGCCGCTGGGCCCGGAGGTGTGGTCGCGCAATCCGAAGATCGTCGAACGAATGATCTTCGCCGTGGCATCGAGGTCGTCCACGGCCCTTCGCACCCGCTCCACCGCCTGGGGGTGGTCGATGAACCGCTCCGCGCTCTGCAGGGTCATCCCCGTGGCGAACAGCCGCTGGATCGCCAGATCGTGCAGGTCCCGCGCGATCCGGTCGTGGTCCTCCAGCAGTGCGAGCTGCTCCGCGTCCAGGCGGTGCTCGGCCAGTTCCAGGCCGAGCGCCGCCTGCCCAGCGAAGCCCAGCACCGGGGCTGCGTCGTCTGCGGTGAACTCGGGGGCTCCGTCCACGCGCGCCAGCAGCAGCACACCGCGTACGCTGCCCTCGACCGTGCCCATCCGCACCGCCATGGCCGGCCCCAGCCCCTTCCAGCGAGGTGGCCCGGCCGTGACCCGCAGGTCACGGCTGATATCGGCGCTGATGATCGCCGTCCGGGAACGGGCCGCGGCCCCGGCGAAGGAGCCCTCGACCGGAAGCAGCAGGCCCTGGTGGCGGTCCGCACCCTCACCGACTGCCAACACCACCGACAGGTGAGCCGGATCAGCCGTCGACAGCGCCACCGCAGCCATGTCGGCTCCTGCGATCTCCCGTGCCCGGTCGAGCACGAGGTGCAGCACCTCTGCCTGGGTCCGGCCCGACAACAGACTGTTGGTGACCTCCGCATTCGCAGCCAGCCAGCGTTCGCGCCGGCGCGCCTCGCCGTACAGCCGGGCGTTGTCGATCGCCACCCCGGCCGCCACCGCCAG
>OVEP010010091.1_pt1 | contig 11647 bp, 7 predicted proteins | sample 1779801 | NCBI WGS metagenome assembly OVEP01 (sample SAMEA3914791, study PRJEB12502) | metagenome | biome: forest; material: soil | place: Canada | collected 2011-07-03 | depth 0.1 m
GAGCAGCGGGTCGTTCCACGGTACGACTGAGATAACGACTAAGATGGAGCCCAGATAGAAGATGCAGATCCGCCAGATCACGGAACGGGTAGCCTTGGAGATCTGCCCTGCTGGGTCCACTGACTCGGCCGCCGCAATAGTGACGACTTCTGCCCCCACGAAGCTGAACATTGTCGTCAGCAAGACGCCAATGACTGATTCGAAACCGTTAGGCATCAGGCCCCCGTTTTCCTGAGCCAGTCGAGTTACGCTACTGACATGTGCAGTGGGAATTATGCCTGCGATGGCGGCCACGCCGAACCCGATAAAAGTGATGATCGAGATAACCTTGAGCATCGCGAACCAGAACTCAAATTCGCCATACTTGCTGACGCTGAACAGATTGGTGATCGTCAGGAGCGTTGTAATACTGAGCGAGAACACCCAGACTGCGACGGACGGGAAGTATGAATTCAGTATCGTCGCCGGCGGCGATAGCTTCGAGGGGGACAACCAGCACCCAGAACCACCAGTAGAGCCAGCCAATGGTGAACCCGGCCCAATGTCCGATTGCGCGATCCGCATACGTCGAGAACGAACCCGTGTCGGGAGACGCTACCGCCATTTCTCCGAGCATGCGCATCACTAGTACGACCAGAATACCTGCAACTAGATAAGCGATGATTGCGGCAGGGCCGGCCGAAGCGATAGCACGCCCTGATGCCACAAACAGACCAGCGCCGATTACCCCGGCGATTGAAATCATAGTGACGTGGCGCTGCTTGAAGCCTGGCGTCAACGAGGAATTCTGGTTTGAGTCCGCACATTCAGGTACGGGTGATCTTGACATTGTGCTCCTCCAGATGAATGAATTGATTTATGAATTATTGATGGTCGCGTGTGCCGATTCATCGCTCGCCAATCTTTGAGGGTTTCCTGGTGCAGATAGCCGGATGTTCGACTGTCCTCGGCGGATCAGGCCGGAAGCAGTAACTCGGCTTGGTCGCAGACGATTTCCTCAGCTCGCGGTTCTCTTGAACTGCACAACTTCACGGTCGCGCGAATGTTGAGAGACCGCAGCGGTTATGAGCTACCGGATCGGCGTGGCTTCTCGGGACGACTAGACGGAGGCCGACTCCGGTCAGAGATTGCGGGTACTATCGTCATATCGGCTTATCGCCCGAGTGCGATATCAGCAAGCGCGTGCGAGCGCATGAGAGGGGCCACAGCCTCTAACCGCAAATCTGGCGCAAACTCATTGCTGGTCGCTCAGTTGGTTCGGCTGTGGCAATCGAATGTTGAACTGGTATGGTGATGCGCCCGGGAAGGGCGGCCACCATCGTCAGGTAATGATTTGCGACGGCGAAGATTTATGCGTTGACTGGCCCTTCGCTGTTTCCACTGCTTTGGGCCTGACTCGGGTACTTCCGAAGAATTTTGTCAACGCTCATTCCCTGCGATTAATCTAACCCGCCTTGGCACATATACTTGATGGAGAGATAATCATCCAGTCCGTATTTTGAGCCCTCGCGACCGTATCCGGATTCCTTGACGCCACCGAAAGGTGCAGCCTCGCTCGCAACCGCTCCTTCGTTGATGCCAATAACGCCGGCCTCGAGGCTACGCGCAACCCTGTCGATCCGACGCACGTCCTGTGTATAAAAGTACGCGGCGAGACCAAATGGCGTGTCGTTTGCAAGGCGAATGGCCTCTTCTTCGTCCTGAAACCGAAAGAGCGGCGCGACCGGACCGAAGGTCTCCTCGCAGTAGACCAGCATATCGCTATTGGCGCCCGTGAGAACCGTCGGAGCATAGTAGTTGGGGCCAAGTTCCGCGAGCCGTTTTCCGCCTACCTGTACCGTTGCTCCGTTCGCCACCGCGTCGTCGACATGCCGTGCGATCTTGTCGATGGCGCGCTGGTTGATCATTGGGCCGATCTGGGCCTGCGCATCGGTGGCTGGTGCAACCTTCAGCGCGCCAACTCGTTTGCTCAAAAGATCGGCGAAGCGATCATAGGCGCCCGACTGGACATAGATCCGGTTCGGGCACACGCAGGTCTGTCCACCATTGCGAAACTTCGCTGCCATCAAGCCGACTACAGCTGCATCGAGGTCCGCGTCATCAAACACGATGAATGGCGCGTTGCCTCCCAGTTCGAGCGAGAGCTTCTTGAGTGTGCCGGCCGATTCCCGCGCCAGATGTTTGCCGACAGCCGTCGAACCCGTGAAGGTGATCTTGCGGACCCGGTCGTCTGCCAACCAGTCGGCAACCGCGGCGATGCCTTCGTCACGCGCTGCGCTGATCATGTTGAGCACGCCGTCAGGCAGGCCCGCTTCCTGCGCGAGCGCAGCCAGTGCGAGGGCAGTCAGTGGCGTATCTTCAGCCGGCTTGGCGACAACCGTACAGCCGGCCGCGAGCGCAGGGGCGATCTTGCGTGCGATCATCGCTAACGGGAAATTCCAAGGCGTGATGGCTGCAACAATGCCTACGGGTTCCTTGACAGCACTCATGCGTTTGCCGCGCTGCTGTTGAGGAATGATATCGCCGTAAATGCGTGTGGCTTCGTCAGCAAACCAGGCGACGTAGGATGCTCCATACGCGACCTCGCCGCGACTCTCTGCAATCGGCTTGCCCTGTTCCATCGACATCAGGGTGGCGAGGTCTTCCGAGTTTCCAACGATGAGCGCATGCCAGCGGCGCAGGATTTCAGCGCGCTCGCGCGGCATGCGGTCGCGCCATGCGGGAAATGCTCTTGCGGCGGCGTCAGTTGCCGCACGCGCGTCGGCCGCGCCGCTATTCGCGACATCCGCAATGATCTCGTCCGTCGCGGGGTTGGCAACGGGATAGTGGGCGTTACCTGATGCGTCGACCCATTTTCCGCCAATCAGGTTCTGTCGGCGAAGCAGCTCGCCGCGAGTGAGTGTCAGAGACATTACTTTCTCCTTCAAAGAGTGTTCGTAGCAGGCTCGCTTTCTGCGATTGCCTTGCTACCGGGGCGTGCTTGAGATCTGGCTGTTACGTGATTCTCAAGCAGGGATTTTCTATGCGGTTCGCAGTGCCGCGCGCACGTCGGGCTGTTCGAGGATATCGTCGAGCGTCTTGCGCACGCGCGCCACCATGAGCTCGACTTCGTCTTGCGTGTAGCACAGCGCCGGCGCGAATCCCAGAATGTTGTCTCCAAAGGCCCGGAAGATAACCTTGTTACGATACGCCGCCTCGAAAATCCGATTTGCCAGATTGAGCGAAGGGTCGAAACGAGTGCGATGTTCCTTATTCGAAACGAGTTCAACGGCACCAAGAAGACCGCGATGGCGTGAATCGCCAACAAGGGGGTGATTGAGAAGGCTGTCAAGACCTGCGGCAAAACGAGGTGCCTGCAACGCGGCGTTGGCGAGCAACCCGCCCTCAATATACAGACGCAGTACCTCAAGACCGATGGCGGCGCTGACAGGATGGGCCGAGTACGTTTGACCGTGTCCGATGGCTTCGGAACGCGAGCCTCCGTCCGCAATACCCTGGTAAATTTGGTCTGACATCAGCACTGCTCCCATCGGCGCGTAGCCCGCCGTCAAGCCCTTTGCAACGGTCATCAGGTCGGGTTCAACGCCTTCCGCTTCGCAGGCGAACAGCGGCCCCGTACGGCCGAAGGCGGTGATAACCTCATCGGCGACGAACAGAATGTCGAGCTTGTGGCAGGCTTCGCGCATGGCTTTGAGCCAACCCTTGGGGGGGACGATGACGCCGCCTGAGCCTTGAACGGGTTCGCAAAAGAACGCCGCAACATTGTCAGCCCCGATTTCGGCTACCTTCGATTCGAGCGCTGCAACTGAGGCCGCGATAATCGCTTCAGGATCGTTGGGCGTTGCGCTTCGATAAGGGTAGGGAGAAGCAATATGATGCTGCACTGGCAGCGGAACATCGAAATTCCGATGGAAGCTGGCAATCGCGGTCAGACCTGCACCGATGGAGGATGAGCCGTGGTAGCCTCGCTCCAGTGCGATTATGTGTTTCTTCGATGGTTGACCGATTGCATTGAAGTAGTGGGTAATGAAGCGGATAGCCGAATCGACGGCGTCCGAACCGCCCAGAGAAAAATAGACATGCTGCAGCGATGCAGGGGCAAGCTGCACCAGCTTCTCCGCCAGTTCAATCGCTGGGGCCGAACCGAAATGAAAATAGCCCGTGGCATACGGCAGGCGTGTCATCTGCTCCATTGCCGCCTTGACGATACTCTCGTGACCGTAGCCGGTGTTCACGCACCACAGGCCGGAAAACGCATCCAGCAGTTCGTTACCCTGCGCGTCGCGAAGCCACGCGCCACGGCCGGACTCGAGGATTGTAACTCCGTGCTCTTCATGAGCGCGATAGCTCACCACTGGATGGATGAGATGTTTGCGGTCTGCCTCAATAAGTGACGCAATCGACATGATGTACCTCTTAGCAAAAAGTATCTGTAACGCACTTATGCTACGCAAGGAGCGTAGTTAAATCGCCGCTAAATATGGCCGCGCGTAAGCAGGAAAGATTTGTTTGTTGACAACCCGCAGCACATTCTGCGGATGTGCATCAGGCCCCGCCCTCGCTTGGAGCCTCAATGAACAGAGATGCTGCGAGCGAAGTGAGGAGGACCAATTCATCGGTAACGGCGGTACGCGCAAGCGGTCGGTCGCAGAAGAAAGCAAACGCTCCTATCGCCTGGCTGCACGACACAACCGGCACATTCACAAGCGTGACTGTCCCAAGGGATCGAAGGAGTTCGTGGTCGGGGAAATAGTGCGCGAGGGCATCATTTCCACTAGCGACTAGGACCTCACGACGGATCAGGACCGTATCGGCCCAGTCCGATCCGCCGAGTTTCTTCCACCCGCCGACGGGATATGCCTGAGGTACCGTCGAGAAGATTCTCCTTACGGTACCGGGACGCGGATCGCCGCCAGGTTCATTGCGCACGATCAAGGCAGTCGCTTGCAGAACGGGAAATACCTGACGGGTAGCCTGAAGCCACGCGTCGAACGCGCCTTCTTTCGAGTGTGCGTCACGCACAGCCTGGTTCGCAGCAAGCAGTGTGTTCAAGGGGTTGTCCTGTGACACCGATGCCGCCGGAGAGGAGGGGGCGACACTAACGCCCGCAACACCGAGCGCAGCCATGGCCGAGAAAGTTCTGCGGTTCATGCCTTCTCCACTTGTTGGTCTGGCAACTGCGACTCGGAAGTCACCACAGTCTTAGCGCACCGGTCGAGCCATTGCGCCAGGTGTATTGCTGTCCGGCCAGTTTCGTTCCGAATCTGTGAGCGACAGCTGAAGCCATCGCTGATAATCACTGCATCAATGTCTAGGGCGTCGATTGCTGGCACGAGTTCGGACGCGGCTACCGACTTGGCAATGTCAGCGGTTCGGACGTGATATCCGAACGCACCGGCCATGCCGCAACAACCAGTCCCAAGTATCTTGCCTGGGTGCGTCGCGCTTTTGAGCAAATGTGATTCGGCTTGCATTCCGCCGCACGCTTTCTGATGGCAATGACCGTGAACGTGAACGTTCTCGTTAAGCTGAGGCAGGGTCACTCCCTTGGATTGCAGTAGCTCAGCAAGCGTTTTCACGGAGGATGCGAGCGAGGTCGCCCGCGTGTCTGTGGGGAACAGTGCGCGAAGCTCGTCACGAAATACAGAGAGGCAACTGGGCTCCAGCACCACGACTGGCATTCGCGAATCGATCACGTCGGAGAGACCTGCCATGATGTCGTCGAGATTGCGTCGGGCCTGGTCGAGCAACCCTGCGTCGTACAGCGGGCGGCCGCAGCAGATTTGCTTATGCATGAGGCGCACGTCGAATCCGCATGATTCGAGCACGCGCACGGCTGCTTCCAGAATGTCAGGCGAGAAGCCGTTGTTGAACGTGTCAGTCCACAACAGCACTGGTTCGCGATCGGTCTTTTGCGAGGGTGTTGGAGTGGCGAGCAGCCGCTTTGCTTTCTCACCGTTTCTGAAACTTCTGCGAGCAATGGCGGGAAAACGCACGTCTGGCGCGAGGCCGACACGTGCACCGATCCTTCGGAACGCGCGATTCCGCATCAGCATGTTCGCTGCGCCGCTTATGTGCGTGGCAAGGGGCAGCCACGCGCCGATGCGTCCGATCATCGCGTCCATCACAGGACGCCGCTTATGCTTGAAGTGTTCGTAGAGAAAGTGGCTTTTATATTTTGCGATGTCCACCTGCGTCGGGCAGTCGCTTTTGCAACCCTTGCAGGCAAGGCAGTGGTCAAGCGAGTCCTTGACCGCCTCGCTCTTCCAACCGTCCTCGATCACTTCGCCTTTAAGCAATTCAAAGAGCAGCCGGGCGCGGCCTCGCGTGGAGTACTTCTCTTCCCGTGTGGCCCGGAAGCTCGGGCACATGGTGCCGCCATCCAGTGAACGGCATTTGCCCATTCCGATGCAGCGTTCCGTGGCGCGTGCGAAGGTATCCGGGTTGGCCACGTTCCCAAAGGAAAAATGGCTTGGCGCTTCAACGCGTCGGTAGGTCGGGCCAAGACGAAGGTTCTCGTCCACAGGCATGGCGTCGATCAGCTTGCCAGGGTTCATGCGCCCTTGAGGATCCCAGATTGCCTTGAAGGCCCGGAAGGCGTCCATCAATTCGGGAGAGTACATCAGTGACAACAGTTCTCCCTTGGCCTGTCCGTCGCCGTGTTCGCCTGACAGCGACCCCTCGTACTTGACGACGAGCTTTGCTGCTTCGATGAGGAATTCGCGCCACTTATGTACGCCTTGGTGACTTCGGAGGTCGAAGGTGATCCGAGAGTGGATGCAGCCGTCGCCAAAGTGCCCATACATATTGGTCTTATAACCGTAGCGCTCGACTAGCGCCGAAAATTCTCGGAGGTACGCGCCGAGATGGCGGGGCTCGACCGCAGCGTCTTCCCATCCGACTACGGGATCTGGCTTCAACGGATCGTCTCCGATCGATGTGGCTGACGCGCCCGTCTCGCGCACGGACCAGAGCCGTTTCATCAGGCTTGCCTCTGTCACTACGCGTGACGAGGGTTTGCCGGGCAATGCCGCGCCGAGGCTCGCTGCCTGTTGCGCGAGGGACAGGGCGTGCTCTTTGTCGGTGGCACCGAACTCGACCATCAGCCATGCATTGCCTGCGGGTAGTTCGGCGATGTCGGCAAGGGCAAGACCCCGCTCCCGGAGACCGCCGACGATGCCAGTATCGAGACCTTCCATCGCGATCGGTCCTAAGGGGAGCAACTGAGGGACGCAGTCCGCGGCATCGAAAATCGTCGGAAATCCGAATACAACAAGAACCCGATAAGTTGGATTTGTAATCAGCGTCGTTTTGGCCCGCAGTACCGAAACACAGGTGCCTTCCGATCCGACGAGTGCGCGGGCAATATTGAAACCGTTCTCCGGCAATAGCTGATCCAGGCTGTAACCCGAAACCCGGCGCTTGAGCTTCGGGAAGCCCTTGCGGATCGCTTCACCGTATTGGTCTACAAGCTTCAGTAGTTGTCTAACGATTTCCGCGCGCCGTCCCCCCGCCGCAAGATGATCTTGAAGAGATTCGGTGTTTGTCGGGCCTACCCAGAAACGCGCGCCGTCATAGGTCAGAATTTCCATCGACTCTATGTTTTCGGCTGTCTTGCCTGCCATTACGGAATGCGCGCCGCACGAATTGTTGCCGACCATGCCTCCGATTGTGCAGCGGCTATGCGTAGCCGGGTCAGGTCCGAACGTCAGTCCCCGCAATGCGGCAGCGTCTTTAAGCTGGTCGCAGATTACGCCCGGCTGAACGATCGCGACACGGGCCTCCACGTCTATCTGCTCAATCGACGTCAGGAACTTGGACGTATCGATCACGATAGCCGCGTTGACTGACTGTCCGCACATCGAGGTGCCGGCTCCTCGAGTCAGGACGGGCATGTCCGCGTCACGGCAGGCATGCATGATTTCGATCACGTCCTCGACACTGCGTGGGACAACCACGCCAATCGGCACCTGACGATAATTCGAGGCTTCGGACGCATAGGCGGCCCGAGAGCCAGCGTCGAACCGGATTTCCGCAGTGGTGCTATTTGCGATACGTCGCTGAAGTGCGAGTATGGCGTTGAGATCGTGACGAGGATTGGCTATTGCGGGAGTCATTTCACATTAAGCGGAGGAGGCATTCGGGAAAGGCCAGCAGCGGCGTTCGGACACGGGTTCGACCGAGTATTGGGTAGGCCTTGGGATATTTGTACCCACTTTCCGTATTTAAACGTGACGCTCCCCTGCTGTCTTCCTGTTAGAAGTAGGAAACTTCCCCGCTAATCTTCTTTTAGCCTATACAGCGCCAAGGCGACCTGGAGCTGGAAACGAACCCTCGGATCTTCGAACGAGACAGAGAGGATTGCTTCAATCCGTTCAAGCCGGTAGCGAAGGGTACTGATATGTATGCAAAGTATCTTGGCCGTATTCGCGAGCTGGAATCCCTCGTCTGCGAGGGTGCACAAAGTTTCCAGGAGCGATTCTCCGCGCCGGTTGCCCGCCAGAGGTGTGACTAGTCGCTCGATGAGCATATCGCGTGCATCGGCATCGCCCATCAGTGCGCGTGGGAAAAGGATTTCATCGAAGTGGTGCAGCCGTCCTGGCCTCAGTGTTGAAACGAGCGCGCCGACGTCCTTCGCGCCGACGACCATGCCCTTGACGCCAGTGTGTACTCGACTGACGGCCATTGCTGCATGTCTGTCCGAGATAGCTTCCCACAGAGCGTCTAGTGATGTATCGGCCGGCACAATAAACTTGATTTGATTCAGCCAGAGCACGAGTAATTCGGGTAACTGTTTCGCGCGTAGTTGCCTTTTCAGGGTAACGACGAACCGCTCCCGCCGTTCAAGCCCTTCCGTCGTCAATGGGATAGGTTCGTCGAGCAGTATCAGGCACACGCGATACGGCTTAGAATCACTCCATCCACACACGCGCGCACGTTCCAGTGCGCTAGTCGACGGATCGAATTCGCCGTCAATCAGGCCTGCCACAAGCGCGTAGCCGAGCCTGTCTTCCTGTTGTGCGAGTTGCCGCTGATGCATCAGGTGAAGAGCTGCGACGACGCTGGCATGCTCAATTGCGCGGGAGTCCAGTTCATCGGTTTCGGCTCCTGCTAAGTCAAGCCAGATAAGCGCGACGACGGCGTCCTGAAGACGGACAGGTAGGCTCAACCTTTGCACGACGCCATCAGGTGTACGGAACCCTACCTTGGTCGGACGATGGGCATGGGAAAGGTCGATCGACGCCCTGTCGTCCCGCACAGCGTCGATACACTGTGGTTCCGCAAGTGCGAGATCCTCCGTGCTGCCTGAGCCACCGAGCACACGACCGGCTGGGTCGGTAAAGGTCACGGCGCGGTCTAGGAGATTGCTCAGCGCGATGGCGATGTCCGATAGGCTGCTTGCGGATACTGCCGCGTTTGTCAGTGCTCGATGCAGCTTTTCCGAGCGCTCTATGATTTCGCCTTGGATATTGATGATTTTGGCGAGTATTTCGTGCGTCACCTGACTGAATTGCACCGCCCATGGGAGTTCGAACAAGGGCAGGCCTACGCGGTCAGCTTCCTGGATCGCTTCCGGCGGAAAATGTTCAAGAAAGTGGGGGACGGCGAGGACGACACCCGCCAGGCCAACTTCGCTGAGTTTCTTGACGAGTCTGCGAGATGCAGCATCATCGTTTGGCCAGTTGAACCCCGTAGTCAGCAGTAGTTCGCCGGGCTTGACCCAGTCCACGATGTCCGGGTGGTCCACCATGTGAACCCACGAAATATCTCGTTCAAGGCTGTGCTTTCCTGCGACAACCTGGGCATCACGGAGCGCCGTTTCGCGAATTGCGGTCTCAAGTTTCATCACGCCTCCAACGACGTGATACGCCGTGATGCCAGATCATCCCGTAACGAGGTCATGTATTTGCTGGTTGACGGTAGCCGAACAAGACGCCCAGCAGGCTGAAGGCGGCAGCGAACATCACATAGAACGCAGGCGCCATGGCCGAACCCGTTTTGTTGATGAGCCAGGTGAGGATCAGCGACGCGAATCCACCGAAGGTCATCACGGCAAGGTTGTAGGCGACCGACAGGCCGGTCGACAGAACTTTGGTCGGAAACGTCTCGGACAGCGCAGCGAGAATCGGACCGGTGTAGATTGCGATCAGCACGCCGAATACAGCCTGGAAGACGCAGAGGGTGGCTACCGACGGAGCCGAGACGATCATCGCGAACAGTGGCCACGCGAGTAGAAGCATCGCGGCAGAGGAGCCGCCGAGCAACCACTTGCGGCCGATCTTGTCGGACCACCAGCCCGTAATTGGTGAACACAGCGTAATTACTCCGCCGCCAACCATTGCTGCGATGAACGACGCGGACTGTTGGAGCTTGAGCACCCTGACGGAGAAGGTCGGCATGTAGAACAGAACGACGTAGATACATACCGTCCAAAGGACGACCATCGCGAAGCTGGCAAAGGCCTGCCACGGGTAATCCCGCAGGACATCCGCCAGAGGCGTCTTCGACTTGTCTGTGGAATGCAGGAAGACGGGTGTCTCTTCGAGGTTGCGCCGGATGAAGAAGCCGATTGGTCCGATCAGCAGCCCAGAAAGGAAGGGAATACGCCAGCCCCAGCTCTCCACATCCGCGGTCGACAGGCCGAGCGTGATGCCTGTGCCGAAGCATGCACCAAGTAGGACAGCGAAGCCGATACTGGTCTGGATCCAGCTCGAATAGTAAGCCTTCTTGCCCTTGGGGGCGTGCTCGGTTAGAAACGCGGTGGCTGTGCCCATCTCGCCGCCAGCCGAGAAGCCCTGTAGCAGCCGCGCGATGACGATCAGGCAGGGAGCAGCGATGCCGATCTGCGAATATGTCGGTGCAAGACCGATCAGCGCGGTACCGGCACACATCAGAAGGATGGTCAGCGACAGGGCCGCCTTCCGGCCAGCGCGATCCGCATAGATACCGATGATGATGCCGCCGAACGGGCGCACCAAAAACCCAACACCGAAGGTTGCGACCGACAGCATCAACGATGTTAGGTCGTTGCCCGTCGGAAAGAAGAGCTTCGCGATGATAATGGCGAAAAAGCCATACACCATGAAGTCGAACCATTCGAAGCCGTTGCCGAGGACGGTTGCGACAATCGCCCGTCGACGGGCGCTGCGATCTTCTTCGTATCTTGTGGCTACATTTGCCGTATTCATCTCCACTCCTGACGCCCGCTAATGGCTTATTGACTCGTTTTAGGCGCGTTGCCGTATTTTCCGCGCCCATGATGAGATTGAACCCAGCCACAATTCGCATAGCTACCTACATAAGAATGGAGTAACACACCTAATATTAGTATCAAAAATAGTAAATACGTCAAATGCGACAATATTTACCCTGTTTTTTCCTATGTCGGACAGGTGTCAGAAAGCTTTCTCGCTGCCTACCATTTACGCTCACCTTGTTGGCTACCTTTTTTGTATCGAGCTGGCAGACAGTTCAGATGCTGCCGGCCCTATCTTCAGGCGAGTTAAATGGATATCTTCATCCAGCAGGTCCTCAACGGGCTGGTGCTTGGCAGCGTTTACGCCATCATCGCACTGGGCTATACGATGGTTTACGGCATCCTGGGCATCATCAACTTCGCGCACGGCGATGTGTTGATGGTGGGCGC
>OVEP010034623.1_pt1 | contig 11645 bp, 9 predicted proteins | sample 1779801 | NCBI WGS metagenome assembly OVEP01 (sample SAMEA3914791, study PRJEB12502) | metagenome | biome: forest; material: soil | place: Canada | collected 2011-07-03 | depth 0.1 m
ATGATCATCCGCAAGGCGGACGGCAATCCGCTGTTCATCGAGGAACTGACCAAGCTGGTGCTGGAATCCGGCCTGCTGCGCGAGGAGGACGGCGAATTCGTGCTCACCGGCTCGCTGGCGTCGCTGTCGGTCCCGGAGACCTTGCAGGATTCGCTGATGGAGCGTCTCGACCGCTGGCCGGCGCTCAAGGAAGTGGCGCAGATCGGGTCGGTGATCGGCGGGGAGTTCTCCTACCGCATGATTTCGGCGGTGTCGGACATTTCAGAGCGGATCTTGCAGGGATCGCTGCAGCAACTGTCCTCGACCGACATCATTTTCGGCCAGGGCGCGATGCCCGAGACCGATTTCATCTTCAAACATGCCCTGATGCAGGACGCGGCCTATGCCAGCCTGCTGCGCAGCAAGCGCCAGAAACTGCACAGGCGCGTCGCCGAGACGCTGCTGAATCTGTTTCCCGACATCGTCACCGCGGCGCCCCAGGTCATGGCCCACCATCTGATGGAGGCGGGCTCCTGGCTGGAAGCGATCAGCTATTACCATCAGGCCGGCCTCCGGCTGATGCAACGCTCCGCCAACGCGGAAGCCGTCCGGCACCTGTCCGACGGCGTCGCGCTGCTGCCGAAGCTGCCGGAAGGGGCGGAGCGGACGAACTGGGCGTTTAAGCTTAATTTGGCCTTGGGCCAGGCCAGCTTCGTGATCCATGGCCCGGCGTCCAAGGAAACCACCGAGGCCTATGCGGTGGCGCAGCAGCTGCTGGAGGATGTCGGCGATCCGGCTCAGCGCTACGACGTGCTGTACGGCATTTTCGGCGGCTACATCCTGACCTGCCGCCTCGATCTGGCGGCCGGCCCGGCGCAGCGCGTGCTCGACATGTCCACGCGCGCCAACGATCGCGGCTATCGCGTGCTGGCTAACCGCATGTTGGGCGTGCTGGCGGTGCATAAGGGCGACTTCGCCCTGGGGCGCTCCTATCTCGAACAGGCTTCGCGCTATTACGAGCCTGAGCTCCACCGGCCGCTCGCTTTCCGCTTCGGTGGGGACTTCCATGTCATCGCCCAGCTCTACATGGCGGGAATGGAGTGTTTCGAGGACAAGCAGGAGGAGGCCTTCGCCCGTGCCGACGCGGCCCTGGCCGAGGCCCATTCGATGAGCCATGCCTTGTCGGTCGGTCTCGCTTACGCCTATTGCTGCTATGCCCGCTTCTATTTCGGCGACCGGGAAGGGGCGCTGGATCTCGCCGATCTCGGCCTTGCCTATTGCAGCAAGACCAACGTGACCGTGTTCGCCTTCATCTTCCGCATCGTCACGGCCTGGGGCCAGGGCGAGGACGCGTCGACCATCCGGCGCATCATGAGCGGTTATGCCGAAGCCGGCGGGGTGATCGGATTGCCCCTGTTCTCGACGATGCTGGCCGAAGTGCTGCTCAATCGCGGCGAGACCGCGGCGGCGGCGGCGGAGATGCGCAAGGCCCTGGACACAGTCCGTCGGTCCGGCGAGATGTTCCTGGAGCCGCTGGTCCTGCAGGTGCTGGGGGAATGCCTGCTGGCCGACGCGCGGATCGAGGAGGCGCGGACCTGCCTGGAAGAGGCGGCGGTGTGCGCCGGCGGCATGGGCGCCGCGCTGTTCGAGCGCCGGGCGCGCGAGACTTTGTCGTCCTTAACCCGGCAGGAGGGGGCCCGCCATGGATTATCTCGAGGTTCCTGAGGTCAGCCGCTTCACCTCGCGCGCCGGCAAGGTGGTGCGCGACGTCGGCCCCGCCGCCGATTCCAAGCAGCGGCCCGAGGAAGCGGGCGCTTTCAAGGTGGTTCCGCCGGCCGGCGAGATCCCCGAACCCATCGTTCGCAGCCGATCCGCCATCGCTTTGGGCGGTCTGGCCGGCAACAATGCGCATGGGGCGGGCTTTCTCGAGGCGTTGCGGCGGTCCGGCAAAAGGCCAGGGATGGTGACCTGCACGTCGGGCCAGATTCTGCATGTCGCCAAATGGCTGCAGGGCGTCGACATCCAGACCTTCTTCGAAGAGTCGATGCAGCAGACGCAACCTTTCGGGAATTGGCTCGACGCCAACCTGATTTACAAGCAGCTGTCGGCCGACAGTCAGGTGATCCGGCCCTCGACCTCGCAATTCCCGATGGATCTGATGGCGACGGTGGGGCGCAGCTGGACACGCGCGCTGACCGATCCGCAGAATTTCTCGGTCTTCCGCGAGATGTACAACGTGATGCCGGCGCGCTCGTTGATTCCGGCCTTCCCGCCCAATTTCTACAGCGATATTTCCGACGCGCTGAACGACACCGAGATCGGCGTGGTCTTCAACGCCTATAATTTCGAGGAAGGCTGTGAATCGGTCTATATGAACAAGGTGGCGCTGAAACTGACCGGCAAAACTCTCGGCCCGCATGCGAGCAAATCCTGGATCGATTATCAGCCGATCACCGCCGCCACCGCCGAGCAGGCGCTCTATCTCTATCAATACGGTTTCAAGAACAGCACCCAGACCGTCGACGGCGCCTATGTGCGCGATGTGGTTCTGAGCGAAATCCCCTCCGATCACAATGAGATCGACCGGATTGCCGCGGTAAGGCCTCAACCGGACAATTGGCTGGGCGGCCCGCCGATCAGCAATGTCGACCTGCAGAGCCTGCAAACGCAGGTTGCTTTCAACGCCACCTATATCGCCGAGCGCGAGCGTATCCGGCTGATCAACCGGCTGGCCGGCGAGCTGAAGCGCGATCCGCCGCCCAAGCAGGTGTCGATCCTCGAATTGCCGCTGGCCGAGGCGCGCACCTGGTGGGATTACGTGGTGGAAAGCGACGCCATTTTTCGCAGCGCCTATTGGCGTGGCGTGGAGCTGGTCGCGTATCTATGAGGCCAGGGGCGGGCGCTTCTTGTCGTCGGAAATGTCGATGCCGACGCCGACCAGATAGTCGCGCCCCTGGATTTCGACCCGCCGCCCGGTGAATAGATAGGGAATGGTGTGGCCGCTCTTGGTGAGGAAGGGGGCTTCCACGCAGGCCGAGCCGTGTTCGAACACCTCGTCGATGCGGCGCTGCAGCAGGTCGCGGTCCTTGGTGTGGAAGAAATCGAGCGGATGCATCGCGCCGATTTCTTCGTCGCTATAGCCCGACACCAGCGAGAAATTGCGGTTCCAGCGCTCGAATTGGCCGTCGCGGTCATAGGAGTAGAGGATCCCCGGCATGCTTTCCATCATCGATTCCGAGAAGAGCCTCTCATCCCGGGCGGCTTCCTCGGCGGCCTTGCGCCGGCTGAGATTGAGCAGGCTGACGACATGGTGGGTAATGGCGCCGTTGCCGTCGCGCACGGTGTTCAGCGCCAGCATCGCCGGGAAGGTTCCGCCCTCCTTGCGGCAGCGTATCTCGCCCTGCCAGGTCCCGCTTTCCTCGACCTGCGCCCAGATCTCGGTCGAGGAAAGCTGGCCGGCATGGCCGGCCATCAGATAGGTGGGGTGCTTGTCGGTCAGATCGGCGCTCTTGAAGCCGGTGAGCCGGGTGAAGGCGGGGTTGACGGAGAAGATCCGCCCCTCGCGGTCGGCGATCGCCAAGCCTTCCAGGCTGGTGTGCAAGGCGGCGTTCAGCATGGTGATGCGCCGTTCCTGCTGCTCCGACTGGGCCAGCGCCTTGCCGTAGGCGGCACGGGTCCGCAGCATGTCGATACCGGCGCCGATATCTTCACCGAGCTGGGCGAACAAAGCGGCCGCGCGCGCGTTGAAAGCGTTCTCGTGGCGCGAATAGACCGTCATCGAGGCGATCACCGATCCGTTCGGCAGGCGGATCGGCAGGGCCAGGCTCGACCGCAGGTCGAGGTTGCGCATCCACAGGTGCCAGGGCTCCTGGCCGGGGTTCACCGGGCCTTCATTGCAGATCTGCAGCTGGCCGGTACGAAGCGCTATGCCGGTCGGCCCGCGGCCTTGCGGCACATCGCCCCAGGAAATATCGACATCCTCGAGATGACGCCGCGGCCCGCCGGCGCTGGCGGCCACCAGCACCGTGCGCCGCACGTCCTGGCGCGGCAGCCCGATCCAGGCGAGGTCGTAGAAATCCTGCCGGGTCGCCGCTTCGCAGACGGCGACGAACACTTCATGCTCGGTCTTGGCGCGCACCAGGACCCGCATGATGTCGGCGATCGCCGTCAGTGACCAGTTCAGGCGTTCGATTTCGTTTATAATGCTGCCAGGTTGCATTCCAATCCTCTTGGAACACACGGAATAAAAACGATCTTAGCGGTTTGCGTCCCGCCTGGCGAGGAGGGAGTCAGCTTTAGATTTTCTCATGCCCCACCCAACGCAATATCGTTTGAGGGCAGGGCGCTCAGCGGTAATCCTGCCGGCCGTCATACCAGGGAGAAGACCCAGCCATGAAGATGATTTTCGCCATCCTGCTCGCCGCCGGCCTTGCCGCGCCCGCCCTGGCCGATCCGTTGACGGCGCCGATCGAGTGCCAGGATTGCAAGGCCTGGAACCAGGCGAAGCTGCCGGTTCATCTGCACGGCAACAGCTACTATGTCGGGGTGGCGGGGATGGCCTCGGTGCTGATCGTCACAAAGGACGGGCTGATTCTGATCGATGGCGACCTGCCGCAGTCGGCGCCGCTGATCGAGCAGAATATCAGGACGCTCCATCACGATATCCGCGAGGTGAAGCTGATCCTGGTCTCGCACGAGCATTTCGACCATGTCGGCGGTGTCGCGGCGCTGCAATGGGACAGCGGCGCCCGGGTGCTGGCGGGAGCGGCGGCGGCCAAGGCGCTTGGTCTGGGCCATCCGACCGAGGCGGATCCGCAATATGATCCCAGCGGCAAATATTCCTATCCCGAGGTGAGCCGCGTCGACGTGGTCGCCGACGGCCAGCAGATCAGCTTAGGCGAGGTGACGGTGACGGCACACCGCACGCCGGGCCACACGCCGGGCGGTACCAGCTACAGCTGGAAATCCTGCGAGCCCGGCAAATGCCTCGACATCGTCTATGCCGACAGCCTGACCGCGTTCGCGACCTCCGACGATTTCCGCTTCACCCCGATTGCCGACAGCTTTCGCGCCAGTATCGATAAAATCCGCAATTTACCGTGCGACATCCTGGTCACCACCCATCCGAGCGTGTCCGATTTCTGGAAGAAGAACGACAAGCGGGACTTCGTCGACCCCAATGGTTGCCGCGCCCTGGCCGACGGTGCCGAGGCGGCGCTGGACAAGCGGTTGGCGGAGGAGAGGAAATAACACCTCATAAGCCTTGTTCGACGAGGTGTGGAAACGCCCGGGTCTGTCGGCGCGGGACCGCACATCGTGCCACAAGGGGTCGTGACAAGAGTTGTTCGTAGCTGTACGACATCGTAGAACAAACAGTGAATTTGTTATCGAATAAGCCTTATTTCAACACCGGCGACGCTTGCGATCTGTGGCCAGACTCCTTCTGCCGTCAACACAGTCGCTCCCGAAACCTTCCCAAGCGCCAAGCAAGCGCGATCGCCCAGTGACAGACCTGCCGATCGCGTGAGCGGGCGCAATTCGCCAACTAGGTGGGCTTGTTCCTCCGTGAATTCGGCAATCCTGACGCCGAGGCTGGCAACGGCATAGCGGGCAACATCTACGGCAAGGCCACGCTCGCAGAGCTTGGTTACAACCTCGGCCAAATTGACCATGCCCAACAAAGCTCCAGGCAATACCGACGCCACGGCGTCAGCCCCTGGTTCGCGCTGCATCAACGCGAGAACAGCCGACGAATCCAATACAATCTCAGTCACCTACCCTCACTCCCGTTCGGCGGCGGCGCGGCGCTCGGCTGAAAGTTCGTCGGCAAGGCTCACATCGCTGGGTACATAGTCATCGAGCAACGCTTGAACCCGAGCAATGGCATGCGCTATCGGCTCCAGACGCACTTGGCCGTTCTCGACATGAGCAACAAAGCTGCCACCTTGTGGCATGCCGAGCTGATTTCTAATATTGGCCGGGATGACAATGCGCCCATTAGATCCCATCGTGACGTGATCAGTTCTCATTCTCCGCCTCCTATATGCGTCGATACCGATCATATGACATATGTGAAAATTATGCCATGAACATAAACATGCCATATCGTACTCATGCTTCACATCTTACGTCATGACACTCTTGGCGTATCGGGTTGGATACAGACTGATAAACTAATTTAAGTTAGTTTATCAGTCTAGGAAAGCTGCGCCCTTCAGGGGCCTTACTCCTTGACGAAGGTCATATTTGATAATAAAAACGTAAAATAGATGAAATTATTATCGGTCTTAGGTGCGCTTATGGGCCAAGGGAAACAGGCGAAGATTTTCACCGATGCACAACTCAGATCAATCCTGCGTCATGTTGACGACCGTCGGGGTAGATATCCTGAGCGTGACCGGGTCATGGTTCTCCTCTCAGCCAAGGCTGGCCTTCGAGCGAAAGAAATCTCATCGCTCACCTGGGCGATGATCACTGATGCGGATGGAGTGCTCGCTGACGCGCTTCATCTTCCGAATATCGCATCGAAAGGCGGCAAGAATGGCAAAGGCGGGCGTACTATCCCGCTTCATCCTGATCTGCACGCGGCGCTTGCTGTGCTGATGTCGACACGGACCGTAGCGCCGACTGATCATGTCATTCATTCGGAGCGAGGTCGCAGCTATGGGCCGACCGCAATTGCCGTCTGGTTCCACAGGATTTATCACGAACTCGGCCTTGATGGGGCAAGCAGCCATAGCGGCCGACGGACCTTTATTACACGCGCCGTCAGGAAAATCACCGAAGCCGGCGGCTCCCTCCGAGATGTGCAACAACTCGCCGGCCACACCAGCTTGGCGACCACCCAACGCTATATCGAAGGTGATAGCGACGCCAAACGGAAGGTCATTAGTCTCATTTGACTCCCGAGGAGCTAAACTCACTGCCCCTCAATAACAAACCCCGGCATAGAGCCGGGGCTTGAAAAGAGTGGGCAGTGGATGCGTCATTGGGATGCCCAGCCCGCACAGAACGACGCTTTCGTTTTGCGTGCGATAAGCGGTCGATCCTCGATTTGCTATCAAATAGTGGTAACATACTCCCTCTTTACTCTTCAAGCGCGTCAAGGGGGACGTGATGCGAATTCTCGGCTTGGACCTTGGCACCACATCGGTCGGTTGGGCGCTGATCGATTGGAACGAAGCATCCCTTGCCGGAAGCATCACCGGAATGGGCGTTCGCATTTTTCCTGAGGGCGTCGTCCGGGAGCAAACAACCAGCTATCCACCCAATCAGGTTCGCCGCGCGAAACGATTGGCCAGACGAACCTTACGCCGTCGCCGGGCCCGCCGCCGATTATTGGGGCAACTGCTGCACGAAATGGGGCTCTTGCCCGCCTTTTCTGCGGAAAAGAGCAGCGATTGGGCAGTCGCCACCGGAATGGATCCAAGCGGTAAAAACGATCCATACAGGCTGCGCAAATACGCTCTGACCGACCAGTTGGAGCCTCACGAACTCGGTCGTGCCCTCTACCATCTGGGCAAGAGACGTGGATTCCTCGGACGCGACTTCGACGAAACGGACGAAGGCGATCCCGAAGCAAAAGGCATCAAGGCCGAAATCGAAGGCCTCCAAGGCCAATTGGCGGGGAAGACCCTTGGTGCCTACCTTGCCGACTTGCCCAACGAGCAACGGAGACGCAAGCGTCATACCAGCCGAAACATGTTTCAGGACGAGTTGGCCCGTCTTTGGGAAGCCCAAACTAAGTACCACCCCGACATCTTGACGCCAGAGCGCAAACGGGCGGTGGAACAGATCATGTTCAACCAGCGCCCAGTCTTCTGGCGACTCAATACTTTGGGTCATTGTCGCTTTTGTCCCGCCGAACAGCCGGCCGCCAAAGCCGCATGGTCGACTCAACAATGGGTAATGCTCGAACAGATTACCAAGTTGCGAATTGCCGGCGGCAACCAGCGACGGTTGGACAGTCGAGAGCGCGCGATCATCGTCGCTATTGCCCAGACACAGAGTTCCGTCACCTTTGGGCGAATCCGCAGCGCGTTGAAAAATCTATGGGTCGCTGAGGGCCAGGACGTCAATCAGAGGTTTAACCTGGAAGCATCGGAAAAATCCATCAAGGGCAATGCCCTGGAAGCCAAGTTAGCTGACATCTTTGGTGATGCGTGGGCGACATTCCCGGCCCGGGACCGAATTCGCGCCGATATCCATACCCGGATTTTCCACGCCGACTACCTGCAAATCGGCCGCCGGCGTATCGAAATCCGGCGCGGTAAAGAACAGACGGAATTGCGCGCCGCCGCCGCCGTTGCCATGCAGCGAGATTGGGGCATTTCGCTGCTGCACGCCGAGGCGCTTGCACATCTGCAATTGCCAGCGGGATGGGTTCGCCTTTCAGCAAAGGCGATCGAAACCATGTTGCCGCAAATGGACGAAGGAACGGGTGTCGGCGACCTTACAATGTCACCTGACTGGCTTGATTGGCGCCGGCGAAATTTCCCCGACATGGTGGGGCCGACCGGCGAAATTCGAGATGCCCTTCCGGCTCATCCGAAGCTCATGCCTGAAACCCGCAATCCGACCGTCACCCGGACGCTTAACGAGGTGCGCAAGGTCGTCAACAATCTGATACGGGCCTATGGTAAGCCGGACATGATTCGTATCGAACTGGCCCGCGAGTTAAGGCAACCCAAGAAAAAGCGTGAGGCAACCGACAAGAGAAATCGCGAGCGCGAGAAGCAGCGCAAAATTGCCGCCAAAGAATTGGAGGAAAATGGCATTCCCACGGACGGGAGGAATATCGATAAATGGCTCCTTTGGAAGGAAAGCAACGAGCGATGTCCTTACACTGGCCAGAAAATCGGTTTCGACGCGCTATTTCGCAATGGGCAATTCGATATCGAGCATATTCTGCCGCGTTCGCGCAGCTTAGATAATAGTTTTGTCAATAAGACGTTGTGCGAGGCAGAGTTCAATCGAAACATAAAGGGCAACAAGACGCCCTGGGAGATATTCGGACATGATGAAGACCAACTGCATCAATTGAAGATGCGGTTGAAGTCTTGTTTCGACGACCAGCATCATCCAAAAATTCGACGCTTCTTGGCGTCAAACTTTGCAGAGGCCGGCACAGCAGAATTCGAGGAACGGCAGTTGCGTGATACCGCATACGCGGCTGTCTTGGCGCGGGATTTCCTCAAGACCTTGTATCCCGACGATGGCAGCATTCCGCCCGTATTAACCTGTAATGGATCAATTACGGCACAGCTTCGTGACGCCTGGGAACTGAATGCTTTGCTGTCGGTATCGGACGACAACCGAAAAAATCGCGCAGACCATCGTCATCATGCCGTTGATGCTATCGCCGTTGCGCTGACCACGCCGGCATTCGTCAAGCGCTTGTCGGATTGGAACGCCGATCGGCGGGTCGGGCTTCGGCCAGAGTTATCCAAACCATGGGAATCACTCAAAGCTGATGTAAGCCATATGCTGAAACGGATTGTCGTGTCTCATCGGGTACGGAAGAAAGTTTCCGGTGCCCTGCATGCCGAGACATACTTTGGGAATACCGGAGAAGACGAGCAGACGAAGACCGGGGTCTATCGTGTCTACGTTACGCGGAAACCCTTGGCGAGTTTGACAAAGGGAGAACTTGAGAGAATTCGTGATCCGGCAGTACGTGCCATTGTCATGGATCATGTGGCGTCGCACGGGGGCGAACCAAAGAAGGCTTTCCCGCCATTTCCGCGGCTACCCAGCCACCCGGAGAGAAAGAGCCCGGAGATCAAGAGAGTCCGTCTAACTGTCAAACAGCAGCAGGCGCTGATGATACAGACGCCCGCTGGTCATGCCGACCCCGCAGCAAACCATCATATGGCCGTTTACCGTGAAGGTGATGGTTCCATTACTTTCGAGGTCGTGCCCTTGTTCGAAGCGGCTCGCCGCCTGTCGCGGAAGGAACCGGTCGTCAAGAGGACGTCGGCAACCGGAGCCAGCCTTGTGATGTCGCTCTCGCCAGGCGACATCATTGAGTTTCCAGCGGCAGAGCCATCGCAACCACCAAACTATCGGGTCGTTACAGGAGTTTGGTCAAATGGTCCGGTTGTTCTTGAAGATCATTTAGATGCAGAGGGAAATGTTTGGGGACGACCAAATCCCAGCTCAATTCTTCGCCAGGGTGGGCGTAAAGTTTCAGTTGATCCGATTGGAAGGGTGAAACCCGCCAATGATTAAACGGACGATCGAAATATCGAGCGGACCGACGCGGCTGTCAGTGACCCATCGGCAACTCGTCATCGAGAAGAGCGACGGCACACAAGCCACCATCCCCATTGAAGATCTCGGCGTAGTGATTGTGGATCATCCCGCAGTGAACTACACCCATGCCGTCTTCACCGACCTACTGGCCGCCGGCGCAGCAATTGTCCTTTGCTCACGGGATCATCATCCTACCGGTATCTTTCTTCCAATCGACGCTCATTCGACGCAAACGGAGCGACATCACTGTCAAATCGAAGCAACTGGCCCTTTCAAAAAACAAGCCTGGGCCCGGGTCGTGCGCGCAAAGATAGAGCGGCAGGCCGACGTAATTCAGGAGGTCATGGGAAGAGATGAAGGGTTGCGCTCGCTGTCCACTCGAGTGAGATCTGGTGATCCAGACAATCTTGAGGCCCAAGCCGCGCAGCGCTATTGGAAGGTTTTGTTTGGCAAAGAGTTTCGGCGGGATCGAGACGGCAGCGGGCCAAACAAGGCATTGAATTACGGCTATGCAATCATTCGCGCGGCAATAGCCCGCGCTATAGCTGGGAGCGGTTTGATCCCGAGTCTGGGGTTACACCACCATAACCGCTCGAATCCGTTTTGCCTGGCCGACGATTTGATGGAGCCATATCGCCCGTTCATCGACCTCAAGGTATCGGAATTGGTCCGGTCTGGGCACGCTCTCGAAGAATTGGACCGTCCGGCCAAGAGCGTTCTGCTCTCCGTACTGAATGAAACGATCCAGATTGGCGATCGTCGCACCCCGGTCGGGTTAGCCATCCATCAGACGACGGCATCGATGGCGCGTGGCTACGAGACTGGCAAGCCGCAGCAACTGGATCTTCCTTCCTCATTATTTCTTCGCCAACGCGATCTTGATCTGGGTAGTGCCTTGAGGCCGGTTGATGACCGACCTGGTTGACGCCCCCACCTCACCATTCGGATGGAAGACCATGTGGGTACTCGCAATGTTCGACCTGCCGACAGGGACACCTGAAGATCGGCATCACTATGCGCGGTTCCGCAAGGACCTTCTCAACGATGGCTTTTCCATGATGCAATATTCAGTTTACCATCGACACTGCGCCAGCTCAGAAAACACCGAAGTTCACATCGAGCGGCTTCGCCGGAAGCTGCCACCGGAAGGAGAGGTCAGCTTTGTCGTCATCACCGACCATCAGTTCTCCAAGATCCGCACCTTCTGGGGAAAAAAGCGCAAACCACCGCATTCACAGCCAGCTCAGCTTGAGTTTTTTTGAGCATCTGGCCGACAATCCATTGCGTTTTCAATGGATTGTCGGAACCAGACTATAGCAAATCGAGGATCGGCCGCAAACCGCAGCCAAAGCTCCCGCGCGCATTCGCGACCTATCACTATAGCAAATCGAGGATCGGCCGCAAACCGCAGC
>OVEP010000312.1_pt1 | contig 11621 bp, 12 predicted proteins | sample 1779801 | NCBI WGS metagenome assembly OVEP01 (sample SAMEA3914791, study PRJEB12502) | metagenome | biome: forest; material: soil | place: Canada | collected 2011-07-03 | depth 0.1 m
ATCGCTCGACTCTTTTGAGTGTCGCTGAAATGTAATGATTGACGTACAACTAACTATTACAATTCGCGGCGGGTAATGCTTGCTGAATCACGGGTTAAACGCGGCAGATCGGCGCCGCTGTTGGCCAGTACGCGGCGCAGCATGCTCTTCAGAAAACCGACTTCTTCTGGTGTGAGGCCGGAGAGCAGGTTGTCCAGCACACCGTTGAAGATGGCTGGCATGCGCACCGCGACGCTGTGGCCTTCGGCAGTCAACGCGAGGCGCACGACCCGCCGGTCTTCGCTGCGGCGCACCCGGGTGAGCAGTCCGCGCTTTTCCAGCGGGTCGATCAGGCGCGTCACGGCGCTGGCGTCGATGCCGTATTCTCGGGCCAGTTCGGCGGCCAGCAGGCACTTGCCGCTTTCGAGATCTGCCCTGTCTCGCTGAATGCGAGAACGTGCTGTCTGATGTCGTCGCGCGCTCGCACGCGCAATGGTTCGTCAGCGTTCGGGCTTAATTGTGCGGATAGTGAAGTCAGTCTAAAGACCGAGGCCACGCAGGACTGCCAGAAAACTTGCAATCTCCAGGTTTCCCCGAATGAACGTCCGCTCTTTCGGTATCGGCGCGGGTCCCATTCGCGACACGCTGCGCGTTCGCACGGAAATTTCACAGGCCATCGCGCCAACTGAAAAACTGCATCGGATTTGTCGTCACAAACCCGCTGATTGGAAATTTTATGACAGCCGTAAAGCGCGGTCTGCTCCAATGTAGACCGGTGATTTCGATCCGCCATCAAAGATGTCGGACGACGCGTCGACCGTGGGCGAGCGTCGGCCTGCCTGGCTGGCCCAACCCGCGACGCGCTTAACCGTCAAGCCGCGACAGCGCGGCGGGCGTTATCAGTAAAGATCGGACCGATCCCCACTCCCCGAGATGCGTTGCCGCAAGCCGGCCTCGAAGTGAATTGAAATGAACGCGTCCCACCCGTCAACGGTGAACAGGATCTGAAGGTGAACCCTCACGGGCCGACGGCACCGAGTGCCAAAGTTGGGAGATCATCGAGATCTTCATAGGCAAGCAGGAGGGTCCATCATGCCTGATCGGCATGGAAGCGTGTGGTGGCGCGCAGCACTGGGCACGAGCGCTGAGCAGGATGGGACACCAGGTAAGACTGATCCCTGCGGAGTTTGCCAAGGCGTTCAACATCCGAAACAAGAATGATGCAGCGGACGCACGGGCGATCTGGCTGGCCGTTCAGCAACCGGGTCGACCGGTCGCGATCAAGAGCGAAGCACAGCAGGCGGTGCTGGCGCTGCACCGGATGCGGCAGCAGTTGGTTAAATTCCGCACGATGCAGATCAACAGTCTGCGTGGCTTGCTGACCGAATACGGCGAAGTGATGGGCAAGAACCGCTCGGCGCTGGATAAAGCAATACCCGCCGTTCTGGCAAGGGTTGCAGAGCGTCTGCCTGCGGTCCTGATCGATACGCTGCGCGAGCAGTGGAACGGATTGACCAAACTGGATGAGCAGATTGCTGAAATCGAGCGGCGGTTACGTCAGTGGATGAAGGAAGACCAGGCGGTCAACGCGATTACCGCGATTCCGGGTGTCGGCGTACTGACGGCGACAGCGGCGGTTAAGTTTGCCGCCTGGATTGGACTTGTGCCGAAGCAGACGGGCTCGGGCGGCAAGGTGAACCTGCTGGGTATCAGCAAACGTGGAGATACGTATCTGCGCATGCTGCTGATTCACGGCGCGCGCAGCGTGCTGCATCACGCGAAGGAACCGGGTCCGTGAGTCGAGCAGATCACCAAACGACGGCCGGTCAATGTGGTGATCGTGGCGCTCGCCAACAAGATGGCGAGAATGATCTGGGCGATCCTGGCGCATGATCGGCAGTACCAGAAAGGGTATGTCAGCGTGAAGCCGGCATGAACTGCGGTTGGCACTACGAAGGAGAATAACTTTAACGCAGGGTGATAGTCGAAAGGTTGCGTTGGAAATCGTATGCGATGACAAACCAGGTAGGACCAGGACTCGCTAAACCTGAATGTGCATAGGAGCTATGAGCTCGTGAAGTGAATGAGGAGCGAGTCAGCGGATTTCATAGTGGCCCGCAGCGGTAGCATCCGCTGCAACAAGGCCGAATATAGATCTGCAGCCAATCCTGTCTGTCAGAACACACGAAAACTTCCGCAAACGGGACGCGTTCATATAGATACACATGATCGTCAAAGAACAGATGAATTGTGCTCGCGGAACCCATCCATCCTTCGCTGATCAATTCGACAACCTGGCGATATACACAGTACGCTGCCTATTGGTCGCGTGTGCTCTGAACTCCTTACCGGGACAAAACCGCCGTTCGGGCTGTACTTACGCTGATTTTCCGCAGAAACGCCAATACGTGATGTACGACGGCGTCTGGCTGCTCTTGCTGCACCCAATGGCCCGCGCCTTCTATCAGATGCACTGCCGACAGGTTTGTACAGGCCACTTTCTGCATCGCTTCAAAATCCCCGGGCCTCTGATAGGGGCCCCAGTCGCTTGAACCTGAGATGAAGCAAGCAGGGACATCGATCGTGCGACCGGCCCATGCCTGGAGTTCCGCGAGAAAGCGAGGTGTGGCTCCGCATCGATACCATTGCAGACCACCCTGGAAACTGGTGCGCGAAAATTCCTGCACATATATCGCCAGCTCTTCGTCGGGAAGCCATTTACAGCCTGCTATCTGTCCGGCGCTTGGCATCTCCTCGGCGACCGTTTCCGCCATCGTCTGGTTTTTACGCATGACGTAGTAGGTCGGGAGCTTACCCAATTCGGCCGCGGTGAAAGATGCGAGGGGATAGGGCTTATTCTTCGGCCAGTCCGCGCTCTTCACGTGATAGTAGGCACGAAGAAAAGCGTGAAGTCCCTGCTTTGCACTCGTCATGTCCGTATTGGCTTCGGGAGTGGAGTAGTACCACTGATAGTGCTTTCTTGATGGTTCCAGTTGCGACAGGTCTTGCAGGACCTTCGCTAAGCCAGACGTGGCTTTGGTTTTTGCTTGATTCGACCCTGACAACGTTGTTGCGCCGGCAGGCGAAGGTGGTACGCCACCAAAGGGAGCGCTCATCAAAACGACAGCGCGAAAGACGTCCGGTCGTGTAAGGGCGCACCATGCGGCGACCGGCGAGCCGAAATCATGACCAATCACCGCTTCGACGGATCTATGCCCCGTAGCTCTGAGTAAGCCCAATGAATCTTCGACGAGATTTAAAATCCTGAACTCATCAAGATGTTCATCTTCCCCATCGCTAAAACCTGTCGTACGACCGTATCCCCGCTGGTCCGGCGCTAGCACGTGATACCCGGCAGCGGCGAGCGGAAGCATCACCTTACGCCAGCTATAAGCCAGTTCCGGGAAACCGTGAAGCAAAAGCACGCAAGGTCGATCCGGCGTTTCGTAACCGGCCTCGAGCACATGCATCGTCAACCCGTTGTCGTTATTGACGAAGCGTGATCGGATTCCCGGCGGTAGTGGCAAATCCTTCAGATATTGAGTCATGCGGTTCCCGAAAAATCTTCTATGGATTCTTGATGCTTCGAAGCGCCGTCGTTCGCGCGGTGCGCCGCGGCAACGCATCGTAATTGATCCGTTGCCGCTGCCGTACGAGCACCCGTTGTCAGGCACTAGCGAGTTCAGTCGACGCACCCCGATATCGGTACAGCATCACCAATCCGCCGATTGCCAACATTGCAGCCGCACAGTAAAGGCCCGCTGAGAGGCTGCCGGTCAACGTCTTCAGAACTCCGATCACGTATGGCGTCGTTACGCCTGACAGGTTGCCGATGCTGGTAATCGCCGCGATACTTGCCGCTGCTGCTCGACGAGGTACGGCGGACGTGGCCGCGGCCCAGAACACGGGATACGCCGCGACGATTCCGCCAACCGCCAGCGAGAGCAGTGCGAGTGACAGCCAGAGATGCGAGGCCGTCCAGGTAGAGGCGGCCAGAGCCATCGCGGCGACGAACGTAGCGGCCGCCAAATGCCACCGCCGCTCTCTTTTCCGGTCAGACCGGCGCCCGTACCACACCATCGCCACAACGCCAAACGTGTAGGGAATCATAGAAAGGAAACCTATGGTACGAGTGTCCGCAACCCCCAGGCTCTGGATGATCGAGGGCATCCAGAAGCTCAACGCATAAGCTCCCCATCCGAGTGCAAAGTAGAGAAAGGCATACATGTAGACCACCGGACTCGTCAGCGCGATTGCTATTCCACCGTGAGCGGCGCTCTGCGAAGAGCCGCTCGCGAGCATATCCTCGCGGATGACTTCCTGGTCGTTTGAGGTTAGCCAGCGTGCTTGAGCGGGTGTGTCCGAAAGAGCCAGGTAGACGACGATACCGAGCACGCAGCTGGGTAGGCCCTCAAGAAGGTAAAGCCATTGCCAACCCATCAGGCCGTGAAAGTCGTTCAGGTTGTGCAAGATCCACCCCGAGACTGGTCCAGCGATTATCCCTGACACGACGGTCGCTGTCATGAAGAGGCTTACCATACGCCCCCGTCGCTCTGGCGGGAACCAGAGCGTCAGGTACAGAATGATGCCGGGGAAAAGTCCCGCTTCGAATACTCCTAACAGGAAGCGGGCCATGTAGAACTGGGTCGGCGTACGAACAAATATGGTGGACGCAGAAGCCAGCCCCCAAAGAAGCATGATCCGCAACAGGGTCTTGCGCGCGCCAATCTTTTGAAGGAGCACGTTGCTGGGGATTTCGAAAAGTACATACCCGGCAAAGAACATGCTGGCACCTAGTCCGTACACGATATCGCTGAATCCGAGATCCGTACGCATTTGCAGTTGCGCGTAGCTAATGTTGATGCGGTCGAGATAGTTCAGGACGTAGCAGGTGAATAGAATCGGTAATAGCCGCCACGCGACCTTCCGGTAGACGGCTTCGCGGAACGCGTCGGTGATGGCCGCGCGCGTGGAAGAGTCGACACATTGATGCTTCAAGGTTGCCTCCCCGTCTGCATCCTTGATGGGATGCTGTCGGTAACATGGTATGGATCTATATCGGCGAAGCCGTTCTGGGAAATACCGCACGTTCTTGCATTCATCGTCTGTCTCCTGCGTTGCTATCTATTGGTGGGTTTCCAGCGGACAGACGAACCTCAAGGTCTCCCGGCTATTTTGCTCAAGATAGCGGGCGGCGGTCTCTTGAAATGCCAAAGTTCTTGCAATTTAGGGTTTCCCCACCTCAGAGCCTTCGCTTCGTTGCACCTTCAGGCTCGTGATAGCGCTAGACGTAACAGACGTCGGGCAATCCGTGTACGCGGTGAGTGTAGGGTTGGCTGACATCTGCGAGAGCAGTTCGAGGTTGGGATTCATGGCGTACGGACGGCCTGAGCATCAGAAGTACGACCATAAGGCATCCTTACGTCTGTCAAATTTTCGTGTGAATGCCCAAGATGTTGTTTACGCGAAAGTGCACCTCGGCAGACAAGGCTTGTTCAGCGTTACCCTAAGTGGTACCGTCGATCATATAAATCACAGATGCGGCGGTCCGGTCGGCGCGTGGGTACGAAATGCAGAGCGCTCGCCGGTGCAATCCGCCTGAACCGGAAGATGTCTATGGATTATCTAGAGAGCTTGCGAATGTTTCGCTTAGTCGTCGAAGCAAAGAGCTTTACGCGGGCCGCGGAAATACTTGGAGTGAATAAACCGGTCGTGTCCCGCGCCATTACTTCGCTCGAACAGCGACTCGGGAGCCGCTTGTTTCATCGCACCACGCGCCGGGTGTCGATGACTGAATCCGGTGAGCACGTCTACCTGGGTTGCACGCGTATTCTCGATGATCTCGAGGCGCTGGAAGAGCAGGCATCGGTGAAAATGCGCGAGCCGAGCGGAGTGCTCCGGCTCGTTGCCCATACTACGGCGACCGTAAGCCGCCTCGTGCCGCTGATTGCCTCCTTCAAGCACAAGCACCCCGCTGTGAGTCTGGACGTGACGCTCACTGAGCGGCCAGTCGATCTGGTCGCCGACGGTTATGACCTCGGCGTCGTGCTGCCCTTCATGTTGACCAACGATACGACTGTGACGCGGCTTTTGGAACGCGTCCCGGTCGCTATCGTCGCAACGCCGCAATACCTGAGAAGTCACACACGCCCGCGCCACCCGTCCGAGTTAGACAAACACGTGTTTGTCGCCGTCTCGCCGTCGATTCGCAAACCCACTTTGACCTTTCGGCTGGAGCAGGGGGATGTGGCCGTCCCACTGAAGTTCGATATCGCCTCGAACAATGCAATCTTCACCAAGGAAATGGTGATGCGGGGGTTCGGTATCGGAGTGCTGCCAGCGTTGCTCGCCGAGACGGAACTGGGCACCGGCCAACTCGTGCGCATCCTTGAAGAATTTGAGGTCCTTGATGCAGCGGTCGAGATCCGGCTCGCTTACAACACGCGAACGCTTCTTCCAGCCAAGGTCAGGGCGTTCGTCGAGCATGCCACGGCGTTCTTTGACGAGATTTCTAGCGCACCCGCGAAAGCCGTTCGGAAAAGCTGACGACGGAATGGTCAACTTGGGGGGAGACCGGGTTGCGAGTGAAATGTACCGTTATCCTAATCAATGTGTGTTTCTCGCCGCTTCTTCTACCGTCCGGCGTCGCCACACCGTGAACTGTGCCTTGAGTTGGGCGCGATGGCATGGGGCCGTCATCCGGTGACTGGGCAACGCGAACTCATCCGACCGCCTCTCCAATGTGATAGAACCGCTCTGAGTGTTCAGGGGGCGCTCCGAGCGTCTCTAATCGCTGGATGAGGTCGGGGCAGGAGATCGATTCAGGCTGAGTCGCGCAGATCCCGACGCAGGATCTTGCCCACCGTGGATTTCGGCAGCGTGTCGGCAAAGCGTACGATCTTGGGAATTTTGTAGGCCGCCATCTCGGCGCGGCAATGCGTGATCACGTCGGTCTCAGTCAAGCGGGCGCCGGGCACGCGCACGACGACCAGTTTGACGGCCTCGCCAGTTTTTTCGTCGGGAACGCCTACACAGGCGCACTCGGCCACGCCCGGACAGGCCGCGGCCACCGCTTCGACCTCATTCGGATAGACGTTGAAGCCGGAGACGATGACCATGTCCTTCTTGCGATCGACAATCTTCAGAAACCCCCACGCGTCGAACATGCCCACGTCGCCAGTGCGGAAGTAGCCGTCGTCGGTAAAGGCCGCCGCGTCAGCGTCGGACTTGCGCCAGTAGCCGCGCATGACCTGTGGACCTTTGGCGCAAACCTCTCCGGGCTTGCCGGGCCCGACTTCCAGACCGTCGTCATCGAACAGCTTGATGTCGGTGGAAGGCAGCGGCAGTCCGGTGGTGCCGGTGAACGCGTTGACGAAGGCTGGGGTGAACGATAACACCGGACTCGTCTCTGAGAGACCGTAGCCCTCGCGGATAAAGCTGCCGGTAATAGCCTTCCAGCGATCGGAAATCGTGCCGATCACTGCCGCGCCACCGTCACCGCCACCGGCCAGGCACAGCCGCGACCAGTCCACCTCGCCCAGCCGGGGGTGCATCGCGAGCCCGGCGTACAGCGTATTCACGCCCATGAAGACAGTCGGCCGCGCCTGCTTCAGGACGTCGATGAAGGCATCCATGTCGCGAGGATTGGCAACCAGCCAGTTCTCGGCGCCAACGGAGAAGTAGGTGACGAAGTTCACGGTCAGCGCGAAGATGTGATAGAGGGGGATCGCGGTGACGATCGCCTCCTCGCCAGGGCGCACCGCACTGGGCATAAACGCCTTGAACTGCTCCGTGTTGGCAACCAGGTTGCGGTGCGAAAGCGCCGCACCTTTGGACAGGCCGGTCGTGCCGCCGGTGTATTGAAGCAAGAGCAGGTCGTCGCCAGAGAGTTCGACGGGGTGGCGTTCGAAGCCCGCGCCGGCCTTCAGCGCAGCCTCGAACGTGAGGCTGCCGGACAGACGTGGATCCATTGGCGGGCTGGGCAAGGACGCGCCGAGGCCGTCGCCCAGACCGGTCGTGATCACGGTCTTGATGCCGGTCTTGTCGATCACCTCGGCCACGGTTGGCGTCGATCCGCTGAAGGCCACAATAACTTCGCATCCCGCATCGTTGAGTTGATGCTCGAGCTCGCGTGCAGTGTACAGTGGATTGACGTTGACCTGCACGGCGCCGGCGCGGGCGATGCCCAGGAAGGCGATCGGGAAGGCCGCGATGTTCGGCACCATTACCGCGATGCGGTCACCCTTGCTGACCCCGAGCCCGTATTGCAGGTAGGCACAGAAGGCGGCTGACAGACGGTCGATGTCGGCGAAGCTCAGTGACTTGCCAAAGCTGCGCAACGCGCTCTTGGTGGCGAACTGCCGCATCGCATCGTCCAGCAGTTCGACGATGGAACCGTATCGCTCGGGGTCGATCTCGGCGGGGATGTCGCCATACGATTGCTGCCAGTGCTTCATAGTCTTGCTTTTCTTGTCTCCGCCGATTTCATTTGCGCAGCGCCGGAATCAGGCCAGGACCGACCGCACGTCTGCCGGGTCCAGCGAACTGTCCGGACCCTGCTGGGTGCGCGCCGCGGCCAGGCGCGCACCTTCTTGCGCGAGCATGTCGTACAGGCGTTCCGGTTCGTGCATGCGGAGCCGCAGTGCCGCGAACTCGAATCCCTCGGCGACGGGAATCTCTCGCAGGCCTCGGGAGAGGCCGTCGATAATGGTTTTCATGGCGACCTCTACCGGCATGCCGTTCTCGATGTTCGGATCCGACCGGCCACGCACCGAGCCGTTGCCCGACAGCGCGTTGACGGCGACCGCGGTGTGCACCGAGCCCGGGAGAATGATGCTCACCTGGATGCCGTATGCCAACTCGACTTCGGCCCGAAGGGCATCGAAGTAGCCAACCACCGCATGCTTTGCGCCGCAATAGCCGCTGCGCAGCGGCGTTCCCACCTTGCCGGCCACCGAACTGACGACGGCGATGTGGCCGCACCGCCGCTGCACCATCAGCGGCACGAGCCGCTGCGTCAATGCGACGGGTGCCAGGTAGTCGACCTCGATCAGGCGACGGTAGACGTCAAAACTGGTGTCCAGCGTAAGGCTGCGCTGGCTCACGCCAGCGTTGTTGATCAGCAGATCGATGCGGCTCTGCCATTGCCAAGCGGTCTCGACGATACGCGGCAGTTCGTCGAAATCGGTGCTTTCGAACGGTAGGACGAGCGCCCTGTCGGGTGCGATGGCGGCGACGCGCGCAAGGGCGTCGAGATTGCGCCCGGACAGCACGACCCATGCGCCCGCGCCCAGCAACTCACGTGCGAGCGCTTCGCCGATCCCGGACGATGCGCCCGTCACCCACACAACCTTGTCTGCAAAAGACATCGAATACTCCTTTCAGTTTAGGAAAACACTCGCGCGTGCGCGCAGGCGTCAGATGCTGTAGCCTGGATTCACGCGATCGAGCTTGCGCAGCAGCGCGGGCCACACGAACGCTCCACCCAGTCCACCCGTTTGGCTGCGGGCCGCCTCGACTGCGTCATCGACGATTTGCGGGTCCACGTGAAGCAGCTCGGCACCGCCCGACTGCGCGGCCAGCTGAATCTGGCACGTCGTCTCGAACACGTACATCGAGAGGAACGCGTCAGCGATCGAGCACCCGACGGTCAGCAGCCCGTGGTTGCGCAGCATCAGATAATTTGCGTTGCCGATATCGGCTTGCAGGCGCGGCTTCTCGTCGTCTCGGAGGGCCACGCCTTCGTAGTCGTGATATGCCAGCGAGCCACGCACGAACGTCGACTGCTGCGAGATTGGCAGGACCCCTTGTTTCTGGGCGCTGACAGCGACCCCGGCACGCGTATGGGTGTGAAGTACGCACTGCGCATCGTCGCGGGCAGCATGGATGGCGCTGTGAATGACGAACCCCGCACGGTTCACTGTGAACGGGGATTCGTTGAGCTTGTTACCGTCCAGGTCAACCGCGATCAGCGAGGACGCCGTGATTTCATCGAAGAGCAGGCCATATGGGTTGATGAGGAAACGGTGCTCGGTACCCGGAATTTTCGCGCTGATGTGAGTGAACACGAGGTCGGTCCAACCATGGAGCGCCACGAGGCGATAGCACGCGGCCAGGTCACAGCGAGCGCGCCACTCTTCTTGACTCACAACTTCCTTGAGCGAAGGGATATTCATTTGATGCTCCTATCTTCGCGCCGCCCGGTGCGGTAGCGCTTGAGTGATGATGAGCTAGCCTTCCGCTGGAGAGGATCTAGCAAGTCCTGCAATCGTTGAATCTATTCCGCAAGTCGATGTGGACGGTGTCAGGACACCTCGATCACTCGCTTTTCAATCGCCTTTGTGTCGTAGATGGTGTTTCGCGGTTTGGCCAGAACCCGCCGGAGCATGGGCTCGAACTCGGACAGCGGCAGTGTTTCCGCCTTGGGGTCGAACGCCGTGCTGTCGTACAGTTCACAGAACTCGGCGGTGCGCTCGAAATAAGGGTGGTCCGCAAAGCGCATCCGCATGTCACGGTCCATGCCCACGTGGTGGAAGAAGTAGTACCCCTGGAAAATACCGTGGTGCTCGATCATCCAGAGGTTTGCATCGCTGACAAATGGCTTAAGGATGGCCGCTGCGATGTCCGAGTGGTTGAAGGTGCCCAACGTGTCACCAATGTCGTGCAGCAGCGCGCAGACGACATACGCCTCGTCGCGCCCATCGCGAAGTGCGCGAGTGGCGGTTTGCAGGGAATGAGCATAGCGATCGATGGGATGACCGCCGAAGTCGCCGTCCAGCAGCTTCAGGTGTGCCATGACGCGATCTGGCAGGCCCTTGGAGAAGTGACCAAACTCCTGTCCGATCAGCTTCCAGTCTTGCTCGGTGCTATCTTGAAAACGGGTGAAGGTTGCGCGTGCGCTCATGGTGTCTCCTGTCCGCTTGTGAGCGAGCTTGCATAACAAGCTCTGAGGTTTCGCAGGTGTAGTGTAGGAAGACGCCAGTTGGCAAACTGCCAGAGAATTTGCAATTTAATGGTTTCTACCAGGTCGTGTTCAGGCTATCCAAGTCCGTCGACGATCAGCGCGAAGCTGATGAAGGCGCCGAACATGACATCCAGATTGTCAAAACGGGGAGAAGATCCGACGAAAGTCTTTTGGACTTCTGATTAGTCGATCGACCTCGTTGCGGCGCTTATAGATCTCGCGATAGTATTCCCAAGGCTCTAGGCGCGTGCTCTTGGGCGGGACCACCGGGATGAAGCCCAGGTCGGGCGCCAATTACCGGGTTTCGTCGCCTTCGTATGCTGTATCCATCAATCAATGCAGCGATCGATTGGTCGACCCCAGACTTTTGAGCAATGCGCGCCCTTGGGGCGCATCACCGGCATGACCAGGAGAGAGCGCGAACGTTATAGCTGTTCGAGCATCGTGATACGAACGATCTGCGCGCGCTGCAACTCAGGGTAACCGTACCTTTCGTGCAATTCCTGGCGGTTCTATCCTATAACCCATATCGATCAGGGTTTGAAAATTGCCTGAATGCGCGATGCCGTTGCCCATCGTGGCTGCCTCAACGATGCCTAACGTTTCGATTGTCATGGCTGATTTCTTTGAGCGAGGCTGCACAGCGCGTCTACTGAAGGTTTTCGAATATGGCGGCAAT
>OVEP010002687.1_pt2 | contig 11617 bp, 8 predicted proteins | sample 1779801 | NCBI WGS metagenome assembly OVEP01 (sample SAMEA3914791, study PRJEB12502) | metagenome | biome: forest; material: soil | place: Canada | collected 2011-07-03 | depth 0.1 m
GACGTAGTCGGCGGTGCGGGGGTCGGCCGGCTGCTCGAAGATCCGCGTGGTGGGCCCCGACTCGACGATGCGGCCCGGCTGGTCCTCTCCGGCCAGGAAGAAGGCGCAGTGCTGGGAGACCCGGGCGGCCTGCTGCATGTTGTGCGTCACGATGACGATGGTGACCTGGTCGGCCAGCTCCGCGATGGTCTCCTCGATCCGGCGCGTCGAGGTGGGGTCGAGGGCCGAGCACGGCTCGTCCATCAGCAGCACGTCCGGGCTGACCGCGAGCGAGCGGGCGATGCACAGGCGCTGCTGCTGGCCGCCGGAGAGGGCGCCACCGGGCGTGCGCAGCCGGCGCTGCACCTCGTTCCACAGCCCGGCCCGCTTCAGCGAGTTCTCGACCACCTCGTTCTTGTCCACGCCCTTGATCCCGGCCAGTTTCAGCCCGCTGGCGACGTTCTCGTAGATGGTCATCGCCGGGAAGGGATTGGGCTTCTGGAAGACCATCCCGATCCGCTTGCGGACCTCCGCCGGGCGCACCCCGGGGTCGTAGATGTCGCCCTCGCCGAGCAGCACCTCGCCCGCCAGCGCGGCGCCGCGGACCATCTCGTGCATCCGGTTGAGGATCCGGAGGTAGGTGGACTTGCCGCAGCCGGACGGGCCGATCAGCGCGGTCACGCTGCCCGGGGCCATCGTCAGCGAGACCCGGTCGAGCACCTTGTGGTCGCCGAACCAGGCGGAGACCGCCCGGGTCTCAAGCCCGGCCGGGCTGTCCCGGCGGACCGGCGCCGCGCGCTCCTCCGTCGCCAGGTCCAGCGATGCCGTCTCGTTCAACGCGCTCATGTCAGTGTCCTCCCGGTGGCGGTCCGGCATCAGTAGAGGTTGGGCAGCAGCAGCGAGAGGTTCTCGTACACGGCCCAGACCAGGGCCAGCACGAGCGGGGCGGCGCAGAGCAGGGTGGCCCAGCGGGACCAGTAGCCGGCGGCCACCGACCCGGCGAGCGAGACCAGCAGCAGCGCCTGGGCCCAGAGCACCAGCGGCAGCAGCGCGGCGGGGTTGCCGGCCAGCGGGAGCTCCTGCGCGGTGACGGCGGGCCAGGCGGTGGGCGTCTGCTGCGGAGCGCTCCACAGGTCGGCGCTGACCTGGGCCCACCCGGTCGGATAGCCGGAACTGTCGCCGGTCTCCAGCAGCAGCCGGTTGGCGGTGGGATCGGGCGCCGGGTGCGCGCTGGTGCCGAAGGACTCGACGACGTACGTCGCGGTGCCCTGGCCCGTGGTCACCGTGATCCGGTCGCCGCGCCGCAGCTCCATCAGCCGGGCGAACGGGCCGCCGTAGCTGACGTTGCGCCCGTAGACCGCGCTCACGCCGTACTGGCCGGGCAGGACGGTGGCGCGCAGGTGTCCGGGGCCGTGGGTGAGGTCCCCGGCGCTGGTGCCCTCGACCACCACCAGGTCGTGGACGTGGATCGCCGGGATGTTCAGGATCGCGACCGGCGCGCCCTCGGTGGTCGGTCCGGTCGGCGCGGTCGCCAGCGCGAGCTCACCCGCGAAGGTCTTGTACAGCACCGACTGGGCGCGCTGCTCGCTGATCCCGGACAGGCCGTAGAGGTAGACGAAGAACCCCAGCATCAGTACCGAGAGCAGGCTGACCGCCACGCCGACGCGCTGCACCAGGGGCCGTCGCCGGGGCGGCCCGACCGGGCGGGCCGGCCGTCGCGGCCCGGGGCCGCGACGACGGAGGGTCCGGCGTCCCGACGAGTCGCCGGCCCCGGAGCCCGAGTCGTGCCCGGGCTCCGGCTCGCCCGCGGGCAGCGGCCCGGTCGTCGATCCTTCGAGGAGTTCGGGCTGGGCCACGGGTCAGCCCCGCTTCCGGCGGCGCTGGATCCACGCACCGACGAACACCGGCGCGCAGACCGCCGCCAGGATCTCCAGCACGGTGAGCGCGGCGAGCAGCGACTCCTCGTTCGCTCGGCCGGCGACCATCACCGGCTCGGCGGCGATGGACTGCGGGGAGCCCCCGGAGCCCGTGCCGGCGCCGACCACTTGTCCGGTGTTCGGGTCGAAGCTCGCTCTCGACGAGGCGCCCCCGGCCGCCGAGCCGTTCCCGTTCCCGGTGGCCGGGTTCACCGCGTTGGCGTTGTTCGCGCTGTCACCGCCGCCGGAACCCGAACCCGAACCGGAGCCGGAGCCGCTCCCCCCGGTGCCCACGGCCTTGCCCCCGGAGACCACGCAGTCCAGTGGCGCGCTGACGTAGTCGCACGGACTGGGCATCGGCGCGCCGGTGATCAGGTGGTTGACGCCGTTGGAGTACGTCGGGTTGTCGCAGCCCATCAGCTGGGTGAGGTTCGGGGTGGCCACGTGCCCGGGCATGTGGTCGACCTGCTCGAACCCGCCGACCACCAGGTTCTTCGGCAGCGGCGAGTAGCCGAGGTTGCCCGCGCTCGCCTGGGCGCCGCAGAGCACGTAGTTGAGCCAGGTGCCCAGCGTCGCGCCCTTGGCGCTGGTCCAGGACGGCGGTGGCTGCTTGTTCCGTCCGCCGCCGACGTCCCGCGGGATGATCAGGTAGCTGTAGCTGGAGAGCGGGTACGAGCGCGGGTCGCTGGACGTGTAGACGTTGTCGAGGTCCTGCATCAGGAAGTCGACGTCGTTCGGGTTCGAGTCGATCACGGCCGACTGCAGCGCGATCGCGACGTTCGACGGCGTCGGCAGCGTGTAGTAGCCGGCCGCGTTGAGCATCTTCACCGCGGGCAGGCCGTAGTCCAGCGCGTACGCGTACTCGTCGTAGCCGATCGCGCCGTTGCTGATGTCGGAGGACAGGAAGTTGGCCATCTGGTCCGAGCCGTCCTTCTGCACGGAGTTGGCGAATCCCGGGTAGAACTCCGTGGGCCCGCAGGGGTTGGGGCCGCCGTGCGAGCCGCAGAAGGAGTTCCACAGCGACGGGTACTCCTTGGAGAGCCACCGGGTGAACATGTAGCTGGCACCGGAGCCGTCCGAGCGGGTGACCACCGTGATGGGCTGGTCGGGCAGTCGCGCCCCGTAGTCCTTGGTGATCCGGTTGTCGTCCCAGTTGGTGATCTGGCCGGTGAAGATGTCGGCGATGGTCTGGCCGGACAGCCGCAGGTTCGTCACCTTGTGGCCGCCGACGGTGAGGTTGTAGATGAACGTGGTCCCGCCCGCGACGATCGGGATGTAGGAGTAGTTCCAGGTCGGCGTCTCGAATCCGGCGCCGAACGGGTCGCCCTGGGTGAGGAAGGCGATGTCCGAGCCGGCGAAGTCGTTCGCGTCCTGGATGTACTTCTCCCGCCCCTCGGCGGAGCCGTCGCCGGTGTAGTTGATCACGAGGCCCTGGGACGACATGTCCCGGGCCCACTGCTGGATCGCCGGCTGGGCCCAGGAGGAGCCGTCCCCGTCGAGCGGCACGTAGCTCGTGGCCGAGGCCGGGGTCACCGGCAGGGCGACCATGGTGAGCGCCGCGGCGATGACGGCGATGAACAGTCGGAGCCGGAGTCTAAGCGGACTCATGCGTCTCCCCTTCCAGGTCAGCGGCGCTGCGGCCGGGACGGTAGACGGCGGTCGGCGCCGCGGCGTACGCGAGCCGGTCCCGGGCGACCCGGCGTCGCTGGCGTCGGCTCAGCTCCCCCGGGGCCCGGCCGCCGACCACCCGGGCGATGGTGAAGAGCACGAGCACCAGCGCGATCAGTACCAGCGCGGCGCCGAAGGCCCGGACCCGCTGCACGTCGGCCGGCTCGCGCACGGTCTCGTAGATGTAGAGCGGCAGGCTCGTCTGCCAGCCGGAGAACGGATTGGCGTTGACGTAGTCGGTGTAGCCGGAGGTGAGCAGCACCGGCGCGGTCTCGCCGATCGCCCGCGCCATGCCCAGCACCACCGCCGTGGTCAGCCCGGAACGGGCGGTCGGCAGCACGATGTTCCACACCGTGCGCCACTGGCTCGCGCCGAGCGCGTAGGAGGCCTCGCGGAGCGTGCCGGGCACCAGCCGGAGCATCACCTCCGAGGAGCGCGCGACGAAGGGGATCATCATGATCGTCAGCGCCAGCGCCGCCGCGAAACCGCTCTGCCGCAGCCCGAAGGTGAGGATGAACAGCGCGTAGACGAACAGGCCGGCGATGATCTCCGGGAGCGAGGTCATCGCCTCGACCAGGGACCGCACCGGACGCGCCATCGGTCCGCCGACCTCCACCAGGAAGAGCGCGGCGAGGATCCCGAGCGGGACGGCGGCGGCGGTGGCGATGCCCATCTGCTCCAGCGAGCCGATCAGCGCGTTGAGGATGCCGCCGTGGTTGAGCGGGTTGAGCGCGGTCGAGTTGAGCGAGTCCTGGGTGAGGAAGTTCAGGTGTCCGAGCGCGGTGTGGCCCTGGTAGGCCGTGTAGGCGACCTGGTCCACCACCACGGACACGATGAACACGCCGACCGTGGCCATGCAGGCCGCGGCGAGCCGGTCGGCCACCGCCCGCGGGCCCCACACCAGCGCGGTCACCCCGGCGTAGAGCGCCAGGAACACCAGGAACACGGTGACCCAGAACCCGAGCGCGCCGCTGGTCGGCAGCAGCCGCTCGTAGACCAGCCAGGTCAGGCCGAGGGCGCCGAGCGCCGAGCCGATCAGGGCGCAGGCCCCGTCCAGGGTGAGCGCGCGCCGCCTGACGCGCCGCTCGGGCGGCTGCGCGGGGGCGACGGCGACCGTCGGCATCGGCACCGTGATCTCGACGGACGAGGCCGGGATTGTCTGCTCCGCCATGGGTGCGGTCCTCCTAGTCTGCCGTCTGGGCGCCGGAGCGCGTGCGGGTGATGATGACGCCGGCCGCCGCGTTCACGGCCAGGGTGAAGGCGAACAGCACGAGCCCGGCGGCCATCAGCGCGGAGAGCATCTGCGGCGTGGACTCGGTGTAGCGCAGCGCGATCAGGGCCGGGATCGACATGCCGCCGGTCTGCAGCGCATGCCAGTTGAAGGTCCAGACCGGGGAGATGATCAGCGAGACCGCGATCGTCTCGCCCATCGCCCGGCCGAAGCCGAGCATCACCGCGCCGATCATGCCGCCCCGGCCGTAGGGCAGGACGACGGCGCGGATCATCGCCCAGCGGCTGGCGCCGAGCGCGTACGCCGCCTCCCGCTCGCCCTGCGGCGCCTGCGAGAACACCTCGCGGCAGAGCGAGGTGACGATCGGGATCACCATCAGCGAGACCACCAGGCCCGCGATGAAGGGCGAGGAGGAGAACACGATCTTCGTCTCCTGGCCGACGATCCGGAAGGGCGGGAAGACCGGTCCGACGTGGTCGGTCAGCCAGCGGGAGAACCCGAGCGCCTCCGGCTGGAAGAAGAACACCCCCCAGAGCGCGTAGACGATGCTGGGGATCGCGGCCATCAGGTCGATCAGCGCGATCAGCGGCCGCTTGAGCGCGGCCGGGGCGTACTCGGAGATGAACAGGGCCGCGATGACCGCGCAGGGCACGGCGACCAGCAGCGCGATGACGGCGATCAGGATGCCGTTGGGCAGGATGGAGCCGATGCCGAAGTGGCCCTCGCCGACCAGCCAGGTGCCGGTGCTGAAGAAGCTCCAGCCGGCCTGGCGGTAGCTGCTCCAGGCGCGGACGATGAGGAAGGCGCCGATCAGCCCGGTGATCACGAAGACCGCGATCCCGCCGCTGCGCAGCAGCCCCCGGAAGGCCCGGTCGGCGGCGCTGAGCTGGGCCGTGATGGCCCGCGGCACGTCCTCCGCGTCGGGCTCCGCCGCCGGGTGCTGGTCCGGTCCTGCGGGGCCGGACGGCAGCGGCCGGCCGAACCCGCTGGTCGGCGTGGCGTCAGCCATCGGTACCACCCGCCGTCCCGGTGCCCGTCCCCTGGCCGGGTGCCCGCGCCTTGCGGCGGCGGCTCGGCAGCCGCAGGGCGCCGGTTCCGTAGCCGTAGGCCAGCGGACCGCCGATGCCGAGCAGCGCGCCCAGGGCCAGGGCGGTGACCAGGACGTAGTTGAAGTCGCCGCTGGTGTCCGAGGCCTTGTCGCCGAGCGCGATCGGGGTGGCCTGGGCGCTCGGCTGCGTCGTCCCGGCGGCCGGGCTGGTGGCGCCCGCGGTCGGGCTGCCGCCGCCGGTGCCGGTGCCGGTGCCGTTCCCGGAGAGGTCGTTCGCGGGCGCGGCGCCCGAGCCGGTTCCGGTCCCGCCGGTGCCGGGCGGCTTCTCGCCGGAGACGGTGGTGTCCGGCGCCGTGCTCTTGCACGTCTGCCGCTGCACCGCCTGGGCCGCCGCCGTGTCCTGCGCCTGCTGGGCGTCGTCCAGCGCGAGGTAGCCGCCGAAGGACGGGATCTGGCTCAGGCCCACGCCGTAGGTCTGCGAGCTCGCCGTGTCCTGCAGGAAGGTCGAGATCGCGTCGGCCTTCGCCGGGGAGAGCCCGCAGGTCGGCACCATCGCGTACTGGACCTCGGTCAGCGGGTAGGCGCCGGCGGCGGTGCCGGCGAAGTCCTGGTACTGGGTGATGCCGTCCGGGTTGGTCTTCATCGCGTTCACGGCGGCGGTCATCGAGTCGACCGTGGGTGCCTCCGCGTTGCCGGCCGGGTTGACCAGCTGGGCGGTCGGGAAGCGGTAGGCGGCCGCGGTGCCGGAGTCCAGGATCGCGAACAGCGCGCGCTGCGGGAACGCGTCGGGGGCGTCCTTGGCGTCGATGATGTTGCCGCTGCACGCTGTCCAGCCCTGCGCGCTGTTGCTGCACGAGGGGTAGAACTGGTCACCGCTCGGGGTCCAGCCGGCCAGGTCGGAGGCGACGTTGTCCAGGCCGGTCACCGGGTTCCAGGCCACCTGCATGGTGGACAGGAACGGGTTGGTGGTGGAGCCCAGCTGGCTCAGTTTCGGGGAGAAGCCGGGATCGAGGACCTGGAACTGGTCGACCGGGTAGGTCTGCCCCTGCCCCTGCTCGTAGTACGCGTTGACGTGCATCCCCCACTGGTCCGGCTGGCCTTCGAGGAAGGCGCGGGCGTCCGCGTCGGACTCGACCCACCGGGTGAGCTCGTAGGTCATGTCGCTGTTGCCGGCCAGCACGATCGGCAGGAAGTCACCGCTGTTGTCCAGGCCGTTGGTCTCGGTCTCGAAGTCGGCCTCGGTGTACTCCGGGTTGAGCTGGTAGAACTCGGGGTCGGTGAAGATGCTGACCGGGTTGCCCGCGACCTTCGGGTCGCACAGGTCCGACTGCGCGCTCTGGCCCGGCGCGCACTGGCCGAACTGCAGCGAGTACGACTGGGTGAGCAGTTTCGCCACCAGCCGCGCGTTGAGCTTGAGGTTGGTGATCGGTTCCTGGGTGACCTGGTTGTCCACGTAGTAGGCGATGGTGATCGAGGTGGTCACGATCGGCGCGTAGGTGAAGTGTCTCGACGATCCGGAGGTCAGCCCGCTGGAGGCGGGGTCGGTCACCAGCGCCACGTCGGTGCTCGAACTCAGCGAACTGCCGCCGTCGAGGAAGCTGGTGCGGGCCTCGTCCTCGTTCACCGCCGAGTCGTAGTTGAAGTCGACCTTGCCCTGCGACGCGATGCACCACCCCGGCTCCCACTGCCCCATGACCCGTTCGAGCATCGGCGAGCCCTGGGCCGAGAACGCGTAGTCGTTGGAACCGCACAGCTGCTTGGAGGTCTGCGCGAAGGAGAGCGGGACGACGATCCGGTCGTTCCACATGCACGAGGTGTAGTCACCGTACAGGGTCGATCCGTAGCCGCCGTTGTCCGGCAGGTCCAGGCTGTGGTCCTCGCAGTTCACCGGCTGCGCGTAGGTGTTGCCGCCCCACTGCGGCAGCACCGCGATCGAGCACGGGTCGTCACTGTCGCAGCCGAGCGTGTTGTTCTGGATCCGCGTCTGGATCTGGAAGTCGGTGTAACCGGTGCCGCACACCGGGTCCGTGGGCACGTCCGAGCAGTCCGACGCCTGGGTGGTCGCGCCGGCCTGGGTGTACGACTCGACGGCGTTGCCCGGCGCGCCCGAGGCGGGGGCACCCACCTGCAGCTCGTTGCACGCGTCGAGACTCTGCGGGTCCGTGCCTTTGCACTCGACCACGAAGACCGGGTAGTACTCAAGCGACGCCTTGAAGCCGTTGGACAGGCCGGTGGCCTGGTCGCCGTTGCCCTCGTAGCCGGAAGGGGTGAAGTTCGACCAGGAGACGCGGACCATCTGGTTGCTCAGGTTGACCGTCTGGTCCACCGAGACCACCGGTTTGGCCGGGATCATGCCGCCCAGCTCCTGGTCGGCATAGTTGTCCCAGGCGGTGTCGCCGCCGTAGGTACCGGTGCACGTGCTCCCGCCCTCGCCGGTCGGGGAGCAGGTCGTGTCGCCGGTCGCCGAGGCGGCGGCCCGCACCGCGGTCGGGGAGGCCGCGCTGGCACCGGGCGCCGGTCCGAACCCCAGCAGCACCGCCACCGCCGCGAGTAAGGCACCGGCGATCCGCAGCCGTGCGCCAGTCCGCCGTCGTGTTCCCGTTCGGCTCATCATCTCCACCGGATCTCCCCTTCACCGCTTTCTTCCTGCCGCCCCCTGTCGCCGCCGCGGGGGCACCGCGCTCCGGCGCCGGTCCGGCACAGACCCGCTGCGCCGGACCGGTGCCGGATCCTGTCCTGGCCCCGCGTACTCGGGTACCGCGGTCAGATCACCCAGGTCGCGCTGAGCGAGCCGATGTCCGTGCCGCTGACGAAGGCGTTGGTGTCGAGGGCGCTGTTCAGGTACGCCGCTCCGGCCGCGTCGAGCGTCAGCTCGCTGGCCGTGTAGGTCTCGGTGGTGCCGTTCACGTCACCGATCTGGGTACCGGCCAGGTCCACCAGCGGCACCTCGCCGCCGCTGGTCGGGGTCTCGCCGTCGAACTGGGCGTCACCGAAGTCGAACAGCAGGCTGCTGAGCTCGACGGACTTGCCCTTCAGGTCGAAGCCGCAGACCGCGCCGGAGTAGGAGATGGTGCCGGCGTACGTGTTGATGTCCGCATCGCCGCCGGTCGCCGCGTAGGTCACGGCCACCTGGCCGTTCGCGTAGCTGAGGGAGCTGAAGCCACTGGGCAGGAAGCCGACGCCGTGCCCGGCGAGCGCCCCGAGGAAGGAGGCGTTGACGGAGAGGGTGACCGAACCGCTGCTCACCGTGGCGGCGTTGGCGGTGCCCGTCATCAGACCGGTCAGCGCGACCGCGCTGACCAGGGCCACCGGCAGGGTGAGGGCACGCTTGGCAGAGATGCGCATGTCGTTCTGCTTCTCCTTGACTGGGAAGTGTCCGTCCACGCCGAACCGGCACGGACGGGGCTGCTCCGGTGTCCGCGATCGCACCGGGTGTGCTGCTGGAGGATCCGCCCGCCGGAATACCTGTCGCCCCGGGCGTCTGGGACCGGAGGTCCCGGTGCGCCGAGCGCACCGGGACCTCCGGGTGGCCCGTGTCGCAGCCCCCGAACAGGCCTGCGACACGGGAGACGTGCGTCTTACTGGCCGGTCAGGGCACCGCAGTTGGAGGCGGTGGCGAAGCCGTAGGCCTTGATGTCGGTCGCGGCGGCCGTGCTGCAGACCCAGCCGGTGCCGTTGCCCTGGCCGAGGAGCTTGGTCAGGTCGATCGGGCTGGTCGGCACCTTCGGCGCGGACGCGGTACCGGCGTTGCGGGTGTCGAAGTACAGGCCGCGCTGGTAGGTGGCCGGGAAGGCGCTCAGACCAGCGGTGTTGATGGTGTCCGTGGAGGTCAGCGGCGCCTTGCCGTCGATGTCGTTCAGCACCAGGGTGCCGACGTTGTCGGGGCTCTTCTTGGTGTAGACCTGGCTGACGTAGCTGCCGCCGGAGAAGATGCCGAGGACGTCCTTGTATCCGGTCGGGTTGCCGGTCGCGGTGTACACCGCGTTGGTGCCCTCGTTCTCCTCGATCGCGGTGCCGTTGTAGGCGCCGTTCTCGACGCAGGTGCCGGGCGTGGTCACGCCGATGTCGGCCAGCCAGGTCGCGAGCGTGCCGGAGCCGGACTGCGGCAGGACCGGGATGATCGCGTCGGTGCTGGTGCCACCGACCTCGTTCCAGGTCACCGGGCCGCTCTCGGTGGAGCTGAGCAGCGTGGCGTTGCACGAGAAGATCGCGGTCAGCTGGGCGTCGGTGAGGTTGCTGACGCTGTTGCCACCACTGTTGGTCGCGTAGGTGATCAGGTCCTTGGCGAACAGCACCTGGGCCAGGCCGCTGCCGTCACCGGTCGTCAGGGTCCGCGAGGCGCGGGCCACGTCGACACAGTAGTCGGTGCCGTTGGTGGTCTTGAGACCGGCGTGGACCGCCGCGATGCCCTGGCCGGAGCCGTTCGGCCGGGTCATGGAGCAGTTGGCGTCGTTCTTGGTGCTGATGGTGTCACCGGGCAGGCCCGTGGTGGGGTTGACCGCGTCCCAGCTGTAGAACGGGTTCGTCGGGCTCGTCGAGTTGTAGTCCGTCGAGAACTGGTCGCTCAGGTACTGCGTGGTGTCCGAACCCACCGCGACGATGGAGGTCACGGCCGGGGAGGACGACGGGTCGGCCAGAGCCGCACCCGCTCCCCCGGCGAGGGTGGCCACGGCCAGCGACGTGATGATGACAGAGCGAAGAGCGCGCACGCGACTTCTCCTTAAACACAGCTTCCGTGCATGGCTGTCGAGAGGCTCCGTTGCCGCGGAGTGCTCCCGAATCGGTGTTCGCCGACGGCGGTGAGTCTTGCGCCGGAAAGCGTCTTCGATCACCCGGATAGATGATGCATCCATGAACAATGCTAGCCCTGATGCCTCTGACACCATCGGCAACTCTCTTGCTACTGTACAAAAGTGACGATCCATCAGGTAACTGGGAGGTCACGGCAGCGCCAACGGCGAGCATCGGCGGCGCTCATTCCCCAAACCATTGGCGGACTGGCTTGTTGGTAACGGAACTAGCCCTACCGGTCGAAATGCCGTCCGCCGCCGAGCCCCTGGACGCCCGCCCGGACACCGGGGCCCGGCGGCGGACGGCGGACCGCGGCGGGGGCCGGGACCAGCCGCGATCCCGGGGCCGCCACGGTGAGTGAGCGCCGGCGGCCCGCTCGGGCCCCGGCGGCGCGGCAGCGGCCGGACGGCCGATCCGGGTACGCCGCAGATCAGGGCGGCGTGTCGGGCCCGACCGCCGGAGATGCCGGCGTCGATCCAGCGGCCCCAACCGCGACGCAGGGTCACGGAGTTCGTCGTCACAGACCGCACCAGTATCATCGCGAGCGGGTGCACGCACGCGACTTCTCCTTTGTACAGTGTTCCGTGCGATGCACTGCTTTGCCGGCCCGTCCTGTTGCCGCAGGGCGGGCCGGTTCGTTCTCGCGCCGCTTCCGCCGGCTCAGACGACCGGAGTCGGCTCGGGGGACAGCTCGGGGGACGGCTGCCAGCGCAGGTGGACGCCCGGGTCGGGCTCCTCGGTCCGGAGCAGCGAGAGCCGGGGCCGCACCGCGTCGGTCCGCGCGGTCGGCGGCTTGCGCCGCCCGGCGCCGAACTGCGGCGGCCAGTCCGCGGCCGGGCCCCGGTAACCCTGCTCGGCCGCGGCGTGCAGCGTCCAGTTGGGGTCGTAGAGGTGGGTGCGGCCGAGGGCGCACAGGTCCGCGCGCCCGGCCAGCAGGATCGAGTTCACGTCGTCGTGGGAGGCGATGGCACCGACCGCGATGAC
>OVEP010002766.1_pt3 | contig 11610 bp, 8 predicted proteins | sample 1779801 | NCBI WGS metagenome assembly OVEP01 (sample SAMEA3914791, study PRJEB12502) | metagenome | biome: forest; material: soil | place: Canada | collected 2011-07-03 | depth 0.1 m
CTCAGGTTCCGTTCGCTGGACGGCCAGGAAACGCTGTCGTCGCTGTACGAATTCAACGTGGAACTGGTCAGCCAATCGGCCTCGCTCGACATGAACAGTCTGCTCGGCAAGCCGCTGACGCTTGAAATCGTCACGCCCGACGGCGGCGTGCGCCATCTCGGCGGACACATCGCGCGATGCGCGTTCCGCGGCCGCGAGACTGACACGCCGCGCACGTACGTCTATACGGTCACGCTGCGGCCATGGTTGTGGTACCTGACAAGGACGACCGACTGCCGCATCTTCCAGAATCTGTCGGTTGTGGAGATTCTTCGGCAAGTGCTGGCCAGGTATGGCTTTCCGGTCGACGAGCGTTTGCTCGCGAGCTATCGCGAATGGGACTACTGCGTGCAATACCAGGAGAGCGACTTTGCGTTCATCAGCAGGCTGATGGAGCAGGAAGGCATCTATTACTATTTTCGCCACGAAGCGGACCAACAGGTCCTGGTGCTCGCCGACGACATGAGCGCTCACGATACGCTGCCTGGCTACGCGACGCTGCCCTACCTGCCGCCCGAGCGGTTGGCCTTGCCGGCTGAAGAAGGTATCGACCAGTGGTATCCGGAGACGGAACTCCGCTCAGGCGCCTATACCGTCGATGACTACGACTTCAGAAAACCGCAAGCCCAGCTGTCCCAGGTGCGCATCAATCCGTTGAACGCGGAGCACGGCGGCTATGGCAAATACCAATGGCAAGGCCGCTATATCGAAGCCGATCAGGGCGAGCACTATGCTCGCGTGCGACTCGAAGAAGAGCAGGCCTCCCACGCCCGCATCCGCGCGCACGCCCGTCTGCGCGCGATCGCGCCAGGCTATCTGTTCACGTTGAACAACTGCCCGCGAGTTGTGGAGAACCGTGCTTATCTGATCGTCGGCGTCGGCTATCGTTTGCAGGAAGGCGGTTATGCCACCGGCAGCAGCGAAGCGCGCTATGACTTCGATTTCATTGCGCAGCCGGCGGCACTGCCTTATCGCGCGCCGAGCATCACGCCAGTACCGAAAGCGAGCGGTCCACAAACCGCCGTTGTGGTGGGGCCGGCCGGCCAGGAAATCTGGACCGATCGGTATGGCCGGGTGAAACTGCAATTCCGTTGGGACCGCTACGGAACGCGCGACGAAAACAGCTCCTGCTGGGTACGCGTATCCGAGGCCTGGGCGGGCGCCAACTTCGGCAGCATCCATGTCCCACGGATAGGCCAGGAAGTGGTGGTCGATTTCCTCAACGGCGAACTGGATCGCCCGCTCATCACCGGGCGCATCTACAACGCCGACCAAATGCCGCCGTTCGGTTTGCCGGAAGCCGCGACGCAAAGCGGCCTCGTGACGCGTACGCCCGGGGGTACCGGCGCCAACGCCAACATGTTGCGTTTCGAGGACAGGCAAGGCGCCGAACAGGTGAGCCTGCACGCCGAGCGCGACTACGAGGTTTCGGTCGAAAACGACGCGACCCGTGACATCGGCCGCAATGAGGCGATCACGATCGCCAACGACGCCAAGCGCAGCGTCGGACGCAACTACGATGCGTCGGTCGCGAACAATGAGACGCGCAACGTCGGCAACGACTATCAGGCAAAGATTGCCAACGACGAAAGGCGCAGTGTCGGCAGAGACTACACCATGAAGATCGCCAACGACGCGACCCAGAGCGTCGGCGGCAATTCGGACGCTTCGGTCGCCAACAATACGAGCACCACCGTCGGCGGCAATACGAGCAGCACGGTCAGCGGTAATACCAGCTCCACAGTCGGCGGCAATACGAGCAGCACAGTCGGCGGCAGCACGGTCAGCGTGGTCAACGGTAATACGAGCTCCGTGGTTCTGGGAACAAGCGAATCGTTGACTTTGAACCGGGTCAGCGTCCTTGGCACAGGCTTCGGCGTCGTGGGATCTACGGTGGACGCGATCGGATCCGTGGTGCTAGCGGTCGGTTCAAACGTCGGCGCGACCGGCTCGAATGTCGCCACCACGGGCAGCACCGTCACCTCGACCGGTTCCTCGGTCACCAGCACCGGTTCAAGCGTCGCGGCGACGGGTGTGTCGTACACCACAGTCGGCCTGTCGGTCACGTTTTGAGGGCGACCACGCGCGCGTATCCAAGATGAAAATCATCAAACCCATGCCACTCGGCATCCTGACACGCGCTTACCGGTCGGACGGCCGCGAATATCTCGGCATCGCCATTCCGACGATGGCGACGCTCGGCGAGACACCGCGACTGGTGGGCGAAACCGAACTGTGGGACACGGTCGGTGACGCGCTGTCAGGCTACACGCTGGATGCGGCATTGCCGAAGCCGCATGCCGAGTTCCTCGTCTCGGCGCACGCCTACGGCAAGTACTGCCAACGCTCCCAGGCGTGCCACGTCGGCATCCGCTTCGCGGGCATCGACAAGCAGTTGCGGGTCTCAGGCGACCGCTACTGGACCAGCGGCACTAGCCGGGCTAGCGACGAGGCCACGGCCGCTGAACCGTTCGAGTCCCTGCCGATCGACTGGCCGCTCGCTTACGGCGGCGCAGGCTACGCGGACAATCCGCGCGGCCGGGGATTCGCGGGCGCATCCGGCGATCGCGCGACGCCGCGGCGACTGCCCAATATCGAATATGCGGCAGATCTGATCCACCGCCGCGAACAGCGCATCGAGCCGGCCAGCTTCACACCGATCGCGCCGGACTGGCCGCAACGCGGCGTGCTCCTTGGCCAATTTGATCAGTCATGGCGCGAAACGGATTGCCCCGGCTTCCCCCGCACGATGGACCGTCGCTATTTCAACGTCGCGCCGCTGGATCAGCAGTTATCGGCGCATCCGGCTCTGCCCGACGGCGCCGCCTATGAAATCACGCACATGCACCCCGAGCGCGACGTAATCGCCGGCAGGTTGCCAGCGCTGCGCGCCCGCTGCTTCGTGCAACGCCAACGCGAAGATTCACTCGCCGAGGTCCCGATGCGTCTGACGACGGCATGGTTCATCCCTCATCGGGAGCGGGTTGTGATGATTTTCCACGGCGCGGCCGAAGTCGAGGAATTCGACGCGCAAGACATCGCCTGTTTGATGATCGGCGCGGAACTGAGTACGCAGCCTCGGCCCGCCATGGATTACCGGCGTGTCTTCGACCTGCGCATGGATAGCAAACGCGGGGCGTTACACGCATTGCGCGATCGCGACCTCGTACCCGCGTCGATGCTCGTGCAAAACGGCGCGCAAGACGAAAGCATGCACGCGCCATCGCAGAGCGCCGTGCAGCGCAATCTTCTGCGCGGCGCCCAACTGCGCGCCGAACAGGCCGCGGTGTCGGCGCACGGTCCAGCCGCCAAACTCGCGCTCGATGCCATCGCCGCGGCGGCCGAACCAAAGCGCCCACCCCGGCTCGACGAATTGGCGGAGTTCGTTCAGCACCAGGAACAGCAGGCGGACGAACAGCGCGCCGCCCTCGAAACAATGCGTCAGCGAATCGAAACGAAACATGCCGCGTCGCTCTCACAGGTACCGGCTCGACGCGGACCGCCGCCCCCCTCCAACACGAGCGCATGCCTCGCACGTACCGAGCAGCCGGCGCTGCGTGAACTGGCGCGCGCCGCCGACCACAAACTGCGCGAGGCGTACCTGCACGCCGCTCACTATCAGGACGCTGCGCCGCGGCTCGATCCGGCCACGGCAGATGCCACACGCCGGCGCGTCGCGGCCATGTATGCCAATGGCGAGTCGCTGGCCGGCCTCGACCTGACCGGCGCGGATCTGAGCGGGATGAATCTGCGCGGCGCGCAACTGTCGGGCGTGTTGCTGGAAAGCGCAGACCTGACCGGCGCCGATTTCAGCGAAGCCACGCTGACGGGCGCCGTGCTGGTCCGCGCGACGCTGCTTCGTGCACGCTTCGCGCGCGCGCAGTTGACTGAGGCCAATCTGTCGCTCGCACAATGCGAGGACACCGACTTCAGCGAAGCCACGCTCGATCGCAGTCTGTTCGAGCACACGCCTTTTCTGCGCTGCCGCTTGCCGCGCGCATCGATACACCGCGCTCAATTCAGACATTGCCGTTTCGACGCGGTCGATTTCAGCGAAGCCACGCTGGCCGATCTGGTGTTCATGGCGCAGACTTTCCACGACGTCAGTTTCAACCGGGCGCATATCCGCAAACTGGCCTTCATACAGTGCCGTCTCGAACGAGCCAGCTTTTCGGAGGCTGACATCGTCGGGTTGGGATTCGTCGAAACCGACGCCAAGGGTGTCGATTTCGATCGCGCCAGTTTGCGTAAAGCCTGCTTCGTGAAAGACAGCGTGCTGACCGATGCGAACTTTACGCAAGCGCGGCTTACCGAAGTCAATCTACGTCAGGTGAGCGCGCAGCGCGCCAATTTCAGCGGCGCCCGAATCAGCCAGTGCGATTTTTCCGATGCATGTCTGGAAGCCGCCAATCTGCAAGGCGTGAAGCTCGACAACGGCTACATGGTGCGCACCGATTTAAGCGCCGCCAATCTGGCGCGCGCCGACCTGATCGGCGGCTATTTGAGACGCGCGAATCTTCGCGGCGCGAACTTGTGTGAAGCCAATCTGTTCCGCGCCAACCTCGCGGAAACGTCGATGGATCGCGGCACCCAACTCGACGGCGCGTATCTCGAGCAAGCCGTCCTTTCTCCGTTGGCGAGGCCGGCATGAGTCTCACGCGCGAACAACTTCAGCAAATGATCCGCCATGGCGAAATCATCGAGAAGCAGTCGATCGGCCCACTCGTGTTGGAGCAATGCGACCTTTCCGGCGCAATCTTTGCAAACGTCACTTTCAGCGGCACACGGCTCGCGCAGGCAACGCTTGGCGAATGCGTGTTCAACGCGTGCACGTTCATCGACGTCGATCTGGCGGGTGCGGACCTGTCGAAAAGCACCTTCCTGACGTGCGAACTGCACCATGCAAGCTTCCTCGACAGCACGCTCGACGATTGCCGGATGCTCCAGACGCGCGCCGGCGGTACGCGCTTTTCAGCCATACGGGCGGCCCGGCTCGCCTTTCTGAAATGCGATCTGAGCGGCTGCCGGTTCGACGCCGCGCATATCGCGTTCGGGGTCTTCGACGAGACGCCCATGCGCGGCGCCGACTTCTCGGCGGCGGACATCCGCAAAAGCCTTTTCTATCGCCTGGATCTGCGCGAGGTGTGTTTCGCGCGGGCACACTTTGACAGCACGGTATTCACCGAATCGAATCTGGCGCAGCAAGCGCTTCGCGGGCACACACTGAACCGCTGCCAGTTCATCGACACCGATCTGCGTCACGTCGACTTCACGTCCGCGAGGCTGGCGCAGTGCAACTTCCAGGGCGCCACGCTCGAAGCCGCTGTGCTTGACGATGTCGACGCGCCGCTCGCCAATTTTTTCGGCGCGAACGTCAGCGGCGCGCAGTGCCGTGGCGCCCGCTTTCCTGACAGCATCTGGGTCGAAGCGCGGGTCCGGGAGACGGATTTCACCGCTGCGAATCTGTCTGGCGCCATGTTCCAGCGCGCCGACGTTCGCCAATCACGTTTCATTCGGGCGCGCCTCGAAGGCGCCGATCTGTCGTATGCCGAGCTCGCCGGCGCGGACTTCCACGAGGCGCGGTTTGAGCGAACCCGGGTTTGCCATACCGACGCCGACGCTCACCGCGGCGCCGGTGACGCGGCCTGGCAAGGGCGCGCCGGCGTGATCGGCAACGACGCCGCGCTACGGGCGGCTGAAGCCTGGTCCGCACGACGGGATGCCAACTCACTGCACACATGAACCACGGAGCCCACATGAACTCGACCGTAGCCAAATTGAGAAGACCGTCGCCCACAGCAGCCGGCGAAGCCCTCGGAACCGTGCTTGCGATCCTTGAGGAGGACAGCTTGCTGGTGGAGTGCGGCGGCGCCAGGCGGCCATGCCGCCGCGCCTTCAGTTGTCTGGTCGCGCCGGAACCGGGCGATCGTGTGCTGGTCAGCCATGCCGATCCCGAACACGCGTACGTGCTGGCGATCCTCGAACGATTTGGCACAGGCGACGCACGCATTCGCATCGACGGCGACCTGCTGCTCGAATCGACCAGCAGCGTCCGGCTTCGGGCCGCACAGCACATTCATCTGCATGGCGAACGCGAACTGCAATTGCACGGTGATCGGCTTGAACTGGCGGCCAACGAAGCGGAACTCTCCGCCGACACAGCGTCGTTCCACTGCGGCGAACTGCAAGGACAGTTCGGCGCGCTGCGCGTAATCGGCAAGACCCTCGAATCCGTATTCGACCGGGTCGTGCAGATCAGCAAGACGAGTTTTCGCACGATCGAGACCGTCGACCACCTGCGCGCGGCGCATATCGACTACGCCGCCGACGAGAGCGTTCGGCTGCATGGCAAGCATGCGTTGCTGACGGCCGAACGTCTGTCGAAGATCGACGCCCAGCAAATTCATCTCGGCTAGGAGAACTTCATGGTCATGGTCAACTCGAGCGCCGCCGGCGCCAACGCCGCCATCAGCGTCAACCTGACACCCCCACTGGGCGTGCCGGTTGCGTACGGCAACACGGCGCAACGTCCGCAAGCGATTCCGAACGTCAGCAACATCCTGATCGCCGCAGCCCCCGCCCACAATCTGGCGACCGTCATTCCCTGCACCAGTGGCGACGCACCCGGCTCAATGGGAGGTGTCATGTCAGGCACCGTCTGCTCGACGTCACGCAACATTAACGGCGCCAACACCGTGCTGCTGCACGGCATGCCGACCACCCGCATGACCGACCCGACCCAGCAGAACGCGACGAACGCGCAGGGCACGGGCACCTCGCCGAGCCAGACGCATATTCTGAATCTCGCGGCGTGACGCACGGATGAACCACGCATGATCCACACACGACGGCGCGTGTTGCTTGCGCTGACTCCGGCGATCCTGGCGGCCGGCTGCGCATCGACGCCAAAAACCGCGGAAACGTCTTGCGAGGTTTACCTCTACGCCAGTTCGCGAGTCAATCCGGACAGCCGCGGACTGCCTTCGCCGATTCTCGTCGGCATCTACGGTCTGAAGTCGACGGCAGCGTTCGAGGCGAGCAGCTTCTCCTCCTTGCAGGACCACGCGAGAACAGCCCTGAGCGACGACCTCGTGTCGCTTGAGCAGGTGATTCTCTTACCCGGCGAACGCAAGTTGATCTCGAAGCCGAACGATCCGGCAGTGCGGCAATTCGGCGTGGTCGCCGGCTATCGGGAATTGAACCGATACGTCTGGAAGGCCACCTTCGCGCCGCCAGCCGACGCGGACCGCGGCTTCTTTTCGTTCTGGCCGTTCACACCCCAGCGGGACGCCATACGCGTCGAACTGAGCGAAGGCGGCCTGGTGGTCAGAACCATGAATCGGACACATTGATGAAGTTCTCATATTTGCCGCAGAAAGAGGCGGGCGCATCCCGCAGCAAAGTCGTCTGGTCGGAAGGCATGTACCTGCGACCGCAGCATTTCCAGCAGTTCGAGCGTTATATCGAAGACTATGTCCAACAGCGCAGCGTGGGTCTGCAGGGAGCATTCTGGGGGTTTCTGAGTCTCGAGATCGATCCCGCTGCGCTCACGTTGGGCAAGGTGGCGTTGTCGACGGCGCAGGGCGTATTCCCCGACGGTACGCCCTTCTTGCTGACCGGTCCCGACAACCTGCCCGCGCCGCTCGACATCCCCGCTGACGCAAAAGACGAACTTGTCGTGCTCGCGTGGCCAATCCGTCGCGCGGACGGCGAAGACACAATCTTTGAAGAACAGGTCGAATCGCTCGCCCGGTACGGCGTATGCACGCGCGAAATTGCCGACAGCAATGCGGTCGCGCTGGGACCGGCCACCGTGCAGATCGCCCGGGCGCGCCTGAAACTGGTACGCGCGTCCGAGCTGCGCAGCGAATGGCAGGCGCTCGGCCTGCTGCGGGTGGTGGAGCGGCGCAGCGATAACCAGTTGGTGCTCGACAAGCACTACATCCCGCCGATGCTGATAGCCGGACAGCATCCGGTGCTCGGCAGTTACCTCGGCGAACTGCATGGCCTGCTTGAACAGCGCGGCGATGCGCTGGCACAGCGTCTGTCACGCCCAGGGCGCGGCGGCGTCGCCGAGGTCGGCGACTTTCTGCTGCTGGCACTGATCAACCGCGCTCAAGCCGATACTTCGCATGCGCAGGCGTTCGGCCACGTGCATCCCGAACAGCTGTTTCGTCAATGGCTGCGGCTCGCGTTCGATCTCTGCACTTACACGAGCAACCAGCGCCGGCCACAGGTCCGTCCTGACTACCGGCACGACGACCTGCAAGGCAGCTTCTCGCCGTTGATGGCTGAATTGCGGCGCGCGTTGTCGACGGTGCTCGAGCAGAACGCCGTCGCGATCGAATTGGAGGCGCGCGCGCATCGCGTGTGGGTCGCACGGATTCCGAGTCCCGAACTGATTCGCAGTGCCGGCTTCGTGCTCTCGGTGCACGCCGATCTCCCCGCCGAGACCATGCGCACGCGCTATCCCGCGCAGGTCAAAATCGGGCCCGCCGAGCGGCTGGCCGATCTGGTCAATCTGCATCTTCCCGGCATTGCGCTGCGCCTGCTGCCGGTCGCGCCGAGGCAGATTCCGTATCACGCCGGCTGCCACTACTTCGAACTGGATACGAGCGGCGAACTCTGGAAGCAGTTGGAGAAATCCAGCGGCCTCGCCTTGCACGTCGCAGGCGATCTGCCCGGTCTGACGATGGAGTTCTGGGCCATTCGCGGCTAAGCCTATGCGGACCAACCAACAAGTTTCAAGCGCCAGCAATCCGCTCGTCGCCGCAGCGAATCCGCTGCTCAACACGCTCACGCAGATTCGCACCAGCACGACGTTGACGCCGGAGCGGCTGCGCGAATATCTGGTCGACGAAATCAGGCGTTTCCAGACGCGCGCGCAGCAGGCAGCCATCGCCATCGAAACCATCGTCGGCGCGCGCTATTGCCTGTGCACGGCCCTCGACGAAGCCGCGGCACTCGCGCCGTGGGGCAGTGGCAGCACATGGACGACGCACAGCCTGCTGGTCGCATTTCATAACGAAACCTGGGGCGGTGAGAAGTTCTTCCAGTTACTCGCGCGCTTGTCGGGCAGTCCTCGCGAACATCGCGACATCATTGAGCTTCAGTACCTCTGTCTCATGCTGGGCTTCCAGGGGCGCTATCGCGTGGTTCAGAACGGCGCGGCACAGCTTGACACGCTCACGCGCCGGTTGCATAAGCTGCTCCACGAAACAGGCGGCGGTTATGCACAACCCCTGTCGCCCGATTGGCGCGCCGCCGACCGCACACAGGGGTTCAGCGCGCGCCGCTGGTTGCCGCCGTGGACGTGGTTGCCGTTCGCCGGCCTGATCGGCTGCGCGAGTTTCATCGGCTTCCTGCTGGCATCCAACGCACAAGCCGATCGAACCTATGCGGCGATCAACGCGATTCACCTTCCGGAAAGCGAATTTCGCGCGGCCGCCGCGCCGCCGGTCAACCTTACCCGCCTGCTCGACGCAGACATACGCGGCGGCTCGCTTAGCGTGCGCGAAGACGCGGATCGCAGTGTGATCGCGCTCCGTGGCGACGGCCTGTTCGATTCCGGCTCAGCCGTCGCCAACAACGCATACCTGCCCGTGCTCGCGCGTGTCGCCGGCGTCCTGAACCGGCTTCCCGGAGACGTGGTGATTACCGGCTATACGGATAACCAGCCGATCCGCGACCAGCGATTCGCATCGAACCTCGCGCTCTCGCAAGCCCGCGCCGCCGCGGTCAGCCAGGCGCTGCTCGCCGCCGGCTTCGTCAGAACCCGCGCGCTCACGGTGGCGGGGCGCGGCGACGAACAGCCGGTCGATACCAACCGGACGGCCGCAGGCCGCGCCCACAATCGGCGAGTGGAAATCGTGCTGTTTTCTGGCGCTGGAAGCAGGCAGGACTTTTCGCAATCGACAAACCGATGAATTCTCTAAAGCGTTTGTGGGGACTCCTGTGGTCCAGGACGTTATGGCTGTTGGTGGGCGTGATCGTCATCGCCGCACTGATCTGGATGATCGGGCCATTGCTGTCGATCGGCGATCTGCGGCCGCTGGAAAGCGGCGTCTCACGTCTCGTGTTAATCGCGTTCCTGTCATTCGTCTGGTGTGTCAGGTTTGCCTCGCGGCGGCAGCAGCATGCAGACAGCGGGGAGCTGCGCAGGCTTTTGCGCCGACGCAAGGCTAGCCAGCCCGACAATCCTGCTTCCGCCGACGGCACCGAACCGCTTGCTGAACTGCGTGCCCGCTTTCGCGAGGCGCTGCACCTGTTGCGTCGCGCGGGCACCCCCACAGGCCGGTTTGCCGCGTGGCTGGACAGACTCACCGGTCAATATGTCTACCGGCTGCCTTGGTATCTCGTGGTTGGCAGCGCCGGTTCGGGCAAAACCACGGCGCTCGCCAATAGCGGACTTGAACTGTCGATCGCAGAGCAAGCCGCGCGCGCCGCCAGCGGGCGCATTGAACCGACGGCCCACTGCGAGTGGTGGTTCAGCAATCATGCCGTGCTCGTCGATACGCCCGGTCACTATCTGGAAGCGGCCGACGCCGACGCAAGGCGCGGCGCCGAATGGGGCGAATTGCTGGGGCTGTTGCGCAAATACCGGCCGCGCCAGCCCGTCACCGGTGCGTTGTTGATGGTCAGCATCGACGAACTGCTGGCGATGAGCGAGTCCGAGCGGGCTGCTTATGCGACGCGACTGCGCAAGCCCTTGCAATTGATGCAGGCCAAGTTCGACGTCCGTGTGCCGGTCTATCTATGCTTCACCCGGATGGACTGCATCAGCGGCTTTACGGAGTACTTTTCCGCCCTTAACCGGGACGGTCGCGCGCAGGTATGGGGTACGACGATCGCGGCGGGTGACCCGGCATGGAGCGACGCCGCCGGTTTTGCCCCCAGCGACGCGTTCGACCGTTTGGCGCAGCGGCTGAACGCCGCCTTGCACGATGTGCTGACCGCGGACCCTGATCTCGACAGCCGCGCACTCGCCTATCTGTTTCCGCAGCAGTTCGCGAGCCTCAAGGAGACGCTGGACGACTTCCTCATGGCGTTATTTCGCCCGTCGCGCCTGGAAACCAACCTGGTGGCGCGCGGCATCTATTTCAGCAGCGCGCTGCAGAAGAGCGGCCCAGCAATCGACCGTGTGCTGACGCCGATCCGACAGCAATTGCAGATGGCGGCTACGCAGCCGGCGCGCGGCGCGCCGAAACACAGCCAGAGCTACTTTCTGAAACAGTTGCTGCAAGACGCTGTGTTCGCGGACGCTGGATTTGCCGGCGTGAGCCGCGCGTTGCGACGCCGCCGCCTGATGGCGCATGCCGCAGTGGCTGCCTTGACCGGTGGCGTTCTGCTGGCGCTCCTCACCGGCTGGACGATCAGCTATCTGAACAACCACGCCTATCTCGACGAAGTGAATGCGCATGTGGCCGCCTTCAATCTGTACGCCAACCGTCCCGTCGTCTCCCACCCCGACGCCGTGGCCCCGCTTTCGCCGATGCTCGATGCGTTGCGCAGCCTGCCGCGCAGCGAGCACTTCAATGTCGACGCGCCACCGGTGTGGCGGTACGGCCTGGG
>OVEP010008941.1_pt2 | contig 11603 bp, 12 predicted proteins | sample 1779801 | NCBI WGS metagenome assembly OVEP01 (sample SAMEA3914791, study PRJEB12502) | metagenome | biome: forest; material: soil | place: Canada | collected 2011-07-03 | depth 0.1 m
CACAGGTCGAAAACGCCTGGCGTTTCGGCCGGCGCCGCGCCCTGCGACCGGTCCTGCAGTGCGCCGATCCCTTTCCCGCCGACCCGCGGGTCGACTGGCTTTACGATGTGTCCTTCGGCAAGGGGCTGAAGCCGCGGACGTGGCCCACGCTCGACGATGTGATATTCTGCGGATATTCCGGCGGCATCGGCCCGGAAACCGTCGCGGAGGTTCTGGCGGTGATCTCGGCCCCGCCTGGCGCCGTCTACTGGATCGACATGGAATCGGCCGTCCGCAGCGATGATCGCCTCGACCTCGCCAAATGCGAGGCCGTGTGCCGCGCGGTCTACGGTGCGTAGAGCCATGCAGGCGCGCCTGCCGATCATATTGGACACCGATCCCGGCATAGACGACGCCATGGCCATGGCTTATCTGGCGGCGGATCCGCGCGTCGAGCTGACGGCGATCACGACGGTCTTCGGCAATGCCGGCGTCACGACGACCACGCGCAACGCCCTCTATCTCAGGAACCGGCTCGGCCTTGTCGCACCGGTCCATCGGGGCGCCGACCAGCCGCTCGACGGTCCGCGCGGAGCGGGCGCGGCACACGTCCATGGGCACGACGGGCTGGGCGGGCTTGGCCTCAGCACCGGGGTCGAGGATGGCCCCGCTATGATGCCTGCCCATGAGGCCATGGTCGAAGCCATCAACCGACGGCCCGGCGATGTCCGCCTTCTGGCCATCGGCCCGCTGACCAACCTGGCCCTGGCCCTGCGGCTCGATTCATCGATCGCCGCCAAGGTGCGCGAGGTCGTCGTCATGGGCGGCGCCTTCGGCGGATCGGGCCGTGGCGGCAATGTCACCCCTTTCGCCGAAGCCAATATCCATAATGATCCCCGGGCGGCGGCCGAAGTTTTCGCGGCGCAATGGCCGGTACGGATCGTCGGCCTCGACGTCACGCTCGACTGCGTTCTGACAAGCGATCAGGCCCGCCAGCTGGCGGGCGCCGCGGGACCTGTCGGGCAATTATTGTGGGATATTTCACGCGACTACGAGGCGATGTACCGCGAAGCGGATGGTCTTGCCGGCTGCGCTCTGCACGACGTCGCGGCCGCCGTCTGTCTGCTGGAGCCGCAGTTGTTCACCTGTGACAGGACGGGCGTCGAGGTGCGTCTGGAGGGGTCGATGCGCGGCCAGACACGTGCCGTCGCGGTCGGGCCGGTCCATGGCATTTGCCGCGCGGTCCGCTCGGCCGCCGTCGTCGACACCTATCTGGAAACCCTGATCCGCGCCGCGGCCGTTGTCGCCGGCCGCTAGCAAGCTCCTGAAAATAGGATATTGGAAGCCGAAAATGAGGATATTTTCACGAGAAAGGAAGAAATTTCGGGCCAATAAGCACGCCAAGGCCTGCACGGGTGGTACGCAGGGCGGTGTGGGCAAAGCCGTCGTGCTCGGCATTATCGAATGCGAAGGCGAGCTTCGCGCCATGGATGTTGAGAACGGAAGGGGAAACACACTTAAGGGTGCTGTTCGGAACAACGTGCAACCGGGTGCAACGCTAATGACGGATGACGACGTCGCTTTCCGTGGCCTGAATGCATCTTACACGCATCTCTCAGGCAACCAATCGAAGGGGGAATATGCTCGCCTCGGCGATTTCATACACACGAATTCAACCAAGGGCATGTGGTCGCTTTTGAATCGCCAAATTGTGGGCATTCACCATTGGGTAAGCCCAAAGCATCTCAATATGTATGTTGGCAAAATGGGCTGGCGTTTTAACCGCCGCGAATGCCCGCACAGGTGAACGCCTGAATGACTTGCTTGCTTGCGTCGAGGGGCCGTTGCCATATAAAATCCTCATCTCATAAACGATGAGAGCTAAAAGACTGAGCTGCCCCTGACCCTCATATACCTTTTAACGAGACCATGGAGCGATTTGCATTAACCGATCCGAAAGAGGTTGAGGCTAGCGTGATCAGATCAAAAACAAAAAAGCCGCCGCAGGATGGAACCCCGCGACGGTCGACAAAGAAAGTCAAGTAACCGGCCCTTCGCGCGTGACGCTACTAAGGGGCCGGGTGGCGGTCTTCCTCGCTTCCTACGAGGGGAGACCGCGCCAGTGGCCGCATACATGCTCAATGCGTCCAAAACGAACGCGCAAGTATGGCGACACCCAGCACATTGGAGTGACCAAGAGGCACTCTCCTTTGCAAGGCGTCCTTGTCATGCCCGACGCGGAGTGCTAGACTCGCCTTCGGACTGCCGGGCTAGGACTATCACTGTCCCCGGCAAACCAAAATCAGGCCTCAAACCGTTCCAGCGGTTTGAGGCCTTTCTGATTCCGGCCTAACGTTAACTGTCCTAGCCCATTCAGTCGCCGCATACAAGCCTACATTCTGTATTGCTCGGCGAATCTGGCCGTGATATGTGGATAAGGGAACAAATAGCGAAGGGTGTATGAGTATGGAAGGCGCTTTGGAGAACGCCAAGCAGGCGAAAGTGCGTTTGGAGCGGGAAATTGCGGATGCTCAGCGGCTCATTGAATTGAAGGAATATGAGCTACGCACGGTCGATCAGTTCCTGGCAATGTATGCCAAGTTCGAAGCGGATGAGTTCGCGGTCACAATTGAGCCAGGAAATCTCAAGAAGGTGGCCGGATTTATGGGCGGTGGCACTGCAAAGCGCCGCCGCAACTCCAGTAAGGAGGAGGTAGCGCAAACTGCGCGTGAGATTTTAATTGCGGCTGCTGCGCCAATGTCGCGCGGAGACCTTTTCAAAGCTGTCCTTGACCGTGGCTTGATCGTGGAAGGCGCCGAACCTGCAATGGTATTCAGCACCATGCTTTGGCGGCAACAGGACAAGGTTGTGCGCCTTAAGTCTGGGGGGTATTGGATTACGGGCGAGCCGCTTCCTCCGCGCACGCCACCATGGTCGGATGACGAACTACCGCTACAACCGGGGACCACGAATGCGCAGGTGGATGCCGAAAAATATATTTGATAGTTCTGGAGCGCCCGTATTAAACGGCGTTCTCTAAAAAAGGATCAAGCGCGTATATAGGCCCCAAAAGTAGCACAGCGCTACGGGAAGAAGCCTGCGCAGTTCAGTCTGTTCCTTAAGCCGGGGAAATGAACCTGCCAAAGCGGATCAAGCAAAAATAAGAAGGCGGCCCAAGGAGCCGCCTCAAGTTACGCTACTTCCATAGCACGTTCATGCCAACTGCTATTGTGTTCAAACCCTGCCGCAGTGGGTTTCACTTCGTCCTTGCAATCAAGCTGGATCAGCTTTGACAGCAAAAATTCCCTTAACTTTGTCTCGTCGTCCGTAAGCTGCATCGCTACAAAGAAAACTCTCAAAAGGCGGTCTGATGCGCCAGGCATTTCCGTCATCCCTTTTTCCCAACGGGCTACGGTTTGACTATTGGCTCCTAGCCACTTCCCCAACTCAGCTTGCGTCATGTCCATGGTTTTGCGCACAAATCTTATCTCTTTCGGCGTTAAAACCTTCCTATTCATGACAAGGTGTAGGCCAATCTGCTTGTGAAGACCGTCAACATCAGCAACGGACACAAACTCTTCGCCAGACTTGTGCTCAACGGTATATCCGTTCAGCAAATAGATGCCCTCTAGACCACTCACCTCATATCTGTAGGCTGAGTCATTGAGTTGCTCCCCGCATCTATAGAATCTATCAACTTTCACTTGGTTTCCCATTCTACAGTCTTGATGAACAATCGGCCCGATGACTGAACAATCGTTATAACGCCGATTTCTTGAGTTCCTTTCTGCTTTCCTACGACTTTGCATTTCCACTCTCCCGGCTCATCACCAGCCTCGACATCTCCCTTGATATTGCCAATGCGCAATATCATAAGGGCATCTCGGTCGCTTAGTTCGCGCAAGGCCAGTCTTTCGCGCGCGTGCTTGCCAAAAAAAACTTTTTCCGAGTCCCTCGCTATCAGCCGAATCTGGGCTTCGAGTGCGTGGACCTTGAGCGTAAACGACGAAACGTTTGGGGAGGGCTTAGCGATCATGCACCTATCATAATGATAGGTTATGGCTTATGTCAATTTAATATGGCGTTAATCGGGCGGGATAAAAAATTGATGCGGGACCGCATGCCGAGCCCCTTGACTAGCTCCGTATATAGGTCCCCTTTTTTGGATACATTGCGCGATCAGGCAAAGGCTTACATGACGGCGGCCAGCAGGCCGATCACCGTCCCGGTCAGGCAGGTCGTGAGAAAGGCCGCCAACAGGGCGCGAAACCCCAGGCCGACGATCTCCTCCGCCCGGCCGGGCGCCATGGCGGTCAAGGTGCCGACCAATATGGCGACACTGCCGAGATTGCCGAAGCTGCAAAGGGCATAGGTGGTGATCAGCAGCGACCTCGGTTGCAGGGCGCCCGCCGGCAGGGCCAGCAGGCGGCCATAGGCCACGACCTCGTTCATCGACACCTTGGCGCCGAGCAAGGCGCCCACCGCCTGGAGATCGCTCGTGGCCACGCCCATCAGCCAGGCCGCGGGGGCGAAAATCCAGCCGAAAATGCGCTCCAGGCTCAAGGGGGCGCTGGCCAGTGGCACATAGCCCAGCAGTGTGTTGATCAACGAGATCGTACCGATGAACACGATCAACAGCGCGGCGATATAGGCGGCGACCTTGAGCCCGTTGATCGCCCCCTGCATCATGGCGTCGAGCACGCTGTGATAGGGTGTCTCCAGCACCAACGGACCCGTCTCCTCCGCCGGCTCGGCCGGAATCATGACGCGGGCCAGGCCGATGGCCATGGGCGTGCTGATCAGCGAGGCCGACAACAGATGGGCAAAGGCGCCGGGAACCTTCGGCGCGAGCAGGCTGCCCAACAGGATCATCATCGTGCCGGCAATCACCGACAGGCCGTCGACCATGATGATGAACAGGTCGCTGCGCGACAGCCTGGGCAGCAGGGGCCGCACCAGCAGCGGGGCCTCGACCATGCCGAGGAAGATGCAGGCCGACACGGATACGCCGACGGGGCCGCTGACGTCGAACAGGCGGCGAAACAGCCAGGCGGCGCCGCGGACGACGACGCGCAGCACGCCCAGGTGCCACAGCACCGCCGACAGGGCGCTCACCAGGAGAACCGCGGGCAAGGCCTGGGTGGCGAAGATGAAGGTCGACACGTCGCCGGGGGCGTGGATGAAGGGCGCGGGGCCGCCGGCGAGATAGCCCAGGACGAACCTGGCCCCGGCCGTGGCCGAGGATTGGACCAGGTCGACACCGTGGGCGATGGCGCCAAGCACCGATGTCACGACCGGCGCGCGGGTCAACAGGATCGCCAGGCCGAATTGTCCCGCCAGCCCCACGGCGACGGGCTTCCATGGAAAGGGACGGCGGCGTTCCGACACGGCCCAGGCAATGGCGATAAAGGCCATGATGCCCATGAGCGCGCGCACGACCTCGCCCGGGCGGGTGTCGAAGAGGGCGAGCAGGTTCGCGGCGGGGGCGTGGGGCAAGATCGGCCTCTTTACGGTATTCGGCGCAAGCCTATATGAAACGTTTCAATTGTCAATTTACCCCGTTCGGATGCTTCTGTGGGCCGACACTACAGGGCATTGTTGAAAATTTTGCAGGTCTGGTTTGCAGGTTTTGGCATTCGGCCGAAATCGGTTGGAGTCCGGCGTCCCTCTTGATAGGTCGTCGTGACGCTCCTACATCCAAACTGTAACTGTTTTGGAGCCTGTTATGACCCTGCACGCGACCGTCGAAGCGACCGCACGTCCGATCGTCTATAAAACCCGGGGCCGCGGCCACGGTCCGATCGTGCGGCTGATGAGCCCGGGCGACCTGGGCGCGGCGCTGAAGCCGTTTGTCTTCCTCGACCTGTTTGCGGGAAAGTCGGCGTTCATGGGCTCGATGCCCCTGCATCCGCACTCCGGCATCGCCACCATCACGGTCATTACCGAAGGCGATGTGCGTTTCGACGATCCTGTGTCCGGCTCGGGCACGATCGCTTACGGCGGGGTCGAGTGGATGCGGGCCGGCGGCGGCGTGTGGCACGGCAAGGAGATGAGCCCGGGCGCGTCGGCGGCGATCAAGGGCTTTCAGTTGTGGATCGCCCTGCCGGCGGCGCTGGAAAACGGCCCGGTCGACAGCCAGTATATCGAAAGCCGGCACGTCCCTGAGGCCGGCCCGGCCCGGGTCGTCGTCGGCCGATACGACGGCGCGCAAAGCCCGGTCCGCGCGCCCGAAGGCCTCAACTACCTGCTGGTGACGCTCGAAGCCAACGAAACCTGGACCTATGTCCCGCCGCCCGGCCACGAGGTGGCCTGGCTGGCGGTCAGCCGCGGCCGGGTCAACGGCGCCGACGAGGGCGAAATGGCGGTGTTCAAGCCGGGCTTCGAGCCGATCGAACTGGTCGGCGGGGTGGACGGGGCGACCTTTGTCCTGGCCTCGGCCGTGCCGCATCCCCACGACCTGGTGACCGGCTATTATTCGGTGCACACCTCGCCGGAAGCCCTGGCGATCGGCGAAGCCGGCATCGAGCGGTTGCGGGCGAAATTGCCGGTCGACCCGAAGGCGCCGGGCACGGTGCCGGTGTTTCGGGGGTAAGCGCCGTCATCCGCCCGATTGCTTGCGCTGCAAATAGTCGGCGATGGCTTTCCGACCGGCTGCTTCGTCCTTGAATTTCCACAGGCCGTCGACGGCGCCTTCCATGATGAGCGAATAGAGGCCGGTTTCTATGGCCTGGCGGACGGCCAGCTGGGTGGGCTCGTTGGCGCTGACTCCGGCCTCGGCCTGGAACAGTTTGCTGACGGTGACGTATTTAATATAGTTGGTGTCGAGCAGGACGGAGAATACGGTCTTCGAACTGGTCACCGACTCGATGACCTCGCCCGTCTGCACGTTCACCGCCCGCAAATAGACCGAGACCAGGTCGCGGTGATATTGCACGCTGCTGCTCAGGCTCAGGTAGGACGCGCCGGCGCCGCCGGTTTCCACATTGGAATCGTAGGAGATAATGCCGCCTTCGATCAGCATGCCGCCGTAGAGCATGGGCGGTAGCGGTTCGAGCGTGTCGCCGGATTTCGTCTTGTACTGCAGGCGCGTGGTGTTGACGATCTGGCGCTCCTGCAGCAGATCCTTCAGGCCCCCCCGTTCGATGACGGTGAACCACTTCTTGTTGCCGGCGTCGAGCATCGCATTGATGAGTATGGCGTAGCCGCCCTTGGTGACCGCGCTCGAATAGTCGGTGTAGCTGCCATTGTTTTTGAACTGCCCGGTCTGGTCGCTGAAGTCGTAGACGACGACGGGCAGTTTCTGGTCCGGCTCGGGCAGGGTCTCCAAAATCGCGCTGGAGGGCGTCTGATCCGTGACGTGCGCCCGGTCGAACAGGAGGTTGCCGTGCGGGCCGGTGGACACGCATCCCGAAAGCAGGACCAGCGATCCGATCAGCGGGAACAGGTTTTGAGCAGGTTTGCTGAACATCAAGACGACGGTCCTCATAGGCCGGGAATGACGATGGTCGTCGTCGTCCCGTCCGGCGCCGTATAGACGATGGATTTGCTGCCCGCGTTGGAGGACCAGGTAAAGCTGCTGCCGTCACCCAGGGTCGCCTTGCCGTCGGGCGTGCCCGAGATCTGCGAATAGATACTGTTGCTGATCTGGCTGACGACCGATTCCTGAATCAACTGCGAAACATCGAGTTGCGGCGTGGCGGGAATTGGCGCGGCGGGCTTGGGAATCCCCGCAAGCAGCAGGGACGTGTCGTTGGGATTGGCGCTGGCGAACAAGGCCGCGTTCTGGCCCTGGAAGACCAGGGGGCCCGCCGCGGCCTGGCCGGCGACGCCGGCAGGGGCCGCAAGGAGCACGGCAAGGCAAAGCGCCGAGGTGTCTGATTTTGTCATCCTATGTCCAATCCCTGTGTACTGGGGCGTCGATCTGATTGCACAGATCGACGCCCTGGTTTTTGTTTTGACGCACTTTTTTATCCGAAAAGTGCGTCACACCTTTCGGAAAGTGCTCTAGGGTCGATGGTCCTGCGGCGAGACCTGCAGGATTTTCACATCCTTGCTTTTGTCGCCATCATCGACAGTCAGAGTGTGTTCGCAATGGCCGGCAGTGGTTCCGGCCGGGCGGCTTTGATCGCGGCCTGCGCCGCCTGTTCCACTGGAGGGCGTTTGTCCGGTCGACAGGGTGGAGCTTTCGCTGTCGTCATCGGCGGAGGTTCCAGCCGCGGCATTGGCCCGGGCCGGCCCGTTTATCGTGGTGTCGGTCAGAATGGCGGCCTGGAAGTCCTTGCTTTCGCTTGAGCTGTCCGACGCCACCAGAGGCGGCGCCGAGGACGCCGACACGGCGTCGCATTGCAGTTGACGGATTTCGACCGCGTTCGCCGTCTTGTCCTGAGCTTGGGCTTCAATGGCCAGCAGAGCCAGGCCTATGGCGATAAAACGCAGCAATCTTGCCCCCTCCCGGCCGTCGCGCAGGCAGGGAGGAAGCGCCCGACCGACCCTTCCTCCCCGACATGCTTTCTCAATCTCACGCGCTCTTATTTCTGGGTGACGGTAATCGCGTGATTGCTGCCGGTCTGGCTGATACTCACGGAGTCCCCGGCGCCCTGCTGGGTGACGGTGACCGTATCGTTGGTGCCGTTCTGCGTGACGGCGGCGCTGCCGTTCATGCTGCCCGCGGCCTGCGTGATCGAGATAGTGTCGTACTGCCCGATCTGTGTCGCCGAGGCCGTGTCCGTGTTGCCGTTCTGCTGGATCTCGGCCACGGTGTAATAGCCCTGGCTCTGGGTAATGTGAGCGGTTTCACTGTTGCTCGTCAGCCCCTGGATAATCGTGGCGGTCGATAGTTGCGTACCTCCACCCTGGCTAATCGTCGCCGAGTCATAGGCGCCATCTTGGTTGACAGAGGCCGTGTCGTTGGCGGCCGAGCTGTTGACGCCCTGATTGATCGTCGCCGTGTCGGCGAAGGCGTCGGCGTCGCCATAGGCTGTGCCCTGAAGGATGGTCGCCGTATTGCTCGTCGACGACGACGACGAATTGCCCGCGCCCTGGTTGATGGTGGCAGAGTCGCTGACGGCCGCAGCGGCCTGGGTCAACGTCGCCTTGTCGCCTTGCCCGGTCTGCTTGACGGAGGCCGTGTCGATATTGGCGAGTCCCGAGCCGGGCGTTTGCGTGACCCAGGCGGTTTCGCCGGTCCCTTCGCCCGTATTGGTCTGCGAAATGGTAACGATGCTGCCGGCGCCGACGCCGTTGCCGCCCAGTGTATCCGTGCTGTCCTGGTCGAGGGTCACGGTATTGTTGCTGTTGGTCTGGGTGATTGTGGCCGTATTCGGCGCGCTGGTCGTAGACCCAGGCCCGCCCAATTGGGTCGCGGTCAGGCCGCCGATCTGGGTGGCGTTGACGACGTCGTTGCCGCCGTTAACCTGGGTGATGTTCAATAGGTTGGTCGTGTTCGGACCGGCAAAGGCCGGGGCGGTAAACGCCAGGGCAATGGTCGATGTGAGCAGCAGCGTCTTAAGCATGGTCATCTTCTTTCCAAAAGCGATGGGCGGGCGGTTGTAACGAAATGTTAATCAATATTGCCAAATCGTTAATAATTGCCCGCTCACATATACACGCCCCAAGGCCGGGAGACTTGGAACATGGCGATCCGGAATTGGGCGGGGATGAACTATCGTGCTTTTTATGAATGACGCACGGCGCCGCGCCGTTCGTCCTTGGGCGTGTGGCCGAAGCTCGCGCGAAAGGCGTGATTGAAATAGGACAGGTCGGAGAAACCCGCCATTTCGCAAATGTCGCTGATCCGCTTGTGCGCCATCAGGGGATCCCGCAGTAGTCGCCGTGCATGGTCCAGGCGGACGCAGCGAACATATTGCGAGAACGAGGTGCCGGCGCCTTCCAGAAGCTGCTGCACATAACGGCCGGAAATGCCGAGGCGCGTGCCGACCTCGGTCGCGCTCAGGCCGGGGTGCGAGAAATGCCGGGCGATATCGTCTTCAATGGCGCGCAGGCGCGCAGCCTTTACACCGCCATAGACGGCCGAGCGCGCCAAATCGCCGGACGGATTGAGAAGAAGGGCCAGCAATTCGCGAAGCTGCTGATCGGCCAGCTGCGCCATCGGCGTCGAAATGTCCGTTTCCGCCAGGATCGACAGCATATAGGTCCGCAACAGGTTGAGGACGGCGCTGTCGGCTGTGATTTCCCGCACCAGCGCGCGTTCCCAGTTCGGCGCGACAAGACGCAACATGTCCCTGGAGAGGCGCATCGAACAGGCGTTTCCCTCCACATCCGTGCTGAACCCGCCCTTCAGGTCCGAGGTCACCAGGATTCCGCAGTTGCGGGTCATGCGCATCTGGCGCTCGCCGCAGCCGAAAAAGCTTTCGTCCTCAAGATTTATGGCGAGCACGACACTGTCGTCTCCGTCGCGCATATGGGCGGGCGTCCGGCTGAGGCGGGATTTCGAAAAACGCGATCGGCTGAGCATGATGTTGGGAAGCGGCATGGCCAATATATCGGATTGGAAATTGGGCCTGTCTTCCGACCGGACTTCCATGCCGGTAATGCAGCGCGACACTTCTTCCTGCCACGCATCGAAGCGATCGCGCTTCTTCCAGTGGCTGGTCGAGAGCGAAACAGGCGATAGGCGGCCGTGTTCGGTTTGCGAATTGTCGGCCATTTCGATCTCCCCGTTTGATCGCGTTCTCCGCCGTGGAGCAACCGATACTCCGGCGTCACACGATCAGGCGCGAAGCCGGATCGGCCAGCCGGTCTCTTCGGACGGCCTGACGCCTCACTATCGCATAACGCGGTAATATTATCCAGCGTCCGATTGGCGCGGGTCATCGTCGGCTGGCCGTGTTCAGATGGCGAAAGACCCGGTGGTCTCGGCGATCGGCTCAAGCGCGCTCAGCTTCGACAGGTCCGCGGTGGCCTGGCCCGTTTCGTCGTGGGTGATCATGTCGGCATATTGCATGCCGTGGGCGATGTCGGCGCTTGAATAGGTGCGCATATCCTGGACCACCGCCTGCAGCGCCGTATCCCGCCCTTCCAGGGCCACGAAGAACCGCGCCCCGCTCTGCGTCAGTTGCTCGGGGCTTGCCGCGTGCAACGGACTGGCGGCGTCGATCACGTGCATGATCGTCCAGGCCATGGGGAAGATCGGAATTTCCGAACGCACGAGGTGAAGGTCGTGCACCGCCTGAAAGGGGCGGCCTTCCTGGGTGACTTCCGCCAGCACCACGCCCAGGCGAACCCGAGCGGAGGTCATGGTGCTGAAGCGACCGTTGGCCAGTCGCAGCATCAGGGTCGGGCGGCCATTATGGCGGGTGACGACCAGGTTCTTCGCGAACAGGAACCGGGCCCGCGGTCGGGAGAAGCGGATGAATATCAAGCCCGTCATCACCGCCGTGAAGGCCATGCCGACGACGATCTCGACGGCGGCGATGGCGTGGCCGTAAAGTCCGGACGGCGCCATCTCGCCATAGCCGACCGTGGCCAGCGTCTCGACGCTGAAGAAAAAGGCCATGACGAAATCATGAGGGTGCAGGTTCTGGACGGCGCCGGGGACAAGCGCGTAGAGGAGCGCGAACGTGGCATTGATCAGGATGATGGCGGCGACGGCGACACCGGCGAAC
>OVEP010002827.1_pt4 | contig 11584 bp, 14 predicted proteins | sample 1779801 | NCBI WGS metagenome assembly OVEP01 (sample SAMEA3914791, study PRJEB12502) | metagenome | biome: forest; material: soil | place: Canada | collected 2011-07-03 | depth 0.1 m
ACCGGCATCGTGTCGATCCTGAGCCAGACGATGGACAACGAGACCTTCAGGACATGGGGCTGGCGCATTCCTTTCGTCTTCAGCGTGGTGCTCGTGCTGATTGGCCTGTGGGTACGTTCGAGCATGGAGGAGTCGAAGGAATTCGTCGAGAAGGTGGAGAAAACCCATCATCGCGCCCGCCTGCCGATTGTCGAAGCCCTGCTTAAACACCCGAAGTCCTTCCTGCTGATCATCGCGCTGCGCCTCGCCGAACTCTTCACGATGTACATCGTCACGGCCTTCGCACTCAGCTATTCGACGTCCAATCTCGGCATGCCGCGCCAGTTCTTCCTCAACATCGGCCTGCTGGTGGGCGTGGTCAGCGTCATCACGATTCCCTGCTTCGCGCTACTCGCCGACCGCTTCGGACGCCGTCGCATCTACATCATCGGCGCGCTCGTCGGCCTGCTGAGTGCCGTGCCGTTCTTCCTCGCCCTCGATGCGCGTTCGACGCTCTGGATCGTCGTGTTCGCGGTGATGCTGGCCAACGTCGCGCACGACATGGTGGTCAGTGTCCAGCAACCTATGTTCACCGAACTGTTCGGCACAGAGTATCGCTATAGCGGCGCCGGCGTAGGCTATCAGGTTGCGAGCGTGGTGGGCGGCGGGTTCACGCCGTTCATCGCCGTCGGCCTGGTTAGCCTCGCCGGTGGCTCGTGGCATCCGGTGGCAGGCTATCTGGCGATCGGCTGCCTGTTGTCTCTGGTCGTCGCCGCCCGGATGAAAAAGCGCTGACAAACAGTCCGGGTGGCCGAGGGGTGTCCGTCTACAGGAAAGGACGCCGCACGAGGCCACCCGCCATGCACAACCGACCCAATCGTACGTCGACGGAGACACAACATGACTTCACCCTGCATCATCACCGTAGCGATCACCGGCTCTGTGCCGCGCAAGAAGGACAATCCTGCCGTGCCCATTTCGATCTCCGAACAGATCGAGAGCACGCAAGAAGCCTTCGAAGCGGGCGCAACGCTCGTTCACCTGCATGTCCGCGACGAAGAGGAGAAGTCGAGTTCCGATCGCGGGCGCTTCGCCGAACTTCAGGAAGGCATTCGCCAGCATTGCCCAGGAATGATCGTGCAGTTTTCGACGGGCGGCCGTGGACGCTCTTTCGAGCAGCGCGGCGCGATGCTCGATCTGCGCCCGGACATGGCGTCGCTCGCCACAGGTTCGGTGAATTTCCCCACCACGGTGTATGAGAACCCACCCGACTTCGTGCGCTCGCTCGCGGCTTCCATGCTTCAGCACAACGTGAAGCCGGAAATCGAAATCTTCGATCTGGCCATGCTGTACAGCACGGTCGACCTGGTCGAGCAAGGTCTGCTCAAGGCACCGGTGCATGTCCAGTTCGTGATGGGCGTCAAGAATGCACTGCCCGCGCGCCGCGAAATTCTGGAGTTCGAAGTGAAGCAGCTCAGCGCACTGCTGCCCGATGCGACCTGGACCGCCGCAGGTATCGGCCGGCATCAACTCGAAGTGAACCACTGGACCCTGCAGATGGGCGGACACTGCCGCACCGGTCTTGAAGACAACGTCCGCTGGGACAAGGACACGCTCGCGACCAGCAACGCGCAACTGGTCTCACGCGTTGCCGCACTTTGCGCCGAGTACGAACGTCCCGTTGCGACCGCCGCACAAGCTCGTGAGTTGTTGGGGTTGAGCCCCGTGTGACTGCATCGGACTGCGGGCGACTCGCGACGGTGTCGCCCGCATCTAACCCTGCAAGCCTGTCGATCGCCCTAGAATCGGTGTCTAATACCAATCGCAACGAGGGTTTGCGTATCGGTGCCCGAGTTCACAAAGAACGAACCGATGGAAGCAGTGGCCGCCACGGGCTTCCCACTGGTACTCAGCGTCGTGCCGGTGGCTTTCTGCCAACCGGCGAGCAGGTACAACTCGGTCGCTTTCGATAGCGAATAGTCGTAACCGAGGTTCACCTGGTTATAGGTTGCGGACGCATCCCCACTCGACTTCGTAAAGATATAATTCAAGGCCGCGACGCTCGATCGCGTCACTTTGTATTGCGTGTACGCCGTTACCAGGTTGAAATTTTCCGTCCGCGCGAACAAGGAACTGGCGTCAGCCGCATACTGAACGTTGCTGTACGTCACGCCCACCGTCAACGCGTCCTTGGCGTAGTTCAACCCCACCCTTGCGATGCTGATGGATTTGGCCGATGCATAACCCTGGTTGATCACGGAATTGAAGAAGGAGTCCGAACTGCTAGTCCAGGTTCGAACGCCGTTGACTGTCGTATCGCCGCCGCTAGCATAATAGTAGGCGGCCGCTACGGTATAAGGTCCGTGGTTATACAAAGCACCAGCGCCATACATTTGGCCCGAGCCCGTGCTTCCGGCAACGCCGCCAAAACCATACATCAGTTCGTAGGTGAATCCGCCATAACTAGGGCTGGCGTATTTAATCGAGTTGTTGATGCGGACCGTATCATCGTAATTGTCGAGGTCGCCTGGCGTACCGAAGCTCTTGCCGTACACTGCGTCGGCTGTCAGCGGCAAGATGAGATCGACATTGGGATCGTACTGCCGCCCCAGCGTCAACGAGCCCAGTGTCTTATCTGTCAATCCCACGAACGCCTGGCGACCGAATTCCCGTCCCCCCTGGTTCAGGTTCCCCGTCCCGAGATCGAAGCCGTTCTCCAGCAAAAAGATGGCTTTTAGCCCGCCACCGAGGTCCTCGCTGCCGCGAAATCCCCAGCGGTTGCCATGCAGCAGGCCATTCGTGAACCTGATCTGATTGCTCACGGGGCTGCCGTCAGGCGCCGCAACGTTATGAAGATATCCTATGCCACCGTCGACGGACCCATACAGCTCCACGCTGCTTTGTGCCTGCGCGACGCGAGCCCCGAACGTGCTTCCAGCGATAGCAGCGACGACCACCACTAATCTGCGTCTCATCTATTTTTCTCCGTTCAGATTACCAGGGCACTTCCTCTTCCAGTACCTGCTAACGGTGATTCCTCGCGTTGCATCGCGCGCACCACGCAGCACAGCCGCTCACTCCATCTATCAGGTGTACATAAATTGCGAACTGTGCCAGGAGACATGCGTAGTCCTGCGGGCGATATCAACATCCTAGGGCGTCCGATTCGAAGACGCAATGATCGCGACAAGCTCCGCGTTTCCGCTCGTGCAACAGCGAATCCAGTTATCGACCGTGCGGCACAGAACGGCAAAGACGTTCGTATGCATTCTTTACTAAAGCACTCGCACTCTTTACAACGGATTTAGATGGGCGTCGATATCATCGCTCCGCTTGACGCTACTGGACCTCAGCCAGGCGTTATTGTCAGGAGTGAAATCATGTTTGAAATCGGAAAAGAATATTCCCGGGAAGATATCCACAGGGTGACGGGTGGATGCAAGCAGGCCTTCCTGCCCGTGAAGGGTGGCAAGGTAGTCGCCGCGCGATTGCGCCAGGATCTGAATCCCTTCGCCCCGGACGTCATTGTTTGCGACAGCAGCGCCGCGGCACGTGCGGCCGGCCGAACGCTGGCGCGACAGACCGAGCCGGTTCCTGTTTTTGTGCGAACGGCATCCGACCGCTTTCGTTATATGGGCGAGTACGTCACGGATGAATCGCTCACTGCGCCGCTCGACTACGAGAAGTACGTAAAGAACAGTGGTTTTACGCTGGGTCAGATTTCTCGCGTACTCAAGATGAAGCGCCGTTGATTCAACGCGTGTCCCGCGCTGGATTAACGCGTCCAGTTGGTCGCTGCTGCCGGCGCCTGACGGCTACCTATCCACCGGACGCGGTGGTCGAAGTGGCCGTCGCTTCGGCCCGCCTGGTGGTGAAGTTCCAGCGTAACGCCGTGGCCGTGTCCACCGGCGCCGGCAGCAGACCGGCCCGGTAGAAGGTGTCGGCAATCTTCTGCTGCTCACCGAAATTCTGCACCTCCACCGCGCGTACGGCATAGCTGCGGCGTGCATTCGCACGCTCGATGGTCGCCGCGTCCAACCCCCAGATAGGCGCGAGCAACTTGGCCGCATCATCGGGATGGGCGCGGACCCATACGCCCGCCGACGTCAACTGCGCGACCACGAGGTTAATCACATCAGGATGGGCCGCGGCGAAGCTGCTGGACGCAAGGTAATACCGTTGATAGGAGGCGAGGCCTTCGCCATTGGCAAGGATGCGGACGTCCGGCGCTTTGTCGACCGCCGCGACATACGGGTCCCAGGTGACCCACGCATCCACGCTGCCGCGCTCGAATGCGGCACGTCCGTCGGCGGGCGTCAGGTAGCTGATATGCACGTCGGCCGGTGCCAGCCCTGCTTTGCCGAGCGCCGCAAGCAGCAGATAATGGCTGCCCGCAGCTTTGGTCACCGCGATGCGCTGGCCCTTCAGATCCGCAAGCGTATGCAGCGGTCCGTCGCGCTTCACGATGATGGCCTGGGCGCCGGGCGACGGCGCTTCCTGCGCGACATACACAAAACGTGCATGCGCGGCCTGGGCGAACACCGGGACCGTATCGGCAACATCGGCGCTAAAGTCGACCGCGTCGGCGTTGAGTGCTTCGGTTAGCGGCAAGCCACTCGCAAACTCGTTCCAGGTAACGCTCACACCCAGTGGCGCCAGCGCGTGCTCGAGCGAGCCGCGCGCCTTCAGGATCGTGATGAGGGTGGAGGACTTTTGATAACCGACACGCAGCTTCACGGGCGTCGAGGAACCGGCAGCGGTTTGCGCGTGAGCGCCACTCACGACGAGCAGCGAAGTCAGCGCCACGCGTGCGAGAAAACGGCAGATAGAAAGTGTCACGGCTCGGAATTCCAGTGTGGCAAAGGCGATCAAACTGCGATCGTAGCAATGCCGCATCACGTGGATAAGCGAGCTTTTTAACTATGCTTAGCAGGCAAACGCATAACGAACAGCGCGGACATGGACTGGGTTCATGGAGTCTGTCGTGCGCGCCCTGGTAGACCGAGATAAGAAAAATACGCTAAGGTTCCGGATATATCGGACCAATACGTCCTTAATTGATCTCGGGATACCCCGATGGATAGCCTCAGCGGCATTGCGATGTTCGTGCAGGTGGCGGAGACCCGCAGTTTTACGGAGACGGGGCGATTGCTCGGGGTATCGTCTTCGGCTGTCGGCAAAAGCATTGCGCGCACGGAGGAACGTCTGGGCGTGCGGCTGTTTCATCGCAACACGCGCAGCATCACGCTGACGGCGGAAGGCGCCTTGTTCCTGGAGCGATGCCGGCGCATCCTGGGCGAGGTCGAAGCGGCGGAGGCCGAACTCTCCGATGCCGCCGGCAGTCCGCGTGGCAGGCTGCGAATCAGCACGCCGCAGTTAACCGGGCTGATCATGCCGGCGCTCGACGGCTTCATGGTGCAATACCCCGAAATCGAGTTGGACATCGATTTCTCCGATCGTATGGTGGACATCATCGAAGAAGGCTTCGATGCAGTCATTCGCACGGGCGAGCAGCACGACTCAAGGCTGGTATTGCGCCGTCTTGGTTCCTGCGATCAGGTGCTGGTCGCCTCGACCGGCTATCTAAAGAAGCACGGCGTACCCAAACATCCATCCGAACTCGTCCGGCACGCCTGCCTGCTGCATAAATTCCCCGCCAGCGGCAAACTGGAACCGTGGCCGTTTCGGCTTCCCGCATCGGAAGCGGAGCCTGAGTTGCCGCAGACCTTCGTCAGCAACACCATTGAAGTGCTCGGCTTTCTCGCGCTCCAGGATAAAGGACTGGCGTTCCTGCCAACCTTCCTCGTGCGGGATGCGCTGGCGAGCGGAGCATTGCGGGTCGTGCTGGACGATTTCATCGACCAGACCGTCACCTTCTGGGTCTTGTGGCCGGCAAGCCGTTACGCCTCGCCCAAGCTGCGTGTCTTCATCGACTATGTCAGCGAGAATCTGCAAATCTGATTAACCGTGACAGCCGGCTCGCATCCTTGGCGAGCGCTCGCGTTAATGGCCGACGTAAATCGACTTCAGGCCCACGTCAGCGGCGGGATTGAATTCGGTGTCGGAAAGTGGGCCTGCATGCGTGCCAGCGTGGTCGCTCACCGGGTTCGTATGGTCCTGCGCCGGCGCGGCATTCGGACCCACGTCCTCGTACGCGATCATCTCAACCTGGTTCTCATTGACTTGCACGACCGATTGCGCGAACGCCGCCGTGGGCAAGATGATCATAGCGGCAAGCAGTGTGGAGCGAAAAAGTGTGTTCATGGTGACTCTCCTGCGAGACATTTAGTTTCGATCTGGGTCGGGGCTACGTGACCCATGAAAGCTATGGTAGGCACGGAGAATTAGATAAAAATGAGCGCCGCTCGCGCATGGTTGAGCAAAGAGAACAATTGAATTGCCCCGGGCCATGGTGTCTTCGCGTCGAAACTCGTCCAGAATCAAATGCATCCCGGCGCGGCCCCCTACCGTGGCCAGTTTTCAACGAGTGCCGACAAACCGCGCCTTCGTGCAATCGAAAACATCGATCGTGAAGCGCACAGATGGAGAATCCAAATGAGTCTGATCGATCACGCAATCACGTCAAGTCAAGCAAGCGCAAAACACCACGATCCATCGCTGGCGGACAAGCCAGCCCCGAAGGTTGCGATCATCACGTGCATGGACCCTCGTTTGAATGAACTACTGGAACGCCTCGATATCAAACCCGCCGACGCGGACCTGATTCGGAACGTTGGAACAGTCGTCACAGACGATGTTGTGCGGTCGCTCATGTTCTCGATTCACGTTCTGGGCGTGAAGGAAATCATGATTGTTGGCCACACGGGATGTGGGAGTGAGATGTTTACGGACGAGTCGTTCGAGAAGCATCTGCACGAACGCACTGGCGTGTTGGCAGTGTCCCCGGCGAAGTTCCACTTCTACACCGACGTAAACGAAGCAACGAGGAAGCAGATGTTGAAGCTTCGGTCTCATCCGTGGGTGCCGTCAGAGATCGTCATTCGTGGCTTCGTTCTAAATCTCGCAACAGGGGAACTGAAAGAAGTGACCACGGAGGCAAGTTGATAGGTCGAGCACCCGGGAGCCTGCTAACCTGGCACGAGCGGCGAATGGCAGCGCGCCGCTCGCCCGAAAGCCGAACTTCTGTAGCCGACCCACTACGGCCCAGCGAGACCCGGGCTAGTGATACCGCGCACGCCGCGAACCGCCATTGCGATGCCGAACTCACATTACGCTTCGGCCAGAATCTGTTGAATGGCTTGCTCGAACGCTTCGACGGGTTGTGCGCCAGTCAGCAGGTAGCGGTTATTAAAGATGATCGACGGCACTGAATGGATGCCCATTGCCTGGTATTGCTCTTCTTCTGCACGAACCTCGTTGGCATAGTCACCTCCTTGCAGGACAGCGCGTGCCTCAGCGCCGTCAAGTCCCACAGATTCCGCTGCTTCGACCAGAACGTCACGGTTGCTCGTGGCCTTGCCCTCGCCGTGATAAGCCTGCAGTAGCGCCTGTTTAAGCTGTACCTGCTTGCCTTTGATACCGGCCCAATGCATCAGGCGGTGCGCGTCGAAGGTGTTGTAGATGCGCTTACGCGTGCCAAAGGTGAAACCAACATCCGCGCCGCGCTGCCGGAGCTCGGCCTGCGCCTGCAGTACCTGTTGCGGCGTGCGCCCGTATTTCTTGCCGATGTGTTCGATGAGGTCTTCACCCTCCTCGACCATCTGCGGATTCAGTTCGAAGGGATGCACGACCAATTCGGCGTCGACGGTATCGCCCAGTCGTGACAGCGCAAGTTGCAGCGAGGATAGACCGATAGCACACCAGGGGCACGCTACATCGGAGACAAAATCGATTCTGATCGGTTGTTTCATTGCATTCCTGTTGATGATGATCACCTGTTGCGTCACCGGTTCGACACGAGGGCAACAGCCCTCACAGCTTAGGCGGACCAGATGGCGGATCAAACAACTGCGCCTCAGGCGTTTCGGTCGTGATCGGGGATGGGCTCCATTCTGTACGAGTTTCGGCGTGAAATCATCATGGCCGGCTGCAATTCAATTGTTCCCATGAGTAACGCATACGTCAGCCCTACACTGGGTCTACCGATAGTTGACCAGGTTGATGATGTCATTGAGGAACCAGGGCAGAATCAATTGCGTATTGGGATCGCTGACACCGACGGTGAGCCTCGGTGGCTTTGAGGTGGAGTCTGCGGGCGTCATGCCGTCGGTACTGTGCAGAATGTAGGTATCCGTGTCGGCCGGACTGGGCCGCGCGGTCTGATAGTTCGGGGGCGACGATGCCGAGCTGCACCCGGCGGTGAGCACGACGAGTGCCGCTGCGAAGCAAAAGGGCTTCATGATGGTGTGAACTCCCGCAACGTTACTAACTTCCGTTTCGACCGCCTGAACAATGATTTTCGCGGCTGGAAGACTCAGGATGTTAACCCATTAACTTCCAGATAACTTTCAGGTTCGACTTACCCCACGCGTCACAACATTCGGTCGCCGGCGAATTACGACGCGCTAAAATAGGGTGTTGCCCTTTTTGCACAGACGTGCCCGCCCATGACGATCAAGAGACGCTCGACAATAAGCGAGCTTGCGGAACTAGCCGGTGTTCATGCGTCCACCGTGTCCCGCGTGATGAACCCGGCCACGCGTCACCTGATCGGCGCCGAAGTCGCAGATCGTGTGCTCAAAGCCGCCCAGAAGCTCAATTACTCGCCTAACCGGATTGCGGCCACCTTGCGAACCAGCCGCTCGGGCACCATCGGGGTCATCCTGCCGGACATCACCAACCCGATCTTTCCGCCCATCTGCCGCGGTATTGAGGACGAGCTCGCCAAGCGAGGCATGCTGCCGTTGATCGCCAATGCGGCGGGCACGGCGGAGCGCAAGCGCTTCGTGGTCGATCAGATGGTGGGCCGGCGCGTCGACGGCCTGATTCTCGCCACCGCCGAGCGAAACGACCCGGTGCTCATGCATTGCCTGGAAGAGGGACTGCCGGTCGTCGTCGTCAACCGCAGCGACGATAGCGGCCGCGTGTCGTGCGTGGTTGGCGACAGCCACCTGGCGATGCGACTGGCCGTCGCTCATCTGACGCAGCTTGGGCACAGCCACATCGCCCACGTTGGCGGCCCCATCGAACTGTCTACCGGCTTCCAGCGCAAGCAGGGGTTTCTCGACGCGGTCAAGGAAAACAGCCTGAAACTGAGTGCTTGCCCTGTCGTGCAAAGCGACGCTTATTCACGTCCGGCAGGCAAGGCAGCTTGCAGCGCGCTGCTGGAAAAGCGCAAGAACATCACGGCGATCGTCGCGGGCAACGATCTGATTGCGCTAGGCTGCTACGATGCGCTGCATGAGGCGGGGTTGCGCTGTCCGGACGATGTTTCGGTGATTGGTCACAACGACATGCCCTTGATGGATTCCGTCGCGCCAGCCATGACCACCATACATCTGCCCTTGTACGAGATGGGCGCAAGGGCGGCCGCATTGATCATCGACACCTTGCAGGGCGGCGGCAAGGGGAACGTCAACGTCGTTTTGCGGCCCGAACTGATGATCCGCGCGTCGACCGCGGCTCCCTCGCCGACGCGCATGTAAAGCGCGCCCGTCGCGAGGCGTGATGGCCCGGCAACTTGCCGGGCCCAAGGTCAAAGTGCCGCGGTTTGCGGCAGCGCCAGAGCCTGCAGGATTCGCGCTCCGGCTTTTTCCGCGTCTCGCAGTGCTTGCACCGGTCGCTTCAGAGATTGATAGCGATACTTCTGCACCTGCCCCTTCACCATGACCGTGTCGACGTTCGCCACGCTGCCATGAAAGACGACGGCTTGCACAGGGTCCAGACGCGGCTGGAAGTGCGCATGGTCCCATGCGAGCAACGTCAGATCGGCTTCCTTGCCCGGTGTCACGGAGCCGGTGCGATTCGCGAGCCCCAGCGCACGTGCGCCGTGAATGGTCGCCGAGCGCAAGATGTCGCGCGCATTGAGCGTGAAGCGCTCGGGCATCTGTCCTTCCTGATGCAGGCGTGAGTTAGCAAGCCCCCGTTCCAGTTGCACCGCAAAGCGCATCTGCGAAAACATATCGGCGCTCACGCTGGACACCACATCCGTGCCCAGCACGACATTTCCGCCCGCTGCACGCACCCTGCCGGTAATGGGCAGACCGTGTCCCATCTGCATTTCCACTTCCGGCGTGACGGTAATGCTCACACCCGCATCGACGGCCATTGCGATCTCGTCGTCAGCAAGGCGATTTCCATGCGTGAGATTGATATCCGGCCCGAGCAGGGCCGCCTTGGCGAGCGCACGAATATGCGGCACATACTCTCCGTACACCCCTACCGCTACGTGCATGCTGGACATGATGCCAAGCGAACGCGCCAGTTCGATGTCAGCGCGCGTGACTTCCGGGGTCGCGAAATCAGGACCACGCATCGACAGGCCGAGCGTCACCAGATCATCGTCGGAGGTAAGCCGGTGCTTGCGGATCCGGACCACGTCGTCAAGGTGCGGTGTGGTGCTCTGGTAGTACCACTTGCCGACGTCGTCGCCAGGCGTACCGTGGCCGAACACGGCGCGAATACCGGAGTCCTCAAGACCGTCGATTGCACGGTCGGTGTGATCCGGCGTATTGAGAATATGCGCCCAGTCGAACACTGTCGTTACGCCCGCTTCCATCTGCTCGAGCGCGCCGATGAAGGTGGACAGATAAACGTCGTGAGGCGTGAACTGCTTGCCGGCCGCGCCGAGCGCATGCTGCAGATAATCGTTAAAGGTCCAGTCGCCTGCACAGCCTTTCATCACCGTCTGCCACAGATGAAGGTGGGTGTTGACGAAACCCGGGATCAGCACCTTGTGCTGCCCGTCGATCACCGCGGCGTGCGGCGCCTCGATTGACGGTGCGACCTCGACGATCTTTCCGTCCTTGACGAGTACGTCGCCAATCAGGTCGCCGATCGCCTCATCCATGGAGATGATATGCGCCTGGCGGATAAGAATTGCACGCCCCGGAACAAACGTTCCGGCTGCATCGGTAACGCTCTGGTTACGCGTATTCAAAGTTGCTACTCCTTACTGAACATCCGACGGTTGAATGCCGAGCGCGCCGACAATCCGGCTGCTCGTGCGTTGTAGCGCCTCCATGACGGCTCCCACGTCGTCGTGCATGAGCCGGCCATGGCGCTTGCGCCAATTGCCGGCCACCATCACGGAGTCGATATTTGACTGGTTCGCGTACATGACGACCGCCGACACGGGGTCATGCACAGGTTGCATGTTGAGTGACCGGGTGGAAATCATCACCAGATCCGCCTGCTTGTCCGGCGCAAGCGAGCCGATCGCATCTTCCTGTCCCAGCATGCGCGCGCCTTCAATCGTGATCCACGCGAGCGCGTCGCGGGTGCGCACACGGCTCTTGCCGCCAATCCCGCCCGCATTGCGCGCAGCGATGTTGTCCAGTGCGCGCTGATGCGACAGCGTGATGCGCGCCGCAGTCAGCATGTCGCCGGACAATGCCGATTCGATATCACTTCCCAGCGACGGCCTGACACCGAGGTCACGCAGACGCCCTACGATGGGATGCCCGTGACCGGAGATCATTTCGCT
>OVEP010001214.1_pt4 | contig 11524 bp, 10 predicted proteins | sample 1779801 | NCBI WGS metagenome assembly OVEP01 (sample SAMEA3914791, study PRJEB12502) | metagenome | biome: forest; material: soil | place: Canada | collected 2011-07-03 | depth 0.1 m
CTGGTCGACGACGCCACCGTGGCCATCGAGAACACCTATCGCCTGTTCGAGGAGAAAAACGAGTTCCGAAAGGCGGTGGTCGAAGGCTCGGCCGGCGTCGCCAAGCCGGCGCTGGTCTCGACCCTGTCGATCTGCAGCGCCTTCGTCTCGGTGCTGCTGCTGACCGACGCGCCCAAATACATCTTCACGCCGCAGGCCCTGGCGGTGGTGTTCGCCATGCTGGCCTCCTATCTGCTGTCGCGGACTTTGGTGCCGATCCTGGTCGATGTCTTCGTCGCCAAGGAATATGAGCGCAAGCATGGCAAGAAGGACGGCGACGGGGACGGCGAGAAGAAGGAAAAAGGCCGCTTCGAGAAGATCCAGGACCGCGTCCAGGAGAAGATCGACGATCTGCACGACTGGTACGCAAAGCTGGTGCGGGCCGCCCTGCGCCGGCGCTGGATCACGCTGGCGGTGGCGGGCGTGGTGGTATTGCTGGCCGGCGTGATGCTGCCCTTCGTCGGCGAGGATTATTTCCCCGCCGTCGATGCCGGCCAGATGACCCTGCATGTGCGGGCCCGCTCGGGCCTCAGGATCGAGGAGGCGGAAAGGCTGTTCCAGCAGGTCGAGGACACCATCCGCGAGATCATCCCGCAGGACGAGCTGGGACCGATCCTCGACAATATCGGCCTGCCGGCCAGCAATTATAACTTCTCGTTCGGGGCCGGCACTTTCGTCGCCTACAATGACGGCCAGGTGCTGGTCACCTTGAAGGAGGGCCACGGCTCGACCGCCGGCTATATGCGCCGGCTGCGGCACGAGCTGAACGAACGCTTCCCCGACTCGACCTTCTATTTCGAAGCCGCCGACATCATTACCCAGATCCTGCAATTCGGCGTGCCGGCCACCATCGACATCCAGGTCAGCGGCCGCCACCAGGCCGACGACCTCAAGGCGGCGCAGCAGATCGTCGACCGGTTGCGCAAGGTGCGGGGCGCGGTCGACGTGCATCTGCAGCAGATCATCGACGCGCCCGAATTCTTCGTGCCCATCGACCGGCTGCGCGCCGCCGAGCAGAATCTGACCGAGCAGCAGGCGGCCACCGCCCTCAACGTCTCGCTATCCGGCAGCTTCCAGGTGCAGCCCAATTTCTGGGCCGATCAGCAGAGCGGCATCGCCTATCAGGTCTGGGTGCAGACGCCGGAATATCGCAACGATTCGCTGCAGGCCCTGCAGACCACCCCGCTGGCGGCGCTGACCGGCGGCATCAACGGCCCCGCCACCGGGCTGCTGTCCAATATCTCCGACTTCAAGCGCGGCGTGATCGCCGGCGCCATTACCCACCAGAATACCCAGCCTTCCTACGACATCTACGCCTCGATCCAGGACCGCGATCTGGGCGGCATCGAAAGCGAGATCGCCCAGATCGTCAATGACGTGAAGGGTCCGCTGCAGGCCCCGGACAAGATCACGGTGCGCGGCGAGATCGAGAACAAGGACAGCGCCTTCAAGCATATCGAGATCGGTCTCGGCATGGCGCTGCTGGCCGTCTATCTGATGATGGTGGTGAATTTCCAGGATTGGGGCGACCCGCTGGTGGTGCTGCTGGCCTTGCCGCTGGCCTTCTGCGGCATCGTCGGCAGCCTGTTCATCACCGGCACCAGCTTCTCGATCCCCTCCCTGATGGGCGCCATCATCAGCGTCGGCGTGGCCTCGGCTAATTCGATCCTGCTGGTCACGTTCGCGCGCGAACACCGGCTCGAACACGACTCGACCGCCGAGGAAGCGGCCATCGCCGCGGGCGAGACCCGCCTGCGTCCCGTGCTGATGACGGCCGGCGCCATGTTCGTCGGACTGCTGCCGATGGCGATCGGCATCGGCCAGGGCAGCGAGCAGAACGCCGCCATCGCGCGCGCCGTGCTGGGCGGCATCGCCATCGGCACCTGTTCGACGCTGATTTTCGTGCCCTTCCTCTATTCGGTGCTGCGTAAGGGCGAGGCCAAACCGGTCGAAGACTACCTCAAGGATGAGGATCTCGGGAAAGACGAGACGAGCCATGACGACGAACCCGAAAAAGATTGACGACAAGGACGAGCCACCCCGGGTGCCGCCCGCAGTCCGCTGGGGCGGCCCGATCATGTTGGTTCTGCTGCTGGTGATCGGGATCTATATCCATTGGCATTCCTACGCCAAGGCGCGCGAGACCCAGGACCGCACCAACCAGTTCGTGCCCACCGTTCACGTCGCGCAAGCCGAACGCCAGGACGCGCCGTCGAAACTGTCGCTGCCCGGCGAGACCCAGGCCTTCGATTATGCCGCCCTCTATGCCCGTGCCACCGGCTATATCGCCGAGCGCCGAGTCGACATCGGCAGCCGGGTGAAAAAGGGCGACCTGCTGCTGCGCATCTCCGCCCCCGATCTCGACGCGCAATTGCTGCAGGCCGAGGCGCAGCTGACGCAGGCGAAGGCCAATCTCGGCCTCGCCCACGCCACCGACAAGCGCACCACCACCCTGGCCAGCCAGGGTTATGCCAGCAAGCAGGACGCCGACAACACAACCGCCAACGTCGCCGTCAATGAGGCCTCGATCAAGGCCCAGGAAGCGACGGTCCAGCGCCTGCGCGAACTGACCTCCTACGAACGGATCGTCGCGCCCTTCGACGGGGTGGTGACCGGGCGCTCGGTCGATGTCGGCGACCTGGTCAATGCCGATCAGGGCAGCGGCACCGCCCTGTTCACCCTGGCCTCCGACGATGTGCTGCGCGTCGCGGTGCAGGTGCCGCAAAGCGCCGCCTTGTCGCTGAAGGACGGTCTCGAGGCCGAGATCCGCGTGCCCGAACTGCCCGATCATCCCTTCAAGGGCACGGTCGCGCGCAGTTCGGTGGCCTTGAACGCCGGGGCCCGAACGCTGCTGGTGCAGGTCGACGTGCGGAATGGGGATCACACGCTGCGTCCAGGCCTTTACGTCACTGTTTCGTTCGAGATCCCGCACGACAAGCCGGGCGTCTCCATTCCGGACCAGGCGCTGATCTTCGACAGTTCCGGCGAACATGTGGCCGTCGTGCAGGACGACAACACGGTCAAGATGCGTCCCGTCACCATCTATCGCGACACGGGCACCAAGGCCGAGCTGCAGAACGGACTGGACGGCGGCGAGAAGCTGGTGCTGAGCCCGCCCGCCAACCTGGCCGACGGCGGCAAGGTCACTGTCGCCCAGGATCAGAAACAATGAGACGCGCCTGGCCGCTTGTGCTGATGCTGTGCGTGGCGGGATGCGATCTCGGGCCGGACTACAAGCGTCCGGAGACGCCGGAGCCCGGCGCCTGGGACGGCAAGGCGGACCAGGCCGGCGTCTGGCCGTCCTCCGATTGGTGGAAGGGCTTCGATTCGCCGGTTTTGGATCAGCTGGTCGACGAGGCGCAGAAGGCCAATCCCGATCTGCGCGCCGCCACCGCGCGGGTCCGCGAGGCCGACGCCCAGGCCCGCATCAGTGGTGCTGCGCTGCTGCCCTCGATCGAACTCGACGCCGCCGCCAGCACCCAGCGCGCCCTGGAGCTCGGGCAATATTCCACCTTCCGCAATTACATGTTCGAGCCCACCGCGTCCTACGAGATCGATTTCTGGGGCAAGAACCGCGCCCAGCTGCAATCCGCCGAAAACCTGGCGCTGGCCAGCCGCTATGACCGCCAGACGGTGGCGCTGACCCTCGTCACCGATGTCGCCAACGGCTATTTCCAGGTGCTCGGATTGCAGGACCGGCTGGCGGTGGCCGAGCGCAATCTGGTCAACGCCAAGGAAGTGCTGAAGGGCGTGGTCGAGCAGAACCGCGTCGGCAACGCCACCCTGCTCGACGTCGTTCAGCAACGCACCACCGTGTCGCAAGCGCAAACGGCGATCCCGCCGCTGGAACAGCAATTGCGGCAAAGCACCGACGGGTTGGCGGTTCTTCTCGGCCGTCTGCCCGAGGGGACCGACATCGAGACCAAATCGCTGCTGACCCTGTCCCTGCCCTCGGTGGCGCCGGGCCTGCCGTCACAGTTGCTGGAGCGCCGTCCCGATGTCGCCCAGGCCGAGGCGCAACTGATTTCGGCCAATGCCGACATCAAGGTGGCGCGCGCGCAATTTTTCCCCAGCATCGACCTGACCGCCGCCGGCGGCTTCGAAAGCTCGGCGCTGGCCACCTTGTTCAGCCGGCGCAGCGGCATCTACGATCTGGGCGGCAGCCTGACCGCGCCGATCTTCGAGGGCGGGCGGCTGACCGGCCAGTACGAATATCAGAAGGCCCGCTTCGACGAACTGGCCGAGACCTATCGCAAGTCGGTGCTGTCCGCGTTCGGCGACGTCGAGACCGCGCTGGCCGCCGTCGCCAAGACCCGCGAACAGCTCGCCGCCCAGCAGGAAACGGTGGATCTCGCCCGCCGCGCCTTCGAGATATCGCAGGAGCAATACCGGGTCGGCGCCGTCACCCTGCTGACCATGCTCAACACCCAGAACGCCCTGTTCCCCGCCGAAGACACGCTGGTCCAAGTGCGCCTGGCCCATCTCCAGGCGCTGGTCAGCCTGTTCCAGGCGCTGGGGGGCGGCTGGGAAAAGGACAAGATGGATGTCACGCCGACCGTCGCTCCCCTGGTGAACGCGCTGCCCTTTCAGGCGCCGGACTGATCCAGATCAAATCCCCCGCCCGCGGGATGTGCTTATCATCGTCCCCGACATCTCCGGGGAAAGCCAGCCGACATGCGCCGAGATTCAGCCGCACTCCGTCAGGGCAACGATCGCGACAGGGAAGTCGAGATGCGTATGCCGGTAAAGGCCGACGCCCGGTGCGCCAGGATCACCGGCACCAGATCGACGATGTTGAATGGTTTGGCGAGATGGTCGGTCATCCCCGCCGGGCGCTGAGAAATCTGGTCCCGGCGGCAAAATAGCCGCTACAATCGCCTCATGTGTGGGCGCGCTCGACTTTCCTCCGATTGGGACCAGATCAAGAAACAGCTGTATCTCAGCGACCAGATGCCGGCGCTGAACGTCCAGCCTTCATGGAACATCGCCCCCACCCAGGACATGCTGGCGGTCGCGCACCGCAAGGATGTCGGCCGCGCCGCCCGCCTCGCCCATTGGGGCATGATCCCCGGTTGGGCCGCCGAACCGAAACCGATGGGCGCCACCTTCAACGCCAAATGCGAGACCGTGAGCGAGAAAGCCACCTTCCGCGAGGCCTGGGCCAAGAAACGGCGCTGCCTGGTGGTGGTCGACGGCTATTACGAATGGCGCAAGACCGACAAGGCGCCCTTCACCATTGGACGCTCGGACGGAAACGTGATGGTCCTGGCCGGACTGTGGGACCGGTGGGGCGGGAGAGAGGGCGAATTCGTCTATTCCTGCACCGTGATCACCGTGCCGGCCGGGCCGGGCATGGACACGCTGCATGACCGCGCGCCGCTGATCCTGAACGAGGCCGATTGGGGCCTGTGGCTGGGTGAGAGCGCCGGCGATCCTGCCGATCTGATGCACCCCGTCTCGGATGAGGGGCTGGAGCGCTGGCAGGTCGACAAGGCGGTCGGCAATGTCCGCAATAACGGCCCCGCTCTGGCGGAGCGGGCCATCGAAGCCTTGTTCCCGTGACGATGCAGGACAGGTTCGGTCCGGTCGGCCATCGCCGCCTGCTGGCGATGGCCATCCCTATCGTGCTGGCCAACCTGACCCAGCCCCTTCTCTCCACCGTCGATATCGGCATCGCCGGCCATCTCGGTTCCGGCGCGGCGCTCGGCGGGGTGGCGCTGGGCGGGCTGTTCTTCAATGTCATCTTCTGGGGCTTGGGCTTCTTTCGCATGTCGACCACCGCCCTGGTCGCCCAGGCCCATGGCGCCCGCGATCCGGCGGCGATGCGCGGCCATCTGTGGCGCGCGCTGGGTCTGGCGGTGCTGGCCGGGTTGGTGCTGGTGGCGCTGAAGATCGTCCTGGTGCCGGTCGCCATCGATCTGCTGGGCGGCGGCGCCGAGGTACGGCAGGCCGGGATCGCCTACGCATCCGCCCGATTATGGTCGGCGCCGTTCGCCCTGGCCAATTACGTGATCCTCGGCTTCCTGCTGGGCAGCGAGCGGGCGACGATCGCCCTGATGATCCAGGCGCTGATCAATCTGGTCAATATCGGCTGCGCCTTCCTGCTGGCGCGAACGCTGAATTTCGGCATCGCCGGCCTGGGTTTCGCGACCGCGACGGCCGACATGGCCGGCTTCGCGGTCGGAATGACCCTTCTTTGGCGGTTGCGGCTGCGCGATCATCCCCCGATCGATTGGCCGAACCTGTGGGCCGGGCCGGCGCTGAAGCGGCTGGTCGCGGTCAATGGCGACATCTTCCTGCGCACCCTGTGCCTGGTCGGCTGCTTCATCTGGTTCACCCATGCCGGCGCGGCCCTGGGCGACCGGGTGCTGGCGGCCAATGCGCTGCTGCTCAATTTCCAGACCATCAGCTCCTATCTGCTCGACGGTTTCGCCCAGGCGGCGGAATCGCTGGTCGGTGGCGCGATCGGCGCCGGGGACCGGCAGGCCTATCGGCAAACGGTCAGGATCTCGACCCTGTGGGCCGCCGCCAGCGCAATCCTTATCGGCGCGGTCTATCTGATCGTCGGACCGGGGCTGATCGCCTTCCTCACCGATTCCGAGGAAACCCGCGCCGCCGCCAACGGCTACCTGCCCTGGGCCGTCGCCTTGCCCGTCATCTCGGTCTGGGCCTTCCAGCTCGACGGCATCTTCATCGGCGCGACGCGGACGCGCGACCTGCGCAACGGCATGGCCGTCTCGTTCGTCTGTTATCTGGTCATGGCCCTAGGTTTCGCGCGGCTCTGGGGCAATACCGGCCTGTGGGGCGCGTTTCTCGGACTGATGGTGGCGCGCACCGTCGTGCTGGGCGCGCTTTATCCGAGGATCGAGCGGGAGGCCTTCGAAAGCCCTCATCGCCAGACGACCGAATCGTCGATCGCGTAATAGGCGCACCCCTTGTGCTGCTGGCCGCACCGGGCCAGGGCCAGGCGCGGCGCCAGGTCCGAGCCGGAGGCCGAAGCCCAGGCCCCGTCGGGCGCGATGACGAACGCCCTCTTCTTCTGCAGGGCCAGGAATGCTGATAGCCACGCTTTCCGTCGGCGTTGAGGAATGGCACCGCTTCGACATTTTGCAGGTCGGCGAACTTGCTGGCCGCCGGCAACGGCGGCGGTGGAACCCAGACCACCTGGTCGTCGATGGCGTAGGGCTCGCAAATCAGGGATTTGTCCTGACAGAGCAACAGCGCGTGGTCGAAGGCGTCGAAACCGTCATAGGACGCATAAGCGCTGCCGCCGGGCCCCAGCACCAGCGCCTTGTGCCCGGTCTTGGCGAGGTATTTGCGGTAGAGTTCCCTGCCCGCGTCGCTGGCTTTGAGATTGAGATAGGGAACGGCGTCGGCATTGTCGATGGCGGCGTAACCGCTTGCGGGCGGCGGCGGCGGAAAGGGCGTCCACACCACCTGGTCGTCCACCGCATAGACGCGGCAAAGCTTGCCGGCCTTGCGGCACTCGGCCTGCCCTTCGCCGATCGGATCGAAGCCGCCTTCCCTGTCGTCCGCGAATCCGCCCGGCGAGATCAGGAAGGCCTTGGGGATCGGCTTGGACAGATATTTCCGGTAGAGCTCGGCAAGCTGCTCGGCGTGATAGGGCAGCGCGCCAATGTCGTCGATGGCGGCGTATCCGGTCGGCTTAGGCCAGGGCTTGGGCATATAGTCCGGATGGACCATGCGGGCCGGCATGCCGAGGCCGGCCAGGAAAGCGTCGAGGCGCGGTGTCCAGATCGGCAGCGTTTCCGGAAATTTGCTCATGGCGTGCGAGTCGCTGCCGATCTTGCCGACGGCGACCAGCTCCGCCTTGCCGCCGGCCGCGGTATAATGGTCGTACATGGCGTGCCACAGGCTGGCCGGGAAAAGCCCGTCATTGTCGCCATAGAACCAGATCGAGGGGAGTCTGGTGCGGCGGCCGAAATCCTCGGCACCCTCGATCAACCCATCATCGTCGTTGCGGCAGATCGACGTGCGCATGCCGCCGCTGAAATTGATCAGCCCGACCACATTGGGCGGCGCGATCGCCCCCAGGGCCAGAGTGTTCCAACCGCCATAGCTCTGACCGATCACGACCGTACGCGAAGTGTCCAGATCGGGCTGGTCGGCGAGACCGCGCAGCACCGCCGCGATGTCGTCGGCATTGTCGCGCGCCACCTGGGCGACGTCGCATCCATGCTGCGAGAACTCGCCGTCCGATCGCGCGAATCCGCGCATCATCGGCAAAGCCACCGCGTAGCCGCGCGACAGGAAATAGAGAACGAAGAAAGTGCTGCGGTAGCGCTCGCCGCGATTCCCGCGTGAGGCATTGGTGGCGCCATGATTGGCGATCACCAACGGAAACGGCCCCGGCCCGGCCGGCGTCATGACGGTGACCTCGAGCTGCGCCCTGCCATGCGAACGATCGCCCGGCAGCCGCACCACGCGCTCCCCCATCTCGACACCCGGCATAAGCGGTCCCGCGCGGTCGACCTCGTCCTGGGCGCGAGCGGCGACCGACAGCGAGAAGATCAGGATACAGAGGAAAAACTGGCGCCAGGAAGGGAGACTCATCGACACGTCACACCGGAAAAGGACGGTCGATCATGGGATATCCAGTCCCAAGAGTCACCCCACGAAGATCGCCCCTTCCGCGGCTAGTGCGACCTGGGCTCGCGGATCGGACATCCGTTGAACCCGGCCCGGAATGCCGCCGAATGCTCGTAAGTGGCGCGGCGGGCGCGGTTGATGTTGCCGAGCGGCCGATGCGCGGCGAGACCGGTCCAGACCGAGAAGCGCATCTCCTCGTCCACCGCCTGCACGCGGGCCGAATCCCAGCTGTCCTGCGGCTTGACGCTCACGACCGCGACACGCTGCCAGGGCGCGTCCTCTTCCTTCCATTCGGTCGTCGGATCCTCGACCGGCTGCTTTTCCAGGTCGCGGCAGAGCTGGACTCGGAATTCCCACACGCCTTCGACATGCCGCATCTCCTGGCGCACCGTGTCGCGGATGGCGTCCGGATTGCCGGCGATCACGATCTCATGGCCTTCGAGCTCGGTCAGATCCGGCGAAATCGGCGCCAGGCTGAATTTGGCGATGTAGTCGCCATAGCGAAACGGGGTGACGCTGAAATAGGTCTCGCCCAGCGGATCGACGTTCGGCGCGCCGCCCAGCGCGGCCAGGGTGGTGCTCGGCGACGCGCCGACCGCCGTCAACGCGCTGTTGATCCCGCCCAGCACGGCGGACAGCGCCTGCTTGGCGCCTTCCATCTTGTCGGTGGTCTTGGCCAGCATTTTGAGCTTGCCGGCGAATTCCTCGGCCGACTTGGCCTGGAACACCGGGCCGTTGACCATGACGAAATCCTGGGTCTCGCCCTCGGCGCCCGTCAATCGCTCGCCCTCGACGCCCAGCACTTTCAGCGCGATGCCGCGCGGCAGGACGACGTCGTCGGGAAGAATGTCGCCGGCATTGGTGGAGAGACGCAGATAGACCTTGTGCTCGCCCGGCCTGGCGAACAGGCCTTGCGCCAATTCCGGCAGCAGGTCGTCCTCGACGGTCAGCGTGCCTTCGAGGATGCCGTGTGCCTTGGCGTGCACGGCGCGGACGGCGTGATGATAATCGCCGGAGGTCGTCTCGAGAATGCGGTCGAAGGTCTGGTTCAACTCGCCGATCGTCTCGGCCTCGTCTTCCTTGATCTCTTCGATATCGGACGAATAGAGGACGGGAATGCCGGTCATGATCGGGCTCCTGCTCGGGGGGGTCTCCGTCAGAGAACCCGAGCCGAAGGACGGAGTTCCTGCCCGACCTCGTTGCTGACCTCGACCAGATTGCCGTCCGGATCGCGGAAATAGACCGAGCGCAGGTTGGAACGCGCCCCGGTCTTGGGCACCGGCCCTTCCTCGATCTCGACCCCGGCCGATTCGAGATGAGCGATGATCTCATCGAGCGGAACCGTGGTCGTCAGACAGAAATCGCCCGAGCCCGGCGCGATGGTTCGGGCGTGCGGCACGTCGAGGGACCGTGCGGCCCGTCGAAAAATTCGATGATGCAAAAGCCGTCATCGATGGCGTCGAACAGCGCGCGGTAGCGTTCCTCGCTCCGCAGCAGCGCTTTTTCGAGATCTTCGCGCGACCGCTTATCTATATCCGATCCGAGCAATGCCTATCCCAGACTTCGTTTGCTTTGAGCGAGACACGTCTGCGCTTCACTATACCGACGCCGCAACCTTCCCGGGAGAGGAACGCCATGGAAACCGTCGCAAGAATTCCGCTGGCCCACAGGCTGGCGCAAAAAGCCGAGGAAAGCAAAAATTCGCTTCCCGAGGTTTACTACCAGATACTGCGCAAATCGGTTGCATATTTACGCGATTCCGGCCTGTTCGACGGCGCGCTGAAAGTCGGCGATTCCTTGCCGCCCTTCCGCTTGCGCAACGCCTCCGGCCAGATCCTCGAGTCGGACGACCTGCTCGCCAAGGGCCCCCTGGTAATCAGCTTTTTCCGCGGCGATTGGTGCCGCTTCTGCGCCGAGACCCTGCGCGCCCTGGCGGAGATCGACGAGGAGGTCAGGGCCCTGGGCGCCATCCAGGTCGCCATCACGCCGGACCTGCCGGAGACCACGGCGCGGACGGTGCGCGACATGAACCTGCCCTTCGACATCCTCAGCGACGAAAAAAGCGCGTTCGGCCTGCGATGCGGGATCTCCTATCCGCTGCCCAACGATCTGGCCGAGGCCTATCACGCCATCCATTTCATAAACCGCCATGGCAGCGCGGAATTCTTCCTGCCGATTCCCGCGGTCTTCATCGCCGATCGGAACGGGATCGTCCGCCTGTCCTATATCGAGCCGGATTACGCGAAGCGGCTGGAGCCGGCGAGGATCCTGGAGATCGTGGCGACGTTGAAGGATTAGCTCAGCCCGCCGGGCTCGAGCCCCAATTCCCGCTCGGCCCCGGCGAAGACCATGTCGCGCACGGCGGCGAAATCGATGCTGTGGCGCAGGGCGGCCTGGATGCTGAGACCGTCGATCAGGGCGAGGATCCGCTGCGCCGTCACGTCCGCATCGCCCGCGCCGAAGACTCCCCTCGCCTGGCCATGGGCGACCAGCCCGGCCAGCTCGGATTTTCAATCCCCACTACCCGTCGATAGGGAACGTGCTGTAAGACAGCGACATCGAGGCAATCTTACCCAGCGATCCGATGATGGAGTGAACCAGGCATGAGCGCCGATCCCGACAAGGCCCGCTTTCTCAAGGCCTTGGCCTTCGAAATCCGCCGCAAGCGCCCGGCGGAGGAAGCGCTCACCGACTGTATCGAGCGGGAGGGCCGCGGCGGCCGGCACAAGGCTTTCAGGCAGGCCGCGCAGGTTCTGGCGGCGGAGGGTTTCATTCCCGCGCTGCAAGCCGCCGGGCTGGTCGGCGAAGAAGCCGCGGCCGTGCTGGCTTCAGTCCTGGAAGAGAATGATCATCGGCTGCTGGCCGGTGCGATCGC
>OVEP010001970.1_pt1 | contig 11513 bp, 11 predicted proteins | sample 1779801 | NCBI WGS metagenome assembly OVEP01 (sample SAMEA3914791, study PRJEB12502) | metagenome | biome: forest; material: soil | place: Canada | collected 2011-07-03 | depth 0.1 m
GGCGGCGATGACGATGTCGGCGTGATGCACACTCCCGTCGCTGAGGGTCACGGTGGCCCAATCGGGACCGTCTTCGACGGATATGACGGTGTCGCCCGAATGGTAGTGAGTGTCAGGGAGTGCCGCGCGTAGCACGTGATACATCTTGCTCCAGGCGGTAAGCGTCTGCGGCAGGGTGCGCTCAGAATGCACGTGGCCGTCCTGGTTGAACGTCACACGTGTCTGCACCTTGACGCCGATAGCGTCGTCGATCTGGACGCCGGCAGCCTCGAGGGCTTCGAACAACTCCGGATGCGTCACGATACCCGCGCCGCGGCCGGCCAGTTCCTCCGGCACGCGCTCGAACACGTCAACGTCCCAACCGTTACGCGTGAGCAGATTGGCGGCAAAGAGGCCGCCCAGCGAGCCGCCCGCGACGATTGCCTTAGGGCGGGAAGAAGGGATCGTCATGATCAATCTCCTGCCTTGGTCGATTCGGGTGTGGCCGTCTGGTGCGGGATCTTGAGATGAGCCACTTCCTCCGCCGGAAAGTTCAACTCGATGGTGACACCGGAAGGGTCTTCAATGAAGACTTGATGCAGGCCGAGGCTCGGGACGGTGCGGTCGCGCCACGCGATGTTTTCCGCTTCCAGCGTTTTCCACATAGCCTCGACGCCGGTTGCAAGGAAGGCGATGTGGTCGACCGTTCCCGTGCCGGTGGCCGGGAGTGCTTTGTCACCCAGATAGGCAATGAGGCCATCAGGGTTGTTCGGGTCGACGCCGATGATGTGGACGGTGCCGAAATCGCGCTCGTCGTCGCCTTTGTAGAGCCATACACCCGGAAAATCGAACGGAGGCCGATACCCTTGCTTAAACCCGAGAATTCGCTCATAGAACCGGCAGGATTTTTCAAGGTCGGTGGTACGGATCGAGTAGTGAGCGAGCTTTGTAACGGGCATGGAAGCCTCCTTCAATTTATCAATCGATCAACGAAAGATGGATCGATTTTAGGTTAACGCTTGCCTTGAATAAAGTGGTGCAGCGCAGGTGTTTACCCTGGACCAAAGCAACGCGCCTACGGTGAGACCCCGTGAAAATGGGGTTGAAAACATGTCGTCATCAAGCCAATCAGTTTGCCAATACGCATGCGATGGTCAGGCATGGCCCAGTGTCTTCGAGCTTCGATGCGCAAGAATGCCGAGGGCAATGGTAAGTAAGCCAAGAACGACGCTTAGGATGCCGATTGATGAGTCGAGACCAATCCTGTCAGCGAGGAGGCCAAGACCGACGATAGGTACAATGCCGCCCAGATACGCAATCGAGAAGAACGACGAGATCATCCGAGCGCGATTAGCGGGCGGAGCAATCTGATTGACAACGGCCACCGCCGACATGAAGGCGAGACCTTGCCCGAAGCCACCGATCAGGTCGCTGGCAACAAACAGGATGCCGGAGTGAAGCGGGAGGGAAGCCGCCATCAGGACGACGCTGGCGCCGATCGATAACGCGCCAAAAGTCAGGCCACGGCGGGAGTCGACTTTGCGCAGGGTGAACTGGGCGATGGCGGAACCGACAAACAGGGTCGCCACACCCGTACCGGCGACGGCTGGCCCATGCCACGGAAGGAGGTCACTCAGGAACGCAGGTGCCAGCGATGCAAACAGACTGAACAGTGTGTAGCCGGTGAAGGTCGTGATCGATGCAATGGCAAACGGTCGCACGGCTGCCAGCGTGGGCACGTGGAACCGGAGTGCCGGACGGAAGTGCCGGATCGGCTGAACTTCCGCGTCAGCGGGGTGAATGGCCAGTGCAACCAGAGCAAGCAAAGCCGACACGCCGAAGACAGCGTAAGGGGTTAAGAGCGGGTGCGGCAAAATCTGCGCGACCACGCCGCCCGCAACCGGTCCAAGTCCCAGTCCTGCAATGTTCATGATCGAACCAACCAGCGCGGCGCGTTTGACTTTCCATGCAGGCTCGAGCGCGACCAGTCCAGCGGTGGCGGCACTTGAAGCAATCCCGGCGGCTATGCCGATGGCGAAGCGGCCGATTGCGAGAACAGGTAGAGCGTGGGCAACGGCCGAAATGACGAGACCAGCCAGCAACAACGCCACGGCGATTCTCAGCGCGTGGACGAACCCGACGTGGTCGCTCAGATGGCCCAGCAGAAGAAGGGCGACTAACGCACCGGCCATGTAGCTTGAGTAGACGATGGTGACGCCGGCCGACGTGATGCCAAACGCGTGTTCGTAGAGTGGATAGAGCGGACTGGCGAGTGTGGCGCCTGCCATGGTCACGGCGAGAGCAAACGCGATGGCGATGAAGCGTCCTGTCGCCACAGGATGAGAGATGGAGGCCTGCGGAAGGTTATTCATATTAAGCGTCCCGAAGCGTTGAACGTGTTCTAAAGATAGAACGCCTGACAACCGACCGGAATCACCTTTGCACGCAACGCTGCTTTGCGTAAAAGGCCGGACCAGAATACCAACGGGGGCCGGTCCTTGCGCATCACGCTTGACGTCTTGCGTGTCATGCAACGCTCAGTTGCGCCGGATTGCTATTCAAACGACGTCCACGAAAACCTAATCTAGAGTCACTCGCGAAAACAGGGCGTCAACGTGAATTCGGCTGAAAGCGTCGGGTTTGAGGACGAGACCGCGCTGAGCTGCGGCAGGAGCTGGAAGCCGTCTCGTCCTGATCGAGCATGTTCTGATGTCCGCGTTTCGAGCCACCCGGTGTGGACGGGACGCAGTTCGTCTTTCCGCATGACGACATACTGTCATGGACCTATTTGAGGACTACATCGTGGTAGCGGCGCAAAGCATTGAAAGCGAGCCTTTTGTCGGCCTGAGTGGTTATTCCCGGGTGTTCGCTCCGGGACATCTGACGCTTGGATTCATACTGCCGCTCGAGGGGTATCCGGATGGCCCTGCCCCGACCATGAAGGATCACGCAGCGGTCACGCGCCTCGCAGATGAACTGGGTTTCGGTGCATTGTGGGCACGTGATGTTCCGACCTACGACCCTCAATTCGGAGACGTCGGGCAGATCTTCGACCCGTTCACCTATCTCGGGTTTCTTGCTGCCAATACGAAGAAGATCGCGCTGGGAACCGGAAGCGCCGTAATGACGCTGCGCCATCCACTGCTTCTTGCCAAGCAGGCTGCATCTATCGATCGTTTGTCGAATGGCCGTATGCTGCTCGGTGTGGCGTCGGGAGACCGGGCGGTTGAGTACCCCGCCTTCGGCGTCGAGAACGACTTTGAGTCACGTGGCGAAAGGTTCCGCGAGGCATTTCGAATGTTCCGTACGGCGACCGAGGATGACTTTCCTGTTGGCCGGTTCCCGCGATTTGGCGAACTGTCAGGCCGGGTAGATACGATCCCGAAGCCAATCGCGGGCAAGATCCCGACGTTTGTGACCGGTCGCAGCAGGCAGGACGTGGAATGGATCGCAACGCATTCGGACGGCTGGTTCTTTTATAACGTGGGCCTCGAGCGGGTCGGCATGATCACGCAGACGTGGGGTAATGCGGTCAGACGGACCAATGGCGAGGGTGCATTCAAACCATTCTTCGAGGGTCTCTTTCTCGAGCTCGAAGAAGATGCGGACTTTCCGCTTACACCGATTCCAGCGGGAATTCGCGTTGGCCGGCATGGACTGATCGACTATCTCGATGCCTTGCAGAAGGCCGCGGTCAATCACGTCGCATTTAACCCTAAACCATCTCGACGCCCGTTCACGGATATCCTGCACGAACTCGCAGAATACGTGCTGCCCGGGTTCCCATCGCTGACCTAGCCGGAGCGAGGTTGGGTGGAATCGAGTTAGTCAGTGTGTATAGGACGAGGTGACGCAAGCGCGTCCGACAGGGCCAAAGCATTCCTGCGCTGTGACCCTGTCGCGATTCAGCTCACATGTTAAGCGCTCGTTTTTGTACAGCAAGTGCAGCTTCGCGCATGACCTCAGACAACGACGGGTGAGGATGACTGATCATTCCGATATCTTCAGACGCCGCTTTGAACTCCATCGCGACCACGGCTTCGGCGATCAGGTCAGACGCGTTCGCAGAAATGATATGGACGCCCAGTATTTCATCTGTCGTGGCGTCGGCAATCATTTTCACGAAACCTTCGGGCTTGCCAATGCCAAGCGCGCGACCGTTTGCCATCATGGGGAACTGTCCGGTCTTGAAAGCGCGGCCTTCGGCTGTGAGTTGCTGCTCATTCTTGCCCACCCATGCGATTTCCGGCTCGGTGTATATCACCCAGGGAATGCAGTTATAGTCAATGTGTGGCTTTTGACCATCAATGATTTCCGCGACCATGACGCCTTCGTCTTCCGCCTTGTGAGCGAGCATCGGGCCACGCACCACGTCGCCAATCGCGTAGACATTCGGGACATGGGTTGCGCAATGCTCATCCACAGGGATAAAGCCCCGTTCGTCGACCGTCAACCCGATCGCGCTGAGCGCCAGATTGTCCGTGTTCGGAACCCGCCCGATGGACACGATCAACCTGTCGGCGGTCAGTGTCTGGGCAACACCCTCTTTATCGGTGTAGGCGATTGACACGTCGTTGTCCGTGGTTTGAACCTGAGCAATGCGCACGCCGAGATGAATGTCCAGACCCTGCTTTTTAAATAGCTTCGCCGCTTCTTTCGCAAGCGCTGCGTCCACGGCGCCAAGGAAGTCCGGCAGCGCTTCGAGCACAGTCACTTCGGCCCCCAGGCGGCGCCAGACCGAACCCAGTTCGAGGCCTATCACCCCTGCACCGATGACAGCGAGCCTCTTCGGAGCAGAGTCAAACGACAGTGCGCCTTCATTGTCGGAGACGATCCGGTTGTCGACAGGCACGTTCGGCAGATGGCGTGCCTTCGACCCGGTCGCAATGATCACGTTGTTGGCGCTGTACGTCTTCGCCTCGCTTTCACCGCTAACCTCGACCTGGATGGCTTCCCCAGCACGACCAACGAATTTCCCATGTCCCTTTAGCCAGGTGATCTTGTTTTTCCGGAACAGAAATTCGACGCCACCGGTAATTTTCTCGACGATATCGCTCTTGCGGGCAATCATTCGGGCTACGTCCAGGGTGACGTTTTCAACGCCAATGCCATGCTCGCTCAAGTGATGAAGTGCGTTCTCATACTCCTCGGACGAGGCCAACAGCGCTTTCGACGGGATACATCCGACATTAAGGCACGTACCCCCTAACTTCAATCGGCCGGCAGGGTTCTTCCACTTCTCGATGCAGGCAACCGACTTGCCGAGCTGGGCCGCGCGGATGGCCGCAATATACCCCCCGGGTCCGGAACCAATGACGATGACGTCGAAATCCGCCTTGGCGGCTTCCCGAACAAGTCCGACTCCGGGATCGGCGATAGCCGCTGGGAGCGCAGCGTTTGCTTTCCCGCTGGTGTCGATGGTGGCGATGATTTCGTCCGCATGGACAACGTCACCATTTTCTCTTGCGAGTGCTACCAGGGTTCCCGCAGAGGGGGCTGGCACTTCCAGAACGACTTTGTCGGTTTCAATCTCGACCAGAATTTCGTCTTGTGCAACTGCCTCGCCCACGGCCTTCTTCCACTGCAGCAGCGTGCCTTCTGAAACGGACTCTGAAAACTGAGGGACCTTGACTTCGATTGTGGTCATTTGAATATCCTTGAGGAAGGTGATCTGCATCTCGGCGAAGGCGTAGCGGAACCCGGTTGCCGATCGGGTATTCCCTATGATGCGTTGCGACGAACCTGGGGAGACTCGCGATCACCATCGTGTCACTTTCAGGAAGGTTTTGCAGACTTGCATCAGGGGCGCAAGTGTTCTGGCGAGAGCGTGGTGGCGAGGACCATCTCGTTGCAGTTGGCGGGGAGGCTCCGGCTTCGTATGCTCGGTCTGAAGACCTGATCCCCTTTTTTTATACTCTGTCCCGTCAACGCGCAGCGTCCGACACTGGGGGCCTTCATCATGATCCAGAGTTGGTCGACGTAATGCCCCATAGTTGGATCGCACCACGAAATAAATGCAGACCTGTCATTGTGCCGCTCGACTGCAGTGATCTTCGGTCTGTGACTTGCTCCAGATGTCGCTTCCTGCCGGCCGGCCGCCTTCCTGCGCTTTGCTTCCGGCCGCCTCCGAACGAGAGCAGTCAGGGGTTTGACGTCAGCCTTCTCGTCTTGCATGGATAGATGCGAGAGAAGCGAGACCACCTGCGTCCACGGATTGACTTGCTCCATGTCGGCAACCTCCTGCAGTAAGTGAGCAGAATCGCCCCTATTGCTGTTTGCGCGGCCTTTGCGCAGTTAAACCGGAGCAAGGGTTAATTCCCAGTGTTCAAGAGACTGTACACGCACACCAAGTCATGCATGAATTAAAAGTTCTTTATCCTGCAGTCAAAGGAATGCAAGGCGGTAAGCGGTCCAGCGGCACCCTAAAACTCATGAAAGTTGACGCAATTGATTCAAAGAACCTCTGGAGTCCACGCCTCAATGTTAGATTGATCGAATGAGGTCTGTTGCGTCTTAAGAATAATTAATCCGGAATTCAGAATATTCTGGTGACGTGACAGTTAACCTTGCGACAAACAAGGTGCCGCGCTCAATAACTGGAGATCCTCGCATGATCGACGTCTACTATTGGCCGACGCCGAACGGCCACAAGATCTTGATCTTTCTCGAGGAGTCCGGGCTTCCCTACCGCATCATCCCTATTGATCTCTCCGCGGGTGAGCAGCATAGCCCGGCGTTCGTCAGTATCTCGCCCAGCGGGAAAATGCCGGCAATCGTTGACACTGAGCCAGCGGACGGTGAGAAGCCGGTTGCGGTTTTCGAGTCAGGCGCGATCCTCCTCTACCTCGCAGAAAAGTCCGGACTTTTTATACCGGCTGACCTGCGCAGACGAAGCGAGGTCATTGAATGGCTGTTCTGGCAAGTAGCGGGGCTAGGACCTGCTGCAGGGCAATATCACCACTTCAGTTCAGTTGCCGGGGATCGCCGGATTTACGCTGAGGATTATTTCCATGACGAAGTGACACGCCTTTGCGAGGTGCTGGACCGGCGGCTTGGCGCTATTCGCTTCGTCGTGGGCGACACGTACACGATTGCCGATATGGCCATGTTTCCGTGGGTTACTTTCTCGAAAAAGAAGATGCAAGGGCTGTCCGCCTTCCCGAATCTGCGTCGGTGGGAAGAAGAGGTCAGGCGGCGCCCGGCAACCGTTCAGACCTATCTCATCGCGGCTCATCTGGCCACGGAAAGGAAGCATTGACGATATCAGCGCTTCCCAACCCGAAGGCCGCGGCTAGTTCCGGCCCCTTCGCGAGCAAGCGTCCGACTGCGTCGCGTCGGCTTGCGGCCCATGATGCCAGTACTTCCTTGACGTCCACTTCGGTGTCGCCCGATAGGGCTTCGGCCAATGCAACGGCGTCATCCGCTGCTTTCGAGGTGCCGGAAGCGGTATGGGGGCGGACTGTGCAAGCGGCATCCCCAATCAACGCAACCCGTCCGACAGAGAAGCTAGGGCTTAATGCATCGCGTATCGATTGGAAGAACGGTGCACGCGTCTCGCGAACAAGTTGCTGGAATATAACGGGGAGGTGTTGGGCTGCCAGTTCGCACAGTTCCTCGAATGACTCGGCTGACAACTGGCCGGGACTAATGGAGGCATGATGCTGGTGTCCATGATTGTCCGTTAGATGGCGATGCATCGCCGCAACATTGCTTTCATTCCGATACCAAAGCCAGTTGAAACGCCGTCTACCCGGCTCCAGTGATCCGTCCAGACCGGGAATCAGGAATGCCATAAACATATGCCCGGGATCTCGGAACATGGTGAAGTTATTCACGAGCGCTTCAACTTCCAGCGGTGAGAAGGCTGATTCATCAACAATCCCTCGCCAGGCGACGTACCCCGCGAAGCTTGATTCGTAGTTTGGGAAAAGCTTCGCCCGCGTGCGAGAACCGATTCCGTCCGCGGCGACGAGAATGTCTGCGCTTACGCTTTCTCCACCGTCAAAGTTAATCTCAATCGATTCGTCATGCTCAGTAAAACCGATGACTTCCCGTCCGTACGAAATCCTGTCTTTCGGCAGCATGGCGCAGAGCGACCGATATACGGTGTCCCAGGAGGAGAAGGGCAGTTTCTCAGGCTCTTCGGTTAAGACATTTCCATTAACGTCTATACGCCGTCGCATGATCGTTGGAACGCTGATCATTTGCTGAGTGTAGTGGCCATGCTGTTCAAGGAATTTCATCATGTGACGCAGCACAGCAACACCGCCGCCTCTCCCGCGCAGCGGGACGTCGGAGCGTTCGTACACATGCACGTCGTGTCCGATACAACTGAGCGTGAGCGCGCTCGAAAGACCAGCAATTGATCCACCAGCGATGACGATTTTCATAGGTCAAAGGATCTGAAATAGGCGGGTCGGCACCCACGGAACACCGCAAGGACGCTTACTCGTGGCATCGAACAATCTAGATAGAGCCGTCAACGTGCGGCTTGCCCGGTGTGCCACGCTTATTGTCTCTACACGCGGAGTCCAATTCGATAAGTATAGTACGCCGTATTCGCGCTGGTTGCGCGTTGAGCCGTCTCCCACTCTTTCTTCGCGCCTTCAATCCGTAGCAAACGCTGGAGTGTGACGACATTTTTTACTGCCGTCACTTCGGCCAGAATCGACACGGCTATTTCCGGCAGTATGCGGCTGCCCATATAGACAGATGAACGTTGGTGACGAGTCGCCGCGTCTGAATTGCAAACGCTGCAAGCAGGCGTTGCTTGCCAGTGCACCGGGCTATTTGACGGCATGCCCCGTCTCACGCAGCATGAGCGACACAAGCAGTGCCAGAGCAATGGTCCCTACCCAGAACAAGCCAGAGTCGCGGAAATGCGCGACCACGTCGGTCCCCGTCAAACCGAGTGACTTGCCGATGCTAAAGGCAAACACCGGTCCAAGCGCCGCTGTGACGAGGAACGTGATGAAGTTGATGCCACCGGTGGCGCTCCCCTTGACGTAATCGGGATTGACCTCCTTGATGATCGTGTAAGGGATCATCGCCGCACCCGATGCAATGCCCAATACCAGCAGGGTGAGCCAGGCGGGTACAAGTGCCGGCGCGAACGAAAGCTGGATGCCACACACAAGCATCAGGGTCGCGCCACCGATCAATGCCGGCTTGCGACGCTGCAGGGCGTCCGCAATCCAGCCGAGAAGCGGGCAACCGATCACCCAGCCCAAGGGCACCATCGAGGCCGCCACCACGGCGCTTTGATAGCCGAACCCCCGGTCCTCCTGGAAGAGACGGACACCCCATACCATGTCGCCAATGGTCGTTGGCGCAAACAACAGCCCCGCCGCCAGACCGCACAAATACGATTGCGGGTTGGAGAACACGACCTTATAGGGGGCGAGTATGCCGCTGATACCACGCGTTTCGGGAGCATGTCCTTGCTCTTTCGGCGTAAGCATCACGAGTGCCGCGCCGGTTGCGATCACCAGAGCACCTAACAGGATCCAGAATCCGCTAACCGACAACACGCTATGGATCATCGGACCCACGGTGAGTTGCCCGAGCGAGCCACCCAGCATGCCGACGCATTGCGTCACACCGATTGCGGTTGCCAGCCGCTGCGCCGAAAAGCCGTGCGCGGCCAGGTAGACCGCCCCAGTAAAGGCGAACGCTGAGCCCGCGCCTTGACACAGTCTGCCGATCGTCCCCACGAGTTCATTGGGCACGGCGAATAACAGACACCCCAGCCCCAGAATGATCATGCCGGCGGGGACGACATGCTTTGCGCCAAAGCGGTCGAGCAGCACGCCCGCGACCAGGCTGGCGCTGGAGTACGTGTAGTAATAAACGCCAAGAATGGCGCTCAACCCAAGCGCGCTGACGCCAAACGCGTGCGAGAGCTCCGGAATCATCACCGCAGGTGCGGAGCGCCCGGCGTACTCCAAGAAATAAAAAATCGTGGCGCAAGCCCAGGCAACCGCGAAGGCCCGGGAGGTTCTCTTCGTGGCATCGAGTGACGATAGCGAAATGGACATGACAATTCCCTCAGATCAGGAGGCCGGCGCGGCGGCACGGATCAACGATTGAATGCCGTCGGGCGAGTTCGACGATTCCATTGAATATAGAGAATGGCGGATGTCGGGTGAATCGTGCACGTGTACAGGAGAGTTGAATGGTAGGTTGACCGCACCATACTCAAGTATGGTGCGGCTTGATCAAACCGGGGTCATGAAAACGGCCGCGACAACCCCACGGTATCGCATGCACGGAATTCGCATTGGACCTACAAATAGGTGTTCGTCTTTGCCACTCGTCTGACCGGGTTATATCCAGGTATCAACGAAGGAAAGCGCCGATCGGGAGATGAATCGACCTGACACTACATTTAAGAACATTTCAGACCACCGTCAGGACATTTAGCGCTTCATCGCTCTACTCTGCTTATCAGTCGTGATGCCGTGTCGGTATGAAGCCGGTGCGCCACGTCGCGTACGCGAAAAAATTCGCCAATGTCGTCGTAAACGATAAGGAAGTCAAAATGACCTCTAGCACCGGTAAAGAAATGCCTTCCGCGTCGCGTCGCAATATGTTGATGGTCGGGGCTGGCGCGGTTGCGGCAGCGGTCATCCCTGCTGTTTCCAACGCCGCAGGCACTGCATCGGGCAGCAAAACCGGCAATCATCTTGCACATACAGGAGAACGATCCATGAACTTCGTTACCACCAAAGACGGCGCACAGATTTTCTACAAGGATTGGGGCTCGGGCCAACCAGTCGTCTTCTCCCATGGCTGGCCGCTCGATGCCGATGCCTGGGACGTGCAGATGTTGTTTCTGGTGCAGAAAGGCTATCGTGTGATCGCTCATGATCGCCGGGGGCACGGCCGCTCGAGTCAAACCGCGCACGGCAACGATATGGACACCTATGCGGACGATCTTGCTGCCGTGATCGATGCGCTCGATCTGAAGGGCGCCATGCTCGTTGGCCACTCCACGGGCGGTGGAGAAATCGCGCACTATGTTGGCCGGCATGGAACAAAACGTGTCGCCAAAATGGTCCTGATCGGCGCCGTGCCGCCTATCATGCTGAAGACCGACGCCAATCCGACGGGGTTGCCCATGTCGGTTTTCGACGGTATTCGCGCCAACACCGCGGCCAATCGGTCGCAGTTCTTCAAAGACCTTGCGATGCCTTTCTACGGCTATAACCGGCCCAACGCAAAAGTCCAGCAAGGTGTGATCGACGAATTCTGGCGTGAAGGGATGATGGGGTCGGTGCTCGGTCAATACGAGTGCATCAAGCAGTTCTCCGAGGTCGACTACACGCCGGATCTCAAGAAGATCGATGTTCCGACGCTGATCCTGCAAGGTGATGACGATCAGATCGTGCCGTTGGATGACTCCGGGCGTAAGTCCGCGGAGATCATCAAGAACGCCACGCTCAAGGTTTATCCGGGCGCACCTCACGGCATGTGCACGACGGAAGCCGATCGGGTCAATGCCGATCTGCTTGCATTCCTCCAGTCGTAAGCTT
>OVEP011218075.1_pt1 | contig 11488 bp, 8 predicted proteins | sample 1779801 | NCBI WGS metagenome assembly OVEP01 (sample SAMEA3914791, study PRJEB12502) | metagenome | biome: forest; material: soil | place: Canada | collected 2011-07-03 | depth 0.1 m
GAGGGGCAAGGTTGAACTTTTTCACAAAAAACGTTCGAATGGCCCTTGCCAAGGCTTTCGGCCTCCGTCTATAAGGCCCCCCTCTCCGGCGGGTTCCCCGCTCTGGATACAGATGAGCGGGCGTAGCTCAGCGGTAGAGCGCCACCTTGCCAAGGTGGATGTCGAGAGTTCGATCCTCTTCGCCCGCTCCATTTCCTCCTGGTAAAACCAATAGTTTCGCCTCCCTCCGGGGAGCCTGTAACGCCTACTGGTTTCGCAGGTACGCAGGGGCAAGCCCAGGGAAGCCCCCTGCTCCGCGTTGAACCGCAACGTCATGCCCTTCGCGCCTGAGCAGATTGCCGACGCCTACTACGCCCTTGACGACGTCCAAGCAAAAACCGTCCGAAAATTAGTCGGAAAGGCCAAGCTCGGGAAAAAGGTTCGTAATGCGATCGATGTCGTATGGGTAAATCTTGCGCCTCTTGATCATGTCGATCCGATAGTCTCGGCGCAGAATTCGCCGTGCTTCACGCTCCAGGGTGCGATTTCCGTCAAAGATGACCTGGCCGGCGTAGAACATGAATTTGGACAAATAACTGCTATGGCTTATGAATTCCGGTCTTTCCTGCTCAAGCCCGTAAAGCCTTTCCCAAGCGCTTCTTGCGGCGTCTCTGTGAATAGGGTTTTGCAGCCCAATCGCCAGGATATTCCTCATGGTACGAACCCATAGCGTCAGCAATATTTCGCGACGAATGGGGACGGGCGTTGCGTAATGTGGGGTTGGCCGCCTGCCGGCGTCCTCCGCGATCAAATGATCCAGGCGACTTTCGACCTTGCCAGCGAAGGCCTGGAAGATGGGAATAAAATCGCCGATTTCGTCGAGGTGGAAGTGTTTTTCATTGCTCGGCGCGTCGTACCATTTGAACAATTGGCGGGTGAACTTGATAGCATTGTGTTCGGCTTCGAAACGCTCGACCACGGGATCGTGTGTTAACTTCTGCTTGCGTACAAAGGACGCCTCCGCTTCGGTTATGCTTTCAGCCTTGGCGACAAGAGCCTCCAGGCCATCCAGATCCTTGAGGGATGTTGCCGCCTGGCGACCGCAAAACGCGCGGAAATAATACGCTTCCCTTCCATTGGAGGCCGTCGGTCCAGGGTTGAATGTGCTTTGTGGATTTTCAATGCATTCGATCGCCCTCAGACACAGTATGGCCGCCGTCCTCCACTGTAACTGCAACGCCATCACGTATCCGTGGGCGATGTAGTTATCGTAAGAAGTATCATCTTCGCGGTAAATAGCCGCAATGTGCTCTTGGTAATCTGTTAAATCGAAACTTGATCTATCGCGGAGCCAGATATTCGCCTGGGATAAGAATGCGTGCAGATTTTCTCTATTCTGAAAGCAAAGCTGTGGCTTATCGCGATCCGGGACCCCATCAGCCGTCAATATCTGAAGTACAAATCGCGCGGAAGTGCTAACGAAGAAGAAACTTTCCCACGCCCGGCTTTTCGACTCACGAATTTCCTCGCGGAGGGACGTGAGTTGACTATTGAAAGTCTGTGTATTCGATTTCAATCGTTTTATAAATCTGTCGAGGTACTTCTTGGGCAAATCAAGATTTGCCTTGGCCTCATAATCGGCCCACTGAGACAGTATTTTATCAGCGGCATATCTGTCGCCTTGATGCAATTCCTTGATATCGTCTATGACAATTTTAGGGAAGGTCACCTTCGCCGAAGGCGAGATTTTGGATTTTCCCAAATCATCAAACCGTCCGAGGAGAACCTGAAGCCAGCCGTCCAATGTTACCGCGGACTCGCCAGCGTTGCCGGCAGGGCTGAGAACTTCGGGCTCATTGAGGAAAGACCGCGGATGGCGTAGATATAGCTGACTGAATGATGCTCCGTCGTTGTCGTGCCCGGGGATGTAGGTCGATCCGGCTTCCAGGAGAGACTGGTCAGTCGTAATATAGATGAGACGGCGACGACGATCACCGGCCTGGGAAAGTCGTTCATTGCATATCTCCAGACGCGTCATGACTTCAACGTCCCTGGCGGCGGGGTCGGATTTTACTCTTCCCAGCTTGTTTAAGCGATCTTGCCACGCGCCCGATAACCTTGCGAACAAAAACATGTCCTGAATTGACGTTGCCTGGCGCAGCGCATCGCGGAAAACCGCGTCGAAGTCATGATGTGGAAGGCTTGGACTGTCAGCGCTCTGTATGCGGTTCGTGGATATGATCATCTGGATGCGATCCAGGATCGCGGGGGGCGCACTATCCAGCATATACGCGTCGCGCAAATCGTTCAGGTCTTCCTTTGTCAGGACATGCCCCTCGGACTCCAGTCGCTCAGAAATTTTACGCAGTTCGCTCGGCTCGTTATCGGTGCTTTTTGCGTGATGTTGTGTGCGAAACAAGATCTGATTATAAATCTCGCCATTGATGGGTGGAATTGCCAGGAAGCTTATTTTCGGCTGGAGAACATTCCAGATAAAATCGGCAAGTGCACCAGCGATTTTTGTTTTCCTTTCGGGCATATCTGCGCGAAATACTTCGCCGACGCCGAGTGAGTGGCGGTTTCGACCGGTCGCATACGAGGCAGGGTCCAAGAATAGACCGAAGATACTGGCGTCAACGGCATAACGCAGGGACCAGCCGGCCGCGGTGAGGTTGCGGTCGTTAGCCCTGGGCTCAAGGAGAGAGCGTTGCACGAACGCATCCTCGAAGCACTCCAGCAGCTTTGTTGGATCCGGGATGTCAACGGTCATGCGTCGACCAGCTTTCCAGCGTCAATGTTGCGATTGGGGACCAGCAATATCGCCGCACGTCTGATCAATTGGAAATCGTCCAAGTCATCGCCCGACGGCTTCTCGAGTGGTTTGCCAATATGCGCGGAAGGGGATTCCTCTGTCGTTGCGGTCAATGCGGCTATTAGTTCATCGATACGCGGAGCAGCCGATTGCAAATCCTCGAACAGGGGCCGGAATTCCGTGCGAAGAGTATTAAACCACCAGTTGGTCGTCTCCGGTTCCGGACGATTTTTCGGACGGCATGGATATAGGATTAAATCTCTATCTAAAAGTCTTTCAAGGATTGCTGACAGGAGTCGCTTGCGTGCTGGCGCCTTGTCAACGATGCCGGAACTGTTCGGTTCGTAACCGTAAAACGCATCCAGACTATCGACCAAAAGGTCAAAGCTTGCACGAAACTCATTTGGAGCGGCTTCCGTCAGGGCAATAAGCGCCGGGCCGGCGAGGCCGGGGTGAAAATACTCATCCATAAGGATGAGATGCCTCAAACACTGCCAGGCATAGGGCTGGCTTAAATCTGCCAAATCCCTCGCGAACTCGAAGGCAAGCGTATAAAGTCTTGTGCCTTTCGGACCGGGGAACTTCCGGAAAGACTTTTCCGCCAGAACCTCCAGCATACCGAGCGCTTTGATCTTCGCTCCCAACCGGAGCACCAATTCAGCAACGATCGACTCACGTTCGTCGCTGAAATTCAGTTCTCTCAAAACAATGACCCCTGCGGCGCGCAAATTCTCTCGATCACGCTCACCAAGCGCTCGGGCAACGACCGCAAGGTCTTCGGAGACATCCGACTGCTCTTCGATAAATCTGTCTGCGCCAGGGAACGCGTTTCGCCCCTTGCGTTCGAACAAGAACTCGAAAAGGCCTGTGCGCAACCACCTCGACAGATACTTGCTGTCGCGCCCGCGCAATGCTGTCAGATCGTCGGGTCCAGGAAGTCGCATTATCGCCGCCTGCGGTCGAAGATTTCTTGGGTCAATCGCTTGCCAGCGATGTCGCGTTCGATCGCGTCAGTGCCAGCCGGGCCCAGAAGTGTAAACCCTAATTGCCGCCCGTTAAAGTGTTGGGGGAACAGTTGATGGGCAACCCGCTCGTCGCCACCATCGTAGGTCGGCGCCCCTTTGGACAGGGCTTTGAGATTTGCGGTCTGTCCCCACTTTCGAAGTTTTGGTTTTGCTTTACTCGACCTTTGCATGAACCATTTATGCGATCCTGCATCGCAGAAAACCGGGCGATAATGACCCGCAGCCTGGATCGCCTCTCCAGGAAGCGACACCAATACCAGCCACGTTCCCTCTATATGATGGCCAAGCCCCAGCAGATCGCAAAACTCGTCGGCAAACTTGCCGCCGCCTTTTAAGGCCTTCGCCAGCAGGGACTCAACGGTGCGCCTGCTTGTAAACCAGTTGATGCGCCGCCCGATTATGGCGTCATCGGCGATGTGAAATCGCCGGCCGTCCTCGCCAAGCGAATCGACCGCGCCAATGAAATTGTCAGGTGTCTTTGGAACACCATCAACCGGAAAGTCGACCTGCATGCGAGTTTTATCGTGGTCTGAAACGATAGTCCCAAAAAACTGTAAATCCATAACGGTAAAGAAAGTCTCTCCCGATAGATCAGGGGTATTTAAGAACGGCCTCCCAATAAATGTTGTATTTACCGTCCTCGGCTTGCCGTATTCATAGGGGGAAAATCTCAGATCATGCAGGCAATTTTCGAAATCTACTGTAGATGTCGGTATTTTCGACGGATCACTTATAAGATTTGTAAATGCCGTATTGACGTAATTTATTGCGGCAAGTTGTGGATATAACCCGACACGGGCGCCAATCACTGCGTTTCCATATATCAAACGTCCCTGAGATACGGATTCAGTGAAATATTTTCGTAGCGGGTTATTTAGAACCATTGTGGGGGATCCATGTTCGACGCCAGAGCGCCATGCGATCTGGTAGAACCAAATCGCGTAGCGCTCTAGTTCTTTGTTTTGTCGCGCAATTTAACCGAAACGCAGTTCGACGAAGCCCAAAGTGGCTTCCGCTTTATCGGATCGCGCTCTAGGAATAGTCAAGACGGGTACGTGACTACTTCAAATGGAGAATCCTTGATCCGTCAATCCCGATGACGGCTGATAAACCAAAAATTGAGTCATCTTGCCGAAATACGTGCTGTGAATGAGCAGTCGTTTTGGACTTGGGGCTGACTTGGCGCCCTGAAACGGGCCCCGTCGAATGGATTGCCCGTGAATCATATCTGCGCAAATGCGAACAACGCCTCGACCGATTGCCGCGACGCCGCCCCCTCGCCCAATGAAAAAAAAAGCCGGGCGACGACGCCCGGCCAAGAACCCAGGCAAAGGGAATTCCCCGGGAAGGCAATATCGAATCTCTGCCGGCGGCCGCGTCGTGCCCTCACACCTCGGGTAAAACGGCCGAAACCTTCGGCGCAAATTCCGGCCGCAGCAGAACCCAGGTGGTGCCCGCGCCGATGACCAGGAAGACGAAAATGACCAGCATCGGCAGGTCGTAGCTGCCGCTGACGCTCAACAGCCAGCCCGACAGGCTCGCCGCGACGCCGCCGGCGAGGCTGACGGCCACCTGCTGCACGCCCGTCACCAGACCGACCGCCGGCCGCGGAATTAGCGTCAGCCGGCAGAGCGCCAGGACATTGGCCGTGGCGAACCCCAGCAGGGACAGGGACGTCACGTTCCAGAACAGCGCCGCCTGCAGCGTGTCGGCATGGGCGCCCAAAAGGACCGTGCAGGCGCCGACGAAACCGACGGTGATGAAGCACTTGCGGACGAAGACCGGATGACCGCCCCGCGCGATGATCTTGTCGGCGGCGAAGCCGGCGGCCAGGCCGACAATGGCGATGCCGGCAAAGCTGAAAAACGTATAGAGGCCCGACCTTGCGAGCGAGAGGTGGCGCTGCTCGACGAGATACGACGGCATCCAGGTCATGCAGAAAAAGGTGAAGTAGTTGTAGCAGAAGTTCAGCACCATGGTGCCCCAGACCAGCGGACTGGCCAGGACGCTGCCCAGCGACACGGAGGCCGCCTCGCGCCGGGCCGACTTCGCCTGGGCGGCGTTGGGAAAATCGCTTTTCGCAAAGAACAGCCACGGAATGAGCCACACCAGGCCGATGGCGCCCGTCAAAAAGAACATGACGCGCCAATCGTATTTGACGATCAGCATGGCGGCGATCGGGGCGCTGATCGCCGGGCCGAACTTGTTGCCGAGCGTCAGGATGCCCGTCGTGGTGCCGCTGTGGGTTTCGTCGAAATTGTTGCGAATCCAGCGGTAGCTCGCCGGAATGACGGCCGCCTCGGCCGCGCCGACGATTACACGCATCAGGATCAGTCCTTCGAGCGCGGTCATCATGCCCGTCACGATCGTCGCGACGCACCACAGCACAAAGCAGAGCGTGTAGGGTACCTTCACGCCATAACGGTCGACGATCCAGCCCATGAGCATCTGGGCCAGGCCATAGGACCAGAAGAAGGCCGCGCCGACCCAGCCGCGGCCGGTATCGGAAAGCCCGAAATGATGCTTGAAAGACGCCGTCGCCAGGGCGGACGATATACTGGTCCGATCGACGAAGGCGATCAGTACGCCCAAGGCCAGCAAGAGCAGCATGCCCCAGCTACCCAGCGAGGACCGCCTCGCCTCCACCGATGTCGATCCTTCCGTCATGCGGGCTCCCTTTTTGATCCTTGGGCGCGATGCCGAAACAACGACATCCCGGCGCCTTGTTATGTCGCGGCGCTTATCGCGAAACATGCACCAAAGTCGCAGGCCGAATAAGGCGAACATTGCGCACACTAGTCTTGCGCAATTCGCTCAAATCGCCCCCCATCGTACAGGCAAACGACCGCTTGACCCGGGCTCCGCGAGAGAGACATAGCATATTCGGCCGCCCCAATCCGGCCGGCGTCACTCCGACCGATAGATAAGCCATGACACATGAAGCCGTAAATCCGGGCCTGCGCGAGATTATCGAGACCTTCGCCATGGAACGGCATCACACCGCCGGTTGGATGTCTCCCCATTACAGCGACAGTGAAATCTGGGGCCGGTCAAAGCTATCCTCGATGTACTATCTCCTGTCGAGCGACGAACCCATGCCCCTGCACAAGCTCGACGGCGTCGAGGTCTGGCACTACTACATGGGCGCACCGGCCGAATTCACCGTCACCAACGGCAGCCGCATGCAGGAAGTCAGCTTGCTGGGTTGCGACATCGCCGCAGGCCAACGCCCGCAGCTCGCCGTGCCGGCCTATGTCTGGCAATCCTGCCGCAGCCTGGGCGACTGGACCCTTCTGGGCTGCACCATGTCGCCCGGCTACTCGCCGCGCGCCACATTCATAATGGACGCCGAAGGTTAGAGACTGTTCTTCGTGAACCAGTCCGTCACGAAATCGAGCAGCAGCCTGACTTTCGAGGGAATGCCCCGCCCCGGCGCGACCGCGACATAAAGGGTCTGGCCCAGCGGCGTCCACCCCGGCAAGGCTTCGTTCAGCCGGCCCTGCGCCAGGTCTTCGTTCACCAGGGGTTTGGGCAACAGCGCCAAGCCGAGGTCTTCCAAAGCGGCGTCACGCAAGGCCGGGAAGGTGTTGGTCGACAGGGTCGGCGTCGGCTGAAAGCGCTCCTCGCGGCCGTCCTTCTCGAACTGCCACGTGTGGTAATTATATTGAACCAGGGCGCTGTGGTGGACCAGATCGCCCGGGTGCTTGAGCGGTGCCGCGGCCTCCAGATAGGCCGGCGAGGCGCACAGGCAATAGGGAATGTCGGCAAGCTTGCGCGCCAGGATGCGACTGTCGGGAATCTGGCGCGTATGCAGCGCGATCTCGCAGCCCTGTTCGAGGAAACCATAGGCCGTCTGCGCCATCCCGCCGAAGATCAGCCTGGGCCTGATTTCGGGATGGGCCTTGGCGAAGGCGACCAGCAGCTTCGTCGCCGTCGTCTGCATCCACTTGGGCGCCAGGACCGACAGTTCGCCCCGCGCCTCGGCGGCGTCGGCGATGAATTGCCGGTCCATCTCGTCGACGCGCGTCAGCATTTCGTCGCAGAAGTGAAAATATCGCTGCCCGGCATCGGTAAGCGACAAGGACCGCGTCGTCCGGTTCATCAGCCGCACGCCAAGCTCGCTTTCAAGCGCCTGGATATTGCGGCTGACAAGGGTCCGGGAAATCCCGAGCGAATTGGCGGCCGCGCCCAGGCTGCGGAGTTTGACCGATGCGACAAACGCCTCCATCGATTTCATGCGATCCAATCGTCGTCTCCCGGCGCTGCGTTTTTCGAATGGCCTCTTTCAGAAAGCTCTGGGCCGGCCTTGGTATGTTCCTCCCCATGGGGCGTGGTCAAGCGGCCGATTTGTCGTCAAGGCAGCGCTCACTCCCGACGATCGGCTGCGCCGACGCCGGCCCCTTCTGGATAGCGCGTTTGCACGCAATCACTTGATTTGAGCGATTTGCGCAAGATTAGTGTGCGCAACACGTAGCTTATTCGGCCCTGTCGATTGAGGCATGATCCCAGCAAGCCCCGCTGAAATAGCGGGTGAAGCCCATGGGAGTCCGGCTGTTTCGCACAGCCTCCCGTGGACTCAGCCACAGATCAAAAAAGTCTTCCCACCGGGGAAAGGAATAGAGAATGAGCAATGCATCAATCGAAAGCCTGGAGCAGGCTATCCAGCGTTCGGGAAATGCCGTCGACCTGCTGCGCAACAGCCAGCGCCGGGCGTTTTCGCATGGCACGGTCTCGGGGCAGTTCACCAATTGGCAAAGCGAAGTCCGCTCCTGGCGCGAAAGCGTCGGCTTCATGGACCAGTCGCACCACATGGTCGACCACTACGTAAAGGGGCCCGGCGCCTTCGACCTGCTTCAGAGCCTGGCCGTCAACAGCTTCAAGGACTTCAAGCCCGGCATGGCCAAGCAGTTCGTCGCCACGACGCCGGACGGCTATTATCTCGGTGACTGCGTCCTCTTCTATCTTGAGGAAGAGGTCTTCAACCTGGTCGGACGCCCGACCTCGCTGGACTGGGTGCAGTATCACGTCGAATCCGGCAAGTGGGACGTCACCACCGAACGCGATCCGCAGTCGATGGACCGCGGCGGCCGTCCCCCCGTCGTCTACCGCTACGAGGTCCAGGGGCCGCTGGCCGGCGCCCTGATCGAAAAGGTGACCGGCAAGACCCTGCCGGAAGTCAAGTTCTTCGGCATGACCGATTTCCAGATCGCCGGCAAGCGCGTCCGCGCCCTGCGTCACGGCATGGCCGGCGCCGTCGGCTTCGAAATCTTCGGCCCCTGGGACGAAGGCGACGCGGTGCGCGAAGCCATCCTGACCGCCGGGGAGGAATTCGGCCTGCTGCGTGTCGGCTCGATCGCCTATTCGACGGCAAACCTGGAATCGGGCTGGATCCCCGGCCCGCTTCCGGCCATTTTCAGCCAGGATAGCCTGAAGGCCTATCGTGAATGGCTTCCCGCCAAGGCGGCGGGCAGCCTGGCCGGCAGCCTCTATTCGCGCAATATCGAGGACTATTACGTCACGCCGTTCGACCTCGGCTACGATCGCATCGTCAAGTTCGACCACGACTTTGTCGGTTCCGAAGCCTTGCAGGCGCATGCCAGGGGAAGGCGTCGCAAGAAGGTGACCCTGGTCTGGGATCCGCAGGATATGGCCCGCGTCGTCGCCTCGGCCTGGACGGACGGCCCCAACTACAAGCACTTCAACATGCCCAAGGCGCGTTACGGCCTCTACCAGATGGACGAGGTGCTGATCAACGAACAGCGCGTCGGCGTTTCCATGGACGTCGGCTATATCGCCAACGAGCGCGCCATCGTCTCGCTGGCCGTGGTCGACGAGGCATTTGCCGAACCGGGGACGCAGGTCACCGTGCTGTGGGGCGAGGATCCGATCTCCGCCAAGCCCCAGGTCGAACCGCACCAGCAGACGGCGATCAAGGCCGTTGTCGCGCCCGTGCCCTACGGCGCCCATGCGCGTACCGTCTACCGCACCAAGTCGCTGACGCCCGCCGAGTAAACCTGGCCGTCCCAAATGCCAGCGCTGCAAGAGCGCCGGCCCCGCGCCCGGCTACCCTGCAAAGGGAGCCGATGAGACACTGCGCCCTGAATAACAATGAACCCCAGGTGATCACGCCATGACCAAACCCATCCTGCAGCCCCAGTGGCGTCAGTCGGACGTCGGCTTGACTTCCGGCTATTCCCTCGAGATTACCGCGAAGGACATCGACGCCCTGCGCGCCGCGGCGCCGGGCATCCCGCTGGGCACCTCCGTCTCGGTCACCTTCCTGCCGACCGAAAAGCGCGATGACCGCGTCCTGGCGGCGAAGGCGGTTCGCGAATTGGGATTTGAGCCCATGGCGCATTTTTCGGCGCGGCGCTTCGGCTCACCCGACGGCTTTCACACCTATCTTAACCGCCTGGTGACCGAAGCGCGCGTGCGCCGATGCTTCGTGATTTCCGGCGACCTGCACCAGGCCGTCGGCCCCTATAATGACAGCTCCAAGCTGATCGCCACGGGCGCTTTCGAACGCGCCGGCATCGAGGTCATCGGCGTGGCCGGCCATCCGGAGGGGCATTCCGTCATGTCCGACGAGGAAGCCTGGCAGGTCCTCGACTACAAGTGCAGCACCATCGCCGAGCGCGGCATGGAGCCGCTGATCGTCACCCAGTTCGGCTTCGACGCCGAGCGGGTGCTGGCCTGGCTGGACGCCCTGCGCCAACGCGGCATCACCGCGCCCGTACGCATCGGCGTGCCCGGCCCCGCCGGCATCAAGCGGCTGTTGCAATTCGCCGCGCGCTGCGGTGTCGGCGCGTCGGCCTCGGTAATGACCAAGTACGGCATCTCGATCACCCAGCTCCTGGGGACAGCGGGTCCCGACCGGATGCTGGCTGCCCTTACCGCAGGCCTGGGACCGCAACACGGGACAGTGCGACTGCATTTCTATCCCTTCGGCGGCCTCGAAAAGACCGTCGAATGGATCGCGGCCTACGACGCCCGCAACTGAAGCGAACCAGACAGGAAAAGAGCCTGAAGTGACCGAGACCTATACGCTTACCCTGCAATGCGACGACCGCCCGGGTCTGGTTGCGGCGGTCGCCACCTGCCTGGCGTCGCACGGCGGCAACATTATCGATGCCGGCCAGTTCAACGATCGCGAGGCCAACCGCTTCTTCATGCGCGTCGAACTGGATGTTCCGGGCGCGGAGCGCATGGATGCGCTGGAGGCCGATTTCGCCAAGCTGGCGCAATCGGCCGGCATGGCCTGGACATTCCGCCGCAAGGCGACGCCGACCAAGGTCCTCCTGCTGGTCAGCAAGCTCGACCATTGTCTCGGCGACCTGCTCTATCGCCGGCGCATCGGCGAACTGGCGATGGATGTCGTCGGCATTGTCGGCAACCACCCGAAGGAAGACATCACCATCTCGCTGGGCAGCGGCATCCCCTATCACCACTTCCCGATCACGCGCGATACCAAGCCGCAGCAGGAAGCGCGGATCCGGGCGGTGGTCGACGAGACGGGCGCCGAACTGGTCGTGCTGGCCCGTTACATGCAGATCCTGTCGGACGAGATGTCGGTCTTCCTGTCGGGCCGCTGCATCAATATCCACCACTCGTTCCTGCCCGGCTTCAAGGGCGCCAAGCCCTACCATCAGGCCCATGCCCGCGGCGTCAAGAT
>OVEP010003696.1_pt1 | contig 11481 bp, 12 predicted proteins | sample 1779801 | NCBI WGS metagenome assembly OVEP01 (sample SAMEA3914791, study PRJEB12502) | metagenome | biome: forest; material: soil | place: Canada | collected 2011-07-03 | depth 0.1 m
GCGTTGTACCGCTCGCTCGGCGGAGGCTGGGATGTGCCTGCGACGGTCACCGCGGCATCGGCAAATTGATGCGCGTGGACGTGGCGGCGGAATGGGTGAAATGGGTAGTCCAACTGGAGATGAACGATGAGTAAGCGAGAGGTAGTGATCTGCAATCCGGTGAGAACGCCGATTGGCGCATTCGGCGGATCGCTGAAAGAGGTGCCCGCAACCGAACTCGGCGCGGTCGCGGTGCGTGAGACGCTGCGTCGCAGCGGCCTCGATCCGGCCGCGTTGGCGTCCGTCGTGATGGGCAATGTGATTCAGGCCGGCAACAAGATGAATCCGGCACGTCAGGCATCGATTAGCGGCGGCGTGCCGGTGGCCGTGCCTGCGTTGACGGTCAATCGTGTGTGCGGTTCGGGCGCGCAGGCGATCGCCTCCGCGGCACAGGAAATCTGGCTTGGCCTCGGCGATGCAGCCGTGGCCGGCGGCATGGAAAACATGGACCGCGCGCCGTATCTGCTCGACGGCAGCCGCTGGGGCTACCGGATGGGCAACGCGCAAGTGCACGACAGCCTGCTGCGCGACGGCCTGAACGACGCGTTTTCCGGCGAGCATTCCGGCTGGCATACCGAAGACCTCGTCACGCAGTTCGAACTGACGCGCGAAACGCAGGACCGTTGGGCCGCGCGGTCGCAACAGCGTTTTGCCGAAGCGCAGGCGCGCGGCGATTTCAACGCTGAACTGGTTGCCGTCGAAGTCCCGGGGCGCAAAGGTCCGCAACATTTTTCGAGCGATGAACAGCCGCGCCCGGATACCACCGTCGAAACGCTCGCCAAACTGCGTCCGGCATTCCGTCCGGACGGCACGATTACCGCGGGCAACGCACCGGGATTGAACAGCGGCGCGGCAGCCATGCTGGTCGCTGAGCGTGGGTTCGCTGACGCGCGTGGCATTGAGCCATTCGCGCGGCTGGTGGCGTATGGCGTTGCGGCCGTCGAGCCGGGCATGTTCGGTCTCGGTCCGGTGCCGGCTGTGCAAATGGCCCTGGCCCGCGCAGGTTGGCAACTCGAGGACGTACAACGCTTCGAGATCAATGAAGCCTTCGCAGCCGTGCCGCTCGCGGTGGCGCGCAGACTCGGCATCGCGGATGAACTGATCAACGTGCAAGGCGGCGCGATCGCGCACGGTCATCCGATCGGCGCGACCGGTGCGGTATTGACGACGCGTCTGCTGCATTCAATGCGCCGCGACGGCCTGAAACGCGGCGTCGTCACGTTGTGTATCGGCGGCGGGCAGGGGATTGCGCTGGCGTTGGAAGTGCTCTGAGATCGGCCGCGGCGCGTTGCGGTGCCCGGGGCCGCTGACGCGCCGCGGCTGGGATGTCGCTGAAACGGTTGCGGCCGTAGCGGCTAATGAAAGATCGGCAAGGCCAGATATCCCTTGATGACGATCGCATTGGCAATGTCGATAAAGAAAGCGCCCACCATCGGCACGACCAGAAACGCGAGGTGCGAATGGCCGAAGCGGGCTGTGACGGCCTGCATGTTGGCAATCGCCGTGGGCGTGGCGCCGAGTCCGAAACCGCAATGGCCGGAGGCGAGCACGACAGCATCATAGTTGCGGCCCATCACGCGGAACGTGACGAAGATCGCATAGAGCGCCATCAAAACGGTCTGCGCGACGAGAATCGAAACGACCGGCAGCGCTAGCGAGGCGAGGTCCCAGAGCTTGAGCGTCATCAGCGCCATGGCGAGGAATAGCGCGAGGCTCACGTTGCCGAGCAGGGCGACGGCGTGATCGAGAACGGGCTTGCCCGCAAGCCCGAGTGCATTGCTTAGCACCACGCCGACGAATAGCACGCAGACAAAAGTCGGCAGTTCGATCGCGGTGCCGGCCAATACTTGTGCGAGCGCGTCGCCGGCCGCGAGGCTGATCGCGATCAGTGCCAGCGTCTCAATGAAGGCGGCAGGCGTAGTGGCTTGTTCCGCCTTCGGTTCTTCGAAGGCGAGCGGCGCTTCGGCGGGGCTGTCGCCGCGCTTCTCTGCTTGATTCGCGGCATGCGCGGCGTCCTTCCTCGCGACTTGCCGCATCAGCACGCGCGCCACGGGGCCGCCGAGAATGCCGCCCATCACGAGGCCGAAAGTCGCGCAGGCAATCGCCGCCTCGGTGGCGGATTGAAGCCCATGGTGTTCGGCGAACACCTTGCCCCATGCAGCGCCTGTGCCATGACCGCCGGACAGGGTGATCGAACCGACCAGCAAACCATACAGAGGATCGATGCCCAGTAGATAAGTGAGGGCGATGCCTACTGCATTCTGCAGGAGCAGCAAGCCGATCACGAGAGCGAGAAAACGCAGCAACAGCGGGCCGCCTGACTTGAGGCTGGCGAGGTTGGCGTTGAGGCCGATGGTCGCGAAGAAGGCGAGCATCAGCGGTGTTTGCAGCGCGGTATCGAAGCGTACTTCGATGTGGCTCGTGGTGCGCAGGATCAGCAGCACGATGGCCACCAGCAGCCCGCCGGCAACGGGTTCGGGAATCGTATAGCTGCGCAGCAGGGGGATCCATCCGACTAGCCTGTTCCCCAGCAGCAGAACCAGTGAAGCCGTGACGAGTGTTCCATAGATACCGACGTTCATAGGCGACCTCGTTGAGAATGAATGGTCTTCACAGCGTGACGAGGCGTCTGACGGCGTGTGGAGCGGTAAAGGAGCGAGCGGGAAACGCCTGTGGCGTGAGGGTACCTGAACGGCGCTGATCCAACAACGGCTGCGCGCGAGGCGCATTGTCCTGGACCGCCTGGTCGCCGATGTTGGCGTGAGGGCATATTTAGAGTTTTTCTCCCGCATCGGTTTCGTTTAGCATCCTTGTCACTTTCACAAGAACACCAAGAGACATGGCACTGATCGCACGAAACATCCTCGGAATTGCCGTCCTGCTGCTTATCGCCTTCATCTTTTCGACTAACCGCCGCGCCATCCGCTTACGGACTGTAATTACGGCGTTGCTTGCGCAGATCGGTATCGGCGCGTTCATTCTCTTCGTGCCGCTCGGCAAGACGATCCTCGCGTCCGTCGCGTCCGGCGTCAATGATGTACTCGGCTATGGCAACGCGGGCATCGCGTTTCTGTTCGGCGGCCTCGTGCAAGCGAAGATGTTCCAGGTCTTCGGCGATGGCGGATTCATTTTTGCCGTGCGAGTGCTGCCGGCCATCATCTTCGTGACCGCGCTGATTTCGGTGCTGTACTACATCGGGGTGATGCGCTGGATCGTGCTCGTGCTCGGCACGCTATTTCACAAACTGCTCGGGGTATCGAAGCTCGAATCGTTCTCGGCCGTGACCACCATCTTCCTGGGCCAAAGCGAAATGCCTGCCGTGGTCAAACCGTTCGTGCGCGACATGACCGGCGCCGAACTGTTCGCGGTGATGTCGAGCGGCATGGCGGCGATTGCCGGTTCGGTGCTGGCCGGCTATGCGGGCCTCGGGGTGCGGGTTGACTATCTGCTGGCTGCGTCGTTCATGGCGGTGCCCGGCGGCTTGCTGTTCGCGAAGATCCTTCACCCGACCACCGAACCGAGTCGCGTGCATCTCGAGCATCTCAGCTTCGACGAAAAGCGTCCCGCGAATGTGATTGAAGCCGCGAGTTCAGGCGCGACAGTGGGCCTGAAAATCGCCGTGATGGTCGGCGCGATGCTGATCGCGTTCGTCGGCTTGATCGCGCTGCTCAACGGCATTGTGGGTGGCATAGGCGGCTGGTTCGGCCATCCGCAACTGTCGATGCAGTCGGTGCTCGGCACGGTGTTCGCGCCGCTCGCGTATCTGATCGGTGTGCCGTGGAACGAAGCCGCAATCGCCGGCAACTTTCTCGGCCAGAAGATCATTCTGAATGAATTTGTCGCTTATGCATCGCTGTCGCCGTATCTGAAAGATGCCGCCAGCGTGAGCGCGGCCGGCTTGCAGGCGCTCGATCCGCGTACCCTTGCTATTCTGTCGTTTGCGTTGTGCGGCTTCGCGAACTTTGCGTCGATCGCGGTGCTGACCGGTGGTTTTAGCGCTGTCGCGCCGGAACGCCGCGCTGAAGTCGCGCGCTATGGCCTGCGTGTCGTGCTCGCCGCGACGCTCTCGAACCTGATGAGCGCGACGATTGCGGGTATGTTCCTGACGCTGAATTGAATTGAGGATCGTTGCATGAACATGGAACAACTGCTGGAACGCGCGGGTATTGCGCGAGAAAAGGCCTATGCGCCTTATTCGAAGTTCAAGGTCGGCGCCGCGCTGCTGACCAAAGACGGCACCGTATTCGACGGCTGCAACGTCGAGAATGCATCGTATGGACTGTGCAATTGCGCTGAACGTACGGCGTTTTTTAGCGCAATTGCCGCGGGCTATCAGCGCGACCAGTTCGCCGCGCTTGCCGTGATCGGCGATACGGATGGACCGATCGCACCATGCGGCGCGTGCCGCCAGGTGATCATCGAACTGGGCGGCCCCGAATTGCCGATCCGCCTCGGCAATCTGCATGGCGCGACCCGTGACACCACTGCGCGTGAACAATTGCCGGACGCGTTCTATCTATGAGCAAGCACAAGGTTATCTACGACACCGATCCCGGTGTAGACGATGCAATGGCGTTCGTTTTCCAGGCGCGGCATCCGGACATCGAATTGCTCGGTCTGACGAGCGTGTTCGGCAATGCCACGATCGAAACCACCACGCGCAATGCGCGTTTCCTGGCCGGGCGGTTCGCGCCGGGCGTGCCGGTTGCGCAGGGCGCTGCCGCTCCGCTCAAGCGCGCAGCGCCCGAGCCGCTCGCCTGGATTCACGGCGACAACGGGCTCGGCAACGTCGCGATCGAAGCCGGGGTTGAAGCCGCGCTCGACGCACGCCCCGCGCACCGCTTCATCATCGACACAGTGCGCGCGCATCCCGGCGAAGTCACGCTGATCGCCGTGGGCCCGCTCACGAACCTGGCGTTGGCGCTGGCCGACGATCCGCAGATCGCCCCGCTGGTCAAGCAGGTGGTCATCATGGGCGGCGCGTTCGGCACGGACGGCGTGCTCGGCAACGTGACCCCCGCCGCCGAAGCGAACATCCTCGGCGACCCCGATGCCGCTGACAGGGTGCTCGGCGCGCCGTGGCCGGTGGCGATCGTGGGGCTCGACGTCACGCAGCGCACCATCATGAGCCGGGACTATCTGGCGTCGCTGCGCGATCGCGGTGGTGCAGCAGGGCAGTTCGTGTGGGACGTGTCGCGGCACTACGAGGCCTTTCATGAGCAAAGCGCGCAACTCAGGGGCATTTACGTCCATGACTCGTCGGCGGTCACCTATGTGCTGGCGCCGCATCTTTATACGACGCGCAGTGGCCCCGTACGCGTGCTGACGGACGGTATCGCGGTGGGTCAGACCATCCAGAAGCCCTCTACGATGCCGGTGCCCGCGCCGGACTGGGACAGCCGGCCCGAGTGCACAGTCTGTCTGGACGTGGATGTGCCCGGGATGCTCGCGCTTTACGAGCACACCCTTTGTGGCACGCTGTAGGACGATCTCGCAACGTCGCCGCCGCTTGTTCCGGGAAGCCCCGTCTCAGCGCCTCTTTTATGCGGACCGAGGCGTAGCGGACGGCCGGCAGCGCGGCGATTGATCTGACATAAGAGAGCGGTGCGGAGAACAGTGCGGCCGCGGTGCGTTGCAGCAAGCCGGCCCTGCATGTATGGCCGATGCGCATCGTCAATCTTTGCTACATTTCTGCAGACGTGCTGCGTGTGCGGTCCTCGAAGCCTCGGCTTATCGACCCGGCGTGTGTGACCCAAATCTATCAAGAGGCAAAAGATGCGAATTCTAGTCGTAGGGGCGGGCGCCGTGGGCGGCTATTTCGGTGGACGTCTCGCAGCGGCAGGCGAGGACGTGACCTTCCTCGTGCGCCCCGGCCGTGCGGAAAAACTCCAGCGTGACGGTCTCGTCATCAACAGCGCGCGCGGCAATCTCACGTTGCGCGACGTCAAGACGATACTCGCCGGCGTTGGCGCGGAGCCGTTCGATCTGGTGCTGCTCAGTTGCAAAGCCTACAGTCTCGACGACGCGATCGATTCGTTCGCGCCGCTGGTCGGCGAGTCGACGCTGATTCTGCCGATGCTCAACGGCATGCGCCATATCGACGTGCTCAAGGAAAAGTTCGGTGCGTCACGCGTACTGGGCGGTCAATGCGTGATCGCGGCGACGCTCAGCCCTGAGCAGCACATCATGCATCTGAACGAAACGCACGCGATCACCTTCGGTGAACTGGACGGCGGCACGTCCGAGCGCGTAGAGGCGATCGCGGACGCGATGGCCGGCGCGAACTTCGATGCGGTGATCAGCGACAACATCCTGCTGCGCATGTGGGAAAAGTGGGTGTTCCTGGCCACACTGGCGGCCGGTACGTGCTTGATGCGTGGTTCGGTCGGCGATATTCTGGCGGCGCCCGATGGCAAGCGCATCTTTGAAAACCTGCTCGGCGAGTGCCGTGGCGTGGCCGAAAACAATGGCTTCACCATGGGCCCGGACTTCGATGCCCGAGCGACCCAAACGCTCTTCACGCCTTCGCCGCTCACGGCTTCGATGATGCGCGACGTCGAAAATCATTCGCATACCGAGGCGGATCACATTCTCGGCGATCTGATCTCGCGTGGCGGCGATGCGCAGAAGGGCGAGCACGGCTTGTCGCTGCTGCGTATCGCCTATAGTCATCTGAAGACGTATGAAGCGAGGCAGACCCGCACGTCGTGAGCGTCGCGCATATCAGTGCTTGCACATAGCAGCCTAACGTTTCGGAGGTCAAGCATGCCGAGTCCAACCGGATCGGTGCCCGCGCTGAGTTCGGCCGCAGCCACGATCTTCTCGATCGGCATTGTGTTTCTCGGCTATTGGGGCGTGCACGAGTCGGCGAAATGGCGCTTCAGCGACGTGACGGTGGTGGCGTTTGCGCTGGTCGGCTTTGCCTGCCTCGGGCTCGTGCCGTGGATGGCGACGCGCCCCGTCCCAACCGAAACCAGCGACGCCGGCATCCGCGTCGCGCGGCGTCTGTTTCTCGTCGGCATGGCGGCGACATGGATTGCGGTGGCACTGTCGGTCGTCGCGTAACACAGCCTGGTTTAGCCGCCCGAGGGTGACGTATGACCCAGCACGCCGGCCACGGCCAATACCGTCAGCATGGCGACAGCTTCGACCGCCAGCAACCGGTCGAAGCCGCGCCACACACGAGCGCCCCGACTGCAACCGCGAACAGCATGTCTTGCGCGGCCGCGACGACGATCTGCGCGACGACGAGCGGATCCACTGCTACTTCACTGTGAAGGTGTAGTGTCCCTGCGTGCGGTGTCCGTCGTCAGCGACCGCCACCCAGGCAACCGAGTAGTCGCCCGGCGTCAGCGGGTTCAGCGCCACCGACATGTGCTTCTTGTTGGACGGATCGACCACGGATTTGGCGCTCGTCACCGGCTTGCCCTGCGCATCGGTGACGGTGATCGAGCTGAACGCCGGTTCGAGACCATCATCGAAGTCGATGGCCACATCTTTCTGTGACGTCGTGACGGTCGAGCCGGCAGACGGTACCTGGTGAGTCGGATAGGCGTGAGCGTGCGCGAATTGCGCGACCGTCAGCGTCAGCGCGGCAACGAGGCCGCGCGCCATGGAGGAGTTCAGGAGAGCGGTTTTCATCAGTTGAAGAGCGGCTTGCCGAGAGAGTTAGGGAAGATGTCGTCGAAATACAGATGAGCGTCGAACAGGACGCCCACGTGATTGCCGGTCAGGCGGTTGACGGGAATTTGCGCTTCGATGCCAAACTGCCCATAGCGATTGAGCCAGAGAACGCCGGGGTTGACGGTCCCCGTGGTTTGACCGGCACACGCGCCCGCCGTACAGGTACTCATCGGGGCTTCTACGACCAGAAACAGGTTGCGGAACGGTTGCGGGAGTCCGAGGTCTTTGACCTGCGATTGCAGGTAAGGAATGCTGTACTGCAACGTGAGGCCCCAGCCGAACGAATTCGGTCCGTTATCCGACGACGTCGTCGTCAGGTTGGGACCGAGTTGGCCGGTGATGGCGAAAGGCCGCAGGTAGCTCAGCGAGGCCGGCAGGTCGCCGAAGCCCTTGCCGAAATAGAAGCTTGGCGTAAGGGTCGAATACGCGTTCGCGATCGATTTTGCACCTGTTCCGCCAACTTCAGCGAGCAGCCCGATCGACGTCATGAATTCGTGGCGCGCATTCGCGTAGATCATGTATTTGGCGCCGACGGTAATGTTGTCCCAGCCCTTGGCGGAGCCGCCGTTCGGGGCGTTCTGGGACACGTAGTCGCTGGCAATGCTGAAGGCGAGATTCTTCGTGATCAGCTTGTCCCACTCGTAGGACACGGTGTTGACGTTCATGTTGTCACCGTTGTCGTCCGGCGTCTTGGTATGGCCGAACTGGGTGTCGAATTCGTCACCGACACCGGGGTCGTCGACCGTCAGCGTGGCGGGAAATACACGGTCGCCGACCACCGCATGGGCTGATGCAGCCGGCGAACCGGCGAGGCAGGCGGTGCCGGCCGCCGCTATCAGGGCGGCGCGTGCGGGCGCCGCGTGCCGTTTGAAAAACGTACGCATGATCTAATTCTTCTCCAATTGTCTTGATGCGTCGCCGCGTTTGCGCGCGACGGCATACCGCGACTGCTCGCGCAGCGCGGACTCTGTTCTGGACCAGATCGACTCAGGAAAGAACGGGAGGCGCACGCGGCTGGGCCGCGGTATAGAAGAGGGGGAGGTAGACCGTGTCACGCGTTGCGACGACCGGTGCTCGCGCAACCGATAGCGTGGCGGCAAACACCGCGGGCGTGCCCGGCAGCACCGGCGCGTGGGCAAGCACGCCGCAATAGGCGCAAGCCTGCCAATGGAATGCCGGTGAATGCGAGGACTTGCTGTTCTGCGCGACCGGGCTGTTGTCCGGTTCTGCGGAGCAGTAGGTGGCGAGTGCCTGGCCGAGCCGATCATGTGCCGCCAGCGCTTGCGAAACCGTCGGCGCGAGCGTACTCATCAGGATTGCAAGCAATCCCAACAGGCTGCCGATTTTCTGAAGGCGAAGACGAAGCATGCTGGCCGCTAAGGACGAGAGGAAGCAATGAACGACGCCGATTATGCCACGCAACTATTCAGGCGAAGATACAGGGTTTCACATGTCCGAGGTAGGTTTATTACCATTTTTTCGGGGACATGGAGACGCTAGTCAACCAGATTATTTCTCAACCGTTTAGCAAAAGCCTGTATCGCGACAAACATTCGTATCCCTCGAAATGAGAAAGGAGCGCTGCAATGCTGCAATGCGTTAAGGTGACCGTGGGCTGCATTCTGGCGTTGTCATGTGCGATAGCGCAGTCGGACGCGGTGTTCTCCGACACCGGCTATGCCGCTGACGCTTACGGTGCTGCGGATCACTATCCACTCCCCATCCCCGGCCACGCGAGAACACAGAAGCAGTTCGTAGGCTATTACACCCATTTCGACGAGATCCGTCCCGCCGATCCGATTGCCAAGGCCGGCGCTCCGTCCACACTTAAATCCTCCGAACACGAACTCACCCTGAACTACCCGTACGGGGGCCAGTTTCACAGTATCGATGACTATCTCGACCGCAATCCGGTGACCGGCCTGCTTATCGCTCGCGGCGACACAATCCTTTACGAGCATTATCGCTACGCACGGAAAGACACCGACCGGTTCATGTCGCAGTCCATGGCGAAAACACTCGTCGGAATGCTGATCGGTATCGCCATATCGGAAGGGGCCATTCACTCGATTGACGATCTCGCCGACGCCTATGTGCCGGAGTTGGCTAACAATGCTTACGGCCAGACCTCAATTCGTGATCTGCTGCACATGTCTTCCGGCGTCCATTTCTTTGAGGACAGCAACCCTGGCGACGATCGGGACAAGCTAGGCCGCGACCTCTTCAGCCCGAACGGCGTAGGGGCAATCGAAGCCGTCAAGCGGTTCGATCAACGCGACCGCGCGCCCGGCACGCATTTCAGCTACGCAAGTATCGAAACGGAAGTGCTTGGCCTGGTGTTGAGCCATGCAACACATATGTCGGTGGCACAGTACGCGAGCGAGCGCATCTGGAAGAAGATGGGCATGGAGTCGGATGCGTCATGGGGACGTGATGCGACCGGGCAGGACATTACCTACTGCTGCGTGAGCGCCACGCTGCGTGATTGGGCAAGACTCGGACTGATGCTGGCCTATGACGGCAAGTGGAACGGTAAGCAGATCGTGCCGCGCGACTGGGTGCTACAGGCAACAAGCATCGCCTCTCCCGATAGCTTTCTTGCCGCAGGCAAGGCCAACCCGATTTTCGGTTACGGGTATCAGGTCTGGATGCTGCCGGGCGACCACCGCATGTTCGCGCTGCAAGGCATGGACGGTCAAAGAATCATTGTCGATCCACGTTCGAAGCTCGTACTCGTGCAAACAGCCGTATGGACCAGCGATCACGATCCCGGCATGCGGGAAGTCTATGCACTATGGAACGCACTTGTTGCGCAGTACGGATAGATTTGCGTTCAAGCCAACGGTCCCTTCTTCCGCGATCCGGCAGGCCCGGAGACACTGTGTACCTGGGCCTTGCCATCGCCCGCCGGGCGGTTCTTCACGTGATCAATGAACGCGCGCAGCTTCGGCAAGATTTGCCGGCGACTGGGATAGCAGAGAAACACCCCCGGAATCACCGGCGCGTACGCTTCCAGCACGTGCACCAGTCTTGCGGTTCTCAACCCTTCAGCGACCATCGGCTCGGGTAGCTGCGCGAGGCCCAGGCCTTCGATCGCCGCGCCCAGCATGGTCGGAAAATCGCTGGCGATCAGTGGACCGGATACGGCGATTTCGATCGCCTGCCCGTTGACGTTGAATGACCATGACGCGAGTGCGCCGCTGGACCGCCGCCATCGCAGGCATGCGTGTTGGCGCAGATCGTCCGTCTCCACGGGTTGGTCATGCGCTGCGAAGTAATCAGGACTACCGACAACGATGAGGCGCAACGGCGGCGTCAACGGTACCGCGACCATGTCGGCGGCGACGAGATGCCCCAGCCGGATGCCGGCGTCGAATCCTTCCGCCGCAAGATCGATCACCTCCTTGCTGGTGGCAAGCTCCACCTCGATCTCGGGATAGGCCTTGCAGAAGGATGCGATCAGCGGCTCCAGCAGGATCGGGACAACCGCGCGCGGTACGGTGAGACGCAGCAATCCGGACGGCCGCTGACCGAGCCCGCGCGCAACCTCGCCGGCAGCGACAAGTTCCTCGAAAGCGGGCTTGGCGCGCGAAAGAAACCGTTCGCCGGCCTCGGTCAGGCCAACGCTGCGCGTGGTGCGTGTAAAGAGCGCTGCGCCAATGCGCGCTTCGAGCACGCGCACCGTCTGGCTGACGGCCGATGGCGTCACGCCGAGTTCTGCAGCTGCCTTGCGAAAGCTGCGATGCTGGGCAACGCTCA
>OVEP010000501.1_pt2 | contig 11476 bp, 12 predicted proteins | sample 1779801 | NCBI WGS metagenome assembly OVEP01 (sample SAMEA3914791, study PRJEB12502) | metagenome | biome: forest; material: soil | place: Canada | collected 2011-07-03 | depth 0.1 m
GTGAGCGTTTTTCATTGTTTGGCGATAGCGTCCATCAGTTGAATAACGGCCGGGCCAGCCGCGATCGCGACGACTGCGGGAAGAATGAACAACATCATCGGTACGACCATCTTCGGCGCGAGCTTGGCAGCCTTCTCTTCCAGCGACACGATGTGCGCGAGACGTTCCGTACGCGACAGCGTACGCAGTGCCTGCGTGATCGGCGTGCCGTAACGCATGGATTGGGTCAGTGTGGAAATCAGCGCGCGGATCGACGGCAGGTTGATGCGCTCAGCCAAGCCGTGGAGCGCGCGCGTGCTGTCGCCGGAGAGCTTCAGTTCGTCGGCCGTCAGCGCAAATTCGCCGGCAAGTGGCGGGCAGATCGTCGCGAGTTCGTCGGCGACGCGCCGGATGCTCACACCGAGGCTGTTGCCGGCGTTGGTGCAGATCACAAGCAGGTCGAGCGCGTCGGGCAGGCACCCGGCCATCGCCTTGCGACGTTGCGCGGCACGAAACCCCATGATGTATTCCGGAATGATCATCCCGGTAATGAACACGAAGATCATCATCACGCCGCGGCCGGCCGGATACGCGCCAATCACCGGAATGTGCGAGCCCAGCATGACCGTCAGCGCAGCGCAGATCAGTCCGACCGCGAATTTGATCGCGAGCAGGACCGATACGGCAGATCGGCTGCGATAACCGCTCTGCAACATTTCCTTCTGCAGCTTCAGGCGGTATTTCGCATCGAAAAGCGGAAGGCGGTCGCCGATGATCGCAAGGCGGCGTATGAGGCGCTGAGCGAACCCGCTGCCCTTCTCGACCTCCTCAATGGCGAGGTTGTCGGGGCGCTGGGTAAGCGCCGCCTGCCGCGCTCGCTCGGCGATCCGGCCGCGCCGGCCACCATGCTTCGTCGCCCACCAGATCGTGAGCGCTGCAAGCAGCGCCAGCAGCATCAACAGGTTGATCAACGTCTCGACGCTGGCGGGGCTCATCGTGATGTGTCCAGTTTTGACATCTTGCCGATCACCAGCAAGCCGAACACCATGGAGATCGCGCCGAATGTCATCAGTTTTTGTCCTGGATGCGTCTCGAACAAAATGAAGAGGTAATTACGATTCAGAACGTACATGGACAGCATGATGACGACCGGGATGCTAGCCATGATCTTGGTGGTGATGCGGGCTTCGCCCGTTAGCGCCTTCGTTTTCTGACGAATCTCGCGCCGGGTCCGGACGATCGTGGCCAGCCCCTCGAGCGTTTCGCCGAGTTGCCCGCCGGTTTCACGCTGCAGCAGCAAACAGACGCAGAAGAACGAGAAGTCCGCGATTTCGATGCGCTCGACCGCGACCGTCAGCACTTCTTCCAGATCGAGACCCACCTGAAGCGAATCGCTCATCAATTTGAACTCCTGACGTATCGGCTCGGCGCACTCGCTCGATACGGTGCCAATGACCTGTGTCACCGGGACACCCGCGCGCACCGCGCGTACGATGAGATCGATCACGTCCGGAAATCCGTCCAGAAACCGCCGGCGAAAGCGTTGAATCAGGAAGCCGTACGCACGGACCGTGGCGAACGCAGGCAGCCCGACAACAAGCAGCGGCCGGGCGAAGTCGGGCAGCGGCATGAAGCGTGTCATCAGCAGCGCGACCAGCTCCCCCCCCACAGCCGCCGCGAACACGATGCGAGTGCCGCTCTTCCCGGCGACGGTACGAAGGCGTGCCGCCTTCGGGCCATACCAGCGGCTGAATATGTTGTCCCTTTTATCGACCGTGAACAGGTCCGTGTGGTGTGCATTGACGTCCTTGGGGCGGACGCTATGTGCCGAGAAAGTCGCCTCCATACGCGCTTTGATCCGCGCATGAGGCTGCTTTTTTCGCATGTCCTGCACAGTCAGCCACATCACGCCGAGCATCAGCACGAGGATGAAAGCGCACGCGGTCAGGACGTCGATCCGGTTCATGGCCGCATCGCCTCCAGTAACGCGTCTTCGAGTCCGTAGTACGCCGCGCGCGCAGAGAATGCCGGCCGCACAAGCGCGGATTCGTACACGCCCTTGACCTCTTCGCTATAGGCCGTTGCGTCGTAGCGGAACGTGAACAGGTCCTGTGTAATGATGACGTCGCCTTCCATGCCGACGAGCTCAGTGATCCGCGTCACGCGGCGCATGCCGTCGCGCATCCGTTCGATCTGTACGATCAGGTGCACGGCGCTCGCGATCTGCCGGCGAATGGAGAGAAGCGGCAGGTTCCCGTTCGCCATCATCACCATGCTCTCGAGCCGGGTGATGCCGTCGCGCGGCGTGTTCGCGTGAATCGTAGTCATCGAGCCATCGTGGCCGGTGTTCATCGCCTGCAAGACGTCAAAGGCTTCAGGGCCGCGCGTTTCGCCGAGGATGATCCGGTCGGGCCGCATCCGCAGCGCGTTACGCACGAGATCGCGCTGGGCCACGCCGCCTAGCCCTTCGGCATTCTCGGGCCGCGTCTCCAGACTGACGACGTGCGGCTGCACGAGTTGCAGTTCAGCGGCATCCTCGATGGTGATGGTCCGTTCGCCGAGTCCGATGAAATGCGATAGCGCGTTGAGCAGCGTCGTCTTGCCGGAGCCCGTACCGCCGGAAACGATGATGTTGAGGCGGCAAGTGCTCGCGAGCTTGAGCAGGTTCGCCATTTGCTGCGACATGTTGCCCTGCTGCGCCATGCGGTGCAGCGTGATGTTGCGCTTCGAAAACTTCCGTATCGAGATGGTGGCGCCATGAATCGCGAGCGGCGGCAGCACGACATTGACCCGACTGCCGTCGGCGAGACGCGCATCGACCATTGGGCTGCTTTCGTCGACGCGCCGGCCGACCCCTGCCGCAATCCGTTGCGCCACATTGATCACGTGCGTGTTGTCGCGGAACTTGAAGGGCGTGAGTTCGAGTCGGCCATGCCGCTCGACGTAGACCTGGTCCGGCCCGTTGACGAGCACGTCGGTGATGGTTTCATCGGCGAGCAACGGCTCGATCGGCCCCAGGCCGAACATGTCGTTCAGCAGTTCGCCGACAATTTGCCCCTGCTCTGCAATCGTGATGTTCAAATGCTCGCGTTCAGCAATTTCCACCACGAGTTGTTCGACGCCGAGTTTCATCTGCTCACGCGTCCTGCCCACTGCGGCGGAGGCGTTCATCAAGCTGAATACGCCGGTCCGGATAGTCTTGAACAGTTCCGACCGGACCAGCGTCTCGTTGCCCCCCGGCGCAGGGATGGGAACCGCAGCGGGTGCCGCCGCCGCTTCGAGCACGGCGACGGCTTCCGCGGCTGCGGAATCGTCCATCGTGGCGGAAGTGCGTACCAGTTTTTGCCCAAACATCAACTCCTCCTGAGTCCGAGCTTCTGGAAGAAGGTGCGCTCAGCCGCCGCGGGCTGACCGGTGAGGTCGTGGCCGATCCGCGTGATGGTCTGATTGAAGCCGTGCGGGCTCTTTTCATTCGGCGCCTCGCCAAGATTCTCCGCAATCGTGATCGCTTTGGCTTCGAACGGAATCTCATACAACGCCGCGCGTCCGACGGCCGATGTAAAGTCGGCCGCCTGGACCTTGCCGGCGCTCGCAGCGTTCGGGTTGTTCAGCAGCAGCGAGGTGGGCGGATTGTTGTCGCGGTCCTCGATAAAGCGCAGCAGGCGTATCGTCTCGCGGGTCGAGTGCACTGAGCGGTCGGAGATCAAATAGGCGCGCGAGGCAAAATCGAACGCGTCGCCCGCAAGGGGATCGGTCGTCTTGCCGACGTCGAGAATCACATAGTGGAAGCTGTCGCACAGCAGTTCGAGCACACGTTCCAGCGCGCCGCTCGCGAAAGGCTGGACGCTTCCATAGTCGAGCTCGGCGGACAGCACGAAGAGCCGCGCGCCTTTGGCGACGAGCGTGCGCTCCACGTACTGCGGATCCAGTCGGTGCACGTTCTGCAGCACGTCGGTCAGGCCGTTGTTGCTCTGGATGCCGAGCATGCTGTTTGCTGCCCCGCCGTACAGATTCAGATCGACATAGGCCACCCGGCGGTGCGTGTCCTCGGCGAGATGCCGGGCCACGTTGAGCGCGATCGTAGTCGTACCGACGCCGCCGCGCGTTCCCGCGAACGCAATCGTCTTGCCGGCACGAGCCAGCATCACGGGGCTGACCTTGCCCTCGGCGACGTTGACGGTCCGCTTGAGCAACTCCACCGTGAGCGGCTTGACCAGATAGTCGCGCACGCCGATTTTCAGCAAGCTGCGGAAGAGGCCGACGTCGTTACGCTCGCCGAGCGCCACGACCTGAACCGACGGCTCGCACACATCCGCCAACCGGCCGAGCTCCGAGAGCGGCATCACCGAGTCGTGCAGGTCGACCAGCAGGAATTGCGGCGAGCGCTCGATCTTCGACAGATACGCAATCGCGTCGTTGACCCCGCCGATCGCGATGTACGTATGTGGCATGGCCTGGTCGAGCACGAAGCTCTTGAGCACCTGCTCGGTCTTGCGATCGTTGACGAACGCAATGAAATCCGCGACCCGCGTGGCGGTGTTGCCCTTCGTGAGGTTGAACTCAGTCGTGCTCATGATGTTCTTCCGTGAGTATTGCTCGCGTCACTTGGAATCGCGCGATGTGGCGGTATCGAGCGGAATCACATGGCCGGTTTCGTAGCGGCGCACCGCGCTCGCCGCGACGGCCGCGTCGGCCGGACCGAGCGGCTCCGGCTTGACGAGGTCTTGCGGATGCGCCACTTGCGCCGCGAGATTGGTGTAGGTCGCACACCCCCATTCCATGCTCGGGCGATGCCAGCCCGCGTCCGTCAATACCGAAGGACGTGCCAGGCTCGCGCAATCGGGCGGCAACGCGGAACGGCCGTCAAAACCTATCGTCGATGGATCCGGCATATTGAGCGGCGGCTTGAAGCAACCGCTGACACTGGCCGCGACAGCGCAAGCGAGAAAGAGCGTAAAAAGACGGGCGGTTTTCATGATCTCGGGCTCGATAAGCGGCTCAATAGACGTATCCGGCCGCGCCGACGAGACGCGGTTGGTCAGACGCAGACGTTGCCTCGCCGGCCTGACGTCTGTAGCTGTATTCGATGTCACTGCTCGGCGATACCAGCGATTCGAGCGGCGTGCGAAGTTTCGACGAATCGGTCGGCTCAACCAGATACGGCGTCACCATGATCACGAGCTCGGTCTTGTTGTTCTGGTAGTTCGTTGATGAGAACAGCTTGCCCAGGATCGGAATGGAACCCATACCCGGAACCTGCGAAATGATGTCCTGGGTATTGCTCTGCAACAGGCCGCCGATCGCGAAGCTCTGGCCGCTGCCCAGCTCCACGGTGGTATCCGCGCGGCGCACACTCAGGCCCGGCACGGTGATACCGCCGGTCGTCACACTCACCGAGGTGTCGATCTGGCTCACCTCCGGACGCACCTTCAGACTGATGCGGTGATCGTTCAGCACGGTCGGCGTGAAATCGAGCTTCACGCCGAACTGCTTGAACTCGACGGAGATCGCGCCATTGGTCTGCGACACCGGAATCGGGAACTCGCCACCGGCAAGAAAACTGGCCGTCTGGCCGGACAACGCCACCAGATTCGGCTCGGCGAGAACGGTCAGCAGGCCTTCCTGGTTCAACGCATCGACGAGTGCCTGGATATTGACGTTATTGGTCTTGAACGCGCCGAACAGTGAATACGCGCCGTTGGATGGCAGGTTCACCGGATAGCTCGTCTGGCCGTTGGCCCCGACGATCGGCTGGGTCAGGTTGTAAATCGGCCGCCCGCTAAAGATGCCGCCATAGAAATTGCCGACCGCATTGCCCATCGCCTGCCAGTTGATACCGAGTTGCTGCGTGACGTTACGGTCCACCTCCGTGATGCGCACGCGCAACTGCACCTGCAGCGGACGGTCGATCGTCATACGGTTGATCAGGACTTCCTTGTCCGCCAGATACGGCGTGACGGCCTGGACGACGGCATCGGCGTCGGCGGAATTGGCCGCATTGCCGGAAAGCTGCAACGAGCCCTGGCCCGTACTCATCTGCACGTTCATGCTGGGAAAGCGAGCAGCGATCATGCTACGCAGGCCGTCCATGTCGCGCCCGACGACGATCGTTCGCTGCACTAATGTCTTGTTGTTCGCGCCCAGCACGTAGAGCGTCGTCGTCCCGGTCTTCTTGCCCAGCACGAACACGGCCAGCGGCGACGGGACGTGAACATCCGCGACCGTCGGGTCGGCGACGAAAACCGAACTGGCGTTCTCGCTCAAACGGACCAGCGTGCCTTTGCCCGCGCTGATGTTCAGGGGCTCCGAGGCGTTGTACGGCATGCCGGCCGGTGCCGCGGCGGCAGTGCGGACGGCCGCGGCATGCGCCGAAGCGGCGGACGCCGCGTGAGCGGAGGCAGCGTGCGCCTTGACCGTATGCGGGCGAGCCGCGAGCGCCGGTGCTGCGCACACTACTGCGCAAGCCATCACCCATATTGCGTTGCGAATCGGACTGAACGGCATTTGACGTCTCTCTATCCTGGCGAATGGGACTTCGGTCTTGCGGTTTGAACAGCCTCAGCGCGGCGCGGGCAGCGACGGCAGCGGCGGCGTACTGTCGCCGGCTGGGACCACGCCCGAAGTTGCGTCGGATTTCTCGGAGCCTCGATAGATCGTGACCGTTCGCGGCGCGACGGGTATCGGCGCAGCAGCGGCGACCTGAACCCCACGCGATCGCGGCAGGTCGCGCACCGCACGCGAGATGTCACCCGCCCAAACCGGCGCAGGCTGCGCCGCGGACGCTGGCATCGAAACCGCGGGGTCGCGCGACGCCGTCGCGAAACTGCGCAACGCAAGCGACAGGCTGCCGAGCCGCGCCGCGACGGACACGACCTCTCCCATCCGCGGCGTGACTTCCAGCGTAACGGTGCGGGCGCGGTTGCCGCTTACCTCGGGCGTGTCGCTGTTCTTCGGCCGCTTGATTTCCGAGCCGACTGCCAGCACCCGGACGTGCTCGACGACGGTTTCGCTCGCCACCGCGAGGTCGGGTAAATCGGTGCGGCGGTCCATCTGCTGGGTTAGCAGCAGGTCGACGTAGTCACCCGGCTGGATCAGACCGGCGTTACCGGACACGTCGTCGACGGCCACCGACACCGCGCGCATTTCAGGTTTGAGCGTCGCCGCGAGAAAGCCGGGTGCGCTCGGCAGGATCACGTCTTCGGCCACGAGAACAGTGCCGCTTGCCGCCGCATGACGCAGCAGTGCACCCTTCAACTCCAGAGCGTCCGGCGCGCCGGAGACGATGGCGCCCTGTGGTACATCCGCAGTAGGCACAGCCTTCCAGCCGAGATCCTCGTCGCGCAGCAGAAGGCCTTGCGGCAGGTCGGCGGCGCTGACCAGCACCTTTTGGGTATCGACAACCCGCTTCGACGGATGCGAGCCGCTCACGATGACCACACGCACGATCAGGGCGATCATGAGCGCCCCGACGATGAGCACGGCGAATTTAATGACGTTTGACATGGGGACGACGTCCTATCGCTTCAGAATCAGGGGCAACACGGCGGGCAGCACGATCGCCACACCGCCGCCGAACGCAAGCGCTACGCCGTAAGGGACACCGCGCGCTCCCGAAAACATCGCCAACGCCCGCAACGGCCGCGAAGGTTGGTCCGGATTCATGTTTCGCGTCGCAAGACTGACCAGGGACACCACCGTCCCGATCACTGAAATCAACGTCAAGGCCGGCAGCGCGAGACTCAGGCCGGCCCACAGGAAAATGACCGAGGCAAGCTTTGCATCGCCTCCGCCAAGCATCTTTGCCGCGAATAGCGCAGCACACACCAGGAAGACACCCAGTGCCAACCCCAGGTGGACGATCACCTGGTCGAAGGTCAGGCGAAGAGTTGCCGCGTCCAGGAAAAACAGCGCACCAACCGCCAGCACGACCCGGGTCGGCAAGCGTCGCGAACGAACGTCGGTGACCGCGAGCCAGACCAGCGCGCACAGCACGACAAGACGGATGGCGAGAGACAGTAGGTGCACGATAGAGGCGGTACTGGAAAACGGGCTACGCCAAACGGAGATCCGGACCAGGCGCGTCCGGATCTCCGGCACGACCGACTAGCTGTCAGCCAGCTGCGTTTGTGATCTTGGTGAACAAGTTAGAAAACATGGTGCCCACACCGGTGGTGAAGGACGCGCTAACCGCCGTCAGTGCGACGACAATGATGCCTGCCAGAATGGCGTATTCCATGGCGCTGACGCCACGCTCGTCACGAACGAATGCTTTAAGAAATTTGCTCATTTGTTTCCCCGAAAACGGATAGAAGGACTCGCCCGGGAACGCCAGGAACCGGGTGTAGCCAGCCGCATCCCATGCCCTTGTCGCCCTGACAACCTGAGCGGACGATAAACCCTTAGTTCGAATTTCGAGCCGGGATGGCCGGTAAGCCCTGTAACGGCGCGGCACGGATAAACTTTAGTGATCCATAGATAATTTTTTAGAACGACGATATTTCGGTGACCTTTTAAAATCGTTTAGGAATATATATTTGAGCAGTTTTACGTTTGCGAGGTCCGGCCTGCTTGAAAGGCCGCCATCAAGTACCACTGGGGAAGGCAGCCCCAGAATTTTTAACAGGTAGGTGTTTACACTACGTTATGCTCACTGTTTCCATCTGCGGCGCGCCTCGCGGGAACGATGGTCTGTTGCGCAGGATAGTGGCGGCAACTCGCCCCAAACGCCTCGAATAGCGAGCGCGACATTGCATCGGCTTCCACCGTCACTGCCGGGTGCCATTGACATGAACAACCGGCTGCCGTTCGCCGCAGCCAGCGCAATGCTGCCGATGCAGTCTGCTATTGAAGAGGGGCGCCAGTGGCTCTTTATGGCGCACCAGCAGCATCACAGCCTGGTTCAGGCAATGGAGCGCGGTGAAGGCGCACGTGCTCAAGCCCTCGCCTTGGAACACGTGCAGATTGCACAGAGGAACCTCAGCTACGCGCTCGAGCGCCCCGAGCTTTGCATGAAGCTCGCCCCGGCGCTGCAACTGGTTGCCGAAGCGGTTCTGTGAGTAGAAGCCATTAAGCGTAAGACTTTGGCTGGCGCGGCGCCGTGCTTGTCGGCGCGTTGAGTACGACCTTACTCCACACCCTCAACGATCCGGAAATCCCGTTCGACCGCGTCGCCGAGCACGTTTAGGGCTGCCTGATATTCAGCGCTGTCAAACGCGGCTTTAGCCTGCTCCAGACTATCGAACTCGACAAGGACGGTACGCTCAGCAATTCCTGCACCATGGGCAAAAGCAGCGACCCCACGAGCCAGAACGCGCCCACCACCGGCCCGTATCGCTGAAGTGGCGAGTTTCGAATACTCAGCGAGCTGTTCCGGTTTAAGCACCTTGCGATACGCCGAAACCCAATAACCTTTTGCCATCTTCATCTCCGTTTGTGTTGGCACTACGTGCGAATGGAACTACCTAAAGACGTGACTCTTGCCAATTGGCGGGAATTGCCACGTCGCGCATGCCAAATGCATGTCAGGAATAATACGGCATCGAGTTCAATGGCGCAGCAGACGCGCTATACGGCGGGGCTTACGGCATGACAGGCGGGTGGTAGGCCAATGTGCTTGCAAGCGCCCACAGCATAAAAATCACCAGCGGAAAGTGGACCACGAGCTGGGTGAAGGTAAAACCCACTACATCACGCGCTCGCAATCCCAGCACACCCAGTAGCGGAAGCATCCAGAATGGATTGATCAGGTTCGGCAATGCTTCCGCCGCGTTGTACACCGTGACTGCCCATCCAAGATGCACGTTGAGGGTCTTCGCTGCCTCGATGACATACGGTGCCTCGATAATCCATTTGCCACCGCCGGACGGGACGAAAAAGCCCAGCACCGACGAATAGACGCCCATCACGGCCGGAAACGACGCATGCGAGGAGATGGTCACGAAGAACTGCGACAGATGTTCGGCGAGCGGCACTCCGGACGGAGCCGCTGCCTTGGTGAGGATGAAAGCGATTCCTCCGTACAGCGGAAACTGAATGAGCACACCAGCGGTAGACGGGACCGATTTGGCCACAGCATTCAGAAATCGTCTCGGACGCCAGTTCAACAACATGCCTAGCAACAGAAACACGAAGTTGTAGGTATTCAGGTTTGAGATGGCCAGCACAGGGTTCTTCGTCGTGAACTCGTGCCACGTCCAAACCGCACCGAGCATGACAATCAGGATCGTCACAAGGGGGCTGTATTCGAGCCAGTCACCCGGACGCGTCGGCTTCTTGAGGAGCAGGTCTCCATCGTCGAGGACCACGCCCAACTCCGCCGCAGTCTTCGCGCGGCTGCCCGTCGGCGCCGAGAGATAGGCGATCAACAGCGACGCCACGGTTAATACGGCCACCATCAACATCGACTGCGGCAGGAAGATCGTCTCGGAGAACGGGATAACTCCGGTGATGGCCAGCAACGCCTTCGGCAAACTCTCGGGATTCGCCTGCAACTGCGACGCCGACGAACTCAGACCCAGTGCCCACGTGGCGCCCATGCCGAGATACGCGGCCGCACCTGCGGCCCGATAATCCAGCCGCAAGTCTTTTCTCTGTGCGAGTGCTCGAACGAGAAGACCGCTGAAAATCAGGCTGATTGCCCAATTGAATAGCGAGGCAAGAATACTGACCAACGCGACGAACGCAACGGCACTTCGTCCTCCTGACGGTAGACGGGCAAGCCACGCGATGACCCGCGAAGCGGGCGGCGACACTGCAACCACATAGCCCGAAATGGCGACCACGGCCATTTGCATCGTGAACGGAATCAGGCTCCAGAAGCCATCCCCAAAGGCAATTCCGACGCGCTGAACCGGGGCGCCAATCGCCAGCGCGCCAATCGCAACCACGACGACGGCAATGGCCGCGAAGATATACGCGTCCGGAAACCACCTCTCGGACCATCGCGTTACGCCCGCTGCCATGCGTTCAAGCTTGCCCGCAAATTCCACCGTAGGCACTGCCGTGCCATCCGCTTGGGACAGTTGTTTCATTCTGGCCTCCTTCCTCATTGACGAATAAGATCAAACGCTTTGCTAACAGACGAGCGTTGTCGCGGCCAGCTTCTCCAGGCCGGTCCGCACCGTCTGCGGCTTGCGTCTTTAAGCTTCGATGGCAACTTCGCTAGCGGGTATCGCCTGGCACGCGAAGCATATATTTGCTTCGTCTGGGCCATGACCTGACATGTGATCGACCTTCCCTTCAACCACCCTCACCGCACAACTTTCGCACTGCCCAACGCGGCAGCCGCTCGGCATGGGGATCCCCAGACGTTCGGCAAAGGAGAGCAGACTTCCCTCTTCAGGTGTCCAAAGCGCCTTCTTTTGGGAACGAGTGAACTCGACCATAAAGCGTTGTGCCGGATCAAGCCGCGGCTTGGACGGCGAGCGGAACGCCTCTTTGAAGATATCGAACGGCGGTACACCACGCGAAACGAGGCCGGCTGTGATCGAGTTCATCA
>OVEP010003334.1_pt2 | contig 11433 bp, 8 predicted proteins | sample 1779801 | NCBI WGS metagenome assembly OVEP01 (sample SAMEA3914791, study PRJEB12502) | metagenome | biome: forest; material: soil | place: Canada | collected 2011-07-03 | depth 0.1 m
CGGCGGCTCGGCCGGATTGAGCACGATGATCGCCTTGCCGCGCGTCGCGCCGCCGAGTATTTCGATCGCGCTGCGCGTGGTCTCGGTGAACTCGTCGATGTTGGCGCGTGTCCCCGGCCCCGCCGACTTGCTCGCGATCGACGCGACGATTTCCGCGTAATGCACCTTCGTGACCCGTGACACTGCAGCGACCATCGGAATCGTCGCCTGGCCGCCGCAGGTGACCATGTTCATGTTGCTGGCGTTCTCGGCTTCGAGGTTGATCGCGGGGATGACGTACGGGCCGATCGCCGCGGGCGTGAGGTCGATCACCTGTACCCCATGCTGTTGAAGCACGTCGTTGTGGCGCTTGTGCGCGCCTGCCGAAGTGGCATCGAACGCGATATCGATGTCTTTGAACACGTCGAGCTTGAGCAAGCCGTCAATTCCTTCAGCGGTCGTCGCCACGCCCATACGCTCAGCCCGCGCGAGACCATCCGACTTCGGATCGACGCCGACCATCGCACCCATTTCGAGGTGTTGGCTGTTGCGCATCACCTTGATCATCAGATCGGTGCCGATGTTGCCCGGCCCGATGATCGCCACTTTTACCTTGTCAGTCATATCTTCTCCGGAACACCGCTTCATGCTTTGGGAAGCGCCGCACTGCGGCCTTCGAGGATCTTGATCAGAGCAATCGGCGTCGCCTTACCCCTTGACGTGAAAGCCCGCACTGCCGAGCTGTTCCATGTCGACCGACACGTACTGCCCGGGTTTTATCCACTCGGCTGGCGTCGCGCCGCCCGCCATCACGACCCAGCCGGCTTGCAGGGGCTCGCCTACCTGGGCCGACAAACGCGCGGCGGCGACCAGCGAACGCAACGGATGACCGAGCAAAGCAGCCGTCGAACCGACCTGCACGACGCGGCCGTCGATGTTCAACGTGAGGCCCAGATTGGCGAAGTCGATCTTCGGATCGCGCCACGCGCCGATCACGAAGCCGCTCGACGATGCGTTGTCCGCGATCACCTCGGGCAACGTGAACTTGAAATCTTTGTAACGCGAATCGATGATTTCGAGTGCCGGCGCAATCGCTTCAACTGCAGCGAGCGCCTGCGGTCCGGTCACGTCGCCTTCGAGCGAATGCTTCAGCACGAACGCGATTTCCGGTTCGACGCGCGGATGCACGAAGCGCGAGAAATCGATCGCGGTGCCTTCCTCTATTTGCATGCCGGCGGTCAGACGGCCCCAGATCACGTCGGAGAGACCCATCTGAACCATCTTCGCGCGGCTCGTAAAACCCATCTTCACGCCGACGCGGCGCTCGCCCCGCTCTACCCGCCGTTTGATCGACGCGGATTGAATCTCGTAGGCCTCGTCCAATGACAGGCGGCCTTCGGGATCGAACTGGGCGACTTCGGTTGCATGGCGCGCTGCATCGTCGAGCAGCGTCGCGTATTCGGTAACAGAGCTCATTAGCGTGCCTCGCTCGCGGTTTGCGTGGAATCGGCTTCGAACACGGCTCGCACCGAGCCCAACCCGTTGATGCGCGTCTCAAAGATGTCGCCGGGCGTCACCGCCACCATCGGTCCGAGTGCGCCTGACAGCACCAGGTCGCCCGCCAGCAGCGGCGTGCCGAGCGCGGCCATCTTGCGCGCCAGCCACACCACCGCGTTGATCGGGTTGCCAAGGCATGCCGCGCCCGCGCCGACCGATACCGGCTCGCCGCGCCGCTCCATCACCATGCCGCACAGCCGAAGGTCGAATTCGGACAGCTTGCGAGGACTGTTGCCGAGCACATACGCGGACGACGACGCGTTGTCGGCGATCGTGTCGGTAATACGGATATTCCAGTTGGCAATCCGGCTGCCGACAATTTCGAGCGCCGGCAGCGCGTAATCGATGGCGTTCAACACATCGAGCTGGCCCGGATTCGGCATCCGCAGATCGCGGCCGATTACGAAGGCGACTTCGGCTTCGATTTTCGGTTGAGTCAGAATGGACGCGGGAATGGGTTCGCCGTCGCCGTAACCCATGTCATCGAACAACATGCCGAAGTCCGGCTGATCGACGCCCAGTTGTTTCTGCACGGCCACCGAGGTCAGGCCAATCTTGCAACCAACAATGCGCCGGCCTTGGGCCACGCGCCGGTCGGTGTTCGCGCGCTGAATCGCGTAGGCGTCTTCAATCGTCAACTGCTCGTAGGTCTCACGCAACGGTGCGAGGAACTGACCACTGCGCTCGGCCTCGACTAACGCGTTGGCCGCCTGTTCAATCAATTGAGGTGTCATTTTCCTTTCTCCTGTGCGGCTGCGGCGAGCTCGTCCTTGGTTTGATCGCCGACGGCCCAATACATGGCCGGCGTGACCGTCGCGTACACGCGGATGGTGTTGAGCGGCGCGCCTAGGGTTTCGTGCACCGTGCGGGCCACGGCCTTGACGCACGCCTTGACGGCGGCATCGTCGCGGCCTTCGACGAGTGAAATATGGATGATGGGCATGGCTTTCCTGTGTGCGTGACGAGACGCGATGTCGGGTTAGATTGCAGCGGGTGGCGCCACCACGGCCGCCGTCTGGCCGCTACGCGCAAGCGATGCGGCAACGTTCCCTTGGGCTTTCATGTCTTCGATGAAAACAGCGAGCGCCGACGCTGCTGCGGAACGATCCTTCGGCACGCCCATCGCCTGGCGCCAGCTGCTCACGTGCTTGCTGAAGTGCCTGCTCAAGCTGTGCGGCGCTCATGACGTGCGCTCCAGCACGGACCACACGGGGCGCGGACCTTCCGCCTTGCCGGTGATCGGCGGCTTCGGCAGTTTGGCCTCGCCAGCTTCGATCCTGAAGTGATGCGCGAGCGAATACCACGGTCCCTGAGTGTCGCCCGAGGGTACGGGCTCGTTGTCGTGCAACACGTATTGACCCACGAGCGTCTGCGTCACGCCGAATTGCACGTCGGTGTCGAGATTCGGATCGTCGCTCGAATAGACCTGCGAGAACTGGGTCTTGAAGCCCGGCTTGTAGATCATGAAGTGGATGTGCGCCGGACGCATGTTGTGGCGTCCTTGCGCGCGCAACAATTCGCCTACCGGTCCCGACAGCGGAATCGGATAACCTGCCGGCTTTACACTGCGAAATGCGATATGCCCCTGGCTATCCGTCGTGAGCTTGCCGCGCAGATTCATATCCGCCTGCTCGGGGTCCTGATTTTCATAGAAGCCTTCGGCGGACGTGTGCCACACATCGACTTCGGCCCCTTCGACGGGTTGACCCTCGGCATCGTGCACCCATGCATCGACGAAGATCGGCACGCCGGCCGTTTCCGAACGCACGATCGACCCGCCGTTTGGCGTCGCGGGCGAATCCATGCGCCAGAAGGGACCCATCAGATTGGCGGTCGTTTCGGTTTGGCCGTTGTCGCCGTTATTCAGCAGACAAACCAGCGACGAGAGTCCGACCGAACCGGCGGCTAGCACGACCTCATTGTGCGATGCGGTCGAGAGTTGTCCGAGCTTGGCGATGAAGCCGCAGGCTTGATGGAATTCAGCTTCAGTGAGTTTGACGTCGCGTGCGAAGTCATGCAGATGCTGCACTGCGGCCGACATGATTTCGCGAAAGCGCGCGTTGGGCGCGCGGCTGAGTTCTACGAGAACCGCCTGGGTGACGTCGTTCTGATTACCGATGATCATGCCTGTCTCCAATCGTGTGCACGCTACGCCGGCTTTTTAGTTGCTACGGACTTTGCGGACGACGCGCTGCTGTACGTGTTGCGACTATGATGCACGCCAACTGAACATACCGTCCAATACCGTTTTTTGAATTCCTGATACCGTATCGGTATGGCTCCGAGCCGATACGAGTACCTCGCCGAAGTCGGCGTACGAACTGGGAGGAGAGAGAGAATGGAACTGAAACAGATGCGTTACTTCCTGGCCCTCGCTGAGGAACTGAACTTCGGGCGAGCCGCCGAGCGCCTGCACATGGCGCAACCACCACTCACGCGCAATATCCGTGCACTGGAAGAAGAACTCGGCACACCGTTATTCATCCGTACGGCCAAAGGGGCGGAACTGACGGAAGCGGGTCGTGCACTGCTCGACGAAGTGCCAAACATTCTGGCGCTGTCCCGGCGCGCCGAAGAACAGACCCAGCTCGCCGGCCAGGGCTACATGGGGCGGCTCGATGTCGGCATCTTCAGCTCCGGCATCCTGAACGTGATTCCGCGGCTGCTCGCCGATTTTCATACCGAACGGCCCGAGGTAAAAATCGGCTTGCACAATATGTCGAAGGCGGACCAGATCGCGGCACTTCGCGAGCGTCGCATCACGATCGGTTTTAACAGGCTGGTGCCGAACGAAAGCGATATCGCCGTCGACTGGGTACAGCGCGAGCCGTTTCTGGTGGCGCTTTATGAGGGGCATCCGCTGTGCGAGAAGAAAAGCGTGACACTGCGCGACCTCGACAACGAGCGCATGATTCTGTACCCCAATGCCCCGGTGCATGGGCTCGCGCAGGAGGTCACGGCCGCCTTTCGTGCGGAAGGCGTTCGTTTGCGCGTTGAACAGGAAGTGGAGGACGTCGTCACGTGCATCGCGCTGGTGGCAAGCCGCTTCGGCGTGTGTGTGACGACGGAGTCAGCGGTCAACCTGCGCTTGCCCGGCGTGGTGTATCGACCGCTTAAATCAGCTCAGTTGCGGGAAATCGAGTTGAGTTGCCTGTATCGGCGCGAAGACACCTCGCCGATCCTGCTAGCCTTTCTCAAGTTGATACGATCGTCCCGCTCGAAACATGTCCGCGTGAAGCACTGAGCGTAGCAGCCTCGAAGGACAACGTCGCCCACTCGAACGCTGAACACTGAATACTGAGAATCTCAAACCCCGATCCGGAACAGCACCGACTTCTCCTGCGTATATTCATCGAGCCAGTTTTCGCCGAACTCGCGCCCAAGCCCGGATCGCTTATATCCGCCGAACGGGGCATCCATCAACGAGTACAGGCCGCCGTTGATCACCACGCCGCCAGTGCGCAAACGCAGCGCCATGTCATAAGCCTTCGCCGGGTCACGCGAATGAATTCCGCCATACAGGCCATATCGGCTGTCATTGGCAATCTGCACCGCTTCTTCGTCGCTATCGAAACCGATCACGCTGGCCACAGGGCCGAAGATCTCTTCCTGCGCGATCGACATATCGTTCGTCACGCCGTCGAAAATCGTCACGTCGTAGAAGAACCCCCTGTCCAGATGAGCTGGCCGCCGTCCGCCGGCCACGAGCCGTGCGCCCTCGTCCCGCCCCTGCTGCACGAAGCGCTCGACCCGGCTGCGGGCCGCTTCGCGGATCAGCGGTCCGACCACGGTGCCGGCCGCCGCCGGGTCGCCGACGCTCAACTGCGCCGCAATCGCACGCATGGTTTCGACATACGCGGGACGGATCGCGTTGTGCACGATATGACGTGTCGCCAGCGCGCAGCCCTGGCCGCAATGGGTCGACACCTGGAACACGCCTTCCATCGCGGCTTTCTGCACGTCGGCATCTTCCCGCACGATCAACGCCGACTTTCCGCCAAGTTCGAGCAGCGTCTTTTTGATGGTCGGTGCGCCTTGCGCCAGAATCGCCGCGCCCACCTGCTCCGAGCCGGTGAACGTCACCATGTCGACACGTGCATCCGCGGTCATCATCTGTGCGACGTCGGCATGGCCGGTGACGATATTCAGCACGCCGTTCGGCAATCCGGCCTCCTGTGCCGCCTCGCCGAACAACAGCGCCGAAAACGGCGTATGCGGCGACGGTTTGAGCACGACCGTATTGCCGGCCAGCAAAGCCGGAAACAGCTTGGCCAGGTTGGTGAGAAACGGTGCGTTGAACGGCGTGATCGCCGACACCACGCCGATCGCTTCCCGCACCACGACACCGCTGCCGATCAATTGCGCGCCGGCGGGATCGAACGGATTGAGCGCGGTCGTAATCGGCAGATGGCGCGCCGCCTGGTTGAGAGAGCGCTCGATCGCGGTTTCGACAATCCTCATCGGCGACGCGAACATCATGGTTTCGGCAAGTGCGCGCGTGGCGCCCGCTTCGACGATCTGCAACGCCTTGATGCGATCGGCGCGCGCGAGCAACGCGGCATGCATGCGCCGCATAAAGCCAGCGCGCTCGGCCGGCGACATGCCCGGCCACGGCCCGCGATCAAACGCTTCACGCGCAGCGGCGAGCGCTGCTTCGACTTCTGCCAGCCCGCCAACCGGCGCTTCGCCAATCACTTCCTCGGTGGCCGGATTCAACACGGGCTGGCGCTCGCCGCTTTGGGGCGTCACCCACGCGCCGCCGATGAAGAGCCGCGTCTGTTCGGTGAACTGCTTCGGCAGCGCCGCAAAATCGTTCATTCGATGTCTCCGTCCGTGTTGTTGTCAGAGGGCGATAGCGGTGGCAACCAGGCCACGGTCATTGCTCGCCGAGTATCAGTTCAGCCGCGCGCATGCCGATCGCCATGGCGGGCGCGTTGGTATTGCCCGCGATCAGCGTGGGCATGATCGACGTATCGACCACCCGCAGGCGTTCGACGCCACGCACCCGCAGTTTCGTATCGACAGCCGCGGCATCGCTGTTGCCCATCTGGCAGGTGCCGGACACGTGAAAGGCGGTCGAGCCGAATTTGAAGTACGCCTCGACCAGTTCCTCATCGGACGTGAACGCGGGACCCGGCGCGGTCTCCTCGGTGAAATGACCACCCAGTGCCGGCTGACGCAGCATGCGGCGGATCAGCCGGATCAGCTCCACGCTGTGGCGGCGGTCCTGTTCGGTGTCGAGATAATTGGCGTCGATGGCGAGCGACGCGGCGGGGTCCGCCGACGTGATGCCCACGCTGCCGAGGCTCTGAGGATGCGTGAGATAGGCAACCCAGGTCATGCCGGGTTGCGTGTCGATTGCGATCTTGCCGTCTTTCACGGTCAGCGAATACAGACCGACGCCGATCTCCGCATTCGGGCGCGTCAGTTCCGGGTTCGTCTTAACGAACGCGCAGACCTCGTGCGCCGCATGCGTCATCGGGCCCGCGCCACGCAGTTGGTAGCGGAACATGTTGGCGACGAGCGGCCAGCCGCGAAACTGCCGGTTCAGACTGCCGCCCGTGACGCGCGCACTCAGCATGACCGGGCGATGCTCGCGCAGGTTGCGGCCCACCGCTGGCACGTCGGCAACTACGCCGATGCCGAGCTCGCGCAATCGCTTACCGTCGCCGACACCGGAGAGTTGAAGCAACTTCGGCGAGTTCAGTGCGCCCGCGCTCACCAGCACTTCGCGCCGCGCATTGACGCTCAGCACGGCGCCTTCAGCCGTGCGCAGCGACACACCGGTGGCGCGCTTGCCGCTGAAGTTGATCCGCTCGACCTCGACACCCGTGCGAATGTCGAGATTCGCCCGACCGCGCACGGGATCGAGAAACGCCCTGGCCGCGCTCCAACGTCGCCCGCGCCAGATGGTGCGCGGCTGGTAGCCGATCGCCACATCCGCAGCGGCATTGATATCCCCGACTCGCGGCACACCGCTCTGTCCTGCTGCTTCGATCACGGCCTCGCAAAGCGGATCGCCCGGCGGATGCATCGACACTTTCAGCGGACCACCCGCGCCGCGCCACTGCGCCTCGCCGAGTTCGTGATCCTCCATGTCCTTGAAGCAACGGCCCATGTCAGCCCAGCCCCAGCCGGTGCAACCCGCGGCTTCCCAGTCGTCGTAGTCCTGCGGATGGCCACGCAGATACACCATGCCGTTGACCGAACTCGAACCACCTAGCGTGCGCCCTTTTAACCAGTCTTCCGAACCACCGCCGCTGCGCTGGGTGGCGCGATAGCTCCACACGAGCGGACCGCCCGGGCTCAGGATTTTGCCAATGCCGCGCGGCATATGGATCAGCGCGCTGCGATCCGGCGGCCCGCTTTCGAGCAGCAGCACGGACACGCCCGAATCTGCCGACAAACGGTTGGCCAGCACACAGCCCGCCGACCCTGCTCCGACAATCACATAGTCGTAATGCTCACGAAAAGCCATCGATGGTTCCTGTGACAAGTTCACGGTTTTGTCTGTCGCCGGCAGGAGTGCCGTTTCGAGCTCACACGGCCAATTTACGAATATTATGAACACATATCTACAATGTGTCTCGAATTTGGCGGCGCCTCCAGGGTATCTCTGGAGACTGGGGCTCACGGAGCCCCGGCGAGGCCGGGTAACTCCTGATAGCGGACAAGTTGAACAGGTTCGATTCTGGTGATCAATTTAAGAAAACGCCGGCGGACGGTCCGACTGGTCAGCGTTACCTCCCGACTGTCGAGCATGCAACCCCCACGCCTCATCACACTTCCTGCTGCCTATCCCGTGCGTCGACCCGTTGATGCCCTGTGCCGAGTTGCGCTCTACGTGGCCTCTGCGCGCTTGCATCCGATGCTCGCCGTTGCCCGGAAGGCCTTGTCACAGAAGGATCAGATCAAAAATACCAAGCCCTTGAACTTGCCTGAGCGCACACCTTTCACCTGCGGAAATGGCTTGACGCTCCGTCGCCTGACGCTACGCCACGCAGCGTCCTTACCCCCATTATCGGAATGGATATGAACAACTTTGTCGAATTTGTCTCGAATAGGGGAAAACGAGAGAGTCGGAGTCGAAATTCTATCTATAGAATTCAATTCCGAATCCAGGCGAATCTAACGAGTCCCGACGAGCAGACTGCACAGAGTTGAACACTGTGTGTAATTCCCTGGGCGGCAGCGTGGAACCCACGAGGCCAGCAGCACCGTGCCGTCACCAGCGTCAAACAAAAACCCAGCCCCGCCGGGGAGCTACGGAGACAAGGAGATGAAGGGAATGAGCAGCTGCGCCAGATTCGAAAAAAGCCGGATGAGCCTCGGTATCGCGATGGCTCTGGGATGCTGGGCCGCATCGGCCAGCGCCGTGCAACTCAGTTCGAACCCCGATCTGAACATCAATTGGGACAACACGATCAGCTACAACCTGGGCATGCGTGCGCAGGGCATCAACGACGGGATCGGCAACAACCCGCTCTACAGCGAATCGGATTACAAGTTCAAGAACGCGGGCGACATCGTGACCAACCGCGTGTCCGACCTGAGCGAATTCGATGCGGTCTATCAGGACAAGTTCGGTTTCCGCGTCAGCGCCTCGCTCTGGAAGGACTTCGCGTACGGCGGCGGCGTGGACAACAACCCGGGAATGGCTTACCCCGGCGTGCCGTACTCGAGCCTGAACTCGTACAGCGGCAATCACTACAGCAGCTATACCGAGCGCTATTACCAGCAAGGCGCGGATCTGCTGGATGCGTTCGTGTTCTACAAGTTCGAGATCAACGGCCAGCCGAGTGCAATCAAGGTCGGGCGTCTGACCCAGTACTGGGGCAATGCGCTGATCTTCGGCACTGAAGGGATCAACTACGGTCAGAACGCCTCGGACAACATCAAGGGCGCTGCCTCGCCCGGCACCCAGGCCAAGGAACTGGCGATTCCGCGCGCCCAAATCCTGTTCGAGACCCAGCTCACACCGACAGTCGGGCTCGCCGCGCAGTATTTCGCCGAATACATGCCAACCCGTCTGCCGGAAGGCGGCACGTATCTCGGCACGGTCGGCTTCGGCTTCCAAGGGCCGAATCTGCTGGAGGGTGCTGTTCCGCGCGGCGCCGACGTGATGCCGAGCAACGGTTTTCATAACGACTACGGCGCCAAGGTCACATGGGCGCCGCAATGGCTCGGCGGCACGTTCGGCTTCTACTACCGCAATCTGACGGAAACGCAGCCGTGGGTGCTGATGGGCATGAACCCGACAACCGGCGCGACCAACTATCACCTGGCCTATGGCTCTGACGTGAAGCTGTACGGCATGAGTCTCGACCGGCAGATCGGCGACTTCAGCACGGGCTTCGAAGTGTCATACCGGCATAACACCGCGTTGAACAGCGGCACCGGCCCCCTGGCAAGCGACCTGAGCGGCCAGCAAGGCGCGCGCGGCGACGTCGTCAACGTAATCGGCAACGTGCTGGCGGGCCTGTCGCGCACACCGTTCTGGAACACCGGCAGCGCGCTGGCCGAAATCGCTTTCACGCAGAAGGTCAAGACCACCAGCAACGGCGCGCTCTATAGCGGCGTGGACAACGCGGCCGAATGTCCGAGCGGCAGCAAGTGGGCCGGTTGCTCGACCAACAATTCGGTGGCGCTGGCGGTGCAATTCGATCCGCAATGGCTGCAGGTGTTCCCGGGCGTCGACCTCGACGCGCCGATGTTCGTCCAGTACGGCGTGTGGGGCAATACGCCGAGTCTGGGCGGCACCAACCAGGGTTCGATGATTTACACCTTCGGCCTGCACGCGCTGATCCAGAACAAATACAACGTCACGCTGCAATACAACGGCTATCACTCGCACGCGGGCGGCCAGACCAACTTCGGTCTCGCTAACGGTTTGCCGAGCGGGGGTCCGTCGTATTACGCAACGGGCAATGGTCCGGTTTTCTACAACGACAAGAATTGGGTTTCGCTGACGTTTTCTTCTTCATTCTGACGGGCGACGGTCGCGCCCGCTTTCTGTCACGGACGCCCTCACGGGCGCCGGATAAAAAGCCGTCTCGCACCAGCTGGTTTTTCCGACACACATTCTGGAGACAAGCATGAAACTCGCAATGGTACTGGCAACGATGGCGACGGCAGTCGCCGCCAGTGGGCCCGTGCTCGCGGCGGTCAGCGCCGACGAAGCCAAAGCGCTGGGCGGCAAGCTCACCGAATTCGGCGCACAGCAAGCCGCCAACGCGGACGGTTCGATCCCCGCCTACACAGGCGGCGTGAAGGATCTGACCATCCCCGCCGACTTCAAGCCCGGCAGCGGCCGCTATCCCGATCCGTTCAAGGATGACAAGCCGATCGAGTCGATCACCAAGGCCAATCAGGCCAAGTACGCCGATGCGTTGACGCCCGGCACCAAGGCGCTGCTCGACCGCTTCCCGGGTTTTCGCGTCGACGTCTACAAGACGCGGCGCACGATGAGCTATCCGGACTGGGTGCTGAAGAACACGGTGAGCTGCGCAACCACGGCGAAGCTGGTCGGCAAGATCAAGGGTGATGGCGTGGAAGGCGCATTCGGCTGCATTCCGTTCCCGATCCCGAAAGACGGCTACGAAGTGATGTGGAATCAGAATATGCGCTACCAGGGCGTACGCACCGATTTCCGCTTCCGCACGATCTTCGTGGACGAAGCCGGCCACAAGACGCTGATGGGCGATCAGGAATCGAAGTTCATCTATCCGTTCTACGACCGCAATGCGACCAAGCTGAACGACCCGTACTTCCGCCTCACTTACACCAACTTCTTCGGCCCCTCGTCGCAGGTCGGCCAGTTGTATCTGGCGAAATACAGCGTCAATAACGGCGACCAGGACGACACCACCTGGATCTACATGCCGGGTCAACGGCGGG
>OVEP010003049.1_pt3 | contig 11355 bp, 9 predicted proteins | sample 1779801 | NCBI WGS metagenome assembly OVEP01 (sample SAMEA3914791, study PRJEB12502) | metagenome | biome: forest; material: soil | place: Canada | collected 2011-07-03 | depth 0.1 m
GGGTGCCAATCCTGAGGGATCCGGGTTAGAATAAAGCGGTGCCGGCAGCGGCCCGGCCCCAAGAATGAGGATGCGCGAATGAATCTGATCACCTCGATTCCAGCCAAGGTCAGCCGGCCCCTGCCGGATGGAACCGAGGTCGGCGACACCTGGACGGAACTCTGCCTTTCCAAGTGGCACCAGGCGGGCTTCAAGGTGCATTCGCTCAACAACGCTGAGGAAATCGATGCCATCCAGGCCCGGTTTCCCAATGTGACCTTCCATCCCGCCAAGCGCGATGCGCGCGAGTCGATGGGCAAGCCCCTCGTCTATCTGAAGGATATGCTGGAGGTGGTGGCGGCCCAGCCCGGCGACTATGTCGCCGTCACCAATGCCGACGTGCTGCTTCTGCTCGACGATTTCGCGTCTCTCGCGGCTCTGCGGCCGGAAGGGCTGGCCTATTCGACCCGGGTGGATATCGACGATTTCAATATGAGCAACCCGGTTATTCATGGCGGCGTCGATTTCGTGCTGTTCCATAAATCCTGGCTGGACGAGATGGACTGCCCGGATTTCGTTTTCGGCACGCCCTGGTGGGACTATTGGCTGCCCATGGCGACGTTGGGAATGGGGCGGCCGGTGACGCGCCTCGAGAAAAACGGTGTTCCCATCATCGCGCATCTGCGCCATACCGAACGATGGGACTCCACGCAGTTCGCCGCCAATTACCATGTTTTCATGCGGGCTCTGGCCACGCTGGATGCCTTTTCGCTGCCCGCCATGGCCGAGATCGCGCAATCCTTTTCGGCGCTGATCCGCAAGACCAGCCCGGTCATCGATCTTTCTCCGCCCGGGCCGGCCGTCTAACACTTCATTAATGGCTGCGCCGATAAGGTGCAGCCATCCTTGTTCGCCAAACGATCGGCCACATGTCTCAGTCGTCGCCAGAGATCGAAACCCGCGCCGCCCGCCCTGTCATCGTGGATGGCGTGTTCTTTCAGCTCAACAATACCGGTATCGCGCGGGTTTGGGCCGAATTGCTGCGCCGATGGTCGGCTGGCCCGCTCGGGCGGCGTATCGTCCTGCTCGACCGCGGCAAAATTCCCGACGATGTCCGGGCGGCGGTGACGACGATTCCCTTTCCGCCGCTCGAATATGCCGCCTGGCAGCAGGACCGCGTCCTGGTGCAGCAGATCTGCGACGAACGAGGCGCCGATCTGTTCCTGTCGACCTATTACACCCGACCCCTTTCGACCGCCTCGCTGCTTCTTTTGTACGACATGATCCCCGAGCGGCTGTTCCGGGATCTGTCGTCGCCCATGTGGGCGCAAAAGCACGACGCCATTCGCCATGCCGCCGCTTTCGCCAGTATTTCGCACAATACCCTGACCGATTTGGGCGCCTTTTTCCCGCACGAGGCCCGCCGTCCCTCGATGGTCGCGCATATCGGCATCTCCCCGGCCTTCCGCCCGGCCGACGAGACCGAGAAGGCCGAATTCCACCAAGCCTTCGTGCAGCCTTATCTGGGCGGGCGGCGCTATATTCTGTTTATCGGCAATCCGGACAGCTACAAGAACGGCGCGCTGCTGCGCGAGGCTCTCTCGCGGATGGATTGCTCGGATCTGGCCGTACTCTTCACCCTGGGGTCGCAAAGCACGACCATCGGCGATTTCGCCCGGATTCCCGGCCTCATCATCCATCGCGCCGATTTGTCCGATCGGGATTTGCAGCAGGCCTATGCCAGCGCCTATTGCCTGGTCCAGGCGTCCTATTACGAGGGTTTCGGATTGCCTGTCATCGAGGCCATGGCGTGCGGCTGTCCGGTGATCTGCAGCAATACCAGCGCGATGCCGGAAGTGGCCGGGGATGCCGCGCTGTTCATCGATCCGAGCAGCCCGGAGGATCTGGTGGCGGCGCTCGAGCGGGTCGGTCACCCTGACTTGCGCGCAGAGCTTATCGCACGCGGACTGGCACGCGCGCCTTCATTTTCCTGGGATCGATGCGCCAGTATTTTGGAGACGTTTATTTTGGAACAATCGGGAACAGCGAGCGCGACACCGCCCTGTCGCCTGTGCAACGGCGAAACCCGCTACTGGGGCCAAAAGCTTCTGCTCGGGCGTCATCTGGTCACCTACAGCCTCTGCGGCGATTGCGGTTCGCTGCAGACAGAATTGCCCTATTGGCTCGATGAGGCCTATTCCGGCCACACCACGGGTCTCGACACCGGCGCCTGCCAGCGGTGCTTCGACCTGCTGCTGGAGACCACGGCATTGCTGGATCTTTTGGGGTTTCCCAAATCGGCGCGCGGGATCGATTACGGCTCGGGCACGGGTCTCTATGCGCGGATGATGCGGGACCGGGGGTATGATTTCCACGCCCAGGATCGCTATGTGACGCCTTATTACATGGATGGGTTCAGTGTCGAGGCGATCCATGCCGACCAGTATCGCCTGATCACGGCCTTCGAAGTCGTGGAGCATTTCCCCAATCCGATCCAGGACCTCGCCAATCTGTTCGGCGCCGGGGCTGACCTCGTGCTGATCTCCACCAGCCTGTTCACCGGGCAGGACGAGACCTGGCCCTATTTGAGTCCGGAGGCCGGACAGCATGTGTTCTTCTACTCTCCCAAGGCTTTGGCCAGTATCGCCGTCGCCTATGGCTATCGGGTCTTCGCGCTGCGCCAGGTCTTCATGTTCGTGCGGGAGAGCTACGCGGAAGACCTGACCCGCAACGGCATCAATCTCGATGCGGTGGTCGGACGCATGCAGGACACCGCCGCCTATACGGAGCATGCCGTGGGCTTACTGATAGCCCATCAGCAGAATCCTTATCGCCAGGCAGGGCTCGACAATATGATGCTGGCGGCCCAGCGGGGCTGAGCTCTTTAGGTCGCCGCCATGGCGAAAAAGGCTTCCTCCATCTTCCGCGCGAAACCTTCGGCGTCCCCGAATGGCGAGTCCTGCAGGCGCCGCCGCAGTCCGGCCCGCAACTCGGTCAGGCGGGCGCGGTCCTCGGCCAGCCCGGCGGCGATCGCGACATAGCGGTCGGCGCTGTCCGCGACCAGCTCGGCCAGGCCCGCATGGGTCAGGATACTGGCGCCGACGCGCGCCATATGGCGATCGCCCCGCAAGGTCACCGCCGGCACCCCCATCCACAGCGATTCGAACAAGGTCGTCGTGCCGTTATAGGGGAAGGAATCGAGGCTGATATCGACGCCCCCATAAGCCGCCAGATGATCGGCGACCTCGGCGATGCCCTCTTTCAACGCGACCCGCGCGCGGTCGATGTCGGCGGCGGCAAGCCTCTGCCAGAATCTCTCGCGGGATATATCCTCGCCGAAGAAGCGACTTTTGACGACCAGCCGGGCATCGGGCACCTGGCGCATCAGCGCGGCCCAGAGCGCCAGCGTGGTATCCGACAGCTTCGAGATATTGTTGAAGCTGCCGAAGGTGACATGGCCGTTGACGAGGAAGGGCGGCGGCCCGACCGGGGGCGCGTCGGCGGGCGCTCGATAGCAGTGAAAGCCGCCTTCGAGACGGATCAGCCTTTCGCTGGCCAGGGCGTCGGCGTCCGGTGCCGGATCGCTGACCGGATCGACGAGACGGTAATCGATGGTGGAAAGGCCGGTCGTGTTGGGATAGCCCAGCCATGTCGCCTGGACCGGTGCCGGCTTCCTGGCAAAAACGCCCAGACGATTGCGGGCCGAGTGGCCGGCCAGATCGACCAATATGTCGATGCTGTCGGCGGCGATGCGGTCGGCCAGCGTCTGGTCGGTCATGCCGAGGGTGGGAATCCAATGATCGGCGAGGGCTTGCAGACGCTGCGAGGTGCTGTCGGGGACGGATAGTTCGGCATAGCAGAAAATCTCGACCCGGCGGCGGTCATGGGCGCGCAGCAGGGGTTCGAAGAAATAGGCCACGGCATGCATCCGCATGTCGGGCGAGACATAGCCCACTCGAAGGCGTCCGGATGGGCGCGGGGGCGAAGGAGGCATGCGGGGGACCGACGCTTCGATCCGCGCCCCCAGTTCCTTATGCTTCGCCGCCAGCGTCGCCGCATCGACATGATCGGCGTAATTGAGCGCCAGAAGGAAATTGCTGATCGCGTGCAGGTGATCGGGGTGGCGGGCCAGGACGCGCTCATAAAAAGCGGCCGCCTGATCGATCCGGCCGACACTGGTGGTCGCATTGCCCAGATTGAGCAGCGCATCGGCAAAATCCTGGTCCACCGTGACCGCCCGTTCCAGGCAACGCACCGATTGTTCGAGCAGACCCAATTGACGCAGCACGCTGCCGAGATTGTTCCAGGCGGCGGGCCAGTCCGGGCGCAGGGCCGCCGTCCGCATGAAACAGGCCGCCGCGTCGCGCGGATTGGACAGGCTCAGCAGAGCGTGCCCGAGTCCGCCATGGGCTTCGGCGAGCGTCGGATCGTGGCCGAGGGCGGCGCGGAATTCCCGCTCGGCGCCGGCCAGGTCGCCGGCCCCTTGCAGGGCGTTGGCGAGATTGACGCGCGCCGGGGCGAAGGCGGGATCGATCTCGATCGCCTGGCGATAGGCGGCGATGGCGGCGCCGCGTCGGCCGATCGTGTTGTAGAGGTTGCCCAGATTGCTCAGCGCCTGGTGATTGCCGGGGTCGCGTTCGACGGCCCGGCTCAGATAGCTCTCGGCTTCCGCCATGCTTCCCTGTTCGAGGGCGATCAATCCGAGATTGTTGAAACATCCCGTCTCGTCGGGCCAATCGCGCAGGATGGCAAGGTACGCGGCCTTGGCCTCCTCGATGCGCCCGGCCTGGTGCAGGGCGATGGCATCGGCCAGGCGCGCCTCGGCCGACAGGGCCGCGCTCATGTTGCTCTCGACGATGGAGAGGACCCATTGGAACAGGGAATCGCTCACCCAACTCAGATTCAGGGTGACGAACTCGACCAATTCCCCTTTTCGGGCGCCGAAAATGCGCCCTTCCTGGTGAAAGAGCTGCTTGATCGAATTCTGCCCGGGCGGCATTTCCATCATCTGGAAGCCATGGTCCTGGCAGATGCAATCGTCGAAAATCATGTCCTTGCGATAATCCAGCAGATGCAGCCAGGGTCTGGTGGTGGCGGTCTTGTAAAGATCGAACAGCCGCATCTCCGTTAAGGCGTAGGTGGGGTTGATCGTGTCGAATTCCGCCTGCTGGGATCGGAGATAAGGCTCGTCGGAAAATTTCTCGCAGATATGGGCGCTGAACTCGTTTAGGACATCGAGGGTCACGATTCCATTGAGGCAGGTCCCGTTGCATTGCACGGAAAAATCGAAATCCTTCAGCGCCTGGTCATGCGGCTCGATGTCTTGCAGGATCATCGTGTCCGAATCGAAGTGCCAAAATCGCCTGATGTCGAACTGGTTGGCGAAGGCCTCGAGGAACAGCCAGCGCTCCGTGACATATCGGAGCCAGTCGCGCCCGTTTTTCTCGGAAATGGCCAGGGGGCCCTTGACGTGGCGGAATACCGCCTCAAATCGAGGGTGAAAGACGGATCTGAAGGCTGAAAACTCATAATGTTCCCAGCCATGCCGTCGCGCCACGTCAGCGTTGTCCTGGTCGCCGAGAAAAATGAAGCGGGCGTTCGGATTGGTTTTTTTGGCGCAGGAAAGCGTGTATTCGAGATAAGTCGAGTATCCGTAATGGCTGAATATTATCGTGATGGCGGACACTCGCAATATTCCGATCTTAAGTGCTTTCCGATCGCTCCAATCTAGGGGGATTTCGAAGCGACCGGAAGATGGAAAGGGGCCGTTCGGGCCGCCCTACTATCGGTGACAAACGGTAAATGAGCTATTAGTACCCTTTGGTTTCCTCGTGAGGACAGCTTGCCCCCTCTCCGCCTTATCCTCGTCGCCGACGATTACGGCATTTCTCCCGGTGTTTCCGCCGGCATCCGCCAACTCGCCGAGCGCCGCCGCCTGACCGGCACCGGCGTCATGGCCACCATGCCGCATTGGCCGGCGGAGGCGCCGGCTTTGCGCGAGCTGCATGGCCGGATCGCGGTCGGGCTGCATTTCACGCTGACCGACCAGGTGCCGCTGGGGACGGCGCCGCGCCTGGCGCCGAACGGCCGGCTGCCGCCGGTCGGAAAATTGCTGTTGGCCGGGATCGCTGGCGGCATTCCGCGCCAGGAAGTGGCCGATCAGCTCGAGCGCCAGCTCGACAAGTTCGAAACTCATTTCGGAGCGCCTCCCGATTTCATCGACGGGCATCAGCACGCCCACATGTTTCCCGGCGTGTGGCCGACGGTGCTGGAGGTGTTCGGACGACGAGTCGACCCGGCGAAATGCTGGATCAGGGATTGCTGCGATTTCGGCCTGGCGGGCCGCGGTCAGGCCTTCAAGGCGGGGGTGGTCTCGGTGCTGTCGCGGGCGGCATCGAGATCCGCTCACGCCAGAAAGCTGCACAAGAACCGGGGGTTTTCCGGTTTTTACGATTATGCGGGCGGGAACCTGGCCAGATATTTCCAGCCCATGCTGATGAACGCTCATGACGGCCACGCCATGATGGTGCATCCCGGCCAGGTGGATGCCGAGTTGCGCGCGGTGGACACGCTGACCGATCCGCGCGAGCAAGAATTGGCCTTCCTGCTGGGCGAGGATTTCCCCCGCCAGCTGGCCGCCGCCGGTTTCGAATTGGCCAAACCCGGCTTTCCGGTTGACTGGGGCGTGGAATCCAGGCAAACCGCCGCCCCATGAATGTGGATAATTTCGATTTCGAGCTGCCGCGCGAGCTGATCGCCACCCAGCCCGCCAGCCCGCGCGACAGCGCGCGCCTGCTGCATGTCGGCCCCAACGGGCTGGCGGACGCGGTGGTGCGCGATCTCGCGGATTTTTTGCGGCCGGGGGATCTGCTGGTCAGCAACGACACCAAGGTGATTCCCGCGCGCCTGGAGGGGAAGCGTGGCGAGGCCAAGATCGAGATCACCCTGCTGGAACCGGACGCCGAGGGAAACTGGACCGCTTTCGCCCGTCCCGCCAAGAAATTGAAGCCGGGCGACCAGATTCTCATCGGCGAAGGTTTCGCCGCCGAGATGATCGCGCGGGGCGAAGGTGGTGAAGTGACCCTGCGGTTCGAGCAGAAAGGCGACGCGCTGATGGACGCGCTCGACCGTTTCGGCCGCATGCCGTTGCCGCCCTATATCAAGCGCGACTCGGGCGCGGGTGACCGCAACGACTACCAGACCTTGTTCGCCGCCCATCCAGGCGCGGTCGCGGCGCCGACCGCCGGGCTGCATTTCACCCCGGCCCTGCTGGACAGCCTGGCGTCCAAGGGCGTCGAGCGGATCACCCTGACCCTGCATGTCGGCGCGGGCACGTTCCTGCCGGTCACCGCCGACGATACCGCCGACCACAAGATGCACTCGGAATGGGGCGAGATCACCGAAGCGGCGGCGGCCAAGGTCAATGCGGTGCGGAAGGCGGGCGGGCGCATCCTCGCCGTCGGTTCGACCTCGACCCGGCTGCTGGAAAGCGCCGCCGCCGAGGATGGTACGGTGTCGTCCTATCGCGGCCGCACCGACATATTCATTACGCCTGGTTATCGTTTCCGCGCCGTCGATCTGATGATGACGAATTTTCACCTGCCGCGCTCGACCCTGTTCATGCTGGTTTCGGCTTTCGCCGGGCTGGATCGCATGCAGGCGGCCTATGACCATGCCAAGAAAACCGGCTATCGCTTCTATTCTTACGGCGATGCCTGCTTGCTGGAGCCCAAGACCGTCATCCCCGCGGAGGCGGGGATCCAGACGTAGAGCCGCGTCGGCGGCAAGATGAGTCTTTGTCCGCGCTGGGGCGCGTAATGCTGGACTCCCGCCTGCGCGGGAGTGACGATTATTTTGCGAGGAGAGTTTGAAGCGTCATGACAGCTTTTCATTACAAGCTGCAGGCCGAGGACGGCAAGGCGCGCCTCGGCGAGGTCCACACGGCTCATGGCGTGATCCATACGCCCTGCTTCATGCCGGTCGGCACGGCGGCCACGGTCAAGGCGATGATGCCGGAGTCTGTCGCGGCGACCGGCGCCGAGATCCTGCTCGGCAATACTTATCACCTGATGCTGCGTCCGGGGGCCGAGCGCGTCGGTCGGCTGGGTGGTCTGCATAAAATGATGAATTGGGATAAGCCCATTCTCACCGATTCCGGCGGGTTCCAGGTGATGAGCCTGGCCAAGCTGCGCAAATTGACCGAGGAAGGGGTGACCTTCCAATCTCATTTGGACGGTTCGAAGCATCTTTTGACCCCGGAGCGGTCGATGGAGATCCAGCATCTTCTCGATTCCGACATCACCATGTGTTTCGACGAATGCACGCCCTATCCCGCCACCTACGAGCAGGCGGCCGAGTCGATGCGGCTGTCGATGCGCTGGGCGGAACGCTCCAAGGCGGCGTTCGTGGAGCGGGACGGCTATGGTCTGTTCGGCATCGTCCAGGGCAGCACTTTCGAGGATCTGCGCGCCGAGTCGGCCAAGGCCCTGAGCAAGATCGATTTCGACGGCTATGCGATCGGCGGCCTCGCGGTGGGCGAAGGCCAGGAGGAGATGTTCCGCGTCCTCGACTTCACGCCGGCCATGCTGCCCCGGGACAAGCCGCGCTATCTGATGGGTGTCGGCAAGCCGTCCGACCTGGTCGGCTCGGTGCTGCGCGGGGTCGACATGTTCGATTGCGTCATGCCGACCCGCTCGGGCCGCACCGGCCAGGGCTTCACCCGGCGCGGACCGGTCAATATCCGCAATGCGCGGCATCTCGACGATCCGCGCCCGCTCGACGAAGCATGTGGCTGCCCGGCTTGCAAAAATTACAGCCGCGCTTATCTGCATCACCTGTTCCGCGCCGAAGAGGTGTTGGGGCTTATGCTGCTGACCTGGCACAATCTGCACTATTATCAGGATGTGATGCGGGGTTTGCGCGAAGCCATCGCCGAGAAGCGCACGGAGGCCTTCGCCGCCGAGTTCCACCGCCAGCAGGCGCTGGGCGACATCGAACCGATCTGAGGACGACATGAGCGATCATTTGCAGCATCTGACGCAGCTGGGCCAGAAGGCCGTCCCCGCCGCGTCGCCGGAAGAGGCGGTGCTGGAGACGGTGCCGAATCCGCAGGCCGGCGAACTCTATCTGGTGCGCTTCGCCGCCCCCGAATTCACCTCGCTGTGTCCGATCACCGGGCAGCCGGATTTTGCCCATCTGGTGATCGATTACGTGCCGAACGAACGGTTGGTCGAAAGCAAGTCGCTGAAGCTCTTCCTCGCCAGCTTCCGCAATCACGGCGCGTTCCATGAGGATTGCACGGTGTCGATCGGCAAGCGCCTGGTCGCGGCGATGGACCCGACCTGGCTGCGCATCGGCGGCTATTGGTATCCGCGCGGCGGCATCCCGATCGACGTGTTCTGGCAGACCGGCGCTCCGCCTGCCGGGCTGTGGCTGCCCGACCAGGGAGTCGCTTCCTATCGTGGCCGCGGCTGATCTCGTCACACTAACGCAATCGATCAAGGACCAGGCGCTGGCGCTCGGTTTCGCCGATGTGCGCATCACCGGCGCCGAGGACGTGGCCGGTGTCGCCGAGGATCTGGCCGCCTATCTGGCCGACGGCCGCCATGGCGAGATGGGTTGGATGGAAGGCACGGCGGACCGCCGCGCCAGCCCGAAAGCGCAATGGCCGGAAGCCCGCAGCGTCATCATGGTGGGCGACAATTACGGCCCCGGCGAAGTCGGGCCGCTGCCCTCCGACCGCGGCAATATCAGCGTCTATGCGCGCGGCAAGGATTATCACGACACCATCAAGAAGCGGCTGAAGCAGCTCGGCCGCTGGCTGGTCGAGACCCATGGCGGGGACGCCCGCTCCTTCGTCGATACCGCGCCGGTGATGGAAAAGCCCTTGGCGGCTCGCGCGGGGTTGGGCTGGCAAGGACGACACACCAATCTGGTCTCCCGCCGCTTCGGTTCCTGGCTGTTCCTGGGCGGCTTGTTCACGTCGCTGGAGTTGATCCCCGACGCGCCGGAAAAGGATCATTGCGGTTCCTGCCGGGCTTGCGAGACGTCCTGTCCGACCAATGCTCTCGAAGGCGGCCATATCGAACCCCGGCGCTGCATAGCCTATCTGACCATCGAGCATAAAGGCGACATCGACGAGGCTTTGCTGCCGGCTTTCGGCAATCGCATCTATGGTTGCGACGATTGCCTGGCCGCCTGTCCCTGGAACAAATTCGGCCAAGACGCAACCGAGTCTGCTTATTTTCCGCGAATGGACTTGATGGCGCCGCGCCTGCTCGATCTTGCCGAGTTCGACGATGCCGGCTTCCGCGCCTTCTTCGCGGGCTCGCCGATCAAACGGATCGGCCGCGACCGCTTCATCCGCAATGTGCTGATCGGAATAGGCAATAGCCGCCGCGCCGAGTGGGCGCTGATTGCAAAGGAATTACAGCAAGATCCGTCGCCGCAGGTCGCCCGCATGGCGGCCTGGGCCTATGGACGGCTTACTTCTTAGGCTTCGCGCCCGGCTGCAGCTTGCTCAGTTGATCCTGCACTTCGGCCAGCTTGCTCTGGAGAGCTTCGACCGTAGCCTCGGACGCGTTGGCCGCCGCCTTCAAACCGTCGGCGCCGCCGCTATAGAAGGGGGCGAACATCTTCATCGCGTTCTGGAAGAAGGCGACGTTCTGCTTGTTGACCTCTTCCAGCGCATTGAAGGGGAACAGCCCGTCGAAGGCATGCTGCATATATTGACGCATCTGGCCTTCATGGTGATGGAACGCCTCCATCGAATGTTCGAGATATTTCGGCACCAAACCGCCCAGCTGGTCGCCATAGAAGCCGATCAGCTGGCGCAGGAAGGGAATCGGCAGCAGATTTTGGCCGCCCTTGGATTCTTCCTCGACGATGATCTGCGTCAGAACCGAGCGGGTAATATCCTCGCCGGTCTTGGCGTCATAGACGACGAAATCCTCGTTGTCCTTCACCATCTGACAGAGATGATCAAGAGTCACATAGCTGCTGGTCGCCGTGTTGTACAGGCGACGATTGGCGTATTTCTTGATGGTGATCGGGCTGGCGGCGGCGTTCGACATCTGTTTCGCAGCGTCCTCTTCGCGGAATGGCCGATGGGAGATCAGTCTTTACGACTTTATGTCTAGCCGCAACGATTATCTCGCGCTGCACTGAAAACCTGTCTGGTCTATGCTGCGCAGCATGAGCGCACCAACCGCCTCCCTCCAGCAAGCCATCGCCGCCGCCGGGTCCCGCCGCGCGGCGGGCGACTTTTCCGGCGCGCTGATCATCCTCGCCGGGCTGTTGCAAAATCATCCCGGCGATCGGTCGGTCCTGCTGGCGCTGGCGCGCACCGGAGCGGCGATGGGCGGGCGGGAAGAGGCG
>OVEP011218219.1_pt1 | contig 11353 bp, 9 predicted proteins | sample 1779801 | NCBI WGS metagenome assembly OVEP01 (sample SAMEA3914791, study PRJEB12502) | metagenome | biome: forest; material: soil | place: Canada | collected 2011-07-03 | depth 0.1 m
GGTCCGGGCCGACGTCGATGACCAGGGCGGACCCCGGATCGGTCCCCGGGGAGAGAACGAAGGCGTCGCCCTGGCCGACGTCTTCCCTGTCAAGTCCAGCGTGTCGCCACGAGGCGTCTGAACCGACTGGCCTCCCACTTATGCTTGACGCATGGTCAGCTTGAGCGAAGTCTTCGGGATCGGCTCCAACGTCAACTCAAAGTCCTATGTGGACCGAGGAGGCCTTGATGCCCGCTTCCAGTTGGCGTTGGAGGCCGACCGCCATGTCGCTGTGCACGGCGGGAGCAAGCAAGGGAAGTCTTGGCTGCGGGCCAAGGGCCTTGCTAAGGAATCGACGATCGTCATCCAATGCACGCCTGAATCCACTCCCGAATCGCTCTTCCGGGAAACGCTAGGTCGACTAAACGTCGATGCCGTTCTCAAGGTGACCGAATCGAGCAACCTTCAGGGGACGCTCGACTTTTCAGCATCGGGATCACTTGGCGTGAAGATCCTTTCAAAAATCCAAGCCGAAGGACATGCCACCGGAACAGCCGGCACCACTGAAGCAGTGGAAGTTCAACCAATCGGAAAGACATTCGCTGATCTATCTTGGATTGCACAAACAATTGTGGAATCTGGATACCAGGTTGTCTTCGAAGATTTCCACTACGTTGCCGAGGATGTCCAGCGCAAGCTCTCCTTTATGCTAAAGGCGATGGGCGAGTACAATTTCTTTGTCGTGATTGTCGGGGTCTGGCCAAAAACACACCTCCTCTCATACTATAACGGCGACCTTGAAGGACGAGTGGATGACATCCATCTAACTTGGATGGATGCCGAGCTCGCCCAGGTCCTGTCCCAAGGAGCCGATGCCCTCCGAATCAAATTCACGCCAGAACTTGTTGCCGAGTTGGTCAAGGAGGCATCAGGAAACGTCGGACTCCTCCAGCGACTCGCTTCGGAGGTATGTCTAGCGGAAGGGGTTACCACAAGTGGGAATGTATTTTCCCCGCACCGGAGTCTCGATATAGGGCAATCGCTTACCACCGCTCGCCAAAATGTTGCAGATCAGATGCAAGGGCGATTTCAAACATTCGCAGATAATTTCGTGCGAGGCATGCGCCGACTCCCCGAGGGGCTGGAAGTATACAGGCATCTGCTCGAAGCTGTTACTGACGCAAGCGATCAAGAACTGCTCGACGGAATCGACTCAGCCGCACTCCTGCAAAGGATCGGATCCCAGACTAACGGGTCCGGGATCCGCGCATCTGACTTGACTCAGGCGCTGGATCGGATCGACAGCCTGCAAGTGAAGATCAACGTCAACCCTCTCGTGCTCACCTATAGCAAGTCGAGCAGGAAGCTATTTCTTGCCGACCGGGCATTTCTCTTCTTCAGAAGGCATGGAAATCCCCAATGGCCTTGGGTCAGCGGCGCTCCAGATATCACGAACGACCTGGCGCAAAGCGAACCCCTACTGTTCCAATAACCGGGGCGTGCGACGTCGGCGGACAGCCAACCAACTAGGTAGTGCGACGCTTCCATGCCTTGCGGAATATCAGTGCCATTCCCGTGCGAGGCGCGGTCGCCAGCAATCCGGCCGCAACGCCGATTGCTTCGCCTCTGGGCAAAGTGGCGAGCTCCGCGAACCACTCGCGTTGGTAGCGGACACGGTCGCTGGGCGGAAGGAACATCAACGCCATGCGGAGCTTGCGAATCGCGACGCGATCTACTTGATGACCAGCGTCAAAATGCAGGTCTTGCCTAACGACCTGCACCACGAAATTAGCAACCAATTTCATGGAGCGAGTGTCCGACGGGAGTCGCTCGATCACTTCATCTGGCGTTGGCGCACGTCCAAGATCTTGAATTAGCAACTGCGTCGCAGAGGTGATCATGTGGAGCGCCCGGTCAGAACGTCGCCTATGCCGGACGGCTATGATCAAGCTCCATAAGGCGCTGACGGACGCAGCCGCAGTGACGCAGGCACCAGCAACGGCGCCGACGACGAGACCCACGTTCATGCGAGGCCCTCCTGGGGACGAAATCGGCTCGACCGACGTCGCTGACGCGCCTCGGCCATCGCGAGGGCACTCGCAGCTGCCTCCGCGCCCCGTTCACTGAGCCGGTAGTAGCGACGAACCGGGCGCCCCTGCTCCTGGGGGCTCACATCCTCCCAGCGACTCTCCAGCCATCCCAACTGCTCGTAGCGAATCAGGATGGGGTAGATGGTGCCGCCTGGAAGTCCAGCCGCGTCAGCGATCTCCAAGCCGTATCGTTCGTCAGCCGGCCGTGCGAGCAGAACCGTCAACACGGCTCGCGTCGCCAGCGTCATCCTTGGTTCTGCCATGGACCCAACCTAGCATCCTAGATAGAGAAAGACCAAGAGCTAGGTTGTATATGGACAAGGGCCCTAGATAGAGAAGTACTATGCCCCCGTAGGCATGCGCCCGGTCGGGTGCGTGGTCACCTTCGAGATCGGCGGATCGTGCCCCAGTCACTAACGATCAAGTTGCTCCTGGTCCTCGTCGGCATGCTCTTCGCGCTCGTAGTCGCCGTGTGTGCGGCTGCCATGCCTGACGGAGCGTCTTCTCACTGGTCCGACCGCTGCCGTAGGGGAGTGAAGGCGTTCGGCGCGACCCTCACCGTCTACGCAGTCGTCGTCGGACTACTGATCACGCTGGGCCACGCCTGAAGCTGAAGATCGGCGTGCGCTGGACGTGTCCCAGCTCATGGGATGCCTGTCAAGTTCTGAGTATTGAAGTTGGACTTGGTTCTGCGAGCCGGGGTTGGGTCGGGAGGACATGGACGTTCCGGGGTTGTGCGGTCAGTTGTTGAAGGAGTTGACGGTTCTCCACGACTGCTTGGTGCAGTGCTCCGACGAGGGCGTCGTTGTCCGTTCGCAGCCGTCGTAGCTCTTCGGTGTCCGCGGCGCGTAGCTCTTTGAGCTTCGTGATCTGTTTGCGGAGGCGCCTCTCGTTGTCGGGAATCTCGCCGCGGGCGCGGACCTGCTCGTAGAACTCGTACTTGAGATCGAGGTGCCGACATCTTCCCCGTCAAGTTCTACTTGTTGAAATGAGAAGGGAGGACGTCGGCCAAGGCGACGCTGTGCAACCTCGGCTTAGCGCTTGGGAAGCAGGGAGTTGAGCCGAGTGAACAGCTGGTCGGCTCGCGTGATCGTGGCCGCGTTGATGAGCGGCGCAAGAGATGCCTGCTCACGGAGGAGGACCGCGGCCGGCTTGTAGTGGTTGAACCGTGTGGCGATCTTCCGCTGCTTGAACACCGCCTCGATCTGCCGAACGACGCGGGGATCCTTGGCGTTGAGGTCGGTGACGCTGATCGGAGTGGTGAGCTCGGAGGCGTAGGCGCGGTTGACGAGTTCGAGGTAGAAGTCCCGCTCGAACAGGTCCTCGACGTCCGCGTCGGCTGTGGTGGTGAACTCGCTGATCTCGACGAGTCCGTTCTTGGCGAGCTGGCCGTTGTCCCGGAGGCGCTGGACGGCCCCGACGTCCTTGGTGCTGGAGTCGACGAGGACCGCGACGTTCAGCTTGTTAGCGCCGAGGAGGGTCACGAAGGTGGACAGCTTTCCGGAGCCTCCGATGGGGGTCTTCACCCAGCGAGGATCGAGTCCGGTGGAGCTGTTCGCCTCGGTGACGTCCGTCAGAACGTCCAGGTAGATCAGATCGCTCGGGCCTTCGAGGAGAAGGGTGTGCTCGCCCACGAACAGCGTCTGGGTCATCTCGATGCCCATCGCGGCCAGCAGCGGGAAGGCGGTGTCCTCGTCGGCCTTGAAGATCTCCGAGGAGATCTTCGCTCCGCCGCGCTCCATGTCGATGACCGTCCGGACCCGCTGGAGGTTCTCAGGGTCGACCATGAAGGGCGAGTGGGTCGTGTAGAGGACCTGGTGCTTCGGGGCCAGGCGCTCGTCAATCAGCCGGAGCAGGTCTTCCTGGGCGCGGCCGTGGAGGGACAGACCCGGCTCGTCCAGGAGGAGGATCAGGTCCGTGGTGCCGGCCGCCTCCAGCTCGTTGAAGTAGGCGAGGAAGGAGAAGAACCAGACGAACCCGCGAGACCGGTCATCGAAGGGCACCGAGGCGCGGTGCCGACGGTTGAAGACGCGGACCTGGAGGATCGGACCCACATCGAAGGGCGGCAGGGCCCCGGCCTCGGGGGGCAGGACCTTCAGCTGGACTTCGAGCTCGGTGTTCTGCGACCAGTACTCGAACACCTCGTCGGAGATGACGTTGCCGGAGTTCTCCAGTTCACGGAGAAGCCGTTCGTGCTGGTCGGAGTCCTTGAACTCCTCCGGCGAGACCCCCGCCATGTCCAGCAGACTCAGCAGGGCCCGCTCGCCGCGCTTGAGTTCCCCCGAGTCACGCCGCCGGATCAGGTCGGGCAGCGCGACCTTGCCCGGCATCGTGTCGTAGTCCGAGAAGTAGACGAACTTCGGCATGGATGGGAGTGCGTACTGGTCGATCAGGCGACACCCGAGGCTGCTGTTGCGCCAGCTCCGGATGCGATTCGCCAGCGCGGTCGCGTCGGACGGCGGCTCTTCCAGCTGGTCGAGGGCGTCGAGGAGGTCCGCGATGGTGGTCTCACCCTCGATCGCCTTGGCTGCTGCGGCCGGGAGGTCCAGGGCGGAGCGCAGGTGGTCGACGATCGCGGCCTCGTCGTAGGGGAGGGTGAAGGTCTTGGAGCCGTCCCGGTAGCCGATGACGATGTCGAACTCGCGGCTCGTCATGGCCTTCGGGCCGAACTCGTCCTCGATGGCCTTCATCTCGGAGTCGTCGAGGAGGAACGTCGCGCGAACCACTGGGATCTTCTTGCCGGCCGGGAGCTGCTTGCGCTCCCGGGTCTTGCGGGCGGGAAAGTCCACCACCTCGTCGAAGGCCGCCGGCTCCACGGGGTTGACCCGGAAGAGCGCCTGGAGAAGGGTCGTCTTGCCCGACTCGTTCTTCCCGACGAGGCAGGTGACGTCCTTCTCGACGTCGAACATGCCGGAGTCCTCGACGGACCTGTAGTCGGTGATGCGGGCTCTGATCAGCTGCACTTTGCCTGGGAGTCCTTCCTCGTTGTCTGCGAGGAGGCCCGGCGTGCCAGATCGAGAGGCAATGATCACAACGAAGTGGCACTGGGTGCCTTCGGCGTTGTGTTCGAGGTATGGTCCAGATGCCAATCATGGAGAGACCCCGGTGCCCGTCGACCTCGACGCCACCGGGGTCCTCTTTTGAGCTACTTCAGAGGGTAGCCGCCCCCACTGACATCCCCACCCAGTATTGTCCCCGGCCCCCCATCACCGGCCCACCGGTTGGGGCTGCGTGGGAAGCACGTGGACGACGGGGTCGGGGTCGGTGAGCTGTCTGCGGAGCTGCCTGTTCTCCAGCGTCAGCTGGTTCACGGTCCGGACGAGGGCTTCGACGTCGGCACGGAGTCGGGTGAGTTCTGCCTTGTCGGCTTCCCGGAGTTCCTTCAGCTTGGTGACCCGTCTGCGAAGCCGTTGTTCTGCGTCGGTCGCTTGGCCGCGGGCGGTGACCTGGGCATAGAACTCGTTCTTCAGGTCCGGGTGCCGCTGGGTCAGCGCGTTGCGTGGGACGTCGGCCTCCTGGGCGAGGGCGACGATGGTCAGCGCGCCGGTGGAACGCTGGGGTGCGCCGGCCAGGATGCGGCTCATGGCGGCGCGGATGCGGTCTCGTTCGTCGGGGGCTGGGCTCATCAGTCGGTTTCCTTGAGAGTGAGGCGGTCGCGGTGGTGCCGCTCGGCGGCGTCCCGTAGCGTGTCGGCGCTGGCCAGGAGACGCTTGGCCAGCTCCTGCGGGACGTGGGCGGCTTTCCGCTGCAAGTCGTCTGCTCTCATGAGGAGTTGACTGGCCTGCCGGTCGGTGCGGGCGATGTTCGAGCAGGAGCTGACGCAGCGGTCCAGGCTGGGGGTGTCCTTGGCTCCCTCGCGTTGGCATAGCGCCTTCTCGGGCTTGTAGACACACATCAGCAGCGCGTGCGGGTTGTCGTGGACGGCCAGGTCGGGGTTGGCGAGCACGTCGCGGGCCTGCCGACGCGTGATGGCGACTCCCTCGAATCGGGGGGCCTGCGCGGCTGCGTTGATCGCCCGGCGGGCGGCGGGCCCGGAGACTCCGGTGCCGTCCTCCAGGTCTGCGTGCAGGTCGGCGACGGTGTCGATGGTGGCGCGGGCCGTCTCCACGTCGAGGAGTTCGTGGATGCCGTCGCGGCTGCGCGAGGCGTATCCGACGCTGACGGATGTTCGCATATGTCCGTATTGGATGGCGAGGGCGACAAGGCCGCCCGGACGGCGGGCGATGTGCCAGGCCAAGGTTCGACGGAAGCGCCCGGTGCCTATCTGGCCGTGCGGGTCGGGCGGGATCACCTCGCCCGGTCGGCCTGATCGGATCGCCTCGGCGTTGGCCCAGTCGATGAAGTCGTTGACCCTGATGCGGAGGGTGTTGACGACCAGTGCCCCGTCGCCGTCCCGGGGTCGGCGCACGAGATGGTCGTGTTCGCTTTGGTCGAAGAGGAACGCTCCCTCGGGGACCATGCGCTCCAGGACGCGGATGGCGTTGACGACCGGGGTGATGGCGACCCAGGGGACGTCGCGGAGCTCGCCGGAGGACAGGTGGTAGCCGTTCTCGTCGCGGGCGGTCTTGTAGACATGGCCGTAGATGAGATGCCGTCCGGCCTTCGGGGCGGGGCAGCATCCGGTCCGCAGGCCGAGTACCTCGCTTGGCCTCATGCCGGTCAGGTACGAGCAGACGATGAACGCGGCCGTGCCCAGGTAGCGCATGAGCCTGGGGGCCTCGTCGTAGTCGATTGCGGTCCGCCAGGGGCTGGTGCCGATCGTGCCGACCACCGGTGTGGCGAGCGGGGACGGCCCCGGGTGGGCGCTGAGGTATTGCCCCCAGGTGGCGCCGGGGGAGTTGAACGTCGACCGGACCTGGCTCAGGGAGGCCCCGGTGGCGGCGGCGATGTAGGTCGCCGCGCAGACCCGCTTGCCGGCGACCATGGTGCTGGGGAAGGGGCGGCCCTCGGCTGTGATCGTGGTGAAGAAATTCTTCAGGGCAGCGCGGCCCTGAAGGGTTGATATCTGCTGCTGTGCGGTTGCGTGCAGGCGCTGGCGTTCGCTCCAGGCCGCCAGGATGTCGTCGGCGAGGTCGTCGACGACGCGCATGGCCCAGATCAGCAGCGGCCCCATGGTCTGCTCGGTGATCGGGTCCGTGGCGTTCTCGCCGGTCGAGGTCTCCGCCGGGAGGTAGTCGTCCACGCCCTCCAGTTCCCATGGCGGCTCGCACATTCCGGCAGGAGAGGCGCTGAGCTGGTCGAACGCCCATAGCCGTGTCACGGCCGTGAGGGCGGCGTTCACGTAGTTGCGGGAGCGGCCCTGGTCCTTGTAGGACCTGGCGAATTCGTCAAGGAGGCGTGGGGTGATCGCGGCGATCGCGGAGACCCCGCGCTCGTCCAGCCACCGGGCCAGCGTCCGCCACCACCAGAGCGTGCTGGAGAGCTTGCCGGCGCTGGTGTGCGCCTGCCAGCTGCCTCCTCTGCCGCGCAGAAAGCTGTGCGACAGCGTTCCGTTGATCAGGGTCCAGGCGATCAGCCTCATCTCTTCGCGCATCCCGGCCGGGAAGGTGTTCCAGCGGATGTTGTCGCGGTTGGCGCTGGGGTTGGCGTTGAGGGGAGCCAGCGGCCAGAGGGGGTCCGCGTAGCGCGCGATCGGACCGGTGTAGCGGGTCACCACCCACTGGGGCATGACGATCGGAGTGCCGGGGCCCGGGTGCGGGGACCGGGCGAGAGCGGGGGTGGTCACTGGTCGAAGTCCCCTTGCAGCAGATGGGTGATCACGTCGCGGTCCGAGCTGGTCACGCTGCCCAGCGCCCGGGTCCAGACCGGGTCGCCCAGGCTGGCCCTGAGGTGTTCCAGGCGCCCATGGGTGTCCTGCCACTCCGAAGCCCAGCGGGCCGGTTCCATCACACTGCGCAGGGCTTCCAGCGACTGCTGCAGGAGGGCCAGGCGGGGGTGGTGACCGGGGTGGATGCGGGCGTTCGGGCAGGCCAGACACAGCAGGAACGAGGCCCGGCAGCCGGTGCCGTGCGCGGTGAAGTAGCTGTGCTCGATGTCGTGGCAGTCTGCGGTGGCCGTCGGCTGGTCCGCCGGATCGGGTGCCTCCCGCAGCAGCGCGACCAGCACCGTGGCGCGGGCCTGTTCGAGTGCGGCGTCCGCTCCCGCGGCGATCCCCTCGACGGCACCCTGCTGGACCGACCGGTCCCGCAGCACGTAGACGCTGTCGTGCGTGTCCTGGCTGTTCTGTCCCGGCTCGCGCCGGTGGCGGACGTTGACGGTCCGCCGTCCGCGCCGGAAGGGCGATCCCGCCAGCCCCTGGATCCTGGCCCACTCGATGGCGGCGTCCTTGGACACCCCGAAGCCGAACAAACCCACCCTCAGTACCCTCTCGGGGGTAGCCCGGCCTCCCACGGCATCGCGCCAGACCAGGAGACGGTCCAGGTCAGGGGCTTGCTCGCGGACGCAGGCGCGGGCGAATGCAGTGACCTCCAAGGCCTGGGTGATCAGCCGTCCCGGTGAGTCCGCGCCGAAGTCGGCAAGGTTGCGGGTCTCGAACTGCCGTCCGCTGCCGCGGCGTGCCTTGTGCAGTTCCAGCCGGTAGAGCGGATGCCCGTCCTCGCCCGGATCGGGTGCCGGCCGTGGCACGGCCAGACCCGAGACGGTCGACAGGTTCAGTCCCTGCTCGGCGGTGATCAGCACCGCGAGCGCAATCATCTCGTGCAGGTTCGGGAACAGCCGACGCCAGGTGAACATCGCGTTCTCACCGCCCAGCGGACGAACGTAGCGGTAGTAGGTGCGGCGGTGACCCGACGCGCCCACATAGTGCGGGGCGGTCCCGGTGCGGGCGATGCAGTCCAGCGCCTCTCCCACCAGCCAGGCGTCGCCGCCCTGCGGGACCTCGCCCGCCCGCCAGTGGGCCAGAAGTGCGGCGTTCTCGGTGATCCTCAGATGAGCCGCCCGGAACATGCGGCGTGCCGCCGTGGTGATCTGGGTGAACTCCTCCGGGGTGAAGGACTGTTCCTTCGCCTCGACCGGTCGCGTCCGCTGGGAGATGGCGTCCAGTGCCGACGCATTGAGCCCGGCATAGTGACGCAGCAGGCCCCCGACGGTGACGGTCTGGCGGTAGCCCATGCTGTTCAGCGGACGGCTGAGCCGCCACTGCTTCCACACTCCCGCGCTCAGCGCGTCCAAGTCCGTAATGTCGGGGTGCTGTTCACTCATCCATACCGCGAACGACCGGGTGTTGTACCAGTAGTGCTTGCTGGAGTCGTGCGACTCCCAGCCTCCGGCCCGCGTGCAGCGGGCCGCGAACAGAGCTGCCAAGGACTCCTTCATCGGCCCCGAGCATGGCAGCGTCGCGAAGTCATACCGGGCGATCTGCCCCAGCTTGTCCCTGTGCTCGACAAGCAGCGTTCCCGGGACCCGGACCGTCGGCCGGGAAGCGGTCCCATCCGGCGGCAGGGCCGCCCGGCGTCCGCGCGGGCTCACCCGGCCACCGCCATCTTGTCGTCGATGTCCTGGATGCCCTCGGCCTCACGGGCCAGCCGGGCGAAGACCGAGTCGAGCGATCCGGTGGCCGCATCTCCCGCCCGCGAGGCGGGCGCGGTAGCCAGCAGGGAGCGCAACTGCAGGTCAGCGACGGGGGCGAGATAGATATCGCAGGTCGTCTCCCTGGTGGCGTGACCGAGCAGGTCCTGGACCATGCGCCAGGGGTCGCCGTAAAGCAGCCGGTAGTCCCTGCGTTCCTCGGGCGTCAGCCCGAACCGCTCGTCCATCAAGTGGTGCAAGATCACCAGCATGTAGAGGGCGAAGCTGTGCCGGCATCCGTGCGGCGTCAGATAGGGCGCCTCCACCACCCCCGACACCAGGGCCGCCGGGCGTCTCCCCGGCGGGGCCAGCACCTCCCGGCAGCGATTGTTGGCTGCCGTGAAGACGTTCTCCCACGAGTGCGGCAAGAACGGCAGACCGCGTTCGTTCAGCCACAACCACAACGGCTCCGGACCGCGCGGACCCTCGGTGTAGAAGGTCATCCGCTCCTCCGCCGTGGCCTGGGTCAGAGGCGTCTCCCCCACCACGCCGTCCCGGTCGCACCAGTGAACGACCCGGCGGGGTCCGCCCGTCACCCTGGTGACCAGCCGCCTCTGCGGCAGATCGTCGTAGCGGCCGACTGCGTGGGCCCTGCGGATCACCGCAGCCCGTGACGACTCCACATAGGCGCCGATCTCCCCGACCACCCCCACCGACACGTAGAAGGTCCGCGGCTTCTTCGACCGCGTCACCGCAGCAGCCAACCGGCCCACGTAGTACCGGCCGCCCTCCAGCTCCAGCTCGGGAACCTCGAAGACCAGCAGCGAGGCCCCTTCCAGCCGGCGCATCCCCGAGCTATAGAGCAGATGAGCGTAGGCGACGTTGCGGTCCTCCAGTCTGCCGACCCAGCCCGGTCCCCGCACCCCCTCGCGCGTGCAGCCACGCAGCCCCACCGACACCCAGCGGCGAAACGCCCTCGGCGTCAGCCAGTGCACGTTGCTGCCCTTGGCGTCCTTCGCCTTCAGCGCCGCGACGTCCACCATCTCCCCATGACGGCCCGTCACCTGCCGAGTCTGGATCGGGTTCCTGAGGACGAACGCATTGCCGGGCCGGGTCGCCCATTTGTAGAGGCCGATCAAGGCCGCCAGCTCGCGGTTCCACTTCGAACCGCCCACCCGGTTCGGATTACCCGGCGCCTGCTGCCGCCAATACTGGAAGTCCTCCACATCTGACTCCACAGCCTGGGTCCAAACCTTGCCCCGGGACCATAGAAAGTTGAGGAACAGGCAGAGGTCCGTGGTGTAGTTGCGCTTGGTCTCGTGTGTGTAAGCCGCGAACGGACTGCTGTGGGTGTAGAGGCCGAGCAGCTCGTCTACCCGATGGTCCGGCGCCAACAGAATCGGGTCCCCCGGGCGGATCCCTACCGACGACTCCCGCTCGGCCAGGTCCTCCCAGCCGGTCAACGCAGGTAGCCGATGGGGCACCTTCGTCTTGATCGACGGTACCCAGAACACGCGCCATCCCGCCATTGCCCATCCTGTCTGATCAGCTTCAACACGCCAATCTAATAGGGAAAGTGCGACAGGCGACGACCCGCCAGTGTGGCGGCGGCCAGCCGGTGACCAGCCGGGTGAGCGGCGCCGGGCGCAGCAGCAGGGCGATCAGCGCCAGCGCGAGTCCGACCGCGACCACCCGGTGCCGGAGCACCGGCAGGCAGGCGACCAGCGCGCAGGTGACCGCCACCAGCAGCAGTGCCCCTGGCCAGCCGCCGGGCCAGG
>OVEP010007251.1_pt3 | contig 11340 bp, 11 predicted proteins | sample 1779801 | NCBI WGS metagenome assembly OVEP01 (sample SAMEA3914791, study PRJEB12502) | metagenome | biome: forest; material: soil | place: Canada | collected 2011-07-03 | depth 0.1 m
TACGACGTGATCAGCCGGGGGATGTTGACCAGAATCTCATGAGGTGCCGGTTTGCCGGCGAGAGGATTGATGTTCACCGCGATATCCTTTGATAGTCGAGACTCATGATGGCGACACCCAGGTTCGCCTGCATCTATCTTTCTGAGCACGACTTTCTCTCTCGCGACAGGCAGATGTCTGTACGGTATCGGGCAATGATCTTCAGTTAAGCCGAAGGAATGAGCAAAGACGACCGGCGAGTATCAATCCGGCTCGACCTCAACACTCCGCCGGAATTGTGCATCCAGGACGGTAAGGCATCCTTTTTGCTCAACGCTACGTACTGTCGCTAGAACGATATGCAGGCTGGCGATAAGCCCGCCACGTGCGGGCGGCGGCCCGGTCAACCTGTAGGGAGGCGCTATGCAAGGAAGTAATAACAACGTACGTGCTGCAATTTTTGCCATGCTGGTTTCGTTGTTGACGGCATGCGGCGGAGGTGGCGGCGGCTCGAGCAGCGGCAGTGGCGCGACGCCCCCGGCGGGCGGCGTCAATCTGCAAGTTGTCTCGTTCGGCGACAGCCTGTCGGATGTCGGAACCTATGCGCCGATCGCGAGCGCGGTGGGCGGTGGGCGTTTCACGACCAACCCTGGGCAGGTGTGGACTCAGGATGTCGCGCAGTACTACGGCAGCCCCCTAAGCGCGGCGTTTACGATCGACATCACGCATAAATTGACCGCGCAAAACGGCCTCGGCTATGCGGAGGGCGGCGCAACCGTGGCGACGCCGGCAAACTTGAACAACTTTCTTGTCGACGTGATCGGCAATATCGAAATGCCCGTCAACCAGCAGGTTTCGAGCTATCTGTCGGCTCACGGAAGCTTCAATTCCGGTCAACTGGTGCTGGTCTGGGCCGGCGCGAACGATGTGCTTCGCGCCGGGGCACTGCCGGCCGCGGCACCCACCGTGCAGACTGCCGCCACCACGCTGGCTCAAATTGTCGGACAGATCGTCCAGAACGGCGCCACGCATGTCGTCGTGGTCAATGTCCCGAATGTCGGACTATCGCCCACGGGCCTCGCTGCCTCCGACGGCGGGGCGAACCTGACCCAGTTATCGCAAATGTTCAACACTAGCCTGAACGCTGCATTACAGGCCGATGGCCTGCAAGGCAAGGTCATCCAGATCGATTCGTACAGCTGGGTGGACCAGATCATCGCGAACTTTCAGGCCAATGGCTTTACCGTGTCGAACACCGCTCAGGCCTGCAACCCTGCGACAACGCCCGATAACACGTCATTGCTGTGTTCGCCGGCGACCTACATAACAGCCAATGCGGATCAGACGTACATGTTCGCCGACGACCTTCATCCGACAACGCATTTGCACACCCTGTTCGCCCAGTACGTGGAGCAGCAGATCGCCGGCAGCGGTCTTGGTCACTGAGCCTTGGGCGGTCGCCGTTAAATTTTCACCAGTCGCGACGGCAAACCGCTATCGCTTGTACCCATCGTTCAGCGTGGCGAGGAAAGCGGCGACGTCGTCGATATCCCGCTCTGACCACACGGGGCGCTCGCCGGCTTTACGCGTGAGCGGCTCATCGGTGGTATCGACGTTCACGCGCAGCGCGACCGGCAAGTCGTTGAACTTGTCGACCTTGCCGTGGGCGTCTTTCGGATACCACTTGCCCGGATTCGTATCGCGTTGGACGTAGAAGCGCAGCGCGTCCTTCAGCGTATGGAAGCGGCCATTGTGGAAAAACACCTGCCGCGTTGCCGTGTTACGCAGCGACACCGACTTGAAGAGTCCGCAGTTGCTTTTGTCGCTTGACTGATCGGTGCGCAGCGGACCGCACAAGCCCATATCGAAGTACTTCGGGTCCGCGTTCGCACGCAGCTCCGGATTGCGCGGCACACCGAGTGCCTGGAAGTTGAAGTCGGTGAAAAGCGGATGAGAGCCGTCGACACCCGATTGATCGATGTGGCAGGAGGCGCAATTGCCGCCCGCCGGATTGTCGAACAGATTTTTGCCTCTCAACTCCTGTGCCGTTAGTTGCAATTTTCCATCGAGGTAGTAATCGAACTTGCTGGTGTACGGATGAAAGCTCGGGTCTTCGAGTTCGAAGCGCTCGATGGCGTACATCGCCTGCGCAAACGCCTTGGTGGGGTCGGCGAAGATGTTTTGACCGAACACTTCCTTGAAGCGCGCGGCATACGGTGCCTGCTGCAGTTTCGCGAGCACCGCCGCCGGATCCTTGTTGGCCATCTCGTCCGGATTGAACAGCGGGAAACTCGCCTGATCGTGCAGACGGTTGAAGCGCCCGTCCCAGCCGAAGCCGCCGACCGGCGCGTTGTCGCTATCCTCGATTCGTTCCGAGAGACTCGCAGCCTGAGCGTGAGTCCAGACCGGCGTGCGGTTCAACACGTAGCGCAGGCTTGGCACGGCGCGCGTGCCTTGCGAGCGCATGTCCGGACCACCCAACTGCGCAGCCAGACCATTGGGCGGCCCGTACGCGTGCGACGGGCTATGACAGCTCGCGCACGACATCTTGCCCGAGGCCGACAACGACGCATCGAAGAACATCAGTTTGCCGAGTGCCGCTGCGTCGCTGTAGACGGGTTTCGTGTCGGCCGGCGCCGCGGCCGCGGCTGCCGGGAGCGGCAGCCATACGGCGCTGGCCAGCGCGGCGAGCGCCGCCAATCGGGTGGCGGTGCTCACGGTGAATCGGGTTGCAGAAAACAGCATCGAGTCGCTTACAGGTTCGTGAAAATGTCGTTGCCGAACCCGACCAGACCGGCCTGCCCTGCATAGCCCAGATGACCCAGCTGGAAGATGTCTTCAATGCTCTTGAGCATCGAGTAGTGGTTGTACTGCACCGTCGACACCGTGCCCGGCTTGATGAACTTCGAGATCATGACCGCGCCAGTCTGGTCGCCGCCGAAGCTCTGCTTGGTCAGGTTGATCGTCAAACCCTTGTACGCCAGCGAAGAAGTCTGCGGGAACGCCGCCAGATTCGGACCGGGTTGCTGGCTGCAGCAGGTCGCGCCGGCGAATATCAGATTCTCGCCTGACGCGGACTGCGTCACGGTGGCGTAACTGCTTTCGTCGAAGTTGATGATCAACAGACCGTCCTGCTGGAACGCCGGCGAGGCGGTGATAATCGGCACCCACTTCTGCAGGAACGTATTCGCGCTGACCAGTCCGCCCGGTTGGCCATTCACACACGGCGAATCGTGACCGTCGTCGCACAGGTTCGGCGTAATGAGGTTGAAGTTGGCGGTGGTTGAGATCGACTGCAGATCGGTCGTGAGTTTGTTCAGGTTCACGACGTTCTGGCCACAGTTCGGCGAATCGATGATCGAGTGAAAGTACATGAACGGGTTGTGACGCGTCGCGTACTGATCGCCCAGCGGTACCGCTGCGCTCGGCGCTTCGGCCGATTGGGTCAGATCGGTCGTGTTGAGCGTCGGGTGGCCGCACGTGGCGGCTTCGCGCGTCGGGTCGTTGCCCATGTCGCCTTCATAGCCCTTCCATGTCAAGCCCGCCGCCGTCAGCTGGTCCGGTAGCGTCTTGATGCTGGCGGGATACACGCAACCCGAGCCGATCGCCTGACCGTCCGGCGTCGTGCCCGTGAGGTTGTAGTCCTGATAGGTAATGCAGTCGTTGTCCGTTTCCGGCGTCGGCGCCTGGCCGCTGAGCATCGAGATGTAGTTGTCGAGGCTCACGTGGCCCGTGCCGTAGTACTGCTGCACCATCGCGCCTTGTGAAGCCAGCGTCTGCGACAGGTACGGCGCCTTGCTGTTCGCGCCGAAGGTGGTCGCGTAGTTTTCGTTTTCGAGCGTGATGACGAAGACGTGCTTGATCTGCTGCTGCCCGGTCTGAGTAAGCGACGAGGACGACGATGAGCCGCACGCGGCGACGATAAGACCAACTAAGGCCGCGCAAACGACCATGAAGAAAGCACGCAACCCGCTGCGCTGTGACATTGTTTTTGCCCCTGGGGATTAGAGTTTTATTCGCGGGCAAACTGTATGCAGTGTGTATGACGGTGCCATGAAAAGCGTCACTGTTACGTCACATGTCGATCATCTCAAGCGACATATATATCGTTCACTGAAACGGCGAAGCGATGCCTTCATTGCGTGTACCGTCGATGCAGCGCCACCGCAACCTCCGCCATGCACGCACGCAATTCGGGCGGCGCCAGCACCTCGGCCTCGGTGCCAAAGCGCAGCAGCTCCGCGCACGCCTGCCTCATCGAGCCGACCGGCAGGGTGACCGTGCGCCAGCCGTCGACCGGATCCGGCTCACCGATTTTCGCGGCTGAGCGTGCGAACGGTGAGGTAAAGACTTCGAGCATCTGCATGCCCCACGGCGACAGCCGCAGGGTCGCTTCGTTCGCATGCATCTCTTCGGACAGACGTTGCGTGCTGTCTTGCCAGTAAGCCGCCAGATCGAAGGCGAGTGGCCGCTCGAACGTCTCATCCAGCAGGCTCAACTCAAGAATGCGCGAAATGCGATAGATGCGAATGTCCGTGCCGACCCGCCCGATCACATACCAGGCCCCGCTTTTCAGCACGATGCCGAGTGGTTCGATGCGGCGAAACTTTTCGGCTTTCCAACTCTGATAGCGAATCTGCAGCGGATGCTGTTCCCACACCGCGCTGGCGATCAACGGCAGATTCGCGGGCTGATCCGCGTCGGAAAACCAGGCCGGGGCGTCGAGGTGAAAACGCGAGCGCATGCGCTCCGCGGTCGAGCGCAATTCGGCCGGCAACGCGGCGAGCAACTTGGTTTGCGCGCCGGCCATCACGGCGCCGAGACCGAGTGCCTGCACCGGTCCCGGCAAACCGGCGAGGAACAACGCCTCCGCTTCCTGCGACGAGAGGCCGTTCAGACGCGTACGGTATCCGTCGAGCAGGCGATAGCCGCCTTCCGAGCCACGCTCGCTGTGCACCGGGACCCCTGCGGCGCACAAGGCGTCGACGTCGCGATAGATGGTGCGTAGCGAGACCGCGCATTCATCGGCGAGCGACTGCGCGGTCACGCGTCCACGCGCCTGCAAGGTCATCAGGATGGAAAGGAGGCGGCTGGCTCTCATCCGGATAAGTGTAGTCATACCTGACACAAACTGACAGGTATGGGCGCTTAGGATAGGGACATCCGGCGCCTGATGGACGCTGGTTCTTCCCACGAGACATTCACTTAGAAGGCCCTCGCCATGACTACCGACCGCACGATCACGCTGTTCCACTCGCCGCAATGCCGCTCTGTCAGCGCAGTCACGCTGCTCGAGGAACTCGGCGTCCCGTATCAGCTGAAGGTGTTGAACATGAAGGCCGGCGAGCAGCGCAAGGCGCCGTACCTCGCGATCAATCCGCTCGGCAAGGTGCCGGCGATTCTTCACGGCGATGCGCTGATCACCGAACAGGTCGCCATCGTTATCTATCTGGCCGACCTGTTTCCTGAAGCGGGCCTCGCGCCGGCGCTCGACGATCCGACGCGCGGGCCGTATCTGCGATGGCTGGCGTACTACGCGGCCTGTTACGAACCGGCGCTGGTCGACAAGGCGATGAAGCGCGAACCGGCGCCGCCCTCTACCTCGCCGTACGGCGATTTCGATTCGATGCTCGGAACAGTGACGAGCCAGTTGCAGGTGTCGCCCTATTTGCTTGGAGACAAGATGTCGGCTGCGGATATCTTGTGGGGCATCGCGTTGCATTGGGGAATGATGTTCAAGCTGGTCCCTGAGACCCCGGTCGTGCTCGAGTACGCCCAGCGCATCTGCTCGCGGCCGAGCTTCGTGAAGGTGACCGAGCGGGATGTCACGCTAGCGGCCGAGCATGCGGCGGCGGTCAACGGCGCCTGATCTGGCGGGCGTGCTGCCGGGAACGCTGTGGTGATCCGCCAGGACGCGGGATGCGGACGCAGCGGGTCAGCGGATCAGGCATCCGGTTGAATGCGCCGGGATTTGAGACAATGAGGCCGCCGGTGACTGTCTTCCCGGGACAACCGGGCGTAGCCTTGGCCTATTGAGCAGGGGCCGGCCCATTGAACAAGAGAAGTTTTCAGGTATGAGCAAGATCGCATTTATTCCCAGCGTCCCCGCGACGTCGGAAGAAGATTTTGAAGTGTCGGCGACCTCGAAGCTGGCGGGCTACCGGCGTTTTTTCGGCGTGTTGAAAGTGGTTCGAACCACCGATGGCCGCGTGCTGTTCCCGTTCGACGGCGCGCCGGAGCTCGGGCCTTACGCGACCAAACTGGAAGCCGTCGCGGCGGCGCAGGTGTATGGCGAGCACATCGTGGCCAGCGACCTGGCGCGGCCGGAGTTGTAAGCGTAGCTTCGGGGTTTTGGGTTGCTTAGGTTAGTCACTCGGGATCGTCATTTGAGATGGTCACTTTGGGAGCAACGGATGACTCGTCTACGCAAAGTAGGCTCATCGGCCGCGGCGATGTGGAGTGCGGCGGTGCTGATGGCCGCTTTCTGTCCATCCGGCTTCGCTCAGGACGCTAACGCCGATGCCGGGCAGACGGCACTCGGAAAAGCCGAGGTCATTCACGCCCAGGTCCAGGTTGTAGCGATCTACCCCGCCACCAACAGCGTCACGCTTCGCGGCCCGCACGGCCATCTGGCGGATGTCGACGTCAATCCCCAGTTGGCCGATGTCAGGACACTGCGGGTCGGCGACACGCTGAACGTCGCGTATCAGCAAGCGCTGCTGCTTCAAATCGACAAGGTGACGACCAACGGTGTACGTGAACGCATCGAGACGACGGCGGCGATACCCGCTTCAGGGGGATACGCGTCGTCGGCGCATAGAGTGCAGATTGTCGCGACGGTGCTGAAAATCGACCGCAAGAGTCGAATGGTGACGCTACGCGGGCCGAAGCATCAGCAGGTGCTGAGAGCTGCGGCTGGCATTCCGCTCAATGAGCTGAAAGTCGGCGACAGTGTGCGGGCGGAGTTTGTTTCAGCGGCTGCGGTGGAGGTGGTGAGGAAGTGAGGGGGCGCTGCGCCAACCTTACAATCCTCTTAATCCGCGTGCTAGACTCCCACCCCATGTCATATTGGCGCAAATTCTTCGTCATCATGCTGCTGGTGCTGAGCCTTCCGGTTCAGTCGTTCGCGGCTCTCTCCATGAAATGCGAGACGTCGCATTTCATGGGCGAAATGACGTCGGCGCAAGATGAACATGTGTCCGGGTCGGCCCACCGTCACGACATGCACGTTGCTACAACGGCTGACGCTCGCCATCTCGCCCATCATCCTGGCGATGCGCATCATGCGCACGCCTGCAGCACCTGCGCATCCTGCTGTCTCGGTGCCGGCTTCCCTGTCGGCCCGACAACGGCGACGCACGCCGACATCGCTCACAGTGCGGTGGCGCTTCCTCCCACGGTCAACGTCGCGTCGTTCCTGACGAGCGGCATCGAACGACCTCCCAGAACCTTCCTCGTCTAGTCCTTTGCCGCAGCTTAAGGCTGCGATGCGCAATTTCGCCCAGATGTCCGCATGCCGGCCATCCAGGTGACTGACGACGAGAAGAATCCATGCGAATGTTTATCGCGGCGCTGCTCAGCGCGGCGGCATTGTTGCCGTCGCTCGCGCACGCCACAACGACTCCTTCTGACCCGGCCGACGCCTCTGCTTCGGTTCCAGCGGTCAGCATACCGTCCGCCTTCGCGGACTACCGGCCATACCAGGACCAGAAAGCGTCCACGTGGCAAGCGCTCAATCGGGCGGTGACGAGCGCACCGGCGATGAAGGGCATGAGCCACGCCAACCTGCCGGCCGGCAGTCCCGACGCCAACGACGACAAGCACAGCGCGAAACACGGGGGACCGGCGAAATGACCTCGAACGCCTTTTCCGGCCGCCGCATCGTCACTGTCGCCGCTGCGCTGGTGTTTCTCGCCGGCTGCACGACGTTTTCGAAGGACGGCGGGTTCAACACCGTTTCGACCACCGCTTCTGAACGTCTTGGGAAAGACGCGGTACGCGTGAGGACCGACGAAGACCGGGGCGCAGTCGCCAAGCGAACGCAGGAGCTGCTTTCCAGACCATTGAGCCTGGACGATGCAGTCCAGATCGCGCTGCTGAACAACCGCAGTCTTCAGGCTTCATACGACGAACTCGGTATTGCCGAGGCAGACCTGGTTCAGGCCGGCCGGCTTCCGAACCCAGGCTTCTCGTTCAGCCGGACGCATGGAGGCAACGACCTGAGCATCAGCCGCACCTTCACGCTCGGCCTGTTGAATGTCCTGACGCTGCCCTTGGCGACGCGTATTGAGCGTCGCCGCTTCGAGCAGACCAGGCTGCTCGCTGCGGACGCAATGCTCAAGGTCGCCGCCGATGCCCGGCGTGCCTATGTCAGCGCAGTCGCCGCGCAGCAGTCTGCGGCTTACGCTGAGCAGGTGAAGGACTCGGCCGAGGCCGGCGCCGAACTCGCCTTGCGGATGCAGCAGGCCGGCAACTTCAGCAAGCTCGACTACGCGCGCGAGCAGGCTTTCTATGCAGACGCGGTGGTGCAACTGGCCAGGACCCGGCAGCAATCGGTATCCGCACGGGAAAAACTCACTCGCACGATGGGGCTGTGGGGGGCGGCCGCGCAGTACACCCTTCCCGAGCGCTTGCCGGACCTGCCCAAGGACCGCCCCGAGCTGAGCGACCTCGAGCGCTTCGCGATGGAGAACCGGCTGGATATCCAGGCGGCGAAGCTGCAAACGCAGAGCGTTGCGTCCTCATTGGGTCTTAGCAAAGCGACGCGTTTCATCAACGCGCTCGACGTCGGGTATCAGAACAATTTCACGACCGCCGACGGCCGCGAACAAGGCTACGAAATCAGTGTCGAGCTTCCCCTCTTCGACTGGGGCGGCTCGAAGGTTGCGCGCGCCGAAGCGATCTACATGCAGTCCGTCAACCGGGTCGCGGAGACCGCCATTAACGCGCGATCCGAAGTGCGTGAGTCGTATTCGGCCTACGTGACGGACTACGACATCGCGAAGCATTACCGCGACGAGGTCGTGCCCATCAGGAAGACCATCTCGGACGAACTCCTGCTTCGCTACAACGGCATGCTCGCGAGCGTGTTCGAACTGCTCGCCGATTCACGCGACCAGGTCGGCGCGGTGAACAGCTACATCGACGCGTTGAAGGACTACTGGCTCGCCGAGACAGACCTGCAGCAGGCACTCGGTGGCCGTCTGCCTCCCCTTGCGATGGCGTCCCTGCCATCCGCCACCACGACGCAACCGGCGTCGCCCACCGATTCCGGAGGTCAATGACATGGTGTCACGTAGAAATTTCCTCGGCGGCTCTGGCGCCGCGCTGTTGGGCGCGGCCCTGGTCAGCAAGGCCGGTGCGGCCTCGCTTCCTGAGGCCCCCACGATGGCCAAGGCGGCGATGCAGCCGCCGCTCGCGCCGCCGAACGGCCGTCCCTACACACCCGTTGCCACGTTGAACGGCTGGTCCTTACCGTGGCGCATGAAAAATGGCTGGAAGGAATTCCACCTGATTGCCGAGCCGGTCGTACGCGAAATGGCGCCGGGTATGAATGCCAACCTGTGGGGCTATAACGGCCAGGCGCCGGGGCCGACCATCGAGGCGGTCGAAGGCGACAAGGTGCGCATCTTCGTGACCAACAAGTTGCCGGAGCACACCACGGTTCACTGGCACGGCATGCTCCTGCCGTGCGGCATGGATGGCGTCGGCGGTCTCACGCAGCCGCACATTCCGCCGGGCAAGACTTTTGTCTATGAGATTCAGTTGGAGAAACACGGCACGTTCATGTACCACCCGCACGCCGACGAGATGGTGCAGATGGCGATGGGGATGATGGGCACGTTCATCGTGCATCCCAAGGACCCTGGCGTCATGAAAGTCGACCGGGACTTCGTGTTCATCATGTCCGCGTATGACATTGACCCGGGCAGCTTCACGCCACGCGTCAGCGAAATGACCGACTTCAACATGTGGAGCTGGAATTCGCGGGTTTTTCCGGGCATCGACCCATTGCCGGTACGCGCAGGGGACCGTGTGCGTATCCGGTGCGGCAATCTGACGATGACCAATCACCCCATTCACCTGCACGGCTACCACTTCGAGGTCACAGGGACAGACGGCGGGTGGATTCCGCCGTCTGCGCGCTGGCCCGAGGTAACCGCCGATGTTGCGGTCGGCCAGATGCGCGCCATCGAATTTACCGCGAACCGACCCGGCGACTGGGCATTTCATTGCCACAAGTCGCACCACACGATGAACGCAATGGGACACCAGGTACCGAACCTGATTGGTGTTCCGCAAAAGGACCTGGCGAAGCGTATCAACAAGCTTGTGCCGGACTACATGGCGATGGGCAGCACGGGTGGCGCGATGGGCGAAATGGAGATGCCGCTACCCGACAACACGCTGCCGATGATGACCGGGACGGGCCCATTCGGCCCGCTGGAAATGGGCGGCATGTTCACTGTCGTGAAGGTTCGTGAGGGACTTGGCCGCAACGATTATCGCGACCCAGGCTGGTTCAGGCATCCAAAGGGGTCGGTCGCTTACGAGTACACCGGTGAACTACCGGAGAGCTGAATTCGTTTCGCCGGACACGGAGGTCAGAGACCCGGCAACACGCCCGGGTCCTTGTTTTACTTCATCTGCGCCCTGCCAACCTCACTCCACCGTCACCGACTTCGCCAAGTTCCGCGGCTTGTCCACATCCGTCCCACGCGCACAAGCCGTGTGATACGCCAGCAACTGCAGCGGCACCACGTGCAGAATCGGCGACAGCAAGCCGTAGTGCTCCGGCATCCGGATCACATGCAGGCCTTCGTCATTCACGATCTTCGTATCCGCGTCCGCAAACACAAAGAGCTGACCGCCCCGCGCGCGCACTTCCTGAATATTCGACTTCAGCTTCTCCAGCAGCGCGTCATTCGGCGCCACCGTCACCACCGGCATCGCTTCCGTCACGAGCGCCAGCGGCCCATGCTTCAACTCGCCAGCCGGATACGCCTCCGCGTGAATATAGGAAATCTCCTTGAGCTTCAGCGCGCCCTCAAGCGCGATCGGGTAATGCAAGCCGCGCCCGAGGAACAACGCATGCTCCTTGCGCGAAAACTCTTCCGACCACGCGATGATCTGCGGCTCCAGCGCCAGCACGCTATTCAGCGCTGCCGGCAAGTGGCGCAACTGTTTCAGATATTCGGCTTCCTGCTCCGCGCTCACCTGCCCACGCAGCTTCCCAAGGGTCGCGGCCAGCACAAACAGCGCAACCAGTTGCGTCGTGAAGGCCTTCGTCGACGCCACGCCGATCTCGCGACCCGCATGGGTCAGGAACGACAATTCCGTCTGACGCACCATGGCGCTCGT
>OVEP010003325.1_pt1 | contig 11335 bp, 10 predicted proteins | sample 1779801 | NCBI WGS metagenome assembly OVEP01 (sample SAMEA3914791, study PRJEB12502) | metagenome | biome: forest; material: soil | place: Canada | collected 2011-07-03 | depth 0.1 m
TGGCAGGCGCCGTATATCAAGCGCGTGCAGATCACGGTGGCCGAAGAGGTCGGCGTGGGCAGCCGCGCGGGCTTCTACGACAAAACCGGCGCGCTGCGCGACATGGTGCAGAACCACTTGCTGCAACTGCTGTGTATCGTTGCGATGGAGCCGCCGGTGTCGCTCGATCCGGATGCGGTGCGCGACGAAAAACTCAAGGTGCTGCGTTCGCTGCGCCCCATGACGCCCGAGGATATCGCGCGCGATACCGTGCGCGGTCAGTACACGGCCGGTGCGGTGAACGGCGAGCCGGTGAAGGGCTACCTCGAGGAAGACAACGTGCCGCCGGGCAGCCGTGCCGAGACTTTCGTCGCGTTGCGGGCGCATATCAACAACTGGCGTTGGGCCAATGTGCCGTTCTACCTGCGCACCGGCAAGCGGATGCAGAAGAAGGTGTCGGAAATCGTTATCGAGTTTTCCGAATTGCCGTTCTCGATCATTCCGAGCGGTGGGCGCAACTACGGCAATCGTCTCGTGATCCAGTTGCAGCCGGAAGAGTCGATCCAGTTGCAGATGCTCGCGAAGGAGCCGGGCAGCGGCATGCACATGCTGCCGGTGAATTTGAATCTGGACTTGCAGCAGGCTTTCACCGAGCGTCGCGCGGAAGCGTACGAGCGCTTGCTGATCGACGTGATTCGCGGACGCCTCACGCACTTCATGCGCCGCGACGAGCTCGAAGCCGCATGGGCGTGGGCCGAGCCGATTCTGGAAGGCTGGGCCAAGTCGGGCGACAAGCCGCGTGGCTATACGGCAGGCACGTTCGGACCGGCTGCGTCGACCGCGCTGATGGCCCGGGAAAATGCCGTGTGGGCGGAAGAGTCGCAGTAAGCAGGATGACTCTTTGACGCTTTAAGAAGATCGTTGTCATGCGAAGGCGGTCCGCGCGAGCGGACCGCTTCTTGTTTGGTGCGCGCTCCTTCTACCCCGATAACGGGCCCTGTGCCTGATTTTCTGTTGGCACTTTGCGTGTGTTCCATAGCCCGGGAATAATTCCCGTGCTTAGCGCCATGCCTGTCAGGATCGCGCCGCAGCCGAAAGCCATTGACAACGTAAAGTCCTCGCCGAGGAACAGCGTCGCCCACAGCGCCCCAAAGGCTGGGACCATGAAATAGCTGGTCATCGTGCAGCCCGGACCGATATTGGCGATCAGGCGCAGGTACAACAGATAGCCGAGCCCGCTACACAGTGTGATGAGCGCGGCCAATACGCACCACGCCTGAGCCGGAGGATTGACGACAGGCCACAGGTGAGCGGATGGCAAGGCAAGCGCAATCGCACAGACGATCTGACTGCCCGTTGCCGTCGCGATCGGCGCGACATGGTCGAGATAGCGCTTGCAGAAAGTTGCCGAAAAGCCAAACAGCAAGGTTGCGCTCAGCGTCGCTGCCATCGCCCACATTGTTGAGGCATCGTCGCTGTCCGGCGCCAGCGACGTTTTGTCCCACGCGAGCCACACTACGCCCGCAAACCCGGTCGCAAGGCCTAGGATGTGCGTGCCGCCGATCCGGTCTTTCAGCCACAGTCGTGCAATCACCGTGCCAAACAGCGGACTTGTGGCGGCGAAGATCGAGGCAAGCGTGGCGGAGAGGGTAAGGGATGCAAAGCCAGTAAGCACAAACGGTACAGCGCAGTTCGTGAGGCCCACGAGCAAAATCGGCTTCCAGTTCGTCCGCATCACGCGCATCCCGCCCTGCAGGATGAACATCGGTGTCAGGAACAGCGCTGCTCCAGCGGAGCGCATGGCGGCGAGCGAGACGGCGCCGAAGTCGTCGGAAACCATTCTGGTGAGCAAATGAGAGGCACCCCCCAGAGCGGAAACTGTGCACAACATTGCGACATCGGTCTTATGCATTTTCGTAGTCCTGAGTATATGTGGTGGTGATAGTCTCGTTGTGCGCATGCCCGAACTTACGTCATGACGGCGAATGCGTGGCCGCCGGCGACGTATAGCGCCCCTCGGAAAAATGCAGCGCGAAGCGTTTCATTTCGTTCGTTAGCCGTTGAACGAAAGACGGATGGTAGGCGGATGGCGGCTATTTATTAAGAACCACAAGCAGGAAATTGTATGGACCCACAATTTGCATTTTCGCTCGACCTGCCGCCGTCCAATTCGCGTAAGCTGCTGCGCGTACTGCACGACCAATTGCGTGCGGCGATTCTCGATGGCCGGCTCAAACCCGGTCTGCGGTTGCCAACCACGCGCGCTTTTGCCGCATGCTACGGTGTGTCGCGAAACACGGCCGTGGCTGTTTATGAACTGTTGCTCAGTGAAGGCTATCTGGCCACGCGGCGCAAGGCCGGTACGTTTGTCGCTCTTGTGCTGCCGGGGTCAGCAGCGCGTGCTGCTACGTGGGATTCGGACCGGTCCGGCGATATCCGTTTAAATACGCCCTGGCGACAGGCGCCGCTGCTTTCGTGCGTGCCGACAAAAGTCGAGGTACGCCACGACTTCCGATTCGGCATTCCGGATCATCGTTTCTTTCGGGGCGATATCTGGCATAGATTGTCGGGTCGCGCGTTGCGAGCGCTGTCGTCTGCGCCGGCGGTCTATTGCGACGCGCGCGGTCGCCCGGCATTGCGCGACGCCATCGCAAGGCATGTGGCGTTCACGCGTGGAGTCGCCTGTCAGCCGGACGACGTGGTCGTGACCGCCGGCGCGCAGCAGGCGTTCGATTTGCTCGCGCGGATTCTCGTGACGCCTGGTTATACCGTTGTTGCGGTCGAAGATCCAGGCTATCCGGCAATCCGTGCTGCATTTGCGATGGCCGGCGCGCGGATTGAACGGGTGCCTGTCGATGAGGAGGGGTTGATCGTCGAGCGCTTGCCGGCCGACGCGCGCGTGATCTGTGTGACGCCTTCGCATCAGTTTCCGCTTGGCACGGCCATGTCGGCGCGCCGCCGCGCCGAACTGCTCGAATTTGCGCGGCTGCATGGCGCGGCGATTGTCGAAGACGACTACGACGGCGAATTCCGGTTTGATGGGCGTCCGCTGGACGCATTGCAGACGCTGGATCGGTCAGAGTCGGTCTTCTATGTCGGAACGTTTTCGAAGAGCCTGTTTCCCGCGCTGCGGATGGGTTTCGTTGTGCCGCCGCAGTGGGCGCATGCTGCGCTCGTGGTCGCGAGGCAATATGCGGAATACCACCCGGCGGTGCTGCCGCAGGACACGCTCGCAGCATTCATCGCAGAGGGGCATTTGATGCGGCACGTGTGGAAAATGCGGGAGATTTATGGCCGTCGCCGGCGTGTGCTGCTCGAAAGCTTGCAATTCGAATTTGGAGAAAGGCTGCAGCCGATTGCCACGCAAGCGGGTTTGCATATCTCTGCGTTCGCGCACGGTGTCGGGGAAGACATCGGGAACGTCGTGCATCGTGCTCGCGAAGCGGGCACATGCGTTGAATGGTTGGGCGCGTACAGCCAGGAGCCGACGGTTCAGCGGGGAATGGGATTCGGCTTTGGCGGGGTCAATGAAGAGGGCATTGTTGCCGGCCTGGCGGCGTTGCGAAAGCTTTGGCCAGACGCGTGAACACAGCCGCAACACGCGATGCATGTTTTGGCTGTGCGCATTGGGCCTTTAATTACGGCAACGAAATCGTCAACGTGGCGGATTGCGGTCCGAGCTTGACCACCTGTGAATACGGCGCGAGCGTGCGCAACGTCTGATCGCGCAGATAGGTGTTCAGGCCGAGATAAGCGAGCAGTCCGACCAGCGCGAACACCGCGCCGATCGACCACAATGGCACCTCGCGCTTGAGCCGGTGAGCGACCTGATCCGGCAGCGGCCAATGCGGGGCGAACGGTGCACGCTTGCCCTTCATATGCGCGATTTCATCGCCGATTCGCGCGGTCAGATAAGCGAGCTTTTCCGGTCCTTCGAGCAGATACTTGCCTTGGAAACCGAGCAGCAGGCACATGTGGAACACTTCGAGCGACTGCAAACGCGCGGCGCCTTGCGCGCGGCATTCCTCGAGATACTGGAAGAACTTCTCGCCTGCCAACTGCTCGCCGAACAGCACGAGTTGCAGCGGCCGGCGCTCCCATTCCGTGCGGATCCTGAACGTCGACGACAACACCGATTCGTCGATGGCCGCGCAGAACGCAAACTTGGAGGCGTAGACGTCTTCCGCCGAAGCATTGAGCTTTTTCGCGCCGCGTTCGAAGTCGCCGAGAAACTGCTGGATACGCTGGCTGAATTCCTGCGCGTCACCAGGCTCGCGGCCGTTCTTCAACAAGAACAGCATAAAGAAGCCGTCGTACAGCAGATCGAGCAGCGAGCGAACCTGGTAGCTCGGCTCGGTCATGGGGGCGGGCGTCGCGGCAGGCGTGCTGCCGCCAAACAGGGAAGGCGCGTAGCTCATGATGTGACGGCGATCAGTTCGAGTTGAAGATCGTTGATGCCCGACGGCGCGTAGATCATTGCCGATTGGGCCTGCAACATGCGGTCATACAATGCGCCGCGCGATTCGCAAGAGAAGTAGCATGCGCCCGGCCGTACCGGAATGGCGGGCGGTACCTGCGGCGTGTAGACGAGGCGCACGCCCGGCATGGCCGAGAGCACCAGCTTGTCGACGTCGTCCGGCGCGCCGACCTTGAAGCGGGCCGGTACGGCTTCGACCAGTTCGGCGGTCGGCATGTCCGCGGACACGGCGATGTAGAACAGGGTCTTGTCGTCGATCTTGCCCGAGTCGAGGCGGCCCGCATGGAACGACGGACGCACTTCTTCGAGCGCGATGGCGAAGTAACGCGTCGAGATCACGGTTTCGAGCAGATCGCGCAGAATCGTGTCAAGGCGTGCGAAGCCGGGGCCCGGATCGTCATGCCGGTAAGCCGGCAGGTCGGACAGCGCATAGCCCTTCGAGAACGTCATCAACTGGCCGGCCAGACGCAGCAATTCCTGAAACAGACGTTCCGGATGCAGCGCCGAGTGCTGATACAGATGCGCAAGTGAGGCAAACGCGGCGCTCGCGGTGTGCAGCAGCCAGAACGATGCGATGTCCCCTGAGCGGAACTCGATGATGTTCTTGGTCGGCTCGCGGTGAAAACCATATAGTGCGTTGACCTTGGCCTGCAGCGCGTCGATCAGTTGACGCAAGCGTTGATGCAGGATCGGCGACGCGTCGATCGCGAGACACGGCGGCACGAACGTGTCGTCGATTTCGAATCCGGACGTGGCGGTGCGGCGCACGCGCACGAGCGGCACCGACAGCAACTGGTCGCGCGGTTCGCTATGCGCGATGAGTTTGACGCTGGTCTTCAGGAAGGTAATGTCGGCTTCGGCGGCGTCGGTGAAATGATCGGCCACCGGTGTCTGCTCGCTGACGTAACGCGAAACGAAGCCCGCGTTGCTGTCTTGCGAATAGTTCGCGCCGGTTTCGCGCAACGGATGTAGCGCCAGATAGAAGGTGAATTCGTTAATGCCGTCGGGCAGGGTGTCGAGCGCGATGGGCGGCGGCAGGTCGTCGGCTTGCGGCGCGGAGTAGAGCGCGCCATCCGGAAACACCAGCGAGAGTTCGCTCACGCGCAGCACATTGCTGCCGAGCGCGTCGCGGTCCAAACGCGCCGAACGCACGCCCCAATTGTATGGCTGGATCGCCTGGATCGATTCGAATAGGCGCGCCTCATGATAGGCGTCCTGACGCTGAAAATGCTGCGGCCTCAGAAACAGGCCTTCCCCCCAGAGCACTTTTGCGGAATAACTCATCTCAAACCTGTTATATGCGTTCAGCGTGTGGCGCGTTCGGAGATAACCGATTCGAACGCCGCATTGTTAATTCTCTAAAAACTGTTAAATCGCATTTGTCCGGCATCTTTAACCACAGCTTACCGAAGAAAGCATATTCAGCGGTTGGGCCGGCAATCCCTGTTCAGGCGGGATCACTGTGCCATTGGTCACCGTCATTGCACAGTTATGCAGGCCGATCATTATGCCGGATTTCTCCGACTTCGCCGGGTCGAAGGCGAATTTCCAACGCTGCATCGCCGGGTCGCGGAATAGCGCGACGATACCGAATGCCTGCGCTTCGCGCGAGACTTTTTCGGTGACGGTGTAACGTTGACCGGGGATCAGTGTCACTTCGCGCACGCCCAGCAGATCGCCGCCGAGTGTGGTCTTTTCCTTGGCCGGGTCGGTAAAGGCGTCGAATGGCGCCTGCTGGAATGAGGTCGGGTCTTTCAGCACGTAAAGCCGCACCACCAGCGCCAATGGGCGGTTATCAGTGGCGGCATTCAGATTCGGCGCGGCGTATAAGGTGAGGCCGACATTACGTGGTGGCTTTTGCGCATCCGGTACGTCGGGCTTGCCGAGGCCGCTCGCCTGCAAAACCGCGCTGGCAGCGGCTCCCAGCGCCGGCACGGCGGCCGCGCAGCCGCCTAGCAGCGCGCACGCCGCGGCGCTGGCAATCAATAGCGATGCATAGCGAACAAGACGCGAATTCATATACATCGACCGGCTCGGTGCCGTCCCCCGTCAAAACATCAATAACGAAATCAATCTGGCAAATTTTCAGTAGCGCTATGCCACGTAATGCCGTTTTATGCAAAGCGCATTGCTCTCCGGTACTTACGTGTTTGCCGCCCGCTATGCGGAAATTTTTTCCGCTCCCCGCATTTCTGCTATTGCACCAGGAAACAATTTCTGCACATTGCGTTTAAATCATCCACATGCATTCTTTTTGTGCAATGCTTCTTCACACGAAAGTTGAATTATCGAAAATTGGCCTGTACTATACCCGCGCAGTTGAAGCAAAGCAAAACTCCGGTTTCTCCTTGAATTAAAAAAATCGCACGTCGGTGAAAAACGATGAATGACCGTCTGTTAGTAAAACTATCTGGGGTTGTGTTGGCATGCGGCGTGATTGCCGGTTGCGCGACACAGGGCAACAACACAGTGACCACACCGGAGGCTTTTAATAAGCAACTCGCGGACGCGGACACCGTCGCCAAGGGTGGCGATCAGGATCGCGCCATCGCGCTTTACCAGCAATTATCCAAAACCGATCCGACGCGTGAAGAACCGTGGTCGCGCATTGCGCAGATCCAGTTCACGCAGGGGCACTACGGTCAGGCCATCGTCGCCGCGCAAGAAGCGCTGCAACGCGACCAGACCGATCGTCAGGCAAAGAGCGTGCTCGCGGTAGCCGGTCTGCGCGTGGCCACGCAATCGCTCGGCGAGCTGCGTCAGGATGCGTCGCTCGCGGGTGATGCGAAGTCGGATGCGCAAGCGCTCGCCAAACAGTTGCGCGACACGCTGGGCGAAGCCACGTTGTTCCCGCCTGACCCGAACGACAAGCCCGTCGTGAAGAAGAAACGCATCATTCGCCACGTCGTCAAGAGCAAGGCCGCGGAGACGCCGGAAACGACCACCGGCGCCACGGCTCCGGCTGCTACGACCGCAGCTCCCGCAGCGCCCGCTGCGCCTGCCGCGCCGGCGCCTGCGGCACCCGCCAAAGCCGCACAAAGCGGCGGCGCGTCCGATCCGTTCAGCGCGCTGCGCTGATCCCACGCCTGATCTATCTGCATCCGGGAGCCGACGATGGCGAAGAAAGAAAGTATTCAAAAACGCTTGCAAAAAGTGCGGCCTCCGCGCGTTCAACTGACGTATGAAGTGGAGCGAGGCGATGCGATCGAGATAAAGGAACTGCCGTTCGTCGTCGGCGTGGTTGCCGATCTGGCAGGGCAGTCCGAAGTCGAGCAGCCGAAACTGCGCGATCGCAAGTTCGTCAATATCGATCGCGACAATTTCGACGACGTGATGAAAGCGATTGAGCCGCGCGCCGCGTTTCAGGTGGAAAACCGCCTGAGCGAGGCAGGCGGCAAATTCGCCGTCGACCTGCGTTTCAAGTCGATGGCCGATTTCAATCCGGATGAAGTGGTCGCGCAGATCGAGCCGCTGCGCCGTCTGCTCGAAGCGCGTTCGAAGCTGGCCGATTTGCGCAACAAGCTGGCCGGCAACGACAAACTCGAAGACCTGCTGAGCGAAGTGCTCAACAACACGCAGCAGTTGCAGACGCTGGCAAGAGACCAGGGCAACGCAGCAGACCAGCACGCCGGCGCGCCGGATCACGACAAGCAGGGCGAATAAGTACGCACGGGGTGTGAGATGAACCAGCAAACGGCAGCAGCCCAACTCGCCACCGCGCAGAGCGGCACGGAATCCACGCTGCTCGACGAAATCGTCGAGAAAAGCCGCGTGGCGAAGTCCGATTCCGAACACGCGCGCGCGAAAGACCTGATCGGCGAACTCGTGCATCAGGTGCTCGACGGCACGGTGGTGGTATCCGACAACCTGTCGGCCACGATCGACGCGCGTGTCGCGGAACTCGACCGCCTGATTTCCGCGCAACTGAGCGCGGTGATGCACGCGCCGCAGTTCCAGCGCATGGAAAGCACGTGGCGCGGGCTCGACTATCTCTGCAAGGAAAGCAATACCGGCTCGACAGTCAAGATCAAGGCGCTGCACGCGCCGAAGCGCGACCTCGTGCGCGACTTCAAGAACGCCATCGAATTCGATCAGAGTGCACTCTTCAAGAAGGTTTATGAAGAAGAATTCGGCACGTTCGGTGGCGCACCGTTCGGCACGATCATTGGCGACTTCGAAGTGACGCGTCAGCCGGAAGACGTGTACTTCATCGAACAGATGGCGCACGTCGCGGCCGCGGCGCACGCACCGTTCATCGCATCGGCGTCGCCTGAACTGATGGGCCTCGAAACCTTCGCCGATCTCGGCAAGCCGCGCGATCTCGGCAAAGTGTTCGATACCGTCGAATACGCGAAGTGGAAGTCGTTCCGCGACTCCGAAGATTCGCGCTACGTCGGCCTGACCTTGCCGCGTTTTCTCGGCCGCCTGCCGTTCAATCCGAAAGACGGCGCCACGGCGGAAGGTTTCAACTTCGTTGAAGACGTGGATGGCACCGATCACAGCAAATACCTGTGGTGTAACGCAGCGTGGGCATTTGCCGCCCGCCTGACGGCCGCATTCGACGACTTCGGCTGGTGCGCGGCGATTCGCGGCGTGGAAGGCGGCGGTCTGGTGGAAGACTTGCCCACCCACACGTTCAAGACCGATGACGGCGAAGTCGCGCTGAAATGCCCGACCGAAATCGCCATTACCGATCGCCGCGAAAAGGAACTGAGCGACCTCGGTTTCATTCCGCTCGTGCACTGCAAGAATTCGGATTACGCCGCGTTCTTCGCCGCGCAATCGGTGCAGAAGCCCAAGAAGTACAGTACCGACAGCGCAAATGCGAACGCCGTGCTGTCCGCGCAACTGCAGTACATCTTCTCGGTGTCACGCGTGGCGCACTACCTGAAGGCGATGATGCGCGACAAGATCGGCAGCTTCGCATCGGCACAGAACGTCGAAGTATTCCTGAATCGTTGGATCTCGCAGTACGTACTGCTGGACGACAACGCGACCCAGGAGCAGAAAGCGCAGTTCCCGCTGCGTGAGGCATCGATTCAGGTCTCGGAGATTCCGGGCAAGCCTGGTGCGTATCGTTCGGTCGCTTTCCTGCGTCCGCACTTTCAACTGGACGAGCTGTCGATCTCTTTGCGCCTTGTCGCTGACCTGCCGAAACCGGCAAATTCATAAACGAAGTCATAAAACCCGTGCCGGCCGCACGGGTCAGTTGTTAAAACCACCTCTTTGGGGAGTCGATGAGTTATGAAGGACATCTATTTAAAATTCGGCAATCCGGCGATCAAAGGCGAGTCTGCCGATAAAGATCATGCTGGCTGGATCGAGATCGATTCGTGGAGCCATTCGATTACGCAACCGCGTTCGGCAACGGCTTCGACGGCGGGCGGGCATACGTCCGAGCGTTGCGAGCACGCTGACATGCAGTTCACGAAAGACATCGACGTGGTCAGCCCGCTGATCTATCAACACGCATCGGGTGGCACGACGTTCGATGAAGTGACGATCGACTTCATGCGTTCGGACGGCGAAGGCAACCGCATCAAGTACCTGGAAGTGAAACTCAAGTACGTGATCATCTCGAGCGCTACGCCGAGCGTGGTGGGCGAAGGCCTGCCGAGCGAACAGTTCTCGCTGAAGTACGCTGCCGTGCAATGGAAGTACACGCAGCAGAAGATCGGCGGCAACCAGGGCGGCAACGCGCAAGGCGCGTGGAGCCTGACGAAGAACGACAAGACGTACGCGGTCTGATGCCGGGGCGCACGCGGCGTGCGGCCTGATGGCCGACGCACGCCGCGCGCGCCTCGCGTCGCACCGGTTTTTCGGACGCTGATGAAACGCTTCGAACCCAGCTTTCTCGATAAGCTGTTCGACGACGAACCGCATCTGCCGGCTTCCCCGGCGATGCGGCAATTGTCGTTGGACGAATTGAAGGCCACCGTCGCGCGCGACGTCGAGGCGATCCTGAACACCCGGATCGCCCTGACCGAGCACGAGTTGACAGCACTGCCGGAATGTCAGCGCTCGGTGCTCACGTACGGTCTGAACGATTTCGCGGGCTTGAGCCTCGCGAGTCACTACGACCGGACTTTTATCTGTAAATCGATTCAACAGGCCATCGCGCGGCATGAGCCGCGCTTGCAGCAAGTGGCGGTCACGCTCGAATTGAACGAACAATCGACTAACGCGCTGAATTTTGCGATTCAGGCGCTGCTGGTTGTGCATCCGGCGGAAGAACCGGTGAGTTTCGATGCGATGTTGCAGCCTTCTACGCTGCAATACTCGGTGACGCGCGCACGCGCGAAGCTTTAGCACCTGATTTTAGCGGCTGATTTTTAGTACCTGCGTTTTAGTATCTTGAGTACCGCTTTGCCACCGTTACGCGCAACGGCGGCGATAGATTGGGCGGAGAGGGTTCAGGTTCGGGGATAGATCGATGGAAGAATTGCTGCCGTATTACGAGCGCGAATTATCATTTCTGCGGCGCTATTCGCGCGATTTCGCCGAACGCTATCCGAAGATCGCGGCGCGCCTGGCGATGTCCGGCGAGCACTGCGAAGATCCGCACGTCGAGCGGATGATCGAATCGTTCGCGCTGTTGGGCGCGCGCATCAACAAGAAGCTCGACGACGATTACCCCGAATTCACCGAAGCGCTGCTGGAGGTGCTGTATCCGCACTATCTGCGGCCATTTCCGTCGTGCTCGATCGCGCAATTGGGCACCTCGGCCGCGCTCAGCCATCTGACTGAACCGGTCCTGGTCGAGCGCGGTACCGAGCTCAAGTCACGCCCGATTCGCGGCGTGCAATGCCGTTTCCGAACCGCCTACGATGTGACGCTGGCGCCGATCCGACTCTCGGAGGCGAAGTACACGTCGGTGGC
>OVEP011192155.1_pt1 | contig 11331 bp, 8 predicted proteins | sample 1779801 | NCBI WGS metagenome assembly OVEP01 (sample SAMEA3914791, study PRJEB12502) | metagenome | biome: forest; material: soil | place: Canada | collected 2011-07-03 | depth 0.1 m
CATCTGAGGTATTTCGTTGTGGTCGCAGAGGAACGGCATTTCACGCGCGCCGCGGAGCGCCTCGGTATCGGGCAACCGCCGCTCAGCCTGCAAATCCAGCGGCTGGAGCGCGAGATCGGCGCCACGCTGTTTCGCCGCTTGTCGCGAGGCGTAGAACTGACCGAGGCGGGCGTGCTGTTGCTGGACAGTGCGCGGCATATCCTCGCCCTGGTGGACCGAACATCCACGGACGTGAAGCGGCTATCCCGCGGCGAAATCGGTCACATGCGCGTCGGTTTTGCCGGCGCGACCTACTTCCAGCCGCTCGTGCCGGCTATCATTCGCGAGTTCCGTACCCGGCGTCCCGATGTCGTCCTGTCGCCGGAGCAAAGCAATACGCCGTCACTGGTGGAAGGGCTGAAAGAAGGACGCGTCGATGCCGCTTTCATCCGGCCACCGATCGAGAGCGCCGACGAAGTGGATGTTGAATTGCTGGTAAGGGAGGACATGGTAGTGGTGCTGCCGCACAGCCATCCGCTCGCGCGAGCCGGCGCGCCGGTATCGCTGTCCGCGCTCGCGGAGGAAACGTTCCTGCTGTTCCCGCGTGCCATCGGCGCGGGCCTGTATGACGCGATCACATCGGCTTGTGAGCGTGCCGGCTTTCTTCCGAGGCTAGGCCAGGAGGCGCCGCAGATCGTGTCTATCGCGCCACTGGTCGGAGCCGGCTTCGGCGTTTCGATTGTCCCGCGCTCAACGACTCAAATACAGACGGACGAAGTGGTGTATCTGCCGATCGCGGGGAATGCGCCCAAGGCGCCTATAAGCCTTGCGTGGCGACGCCATAACCCGTCGCCGGTTGTGCGCCTTTTTCTGGCGGTAGCCCGGGAGATGGCACGGGAGTGGCGCAAAACGCATCGGTGAAAGGATAGGTTCCATTGAATATCACTCGATACGTCGGGACCTGAACCCGCCATCGGTACGGTTGCCTCTGAGCGAGCCGGCAATCAGATGGGTCCCCAGAACGAAGACGATGCCGATTACGCTACCGGCGACGACGTCTATCGCCCGGTAGTCGGCCAGTAAAACAGCGTGCCCCGCGACAATGATTGCGACGGCATGCAGCGCGCATCTCGTACCGAACGCCACGACATACCGGTTGAAAGCGACGAGCGTCAACACGGTAGCGGCTGTCAGTACATCGAAGAACATCGGCGCGTGGGGCATGAAGATTCCGACCAGCATCCCTGCAGGAACGCCGGCGATTGCACCGATCATCCGGTCTTTCCATTTGGCGCGCGCCGTCGCGACATCGCCCGTGACAACGCTGGCCGCCGACCACACCAGCCATTGCGCGTAGTGAATGTCATGCCACCTGGCGAGCATAGCCGCCACGCCGACGGCGAGGGCGGCGGTGACAATCCCTTCAAAACAGCCTGGTGCTGGTGGTTCAGTGACTTGCCGAAGAGCGAGCCATCCGTGGCTATTCGACTTTCTCACTAACTTCTTCCAAAGACAGGAAGCGCTCGAAGCGACTATGACAGGAAGCGCGGAGCAGAGGAGGTACGGAAATACCTCAAGACCTGCCTGCCCCAATCGATGCCCGTTAGCATCGCCCGCGGTTGCACATGCGATGTAGAGAACGGGAATGAAAGTGAAGGTGCCGGTCCAGCGCATCCCGACGCCTGCATCAGTAATGGCCACGCAGCCGATAGCGAGCAGCACGGACACGAGCACGAACGCCCCGGGCTTTCCGAGCGATGCGGTCATGGTGAGAAAGCAGCAGCCTATTACGAGAGTGTGCAAAAGCACGCCAAGCGGAGCGAGGCGCGAGCGTTCCGCCGCAATGAAGACGGACACGGTGACGATCTCAGCGCGAAACCACATTGGATCGCCTGTCACGAGTCCCGCTATGAAAATCGGCGCAAGCAGTATGGCGCCACGCGACAGCATCCGGATATTGATTAGACCGTTGAACATATAGGTGGCAATTCCGAGTCGATGAACAACCCTTCTTCTGACGGCCAGCATCCGGTCGATGCGGGTCTTTGCTATCAGGGCTCTTTGGCACGCCTGACGACCTAAGGTTTGATCGGCCACTACGTCTGGCAGCACTGCCAAGCAGTATCAGTTTCGTCCGACATACATGCAATGCACGCGTTGTATCGATTTCCATATCATTCTGTGAATAACGGTCGGGCGTCATGGATTAGCGGCGTCGGCGCTAACCAACTCCGCATTCCTCATTCAAGATTGGGACCGGCCCGGAGCGCGGTCAATGCCTATCAGGCGGCGGCTAGCACGCGGCGTGCTTCGCGGGAGATCGCCTCGTCCACCATGCGGCCATCGACAGTGCCGGCCCCCTTTTCGGCAGCTTCAACGACGCGCTTCGCCCACGTGACGCGTTCGGCCGAAGGTGTGAACGTTGTATTGATCGAGTCGATATGCGACGGGTGAATCGCGGCCTTGGCCTCGAAGCCGTTGGCTGCAGCAAACGTCAGATCGGCCTGTAACCGGCTGGCGTCGTGAAGCGCGAAACAAGGCGTATCGATCGCGAGCACGCCCGCCTGCGCACAAGCGGCCGCGATGCCGCAGCGCGCAAGCTGGAGCGCGAGGGCCTCGGGTTGAGCCTTGACGTCTGACGCATAGTCCGCTGCACCAAACATCAGTGCGGCGACGCGGGAGCAGGATTGCGCAATCGGCTCGACGACCGAAAGGCCGCGGGCCGATTCGATCATCGGCACAAGCCAGGTGGTTTTGCCGGCGGCCGTCAATAGTGTGTCGATCTGCAAGACCTGCTCGGGCGATTCGATCTTCGGCAATAAAACGAACTGCGGCGCGTGCTTCGCGTCGAGCAGCATGATGAGATCGTCGAGACCGAACCGGGTCAGCAGCGAATTGATGCGAATAGCCAAGGGGGGGAGCGCCGTGTTGTCGGCCGCGTCGAGCAAGGTTCGAACGTTGCCACGTGCTGCCGCTTTTTCGTCTGGCTGCACCGCGTCTTCAAGGTCCACGATGAGCACATCCACCTGGCTTTTAGCGGCATTCGCGAAGCGATCGGGGCGTGTCGCCGGAGTGAACATCCAGCTCCGTGTACGGATTGCAAGCTGACTGTTTGCGACAGAAGACATGATATGAGGCTTCTCGTGAGGATGGTTTCGATGCACCAATGTAAGAGATTGGCGAGGCCCGGCGGAAATACAGGTCAGTTCTAAGTGGTATAGGATCAACCTATGGGCACTCCGATTTCCCCCCCGAACCTTCTGGCAGGAACGCGTAACCTATGGACGTCAGGCAACTCAAATACTTCATCGCTATCGTCGATGCCGGCAGCTTGTCCAAAGCCTCGCAGAAGCTTTATGTGGCACAGCCGTCGCTTAGCCAGCAGATAGCCGGGCTCGAGGCCGAACTGAAGACGAAGCTGCTGCTGCGAAGCGCCCAGGGCGTCAAGCCGACGACGGCGGGCAGCGCTTTATACCGGCACGCGAGACTTGTATTGCGGCAGATTGACCAGATCCGCGAGGACGTGCGTGAGGACAGCGGCAGCGAGGCGGGCGCGGTCGCCGTGGGGGTGCCGACCACGGTGGCGGCCATCCTTGCGCTGCCGCTGTTCGAGCGGATCCGCCAGCGCTTTCCCGGCATCCGCCTGCAGCTTTTCGAAGGCATGAGCGGATACATCAGTGAAATGCTGTCGAACGGACGACTCGATCTCGCGCTGTTGTTTCGCGACTCTGAAACGCGCGGCATGTCGGTGATTCCCGTCTTCGATGAGGAGCTTTACGTGCTCGGCGACGCGGGGCTTTCGCTGCCCGAGAATCAAACCGTGTGTCCGCTGCACCTGCTGTCGAACGTGCCACTGGTGGCGCCAAGTACCAGCAATGGGCTGCGGCTCATCATCGAGCGGACCTTTCAGCGCGAAGACGTCGAGTTGAATCTGGTGGCGGACATCGATTCACTGCCGACGCTCATCGCGATTGCCGGCACGGGCGAGGCCTGCACGATCTTGCCGGCCTCCGCGCTGGCGCGGCAAGAACCGTCGACGCGGCCTGTGATGCGCCGGATTGTAGACCCCGTGATGTCAAGGCCGGCAAGCGTCTGCTGGTCGCATGCGCTTCCGATTAGCGCAGCCGCGCTTGCGGTGCGCAAGTCGATTGTGGAACTGATCGGCGAACTGCATGCGCAGGGCCTGTGGACTGGAATTACCTTGCGGCCGCCGCCCGATGCGGGGACGCTGGCCGACACGGGGGGGGGCGCCGGGTGCGCAAGGTTTTGACTGAACCAAAGGTTTTACCTATAGGACCTTTCGCGATTTCGTATTTCCTCTAGCGCCGAGGGGTTCCCTACACTGGTTCCCAACAATCACTTGGGAGAGCCAACATGGCGAGCATTTCAGCGCGAACGATTCCGGACCACGTCGATGGTTACGGCAAGGTCCAGCGCTTTTCCGGCGTCAGCCGCGAGCCGCGGGAGGTTGTCTTCGCCTCGGTTCGGTCAATCTCGGAACAGACCGGGGCCAGCAAGCTTCTGTCCGACATCGGCGCCGCGCTTGACGCATGCGGGGTGCGCGACGGCGCGACGCTGTCCTTTCATCACCACATGCGTAATGGCGATCATCTGCTGAACCTGGTACTCGCCGAAGCGGCCAGAAGGGGGCTGCGCGATCTAACGATCGCACCCAGTTCGATTTTTCCGGTCCATGCGCCGCTGGTGGAGCACATGCGCACGGGTGTGGTAAGCGGCATATATACGGCCTATGTTGCCGGACCCGTCGCCGAGGCGATCAGCGCAGGCTTGCTGCGCAACGTTGCCGTCCTGCAAACCCACGGCGGCCGTGCGCGAGCGATCGAGTCCGGCGAGCTGTCCATCGACGTCGCCTTTATCGCGGCGCCGACTGCCGATGACTACGGCAACCTGAACGGTGTCGACGGTCCGTCCGCATGCGGCCCACTGGGCTATGCGCAGGTCGATGCGCGCTCGGCGCACCGGGTGGTCGCCGTGACCGACAACCTCGTGCCGTATCCCGCCTGCCCGGGTGAAATCACACAGGACCTTGTCGACTTCGTCGTAGCGGTGCCGGAAATCGGCGATGCTTCGCAGATCGTGTCGGGCAGCACGCGCGTGACGGAGGATCCAGTGGGTCTGCAGATCGCTCAGACCGCCGCTGCGGTTATCGATGCGTCGGGTCTGCTCGTGGACGGGTTCTCCTTTCAGACCGGCGCGGGCGGGATTTCGCTCGCGGTTGCGAAATATGTCGGGCAGTTGATGCGCGACAAGCATGTTCAAGGCAGCTTCGCTGCCGGCGGGATCACCGGGCAGATCGTCGACATGCTGGAAGCCGGCCTGTTCCGCACGCTCTTCGACGTACAGTGCTTCGACCTTCGTGCGGTGCGCTCATACCGCGACAACCCGGCTCATCAGGGGATGTCTGCGTCCCTGTACGCGAATCCGTGGAATCGGGGCGCGGTAACGAACCGGCTCGATACGATGATTCTGGGTGCAGCCGAAGTCGACCTCGATTTCAATGTCAATGTCACCACCCGCTCCAACGGCGTGCTAATGGGCGGGTCGGGCGGTCACGCTGATACCGCTTGCGGCGCGAAGCTCGCAATCGTGACGACGCGCCTGAAGGCCGGCAAGTATCCGAAGATCGTCGACAGCGTGACAACTGTGACTACCCCCGGATCCACCATCGATGTGGTCGTCACCGAAGCAGGTGTGGCGGTGAATCCGCTTCGGGAAGAGCTTGCCGCGCGGCTCGTCGCTGCCGGTGTAAATGTCGTGCCGCTTGCACGTCTTCACGATCTGTCTCAAACCGATGCCTCGCCCGGACTGCGCGCCGACGCTGCCATTGAGCAGGCGAAGAAGATCGTCGCGCTTCAGCAGTATCGCGACGGCACGGTGATCGATGTGCTGAGGCAAGCCGGTTCGCTCAACTAGCGCACAGAGCCGGTAATCGCCGGCTTCACCGCGTCCCTCAAAGCCAAGGAAACACCATGACCGTCATCGAACAGGAAGACCTGATTCAGACCATTGCTGATTCACTTCAGTACATCAGCTATTACCACCCGCTCGATTACATTCAGGCGCTTGGCCGCGCCTACGAGCTCGAACAAAGTCCGGCCGCGAAGGATGCGATCGCGCAGATCCTGACCAACAGCCGCATGTCCGCCGAAGGCAAGCGACCGATCTGCCAGGACACCGGCATCGTCACGGTGTTCGTGAAGGTCGGTATAGACGTGCGTTGGGGCGGTGCAACGATGGGCGTCACCGACATGATCAACGAAGGCGTGCGCCGCGGTTACCTGAACCCGGACAACGTGCTGCGCGCCTCGATCGTGAGCCCGCCGGAAGGCGCACGCAAGAATACGAAGGACAACACTCCGGCCGTGATCCACTACGAGATCGTGCAGGGCGACAAGGTGGACGTACTGATTGCTGCGAAGGGCGGCGGCTCGGAGAACAAGTCGAAGTTCGTGATGCTGACCCCGTCGGATTCGATCGTCGACTGGGTGCTGAAGACCGTGCCGACCATGGGTGCCGGCTGGTGCCCGCCGGGCATGCTCGGCATCGGCATCGGCGGCACCGCTGAAAAAGCGATGTTGATGGCGAAGGAATCGCTGATGGCTCCGATCGACATTCAGGAGATCATCGCGCGCGGCCCGCAGGACTGGATCGAAGAACTCCGGGTAGAACTGCATGAGAAGGTCAATGCACTCGGGATCGGCGCCCAGGGCCTCGGTGGCCTCGCCACGGTGCTCGACGTGAAGATCCTCGCCGCGCCGACGCACGCCGCGAGCAAGCCGGTCGCACTCATCCCGAACTGCGCCGCCACGCGCCACGCGCATTTCACGCTCGACGGCAACGGTGCCGCGAAGCTCGAAGCGCCGCCGCTCGACGCATGGCCGAAGGTTCAGTGGACACCGAATACCAAAACCAGCCAGCGCGTCGACCTGAACACGCTGACGCGGGAAGAAGTCGCAAGCTGGAAGCAAGGCCAGACACTGCTGCTGTCGGGCAAGATGCTCACCGGTCGCGACGCCGCGCACAAGCGCATCGCCGATATGCTGGCGAAGGGCGAAAAGCTGCCGGTCGACTTCACGAACCGCGTGATCTATTACGTAGGCCCGGTCGATCCGGTGCGCGACGAAGCAGTCGGCCCCGCCGGCCCGACCACCGCGACGCGCATGGACAAGTTCACTGAGACGATGCTGTCGGAAACCGGTCTTGTTTCGATGATCGGCAAGGCCGAGCGCGGCCCGGTTGCGATCGAGGCGATCAAGAAGCACAAGGCCGCGTATCTGATGGCCGTGGGCGGCGCCGCTTACCTCGTGTCGAAGGCCATTCGCAGCGCGAAAGTGCTGGCCTTCGAAGACCTCGGCATGGAAGCGATCTATGAGTTCGACGTGCAGGACATGCCGGTGACGGTCGCGGTCGATTCGACCGGCACGTCAGTGCATCAGACCGGCCCCAAGGAGTGGCAGGCGAAGATCAGTAAGATTCCGGTCGTCGCTAATTGATGGTTTCGATGTTGCGCAGCATGTGGAAGCGAACGGCCGTACATGGACGCCCCCGGTTTTGCTGGGTTTTCACTGCGCGATGACTGGAAGGTAGATTGCAACCGTACATTCGGACTTTCGTTGCGGTCGCGCCGCTGTCCTTGATGGGTTTCGCTGGTTGGTTACCCGTCGTTGTAGCGCACTCGATGGTGCTCGGTCGTTCTCGGGCTTTGCCAACCACGGTCTAACCTGTCCCGCCATCACTTCATGATCGCCTGAGCAATCGGTGGAATTTTCTCCTCGTCTATGTGCGGTTCGTTTAGCTAACAGCCGGGCTAACTACGCGGTTGCGCTAGTGGCCGTGTAGTCAGCCCGGAACTCCCTGTCGTGGGCCCACAGCGCCCACACAGTTCGTGCAATCTTGTTGGCCAGCGCAACGGCCGCCACGTTGTGATTGCGCCGCTGTATCAGATCCTGAATCCAACCTTGCTGCGTTCCGTTGCGTCGGGCTGAGAAGATGACTGAACGCGCGCAATGCGTCGGTCGGCCCGACGGCGGGCGCCCAAGCGGTGATGGTTCCGCCTTCGCCCGCGAAGATGAATGCAGCGACGCCGGACTTGCCGTTTTCCGAGACGGTGAAGCTTTGTGTGCCGTTGAAGACGATGCCCGTGGGCGATGTTGAACCGTTCTCGCCATCGGGTATCGTGACGACCAGCGATTGCGGCACGCCATTGCCGTCGAAAAGAGCGTCGCGACATTGGTGCCGTTGTCCGCGACCCAAACGAAACCTTTTGGATTGAAGGCGACGCCCCATGGGTTTTTCAGATTCGCGTCAATGTGCGCGGCAGGCACCAGGCCATCCGACACGAGGGCTGTTACAGTGAATGACGACTGGATGGATGGGTTTGAATTGTTCGAACTGGAGCCCCCACCGCATGACACGAGAGTCGCGATAACCGCGCCGCATGCTACGACGCCGAACACGTCGAGTAGAGATTTCATGAAAGCACTCCTTGTTCTGTCCAAAGGACGTAGCGATCATTGATCGAAGACGGCGCGGGGTTTATTCCTGCGATGGAGGGTTTGTTTCATTGTGATTTCGTGTGATCGCAATGGATGAACTGGCTAGATAAAAGCAAATGGAGTGCAGCGAATAACACGCGTGACTATTCCATCCGTCCAGCCAAAAAGTTGCGAACGCGTGTGACGTGCTGCACGCCATCACCAAATAGCCGCAAGGGCCTTGCATGGATCGCCTCGCCGAGGGGACCGGCAATTCCGTCTGCGATCCACGCGGTCGGAAAAGTCTCTGTGCGACAGAGGCGAACTATCTATCGTCGGCGGGATTGATGATGTTGTGATGGTACCGGCGCCAGACCCGCCTTTACCGGAAGCACCGTCCGTGGCATCGGGCGGCTGATGGGTTGGAGGTATCCCAGCGGCCAATGTCCGCTGCCTGGTGCGGTGCCGACGCTCGAGTGTCCGTCCGGGCCTGTGGGCGAACGGCCGTAGATGGCCCCGGCTACTGCCTCATGCACTTGGCTTATGCGCCCCGAGACTTGCCGCCTAGTGGTCTGGGGGACCCATTGGGAAGTGGGGGACCCCAGACCGACAACGTCATCGCTCCGGCAGTCGGCTTGCCCACCGCAGAGGATGGTCGATCAGTGGGTTGACACCAGCGGCAGTTCCACGCTCCTCGAGCAAAGTGACAACTTTAATGCGCAGCGGCAAGCCCTTGCCCAGCAAGGCTCGACGGCGATCCATCTATCTAGCGTCGTTGAATTGACGAGTTTATTGGCGCAAAGGTGACATCTTTAATGCGTTCTACGGATGAGAAAGGGTAATCCGCACTATCGCGGCCTTGTCATCGCAACGTCGAAGTTTTCCGGCCAACCCGCTCAACGCACGCTCCTCGTGGTTCGCCAAGACGATCAGGCAAATAACCTCGACGACCTTGAAGGGGCGACGTATGGATACCTGAACAGGTCCTGTTCTTCCAGTTTTTTCCCGCCCGCAATCATGCTGCATGAGAAAGGAAAGAAGCTTGAAACGTTCTTCGAACTCAAGCAGGTTGCTGGATGGCAGGATCGGGTAGATGCAGTTGTCGCGAAGTCCATTCGCGCAACGATGATTCTGGAAGATGTATGGAAGATGACACTTGGGAACGCGCGGGTGACGAAGGTCATCGGCGAATATAACGCTTGCGTACCAGCGGTCCTGATTGTGCGCAAGGATCTCAGTCCGGACCTCGTGACGACATTTCGAGAACATCTCTTGAGCTACATGCCGGACTGGAAGAACGTCTACGGGGCGTTCCGTCCGTTTTTCTTCGCCGATATCCAGACCTTTTACCACCAACTTTGCCAGCTGCCTGAAGACGAGGTTTGATAAACAGCTAACGGCACCGTCCACGCAACGCCGTAACGGGAAGAGGGCTCGGTATCTTATCTCACCGATTGTTTTCCTAAAGGATCGCAGTCCGACGCATTTCGCCTGAAGCGAGTAATGTTCATATCCATCGCAGTAGACGATGACGCATTCTGCACTTTCTTTGCATACGGCATTTGGATTTCGCCTCTTTTTGAGCGACAGCTTAACTCCTAGACTTCGGCCCATGTGATTTCGCTCCGGCTCCGCTGGCTGGAGTTCAACATGAGGAAAGGGAGTGACGATGAAAGCAGCGCGTTTGCACGAGTTCGGCAAGCCAATGGGCCTGGAGGACATCCCCATCCCCGACATCCAGTCGGACGAAATCCTGGTCAAGGTGACGGCCTGCGGCGTGCGCCGCACCGACGCGGAACTGATCGATGGGTATTTCCTGAAGTACTTCGACATCCCCACACCCATAACGCCTGGCCATGAGATCACCGGCGTCGTGTCTCGCATCGGCCGGCAGGCTTCTGATGCGGGCTTTCAGGAAGGCGATCACGTGGTCGTCGTACCCGGCTGGGGCGACGGCACCTGCCGTCATTGCCAGGTCGGCAATACCCAACTGTGTCCCAACGTGCGCTTTCCCGGTTTCGGGCCGCATGGCGGCTTCGCCGAGTTTCTCCCCGTGCCCGCGCGCTATCTGATCAAGGTGCCGCGCGAGCTTTCGTTCGAACACCTGGCACCGCTCACGGATGCGGGCCTGACGCCCTATCGCGGGGTCAAGAAGCTGGTCAACGCCGGTGCGCTCGGTCCGGATCGGGTGCTCGGCGTGTTCGGCATGGGCGGTCTCGGCGGCTACGGCGTGCAATACGCCAAACTGCTCGGCGGCGGGGTCAAGATCGTTGCGTTCGATCAGGATGCCGAAAAGTTCGCTCGGGCCAAGGGCTACGGCGCAGATTTCGCCGTCAATCTCAAGGGCGCATCCAAGGCCGATATCGAAGCCGAGTTGCAGAGGCTCACGGGACAGCCGGTCCTGGACGCCATTCTCGATTGCGTCGGGGCGCCCGATTTGATGCACCCCGGTTTCAGCCTCCTCGGCATCAGCGGCCACTATGTCAATGTTGGATTGCTCGGCGATCGTGTCGACATCCCGCTATTTCCCCGCATCAATCGGGAGCAGAGCTTCTACGGCTCGAACTGGGGGAACTACATCGACCTGAGCGAGGTCATGGCCTTGGCCGCGGCGGGAAAGATCCAGCACACGACCACCCCGATTCGCTTCGAGCAGATCAACGAAACGCTTGATCGCCTGCGAGAAGGCACCCTCGTCGGCCGGGCTGTCGTCATCTTCTAACGGGTGCTGCGGGAGGCGCAATTGGCCCCGGCCGATCCAGCGACTCTCAACGAGGCGGGGCAGTCGTGCAGGCGTCAACGCGATGAGCGTATTTCAAAGCCAGGTGCCGCCTTGGCGTTCGGTCGGCTCTTGTGC
>OVEP011218141.1_pt1 | contig 11315 bp, 6 predicted proteins | sample 1779801 | NCBI WGS metagenome assembly OVEP01 (sample SAMEA3914791, study PRJEB12502) | metagenome | biome: forest; material: soil | place: Canada | collected 2011-07-03 | depth 0.1 m
GCGGCGCCGATTCACTCATCCTCGGCGGAAGCAAGAACGCGACGCTCGCTGTTTCCACAGACGGTAAAACGGCTCAATACCAAGACTTCGGCACCTATCAAAAAATCGGCACCAGCACGTGGACGCTGACAAATACCACGACCGCCCAGACGCTATGGAGGATTTCGGCCGGAACACTCGCCATCTCGCAGGACGGAAGCTTGGGTGACTCCTCAAGCACGCTTACGCTGGACGGTGGCACCCTGGAGACCACTGCGGCGTTTTCCTCCACCCGTGACATTAACCTTGCCGCCGGCGGAGGGACCATCCAGACGAATGCCAATTTAACATTGTCCGGAATCATTTACGACGCCGGTAGCTTGACGAAAACGGGCTCGGGCGCACTGACGCTTTCCGGCAACAATGATTACTCCGGCGGGACGACGCTCGAGGCAGGCACTCTCGTGGTTGCCAATCCCGATGCGTTGGGTTCGAGCTCCGTGGCCCAAAGTGGCGGCATCCTTCGGACGGACAACACCAATCACGTCATTCCGATTCAGGGCAACTTCGACCAGACGGGCGGCATGCTCGTCCTCAATCTGAACGGTACTCCCAGTGATGCCTCAAATGACCAGGTCCATGTCAACGGGACGGCGGCCTTGAATGGCGGTCTCACCATCGATTATACGGCCGGCGCCCTTGCCCCGCACCAGACGGAAAGCTACACGGTGATCACGACGACGGGAGGCATCACGAGCCTCAATGCCGCCGGGTACGATACGCCCGTCCTCCAGGAAGGCGCGTTGCGGCTCACCATTACCGGCCAGGAGATCGACTCGGGACACGACTTCCAGGTCACGCTGCAAGCGATACAAACGCAGTTCAGCGCCCTGGCGGGCACGCACCTCACTCCCAACCAGTACAGTGTCGCTTCCTACCTCGACCGCTTTGATACCACGATCCAAACGGGCCCGGTGATTGCGCTCCTCAAGGGTATCGACGTCGTCAGCGTGACTCCCGGCCAGCTCGGGCCCTATCTCGATCAACTGACCCCGCTGAATTTTGAGAGCTTCGCTTCGTCAAACGCCTTCAACAACGCCAGCTTTCAGACCCAGGGCATGGACGAGTACTTCGCCAACCACCGCAGCGCCGACGGAACGTTTGTCTCGAGTAATGGCAGCATCGATTCCTCCGGGCTCACCGTGGACGATCCCAATGTCGACACCGCCCTGCAGACGGTGCACAGCCGCTTGCTGGCGTGGAATCCGGCTCCGAGCACAGGGCTGCTCAGCGACACGGCCGATTCGGTTTTGGGCGGAGTGGATATGAAGGATATGACATCGATGCCGCCGTCGGAACCGGCCAACCTCTGGAACGTCTTCGTTGCAGGCGACGTCGTGCTCGCACAGGACTTCTCCGATGCCACCGCAGGACTTTCCCATGCGGATGCCGCCACGGAGGGCATGCAGCTTGGCGCGGATTATCAGGTCACGCCGAACTTCATCACCGGTGTGTTGTTCGGTTACGGCCACACCGATGTCACGCTCGATACGCTGAACAGCACGGCCTCGGTCGATACCTATTCGCCGGGCGTCTACGCGAGTTACAGCAAGGGCGGCTGGTACGCGAACGCGCTCGGGAGCTATGGCTTCTCCGATTACGACCAGGACCGCAAGGTGGCCATCGGCGGATTTAACGGCACGGCGCAAAGCTCGCCCACGGGCGACCAAGTCATCGGAAACCTCGACGGCGGTTACGATTTCCATCGCGGCAACTGGACCTACGGACCGACGCTCGGTGTGCAATACGTCCATCTCGACGTCGACAACTACAACGAAAGCGGTCTTCCGGGAGCCGATCTCGACGTGAACGAGAATGAGACCGACTCCCTGCGCAGCCGGCTGGGTGGAAGGGTCGACTATGCCTTTCACGACGGCCGCATGATCTTTACGCCGCACCTGAGCGCGAGCTGGCAACACGAATTTCTCGACCAGGGCCGCGGCGTCACCAGCCAGTTCGACGGCATCGGCGCGGGGACGTTTTCCGTTCGGACCGCCAACCCAAGCCGCGACTCGGCCCTCCTCGATCTCGGCCTCGACGCCCAGATCGACAAGAGGTGGACGGTCTTTGCCGATTACGCCACGCAGGCCGGCCAGGAGAATTATTTCGGCCAGTCGATCCAGGCTGGCGTGAAGATCGGTTTTTAGTCGCGAAATGGCGAGCAGGCGTCGGGTTATCTAGTGAGCCGGAGAGTCGGCCAGGGATTCCTTCCGTGACTTCGAATTGAGAATGGCGTGGGCAAGACAGGCGGCGCCAAAGCCATTATCGATATTCACCACACCGATATTCGGCGAACACGAATTCAGCATCCCCAGCAGCGCGGCAATTCCTCCAAAAGCCGCCCCATAGCCGACGCTGGTCGGAACAGCGATGACCGGGGCGCTAACCAAACCGGCGACAACACTCGGCAACGCGCCTTCCATCCCGGCGCAGACGATGATGACCCGGGCCTCGAGCAGGGTCGGGCGATGGGCGAGCAGTCGATGCAGCCCCGCCACGCCTACGTCGTATATCCGCGCAATCTTGTGGCCCAGAAGTTCCCCCGTCACCGCCGCTTCCTCGGCGACAGGCAGATCGCTCGTGCCCGCGCAAAGGATGGCCAGCGTATCCGGAAACGCGGGTACCGGTTGCTGGCGCAGGGTCAGCGCGCGTGCCGTCTCGTGGTAAACGGCGGCCGGAATTTCTGCGCGGACGGCTGTCGCGGCGGAAGCCGTCGTCCGGGTCGACAACACATCGCCCCCGTGACGCGCCATGCGCGAGAAGATCTCGACGATCTGCGCATCGGTTTTCCCCGCGCCATAGATGACTTCCGGCATTCCAGTGCGCAGCGCGCGGTGATGATCGATCTTGGCAAAGCCCACATCTTCAAAAGGCAGATCGGAAAGCCGGTCGAAGCCCGCATCGAGCGACACCTTTCCCTCCCGGATGTCCTTGAGAAGTTCCTTCAAGGCGACCGCGTTCATAAGGGAAATTCCGTACGGTAAAGCTGCATCGCCACCGCCTGGACGTTTTTGAGCGGGACCGAATGGGACTCGGCGATGACCCGGCAATCCTCATATTCGGGGGCCGCATTCCATTCGACACCATCGCGGCGGGAGACTTTGATCCGTACCGGTCCCCATTGCGTTCCCACCGTTGCCCATTCACGGGGAAGACAGACACGCCGATCTTCCCGGACGCGCAACCCCAGCGAACTTGTCTCGCGCAGGAGGAAATCCTGCAGGATGTCCGCCTTGTCCCGGCGCGCCAGGACGGTGATCAGCGTCCCCTGCCGGTTCTTCTTCATCTGCGCCGGCTGGCAAATCACATCGAGCGCCCCAAGCTTCAGCGCTTTCTCCGCCACATAGGCGAGGACTTGGGGATTAAGATCATCGACCGCGGTTTCGATCACGGTCACCACGTCCTCCGCGGAAAGATGGGCCTCTTCGCTTTCCCCCACCGAGATCCGCAAGACATTGGCGAAGCCCTCGGGGTCCCGGCCACCGGCCCCGTAACCGATTTGGTCCACGCGCATGGCCGGAGCGGAACCAAACTGGCAATTCAAAGCCCGGACCAGGGCGGCGCCGGTCGGCGTCACCAATTCCATCTGCATTCCCGAGGAATAAGTCGGCGCTCCGCGCAGGAGTTCCGCCGTCGCGGGCGCGGGCACCGGGAAACGGCCATGGGCACATTGGACCGTTCCTCCACCGACATTGAGCGGCGCACAATGCCAGCGATCAATCTTGAGCGCATGCACCGCGACGGCCGTCAGGACGATATCGGCAATGGCGTCGACCGCCCCCACTTCATGAAAATGAACAGCCTCGACCGGGATGCCGTGAATCTTCGATTCCGCCCGGGCCAGTTCCTCGAAAGCCCGCAAGGCCAGTTCCGTCACGGGTGACGGCAACTTGGCTCCAAGAATGATGTCCCGAATCGCGGAAAAATTGCGGTGCGCCCCGTGGTCAGGGTGGTCCTGCCCGTTTTCATGTTCGTGGACATGATCGGCTCCCGGTTCGTGGGTGTGGCCATTCGCATGAGAATGACCGTGGCCATGATGCGAGTGAGCATGGGAATGAGCGTGCGCCGAAACGGCCTCGGCCAAAGCCGCTCCCACCTTGATATCGGCCTTCACGGCTTGAATACCGCTGCGGTTGACTTTTCGGATCTCCAACCGCGCGCCAAGATTGAGACGGTTCAACGTTTCGTGAAGCAGATCCACCGGGGCGCCCGCATCCAGCAGGGCGGCGAGAAACATGTCTCCGCTGATGCCGGCAAAAGTATCCAGATAAGCCAGGCGCATGGGATTAAACCGAAGTTTGAGAGGAAAGAACGCGGTTCATGGAGCCGGAGCGAAAACCTTCGCAATCCAGCGTGACGTAATCGAACCCGAGCGCTTTGAGCTCGGCGGAAATCCGCTGAAGAACCGCGACCGACAGCACTTGTTCCATTTCATCCTGCCCGACCTCGACCCGCGCGATCCCGCCATGGTCACGGACCCTGAAATATTCCAGTCCCAGGCCGCGCAAGAATTCCTCGGCCTCCTCGACCCGATGCAGCTTGTCGTGCGTCACGGACTGCCCATAAGCGAGCCGGGAGGAAAGACAGGCCGAGGCCGGTTTGTCCCACACCCGCAGGCCCGCCTCGTGGGCCAGTTGCCGGATGTCCGCCTTGCTCATGCCCGCATCGACCAGCGGCGCGAGCACGCCGTGATTCGTGGCGGCCTTTTGTCCCGGGCGAAAATCGCCCCGGTCGTCGAGGTTCATCCCGTAGGCCAGGTGAGTAAATCCCAGCCGCGCCTTGGCCGCGTCCATCTTGGTAAAAAGCTCGTTCTTGCAGTGGAAACAACGCTGCAGGTCGTTTTTCACGTAAGCCTCGTTTTCCATCTCGTCGGTCCGTATGACCTCCAGCGGAATGGCGTGTTGCTGGGCGAAATAAAGCGCATCGGCGAAGTGCGAACGGGCCAGGGAAGGAGAATCGGCAATGACCGCCAGCATCCGTTTTTCCAGGACGCGGTGGGCGCACCAAGCCAGGTAGGCCGAATCGACGCCGCCGGAATAGGCGATGAGTACGCCGCCAAGCGCGCGTAGATTCTCTTCCAGCACCCTTTGTTTTTCGTGAAGCGTGTTCATGAGATTAGCAGCACCGTTGGTTGGACTTCACGGCGGAAGTTCCCTTGTCGGAGTCTTGTGGCCGATGAAACCACGAACCTAACTTTGCCCTGCTCTTTGGTCTGCGTCAACGCCTCCGCCACGCCGCAAGATGCAAAATGAATTCAGGATCACTGGAAGGGACGATTTCGTGGATTGCCGGACGTCGCGAGGAGCCGGTCTTCAGGCGACTTAGGGAATCCTCTAACTTGCTCATCGCGATATCCTTGCCACGACCACTCATGCAAAACTACATCACTTGCATTTGCGCAAGAGAAGTTTGTTGAAGGTTGGGAATAAGTAGACACACTCGCGTAAGAGAATTCCCGCTGTGAACGAAATCTCGCCAACTGAAGTCAGCGAATTGAGTGACCGGATTACCCGGGAGCTCAACAAGGTCATCGTCGGCCAGGAACAAATCGTTCAATTGCTCATGGTCAGTTTGTTTGCCCGCGGACATTGCCTGCTTGTCGGCGTGCCCGGCCTGGCCAAGACGCTTATCGTCCGCACGCTGTCCGAAATTCTTCAATTGAGTTTCAAGCGCATCCAGTTCACGCCGGACTTGATGCCGGCCGATATCATCGGCTCGGAAATTCTTCAGGAGCGCGAGCGACGGCTGGAGTTCGAATACCAGCCGGGACCGATTTTTGCGAACCTCATCCTGGCGGATGAAATCAACCGCACGCCACCCAAGACCCAGGCCGCCCTGCTCGAGGCCATGCAGGAGCACAAGGTCACCGTCGCCGGCCAGTCGCGCGTCCTGCCGGATCCGTTCCTGGTTGTCGCCACGCAAAATCCCATCGAGCAGGAAGGCACGTATCCCTTGCCGGAAGCGCAGCTCGACCGGTTCATGTTCTCGCTCCATCTCGACTATCCCGCCAAGGCCGAGGAAATCGACATCGTCAAGCGAACCACCTTTCAGGGGACACCCACGGTGACCCCGACCATCGGCGTGGAAGATTTGCTGCGGGTCCAGCAACTCGTGCTGGCGGCCCCGGTTTCGGATCACGTCGTCGATTACGCGGTTTCGCTGGCAATGGCCACGCGCCCCGGGAATTTGGATTCGCCGCAGGCCGCGCGCGACTTTGTCGAATGGGGCGCCGGGCCCCGCGCCTCCCAATATCTCGTCCTCGGGGCCAAGGCCCTGGCGCTTTTGAAGGGCAGGATCAGCCCGGAAATCGAAGACGTCCGCGAGGTGGCCCTGCCCGTCCTGCAACACCGCGTCATCACCAATTATCGCGCCACCGGCGCCGGCAAGAAGTCCCGCGACATTGTGCAAAGCATATTGGCCGAGGTTAAAGAAAAGTCCTACTGACAAACCTGCGGCCGCCTTCAGCCGCTTCGCTGACTTATGAGCGACGAACTTCGCAAACCGCCCATGGTCGGCCGCGTGCCGCCGCCTATTCCGGCGACGTATTTGCCGCCCATTCCGTCGGTGAATCTTCCCCCGCTCCCGGTGAACCTTCCGCCCATACCGAGGTCGCCTCAGCCGTGGAATCCGCCTCCCATCCTGCGGCCCATTCCCTTTTCCAAGCCGTGGCTTCCCGCGATTCCCCGCGTATCACTCCTCTCCCCGGCGGAACTGGAGCGCTTTGGAAATCTGCTGCTGTTCGCGCGCTCGATTGTCGACGGCTATTTCGCCGGCAAGCATAAGTCGCCCCGTCTTGGTTCGTCGGTCGAGTTTGCCGACTACAAGGAATACGTGCCTGGGGACGATCTCAAACACGTGGACTGGCGTGCCTATGGCCGGTCGCGGCGGCTGTTTGTCCGGCAATACGAGGCGGAAACCGACATGGTGGTTTATCTCCTCGTGGATGTCAGCGCCTCGATGAGCTACGTCGGCACCGGCACCGATTCCAAATATATCCTGGCCGCCAAGATCGCGGCGGCGCTTTCCTACCTGATGATCAACCAGGGCGACAAAGTCGCGCTCGTCCTGTTCGCGGACAAGATCAAGCGTTTCATGCCCCCGGGCGGAACACGCAACCATCTGCACAACGTGCTCGCCGAACTCGAGTCGCGTGCGCCGGCCTCCGCCACCGGTATCGCCCATGCCCTGGTGGAGGGGCATACGCTTTTTAGGAAGCGCGGGCGCTTGATCGTCCTGTCCGATTTCTGGGACGACACCGACAAGACCTTCGAGGCCTTGAGCCGGTTCCTGCATCGGAAGTTCGAAATTCTTTTGCTGCAGATAGTTCATCCTCACGAACTCGATTTGCACCAGGTCCACGCCGCGCGGTTTCACGACATGGAAACCGATGAGTCGGTCGAGGTGGAGCCGGAGGAAATCCGCGCCGTCTACCGTGAATCGGCGCGCCAATGGGTCGACAAGCTGGCGAGCGAGGCCCATAACCGCGGCATCAGCCACGCGGTGGTGCATACCGACCGTCCTTACCTCGATGCCATCGAGGCTTATCTGGGGTTCCGGGGAAGAAACACTCTCTCCACCCGTTGATTCCATGTCCTTTCTCAACCTGGATCTATTCGCCGCCTTGATTCCACTGGCGGCGCTGCCGCTGGTGTTGCATTTGCTGAACAAAAGTTTTCCGCGTCACTTCCCCTTTCCGTCGATCAAGCTCATCAAGGAAACCCTGGCGCGACGCTCGAAATTGCATCGCTGGCGGCATTGGATTCTCCTGTTGTTGCGCACGGCGTTCTTGCTACTGCTGCTGCTCGCGTTCCTGCAACCGGTCCTGCAACGCTTCGGCGCTGACCCGGCCGACAAGACGGGACGCCAGGTCCTCATCGTGCTCGACCATTCCCTCAGCATGGAACACAAGGGCGACGGACCGGCCTCGCGCGAGCGCGCCGTCTACGAGGCCGGCAAACTGGTCGATTCTCTCGGCCCGAACGACACGGTGAACATCCTGCTGATGGAACCGAATTCCAGCTCCTGCTTTGTGTCGTTTTCCAAGGACACCAGCGGGGCGAAACGGTTCCTGGGCCAGCTCAAACCCGGATTTGGCCGCGCGGATGTCAATCTCGCCAACGCGACGGCCGCCCGTCTTTTTGCCCAGCCCGGCACACGTCCGGAAATCTATTACATCTCCGATTTCGAACGCAAGAAGTGGGCCGATGTCAGCTTCGCCATGTTGCCGCCGGCGGTGAAATTATTCTTCGTGGACGTCGGGCCGGCGCACCGGGACAACCGTGCGATTCTCGACGCGCGGCCCTCGCAAACCGAGATGCTGGCGGGCGACACCGTCCCGCTGGAAGTCACGATTGGGAATTACAGCGATGAGCCCTTCGACGATCGCGTCACGGTCACGCTCGACAAACAATTCAGTGCCGACCAGCAGGTTTCCATCGCTCCCTGGTCGCAGGGAAAAGTCACCATCCCGGTTTCCGTGGGCGGGCCGGGCGTGCATCTGTGCGAGGTGCGCCTGCCTTCGGACGCGCTCGCATACGACAACCATTTCTTCCTGACCCTGGCCGTGCAGGAGAAGGAGGAGGTGCTGATCGTCACCGACGGAACGGACGAACGAAAAAGCGGCGCCTATTACCTGAAGACCGCGCTCAATCCGTTCGAAAACAACGCCGGCTCCCTGTTGCCGCACATCCTTTCGTCGAGCGAGATCACCCCTTCCCGCCTGGCGGGCGTGCAAAAAATGTTTCTCATGCAGGTCAACCGCCTCAGCCCGGAGACATGCGCCGCGATTTCGCAATTCCTGCTGCATGGCGGCGGCTTGATCTATTTCCTCGACGGACCGGCCGATGGGGAAAACCTCAATTCCCTGGCGAAAATTCTCGGTCCCGACAGCCTGCCCCTCCGCCTTTCCCGGCGGATGGTGGCAAGCAACGTGACGGCGGGCGCCCAGCAGTTCGCGCGGGGCGATTTCCAGTCGCCCTACCTCAGGCTGTTTCAGGGCGACGCCCGCCAGGACCTCGCGCTGTTGGAATTTTACGATTACTACCAGGCGGCCGCGACCGATGCCGGCGGTGTCCTGCTCGAATACGGCGACCGGTCGCCGGCCATGGCCGCGTCGCATGACGGGCTCGGAACGATGCTGCTGCTCAACTTCTCCGCCGGCGAAGATTCCAGCAACCTCGCCCGGCAACGAATTTTTCCGGCGTGGATGCAGAGCCTGGTGAAAGCCATCTCCACCCGGGAACCGCCGCCTTCGTCCTACACCTTCGGCGAAACGCTCCACACCGAAATCTGGCGCAACGAAATGCACAACGAGGTGATTAGCCCCGCCGGAACGCCCATCACAACGCAACGGGAATTGTCCGGCGAGCGTTGCCGTGTCGCCTTTACTCCGGATCAGCTTGGATTCTATACGCTCGGCTCGCCGAATCCGCTCTATGCCTTCGGGATCAACCCGGCCACGGACCAGTCCGACTTGCGGCCGATCGACAAGAGTTCTCTTCCCACCGAATTTGCGGACAACCATCAGGCCCACTTTGTCGCCGGCAGCGAAGATTACGATGAACTGGCCAGGGGACAGCCCATTTTTCACTGGTTTGTGCTGGGTGCGCTCGCGTTCCTCCTGCTGGAAAGCGGATTTCAATTTTTCATCCGGAGGCCGGCGTCATGAACGACGCCTCCACCAGCGGCCTGGTCTTCGAGCCGATCCTGCCGATCCCGATCATCGTCCTGCTGGGCGCGCTGCTAATCTTCTTCACGATTCGCGTTTACGTGCGCGTGGGCGCGTCCATCGGGACCTGGCGCAACCTGACGCTGTCGTTGTTTCGCGTTCTCGGCATCGCCTTGGTTCTGCTGCTGTTGCTCCAGCCCTCGCGCCGCGTGTCCCTGCCGCCGCCCACGAAGGATCGCGTCACCTTGATCGGCCTGGACACGTCGTTAAGCATGAAGCAGCAGGACGCCGGGAATGAATCCCGTTTCGATGCGGCCAAAAGGCTGCTCCAGGATTCGGGCGTTGTGACCTCCAGCGGAATGCCGTCCGACCGCCACCTGCAGTTGTTCGGCTTCGATCAGGACGCACGCCCGCTCCTGCAATCGATCCTCGACGTTGTGCCCACCGGCAAGACCACGCTGATCAATAAATCGGTCACCACCATGCTCAACGCTCCAGCCGGCGACGAGGCAGTCAACGCGGTGATTTTACTGACCGACGGCCACGACTTCGAAATGGTCGATCCGGTGAAAACGGGCCTCTCCGCCCATGATCGCGACGCGCCGATCTACGCGCTCGCGCTCGGCAAGCAGGGCAATGTCCGGGACGTCGCCGTTCGCATCACGGGCTTCCAGCCCTATTGCTACGTCAAGCAGAAGGCGCGCATCCACGCCACACTGCGATTGATCGGATGCGAACTCGAAGACCTCACCGTCGAGTTGTTACGGCAAGGCCAGGTCATCCAGACCAAGCACGTCAACGCCCAGCAGCTTCAGGAATTGCCGGTCGAATTCGAGGTCACGGAACCGGAAACCGGGCAATACGAATATGAAGTCCGCGTCCAACCCCTGGAGAACGAGACCGACACGGCCAATAACAGCGCCATCACCTACCTCAATGTCATCGACCAGCAAATCCGCGTGCTGGTGCTGGAGGGAGATCCTTATTGGGACACGACCTTCCTGCAGCGCTCCCTGATGCGGAACGACAAGTTCGATGTCGATGCCCTGATACGTTACGGACCGGAGCACGTCCGCGCGATTCGCAAGACGCCCACCAACGGTGAACTGCAAGTGCCCACCACGGTCGATCAACTGGCCGCTTACGATGTCGTGATTCTCGGATGTGCGGTCGATACGCTGTCCGCCCCTGCCGGCGCGCCATCCGGCTTGCCGGAATTGTTGGATCAGTATGTCAAGGAACGCGGGGGCACCGTCATCTTCAGCCGCGGTCCGGCTTTCCAGAAACCATTCTCTGGCGGATTGGAACCTATTGTGTGGACGAACAAGTCGCACGATCACGTTCATCTGGCCGTGACGGCCGAGGGCCGCAATCTTTCCCCCTTCCAGGTCTTGAACGAAACGGAAGGCGGTCTCGACGCGCTTCCCGATCTGATCGACGGAAAAATCCCGCAGGAAACCCAGCCGCTGACGTCGGTGCTCGCCATGGGCACGGGCCGGGACGATCCCTCCACGGTCCCGGCCATCGTGCACCGGCGTTACGGCAACGGCCAGGTGGTCAGCATCGGCGTGGACGGCTTGTGGCGCTGGGCGCTTAATGCCAAGGCCGA
>OVEP010007918.1_pt2 | contig 11280 bp, 8 predicted proteins | sample 1779801 | NCBI WGS metagenome assembly OVEP01 (sample SAMEA3914791, study PRJEB12502) | metagenome | biome: forest; material: soil | place: Canada | collected 2011-07-03 | depth 0.1 m
CGCGCTGCCGACCATCGTCGGTGAACTCGGCGGGCTCAGCAACCTGTCATGGGTGGTCACCGCCTACCTGCTCAGCTCGACCATCGTCGTGCCGCTGTACGGCAAATTCGGCGATCTGTTCGGCCGCAAGATCGTGCTGCAAACGGCGATCGTCGTGTTCCTCGTCGGCTCCGCGTTGTGCGGCGTCGCGCAGGACATGACCCAGTTGATCGTGCTGCGCGCGCTGCAAGGGCTCGGCGGCGGCGGTCTGCTAGTCGTGACAATGGCCGCAATCGCGGACGTGATTCCGCCGGCTGAACGCGGCCGCTACCAGGGGGTATTCGGCGGCGTGTTCGGCCTCGCGACGGTGATCGGCCCGCTGCTCGGCGGATTTCTCGTCGAGCACCTGTCATGGCGCTGGATTTTTTACATCAACCTGCCGCTCGGCATCATTTCGCTGGCGGTGATCGGCGCGGTCTTCAAACCACACGTGCGCCATGTGAAGCACACCATCGACTACATGGGCGCCGCGTTTCTCGCCGGCGCGCTCACCTGCATCATCCTGTTCACGAGCCAGGGCGGCACGATCCTGCCGTGGTCGTCGCCGCAGTTGTGGTTCACGCTGGGCATGGGGCTCGTGGCGATCTGGGGTTTCATCCACGAAGAGCGCACGGCTGTCGAACCGATCATGCCGCTCGAACTCTTCAAACAACGCACGTTTTTACTGAGCAGTCTGATCGGCTTCATCATCGGCGTGTCGCTGTTCGGCTCGGTCACGTTCCTGCCGCTGTATTTGCAGGTCGTCAAAGGCTCGACGCCGACGGAAGCCGGCATGCAGATGTTGCCGATGATGGGCGGTCTGTTCGTGATGTCGATGGTGACCGGACGCTTGATCAGCAAGATCGGCAAGTACCGCATGTTCCCAATCGCCGGCACGTTTCTCGTGGCCGTCGCCATGCTGCTGCTCGCACGCCTGCAGATCGACACGCCCATTCATGTGATGTATCTCTACATGGGCATTCTCGGCTTCGGCCTCGGCATGGTGATGCAGGTGCTGATTCTCGCCGTGCAGAATACGGTCGAGTTCAAGCACATGGGTGTGGCCACTTCGGGCGCGACGCTGTTCCGCTCAATCGGCGGTTCGATCGGTGTAGCCAGTTTTGGTGCGGTGTTTTCCAATGGCCTCGCCGCGCGCCTGGAAAAGCTGATTCCGCCCGACACCGAATTGCCGCACGCACTCGGACCGCTGGCCATCCACCAGTTGCCTGAAGCGCTGCGCGACGATTATCTGCAGGCGTTTGCCGGCGCGTTGCACACGGTGTATCTGTCAGCGGCCTGCGTCGTGGTGCTGGCCTTCGCACTCGCGTGGCTTCTGAAGGATCATCCGCTGCGCAAGCACTAAATGCCGTATCACGTTTCCTGCAAGCGTTTTCTGCAAGCGCTTGATGACGAGGTCGAACGCAACGCGCTTCGACCTCGTTCTGTTTTCATCACCGCCCTTCCGTTCTGCTGATTCCACCATCGCGCCATCGCCTGCGCGAGCGGCGTAAAAAAAACCATCCGCCTGTTCGTTCTGCAGACATGGGCAGTGTTTCGTCGTACCTACAAATGCGCTCCAGCGCACCTGAAGTAGGTGAGAACGTCGATTGACGTTCTCACCGAAACGCCACATATTGCAAGCAGCGGCACCGCAAGCGAGAACTTGCGTCCCAAGGTTCTCCAGCGCACGTGGATCGTGGTTTCCGCGCACTGTGCTTCGTGCCTCAACGCGATCTGGAGCATGCCGTATAGGCATTGTTTTCCACAGGTGGGTCCACAGTATGTCCACCCAGACAATACCCGGCCATAGTTTTCCGACGCCCTGCAAACGCTGTGGCGGTGCGCTATACCGGCAAGTCGACTATTGCCCGTATTGCGGCGCGGTGCATCCACTCGACACCGACCCACACAAGCGCGTTGTGATTCCCGGCAGCCGCGCCAGTGCCATGAACAAGACGGTGCAGAAAAGCAGCTTCGACCCGGCACAGCCGAGCGAAGCCGAGCTCGCCGCGCAGGCTGCGTCCATCGACGAAGCTGCCCCTATCGAGCCCCCGATGCTGCCGGTACTCGCGTCGTATCCTCCGCGCGTTGAGCCGCCGCCTTCCGCCGATCTGCCGCCTTCTGCCGATCCGCCGCATTCTGGCGGTCGCAGCGTGTTCCCGTTGCGCCGGATACTGATCGCGATCGTGGCCATTGGCGCAATCGGACTAGCGTATGTCGCCTATGCACTATTCAGCGACAACCACGAATCGCAGAACGCCAACACCGAGCAGACTGCAGACAACCCGCAGGACGCAAGAACGGCAACCGGCACGATTGCGCTGTACACACCGGCTCAATCGACGAACCAGGCTGCAGCGGTTAAGCCCGCTGTTCCCAGCAGTCCCGCCAAGGCGGCACCGGCAATCCCAGCCACACCGATTACGCCGCCGGCAGCCGCAACACCTGTGAAACCAGCGGCGCCGCAATTCCGCGATGCGGCGCAAGCGCTGCAGGCTGCGCGTCTGGCCTTCGGGGCCAACGATCTGTCCGCGACACAAGCGGCGCTTGGCGCGGCGCAAACGCTGCAACCCGACAACGCCGACGCACAAAGTCTGCTGACCGAATTGAAGCCGCTCGCCGCGCGCCGCGACGCCGCGTTGCAGGCCGCACAGTTGTGTGCCGCGCAGCAGTCGTGGAGTTGCGCACGCCAGCACGCCAATGAGGCGCTCGCGATCGACACCGGCAACGACACGGCGAAGACGATCCTCGAACGCGTGATTCAGGAGACAGGTTGGGCGCCGCTCAAACCGCATGCGGCGATCGACAGTCCGGTCAGTGATAAATCATCTGGATACCGAATTTCATAGCGGTCCGCGCGACCGATTTTCCTGACTGACCTCATGAATCATGGCACGCCCGATCGCACTGCCGTTTCGCGTGCCCTCTGAGCGGCAACAGACGGACATGGCATGCGCAGCGCATTGAACATGAGATGGCAAACCGGCTTGCGAGTGCTTCGCGCGCGCCGACGCGAGAGGCGGTTCAAACTTGACCGAAAGGTGGATAGACCATGCTGAAGAGACTTCTCGCGGGATGGCTGGGGCTGGCGCTAATGGTCATGTGTTCGTTCGCCGGCGCGGAGCCTGCGCACTACAAGATCGTCACCGGTCCGGAACGGGGTACGTACATTCAGATCGGCCAGGATCTGTCGAAATGGGTGGCGCAGCCGGCGGGCATCGACCTGGAAGTCATGGCGTCGAAGGGCTCGGCTGAAAACGTGCAGCGCATGCGCTTCGAGCCGGGCGTGAAGCTCGCGCTGGTGCAGTCCGACGTGTATCAGGCCTACATCGACATGGCCAACGCGGGCAACGCCGACGCGGGTACGGCAATCCGGCCGCTGCGGCTCATCATGCCACTCTACGACGAGGAAATTAACGTCGTGGTACGCGCGGACTCGCCGATGAAAACCTTCGCCGACATCAAGGACAAGAGCATCAGTGTGGGCCTGATCGGCAGCGGCACCGCGCAATCGGCCACGACCCTCTATCACCTGATGTTCGGCCAGGCGATTCCCGAGCAGAACATCCAGCACCTGAGTAACGAAGATGCGCTAGCCGCGTTGATCGTCAAGAAAGTGGATGTTGCGATCATCGTGGTCGGGCAGCCGGCGAAACTGTTCACCGACATGAATCCCGAATTGCTGCAACAGCTTCGCCCGCTGAGGGTTGATCCTAACGCGCCCGAAACCGCCCGTGCGAAGCAGACCTATTTCCCCGCGACGCTCCGCGCGACCAGCTATCCGAACTGGTTGAAGGAAGATGTCCCCACGCTGACGGTGAAGGCCTTTCTCGTCACCTACGATTACGGTCTGCGCGACACCGTGGTCAACCTGAATCGCTTTGCGGATTCGCTGTGCACCAACTTCGATAATCTGCAGGAACACGGGCATCCGAAGTGGAAGCAGGTGAAACTCGAATTGCCGACTCTCGTGCGCGGATGGAAATACTACGGGCCCGTGGAGAAACATTTGCGTGCGTGTCTCACGAACAAAAGCGCGGCGATTAGCGCGACGGCGGCACAAGCCGCCGCGCAGAAACCGCACGCCTCGTGCACGGATCAGGAGCGTTTGCTGTTGCTGTGCAAGTAAAGTCGCGTGGCGAGAAGCACGCGTTCAGGCGCGCTCCTGCGAGGCGGCCGACACGTCCATCGCCCGTTGCAGCGCCTCGTACACCTTCGGCCGGTTGCATTGCGACACATTAAAGCGCAGGAAGCCGGCCGCCGATTGCGACGCGCTGAACACATTGCCCGGCGCGAACACCACACTCTCGGCTAACGCGTGACGCGCGATGTCGGCGGCGTCGAGTGCATCCGGCAGACGCGCCCACACGAAAATACCGGCGCGTGGCCGCGTCCACACTTCAAGGCCTGCGTAGCCCAGCCGCCTGATCGTCTCGCCCATGGCGTCCGCGAGCTTCGTGCGCATCGATTCCAGATGCCGCCGGTAGGTGCCGTCCACCAGCAGACGATGCACGACGCTCGCCGCGAGCTGGCCGTTGCCGAACGTGGTGGCCAGCTTCAGATCGACCAGCGGCTCGACCCATTCGCTGCGCGCCGCGATGTAGCCGCAGCGCACGGCCGCGGACAAGGTCTTCGAAAAACTGCCGATCGACACCACCCGCGCGAGCCCGTCGAACGCGGCGAGACGCGGCGCCGGTTCGTCCTCGAAGTCGGCGAAGATATCGTCCTCGACAATCAGCAGATTGTGCTCGCCCGCCAGTTTCAGCAGCCGATGCGCGATGGCCGGCGCGAGCGTGGCGCCGGTCGGATTATGGATCGCGGAATTGGTTACGTAGAGCCGCGGACGATGCTCGATCAACGCCCGCTCGAACGCCACCAGATCGGGCCCGGACGGCGTATAAGGCACGCCGACGATGCGGGCGCGATGCGCGCGCAGCAGCGCCTGAAAGTTGAAGTAGCACGGATCGTCGATCAGGACCGTGTCGCCGGGTTCGAGCAGAAAACGGCACACGAGATCAAGCGCGTGCGTGCCGCCGTCGGTCAGCACGATTTGCTCGGGCGGCGCTTCCACGCCATGCTGCGCGAGCCGCCAGGCGAGTTGCTGACGCAGCGCGGGCAAACCGAGCGGGCTCGCATAGTCGGCGAGCGGCGACTGTGGATCGCGCGCCACCGCACGCAACGCGCGGCGCACGCCGTCTTCCGGCAGCCATGACGCCGGCATCCAGCCGCAACCCGGCTTGAACACCTTCGCGCCGGCTTCCAGCGACTGCCGGGTGAGCCACAGCGGATCGACCTCGCGATCCAGCCGCGGCCCGAGATCGGCCAGCGCGAGCGGCGGCGCATGGCCGGACACAAAGAAGCCGGAACCGCGCCGCGCCACGATCACCCCTTCCGCGACCAGCCGATCGTACGCTTCCACCACCGTCGACTTCGACACGCCGAGCGCCTCGGTCATCACGCGAATGGACGGCACGCGCGCGCCTGGCATCAGCGCACGGCTCGCGATGCGCTCGCGCAAGTTGTCCATTACGGTGCCGACACGCGTGCCGCCTTGCATGCCCGAGGCCACCCGGTTGCTATCGCTTTCCGCCATCTGTACTGCTCCATGTTCGGTACAGTTTGTACGAATTGTACTGATCCGTAGCTTACCCTTTGCAGCCCAAAAGCGGATGCTATAGGTTCCATTTTCAATGCATATGGACTCTTTCGATGGACAAGACAACGAACGGCTGGGTGAGCGGCATGGTGGGCGTGTTGATTTTCAGCGGCTCGCTGCCCGCCACCCGCATCGCCGTGCAGGGCCTCGATCCGGTGTTTCTGACGGTCGCCCGCGCGACCATCGCGGGCACGCTGGGTCTGTTGCTATTGCTGGTGTTTCGCCAGGCTCGGCCCGCGAGGCGCGATCTCATTCCGCTGGTGGTGGTCGCGCTCGGCGTGGTGGTCGGCTTTCCGCTCCTGACCGCCCTTGCGTTGCGCCACGTGAACGCCGCGCACGCCGTGGTGTTCGTCGGGCTCCTGCCGCTGTCCACCGCGATCTTCGGCGTGCTGCGCGGCGGCGAGCGTCCGCAACCGGCGTTTTGGCTGTTCTCGGCGCTCGGCAGCGGCGCGGTGGTCGCGTTCGCCTTGCGCCACGGCCTCGACGCGTCGCCAATCGGCGATGCACTGATGCTGGCGGCGATCATCGTCTGCGGCCTCGGTTATGCCGAAGGCGCGCGGCTGTCGCGCCATCTCGGCGGCTGGCAGGTGATTTCGTGGGCGCTGGTGCTTTCGCTGCCGGTGATGCTGCCGCTCGCCTGGTGGACCCGGCCCGCATCGTTTGAAGGCGTGAGCCATGCGGCGCTGTGGGGGCTCGCGTACGTGTCGCTCTTCAGCATGCTGATCGGCTTTGTGTTCTGGTATCGCGGACTGGCGCTCGGCGGCATCGCGGGGGTCGGGCAACTGCAGTTGCTGCAGCCGTTCTTCGGCCTGCTGCTCGCCGGTTTGCTGCTGCACGAACAGATACCGCCCGCGATGATCCTGGTGACGGTCGTGGTGGTGGCGTGTGTGGCAGGCGCGCGGCGCTTCTCGCGAGCCGCGCCGGCGCGGCCAGCAGTCTGAACGGCGTCTCGCCCGCGCGTGCGCGCCCTCATTTTTGGGACCACGCGGGGTTGGCCAGCGGTTGACTATGTCATCATCCCAATGATCGACCCACCACTCGCCCCGCGCCGCGACTACGATGCCGACCGCCTTTGCACAAACCGTCGAAGCCCACTTCGCCGAACTCACGCCCACCTCCAAGCGCGTCGCCAGTTACATGCTGGCGAATCTCGACCGCCTTGGCCTCGAAAACGCCGATCAGATCGCCCGGCAAGCCGGCACCAGCGGCATCTCGGTGGGCCGGTTCCTGCGCAGCATCGGCTACCAAAACCTCGACGACCTGAAGCGCGAATTACGCGGCGCAGAGGAGCGTCCGTGGCTGATCACCGACCGGCTCGACGCGTTTCGCCGCGCCTCCGGCCAGCACGACGAAGGCACGCCGGCCACGAGCGGACCCGACACGTCCCATTCCATCCCCAGCCCGGCTCTCGCTCACTCGCTCGAACTTGAAATCGGCGCGATCCAGCATGTCTACCAGCTTGCGCAATCGCCGGTGTTCGCCCGCGTGGCCGAACGCATCTCGAATGCGGACGCCGTCTATATTCTCGGCATCCAGTCCACGCGCGGCATCAGCAACGCGTTCTACAGCTACCTCGAGTACATCCGCCCGCGCGTGTTCTATTCCGACGGCATGTCGGGTTCCTATGTCGATTCGCTGAACTCCGAGTTCAAGTCACCGTATCTGATCGTCACCGATACGCGCGCCTACTCGATGATCGCGCGCCGTTATTGTGAGGCGGCGACGCGCCGTGGGCTGCCCTTCGCGCTCGTCACCGACATTTACTGTCCGTGGGCGCGTGAGTTCGACGGTGATCTTTTGCAGGTGAAGACCGATGTCGGTCAGTTCTGGGATTCGCTGGCGCCGCTCACGTGCCTGTTCAACCTGCTGATCTCGGCGATTGTCGAACGGCTCGGTCCGGGTATCGATGAACGCGTTGCGCGCAATCGCGAACTGCAAAGCGAATTCGACCAGTTCGATCTTTAGAGCCGCTTTCGCCGTACTCGCCACGAACAATCGCCGGATCATCGGGCTTGCCCGCGTCACCAGTGGCAAGCGCATGTTGCAACGCGGTGCAACGCACGGGTGATCGAATTGGCAACCGCATAAACCGCCCGCTGCGCTTGATGTCATGCGTTGATCGCATCAAGACGCTGTGGTCGCCGCAGCCTCGCCGCCGAGATACGCATCGCGGATCCGCTCATCGCCAAGCAGCGATTCGGCCGTGCCTTCGAGCACGACGCGGCCGGTCTGCAACACATAGCCGTAATGCGCGATCTCCAGCGCGAGGCTGGCGTTCTGCTCGACCATGAAGAACGTCACACCCTGCCGGTTGATCGTGTCGATCAGTTCCAGCACTTTGTCGACGTAAAGCGGCGACAAACCCATGGTGGGTTCGTCCATGCAGATCAGTTTCGGCCGGCTCATCAGCGCGCGCGCCATGGCCAGCATCTGCTGCTCGCCGCCGGAGAGCGTCCCCGCCTTTTGCGTCAGGCGCTCTTTCACACGCGGGAAAAGGCCCAGCACACGCTCGTAGTCTTCGTCGATGGAAACGCGGTCACGCCGCGTATAGGCGCCCATCAGCAGATTTTCACGTACCGTCATGTCGCCGAACAGCCGGCGCGCTTCAGGCACCGAGCCGACGCCGCGCCGCACGATCTGCGGCGTGCTGAGTCCTGTGATCGCCTCGCCTTCGAACGTGATGCTGCCGGCGCGCGGCTTGTGCAGACCGAGAATCAGCTTCATTGTGGTCGACTTGCCGCTCGCATTGCCGCCGAGCAGACTCACGATCTGTCCGCGCCGCACTTGAAAATTGACGTCGAAATGCACCTGGACGGGGCCGTAGAACGTCTCGATGTGTTCGAGTTTCAGTAAAGCGTCGCTCATCGTCGATGTTCCAAAAGTTCAGGCCGCAACGCGCACGGTCGCCGCGCCGCCGACATTGCGATGGCCCAGATACGCTTCGATCACACGCGGATCGTTGCGCACGTCGCGCGGCAGGCCTTCGGCGATCTTCGCGCCGTTGTCGAGCACGATCACGCGATCCGATAAGCGCATCACCATATCGAGTTTGTGTTCGATCAGCAGGATAGTCAGTCCGCGTGCCTTCAGGTGCTGAATCAGCACCAGCATCTCGGCGGTTTCGGACTCGTTCATGCCGGCCGTCGGCTCGTCGAGCAGCAGGATGCGTGGATGCAAAGCGAGCGCGCGGGCAATCTCGACGCGCCGCCGGTTCGCATACGACAAGCTATGCGCCGGATGATCGATGCGCGGCGTCAGGCGCTCGCCAAATCCCGCGATGATCTCGCGCACTTCGTCGCGTAACACCGCGTCTTCACGGCGAATCGAAGCCGGTCCGACAAGCGCACGCGCCACTTCGGCAATAGCGCCGACGATCGGCCAACCCGTGCGAGTGGCACGCAATCGCGCATGTGCACCGATCAACACGTTGTCGAGCACGCTCAGATTGCCGAACACCCGGCCATGTTGAAACGTCCGCGCCAGTCCGAGCGCGGCGAGTTTTTCCGGCCGCACACCGGTGATGTCGCGCCCATCGAATTGCACGCTGCCTGCGTCCGGCGTATCGAGCCCGGTGATCAGATTGAACAGCGTCGACTTGCCCGCGCCGTTCGGCCCGATCACGCTGACGAGTTCGCCCTCCGAAATCGAAAGATCGACCCCGTTCACCGCGGTCAGTCCGCCAAAGCGCCGCGTCACGCCGCGCACGTCGAGAAGTGTCTGTGTCATGTGCGCTCCGTCATACCGTTCCCAGCAAACCCTGCGGCCTGAACCGCACCAGCAACAGCAAGACCAGGCCGTAGATCAGCATCCGATAGTCGGCGGCCCAGCGGAAAATCTCCGGCAAGCCGATCAGCGCAACCGCGCCGACGATCCCACCCAGCACGTTGCCGAGGCCACCGAGAATTACCATCGTCAAGGCGAGGATGGACACTTGCGAGTCGAAAGTCTGGTTGTTGATGTAGCTATACAGATGCGCCGCTATCCCACCGCTGATGCCGGCGGCCAATCCACCGAACGCAAACGCAATCGCCTTGTAACGGTTCGGGCGAATCCCATGCGAGCGCGCCGCGACCTCGTCTTCGCGAATTGCACGCAGCGTGCGCCCCAGATGCGAGCCCAACAGCCGCGTTTGCAGCAGCGCCAGCACAATCAGCACGCCCAGTGCGAACCAGTAGATCGCACGCGCGCTGTCCGGCGTCCAGCCGAACACTGACAGCGGCGCAATGCCCGCGATGCCAAGTGGGCCGCGCGTCAGACTGTCCCAGTTGAGAATCACGAGGCTCACCACTTCACCGATACCGAGCGTTGCAATCGACACGTAGTGCCCACGCAAACGGAACGCCGGATAGACCAGCAGCGTGCCGAGCGCGGCGGTGATCAGACCGGCGCAAAAGATTGTCACGACCGGCGACCAGCCGAGATTCGTCGACAGCAACGCAGACGCGTATGCGCCGATCACCAGCAGCGCGGCATGGCCGAGCGAAATCTGTCCGACCGTGCCCGCCACCAGCGTCAGGCTCAACGCCAACATTCCGTACAGCCAGGCATTGGTGAGTGTTTGCAGGAGGTATGACGAACTGGCAACGAACGGCAGCGCGACCGCAGCCAGCGCAAGGGCAATCACCACGGCGCGCGGCACCTTCACCGCTTTGCCCGCGGACAGGAACGTGCCGGTCATCGGCTCGGGCGGCAAACGACGGCTGCCGCTAAAGAGTCCGTTGGGACGCCACACCAGAAACAGCAACAACAGAACGAACGCGAACAGATCGCGGTAACTGGTGCCGAAGATCGCCACGCCGTAACTCTCGACCAGACCCAGCAGCAGGCTGCCGACAATCGCGCCCGGCACGTTGCCCAGACCACCGATCAGCAACGCCACCACGCCCTTGAGCGTGGCCTGGAAACCCATCGCCGGATCGATGCTGTTGTAGTACATGCCGACCAGCAAGCCGCTCACGCCGCCGAGCGCGCATGCGATCGCAAACACCGCCTGATTGACGCCATTGACGTTGACACCCATCTGCTGCGCCGCATCCCGATCCTGCGCAGTGGCGCGTACGGCCCAACCGAGGCGCGTGAAACGCAAGAACACATAGAGCACGGCGGCCGACGTCACGCCGATGCCGGCAATCAGCAGATCCAGCGAGCCGATCGTCGCGCCACCGACGCGAAAGTGCCAATCGGGCAGCGTACTCGGCACCGGCCGCGGATCGGCACCGAACAGCAACTGCGCGCACTGATCGAGCACGAAACTGATACCGATCGTGGCAAGCAACGGGGCGATGCGTGCCGCGCCCTGCAACGGCCGCAAGCCGATGCGCTCGATCGCGATGCCCAGCAGCCCGCAGCCGAGCACCACCGCGAGCAAGGCCAGCGGCAACGGCAAGCCGAACCGCGTCAGACACAGCCAGCCGATGAAGCTGCCGATCATGTACACCGAGCCGTGCGCGAAGTTGATCAGATGCGACACGCCGAAAATCAGCGCGAGGCCGACCGCCAGCAATGCATAGATATTGCCGACGATCAGTCCGTTGATCGTGTAGTCGAGCCATGAAGCCATAGCATTCAGATCCAGTGAGAAGCAGACACGTGAGCGTTACTGAACC
>OVEP010001003.1_pt1 | contig 11277 bp, 9 predicted proteins | sample 1779801 | NCBI WGS metagenome assembly OVEP01 (sample SAMEA3914791, study PRJEB12502) | metagenome | biome: forest; material: soil | place: Canada | collected 2011-07-03 | depth 0.1 m
GCTGCTGAAGAGCGACGGCACGTGGCGCTTCACCACCCTGGCGAGCGGCACCGTCGCCGCGCCCGGCACCGGGACCTGGCACAACCTCGCCCTGTCCGTCCAGGGCAGCACCATCAGCGCGAGGATCGACGGAACCGCGGTGGGCGCCGTCACCGACACCAGCTACGCCGGTGGCCAGATCGGGCTCGGCACGGCGGGCTACTACGGCGCCGAGTACGCGAACCTGTCGGTCACGCCCGGCAGCACCCCGGCGCCCACCGGGACGTACCGGCTGAGGGCGGGCTCATCGGCGCAGGGCCGGGTCACTCCGCCCACAGGCCGCGGACGTGCACGAGGTGGCGCGTCATGATGCCCTGGACGGCGTGCGCGTCGCGGGCGAGGAGCGCGTCCAGGATCTCCAGGTGCTCCTCGGCGGAGGACTTCAGCACCCCGCGCTCGACCAGGGCGGGCAGGCCGTACAGCCGTGACCGCTTGCGCAGGTCGCTCACGACCTCGACCAGGTGCTGATTGCCGGAGAGGCCGAGCAGGCCGAGGTGGAAGCGGTTGTCGGCCTCGACGTACGCGATGAGGTCCCCGGCGGACGCGGCCTCGACGATCTCGTGGGCGACCGGCCGCAGGTTCTCCAGCGCCGCCGGGTTCGCGGTGGCGGCCAGGCCGACGGTGGTCGGGATCTCGATCAGCGCCCGGATCTCGGTGAACTCGTCGAGCTGGCGCTCGGAGACGGCGGTGACCCGGAAACCCTTGTTGGGGACGGGTTCGACGAGGCCCTCCTTGAGCAGGTCGAGCATGGCCTCGCGCACCGGGGTCGCCGACACGCCGAAGCGGGTGGCCAGGGTCGGGGCGGAGTAGACCTGGCCGGGCCGCAGCTCGCCGGCGATCAGCGCGGCGCGCAGTGCGTCGGCGACGCGCTCGCGGTAGCTGGGGCGCACGCCACCGAGGCTCGGCAGGGCGGGTTCGACGGCCATCTGGGGAACCTCCTCGGCCTGCCCGCAGGGGCAGGAATACTATGTCACGTGCTACCAGTATTCCACCCTGCGAGGAGTCGGTCGGTGCCACGGGCGGGGGCGGGGCGCCGCCCCCGCCGAGGACACGTCAGAGGACGAAGCCGGCCGGGAAGGGATCGGCCGGGTCGAGCAGGTACTGGGCGGTGCCGGTGATCCAGGCGCGTCCGGTGACCGACGGCAGCACGGCGGGACGCCCCGCGACCTCCGCCGTGCCGGTGAGCCGCCCGGTGAAGGTCGTCCCGATGAAGGACTCGTTGACGAAGTCCTGGTGCAGCGGAAGTTCGCCGCGGGCGTGGAGTTGTGCCATCCGGGCGCTGGTGCCCGTCCCGCAGGGGGAGCGGTCGAACCAGCCGGGGTGGATGGCCATCGCGTGGCGGGAGCGGGTCGCGGTGGCGCCGGGGGCCAGCAGTTGTACGTGCTTGCAGTCGCGGATGCTCGGGTCCTCCGGGTGGACCGGCGGGTCCTCGGCGTTGACGGCGTCCATGAGCGCGAGCCCGGCGGCGAGGATCTCGTCCTTGCGGGAGCGGTCGAACGGCAGGCCGAACTCCGCCAGCGGCAGGATCGCGTAGAAGTTGCCGCCGTAGGCGAGGTCGTAGGTCACGGTGCGACCGTCGGCCAGGGTCGCCCTGCGGTCCAGGGCGACCGAGAAGGAGGGCACGTTGCGCAGCGTCACGGCGGTCGCCGCACCGTCCTCGACCAGGACCTCCGCGATGACGAGACCGGCCGGGGTGTCCAGCCGGACGGTGGTGACCGGCTCCACGACCGGCACCATGCCGGTCTCCACCAGCACCGTCGCGACGCCGATCGTGCCGTGCCCGCACATCGGCAGGTAGCCGGAGACCTCGATGTAGAGCACGCCGTAGTCCGCGTCCGGTCTGGTCGGCGGCTGGAGGACCGCCCCGCTCATGGCCGGGTGGCCGCGCGGCTCGTTCACCAGGAAGGCACGGAGGTGGTCGAGGTGGTCGCGGAAGTACAGGCGGCGCTCGTTCATGGTCGCGCCGGGTATGGTGCCGACGCCGCCGGTGATCACGCGGGTGGGCATGCCCTCGGTGTGGGAGTCGACGGCGTGCAGGACGAGTTTGCTGCGCATGCGCGGTGCCCTCCTTCTCTGGCTGGCTCGGGGATCTGGCTCTTTTCGGTGATCTGGTTCGCTCTTGGGGCAGGCTCGCTCTTGGGCCGGGCCCGCTCTTGGGTCAGGCCCGGTCGGGGGTGAGGCCCGCTCCGGAGGTGAGGCCCTCCGGAGCGGCGCTCAGACTGCCGGGGCGGGCGAGCCGGCGGCCACGGCCTTCTCAGTCGCGACGCGGATCTCGTTCTCCTGCCCGCAGCGCAGCGGCAGCCGCGGCGGGCGGCAGGGCCCACCGGGGCGGCCGGCGACGTCCATGGAGAGCTTGATGGCCTGGACGAACTCGGTCTTCGAGTCCCACCGCAGGAGCGGGTGCAGCTGCCGGTAGAGGCGGACGGCGGTGGCCTGGTCCCCGGCGACCGCCGCGCGGTAGAGCTCCAGCGTCGCCCGGGGCAGGGCGTTCGGGAAGCCCGCCACCCACCCCTGGGCGCCTGCCGCCGCCAGCTCCAGCAGCACGTCGTCCGCGCCGATCAACAGGTCGAGACCGGGGGCGCGTTCCGCGATCTCGTACGCGCGGCGGACGTCGCCGCTGAACTCCTTCACCGCGTGGATGTGCCCGTCGGCGTGCATCCGTGCCAGCAGGTCGGGGGTCAGGTCCACCCGGGTGTCGTGCGGGTTGTTGTACGCCACGATCGGCAGGCCGGCCTTGGCGACCTCGGCGTAGTGCGCCCGTACCGAACGTGCCTCCGCCCGGTAGGCGTTGGGCGGCAGCAGCATCACCGACGCGCACCCCGCGTCCCTGGCCTGTTCGGCCCAGCGGCGGGCCTCGGCGGAGCCGTACGCGGCCACCCCGGGCATCACCCGCTCACCGCCGATGGCCGCGACCGCGGTCTCCACCACCTTGGTCCGCTCCTCGGGGGTGAGCACCTGGTACTCGCCGAGCGAGCCGTTCGGCACCACGCCGTTGCAGCCGTTCCCGATCAGCCAGACGCAGTGCGCGGCGTAGGCCTCGTAGTCGATGGACAGGTCCTCGCGCAGTGGGAGGGTGGTGGCGACATGCACTCCACGCCAGGGGTGGTGGCGCACAGGGATGGTCATGGGGTCCTCGATTCATTGATGTGTCACATTGCACTGACGGTTCTGGTGGCCCCAGGGGCCGGTGGAATGCTCCGGCTAGGGCGAGTCGCCGTCCGCCAGGACGCCCAGCGGCACCGGCCGGGCGAAGGGGCGCCGGGAGGCGCCCGTCGGGCAGCCGGCGACCCCGGCGACCCCCGGTGCGCAGATCCGCCCCTGGCACCAGCCCATACCCGCCCGGGTCAGCAGCTTCACCGTCCGCAGATCGGTCGCCCCGAGCCCGGCGACCGCCTCCCGCACCGCCGAGGCCGGAACCTCCTCGCAGCGGCAGAGCACCGTGTCGTCGGAGACCCGCTCCACCCAACCCGGTTGCGGCACGTACACGGTGTCCAGCGCCGCGGCGAACCGCCGCAGTCGCGTCCGGGCGCGCGCGGCCGCTGTCCAGTCGGCCGGGTCGGGCTCGGCTCCGCCGAGCCGGGTCGCGATCGACCGGCCCGCGATCTCGCCCTCCGCGAGGGCAAGCCCGGACCCGCCGATCCCGGTCGCCTCACCGGCCGCCCACAACCCGGCGACGGTGGTGCGCTGTTCGGCGTCCACCAGCACGCCGGAGGCCAGCACCCGGGCGCCGAGCGCCTCCGCCAGGTCCGTGTGCGGCAGCATCCCGTGCCCGACGGCGAGCGTGTCGCAGGCGATCCGCCGCTCGACCCCGCCCGGGCCCGCGACGCTGACCGCTTCGAGCCGGTCCGTGCCGTGCGCGGCGACGACAGCGCGCCGCCACCGCACCGGCACCCGGTGCCGAGCGAGCCGGGCCGCGTACGTCGCGCCCTCGGCGAGTTTGCCCGGGTGGGCGAGCAGGGTCGGTGCCTGCCGCACGAAGCCGCGCGGGCCCGCTGCCTCGACCAGCGCGGCCACCCGGGCCCCGGCTGCGGCCAGCCCGGCCGCGACCGGCATCAGCAGCGGCCCGGTCCCGGCCACGACCGCCGTCCGCCCGGGCAGCACCAGCCCGCCCTTGAGCATCGCCTGCGCGCCGCCGGCGGTGACCACGCCGGGCAGCGTCCAGCCGGGGAACGGCAGCACCTGCTCGTAGCCGCCGGTCGCCAGCAGCACCGCGTCCGCGCGCACCGCCGCGGAACCTCCCTGGGTGCGGCCGAGCAGCGTGTGAACGGTGAATCCCGGCTCCACCAGCCAGACCTGACGATCTCTCAGATAGCTGATCCGGCCGTCGGCGACCTGGGCGTCCAGCCGCGCGCGCAGTCGCCGCCAGGTGCGCCACGCGTGGTGCAGCGCCTGCGGTCGCCGCGCGCCCAAGCGGGGGGCCGACTGCCGGTAGAACTGTCCGCCGGGCTCCGCTGCGGCGTCGATCAGGGCCACCCGGACCCCGGCCTCGGCGGCGGCCAGCGCGGCCGCCAGCCCGGCGGGCCCGGCGCCGATCACCGCCAGCGCGACGTCACTCGTCGGAGTCGTCATGACCGGTCCCCTCCTGGGTGCGGATCGCGTCGCCGGGCGCCGCGGGCAGCAGGCAGGCCCGTTGGTTGGGCCGCCCGTTCACCGTCACCAGGCAGTCGAAGCACACGCCGATGCCGCAGAAGACGCCGCGCGGTTCACCGCGTCCGCGGGTCCTGCGCCAGGACACGACGCCCGCCGACCACAGGGTGGCGGCGATGGTCCGACCCGGCAGGGCCTGGATCGCCACGCCGTCGAAGGTCACGGTGAATCCGGGCTCGGGTCGGGCCCGGACCAGGTCGAGCGGGCTACGGACGCGGGTACGGCTCACGCTGCTGCCTCCTCGGGAAAGCGGTCGGGCCGGAAGGGCGCCAGGTCGAACTCCATGGCGTCGCCGGTCAGGGCTTGCTTGTCGCACAGGGCTTGCTTGCCGCACAGGATTTGGGCGAGCAGGTAGCCCGTCGCCGGGGCGAGGCCGATGCCCGCCCCCTCGTGGCCACAGGCGTGGAAGAGCCCCGGGACCCGCGGGTCGGGGCCGATCGCGGGCAGGTGGTCCGGCAGGTAGGGGCGAAAGCCCAGGTAGGCGCGCATGGCGGAGACCTGTGACAGGGCCGGGAAGAGGGCCACCGCCTGCGCCGCCAGCCGCCGGGCGGCGGTCAGCGAGAAGGTGCGGTCGAAGCCGACCCGCTCCCGGCTGGCGCCGATGAGCACCGGACCGGCCGCCGTGGCCTCGACCACCGCCGAGGTCTGCAGCGCGGCGGAGTCGCTGGCGACGTCGGCGACGTAGTCGGCCGCGTAGACCTTGTGCCGGATCGTCCGGGCCGGCAGCGGCTCGGTGACCAGCACGAAGCCGCGCCGGGGGAGTACCGGCAGGCGCACTCCCGCCAGGGCGGCCAGCTCACCGCCCCAGGTGCCTGCGGCATTGATCACGGCGGGGGCGTGCAACTCGCCCCGGTCGGTGGCGATTCCGCGCACCTCGCCGCCCCGCGCCCGCAGCACGCCGGTCACCGTGGTCCCGGTGCGCAGCTCCGCGCCCCGGCGGAGGGCGGCGCGGACGAGTCCGGCCGCCGCCAACGCGGGCTGGACCTGGGCGTCCTGCGGGTAGTGGACGCCACCGGCCAGGCCCGGCGCGAGCTTTGGTTCAAGTTCGCGCAGGGCGTCGGCCGGCACGGACCGGGCCTCGACCCCGGCCCGGCGCTGCCGCTCGGCGAAGCCCTCCAGCGCGAGGAGGCCGTCCGGCCCGGAGGCGACCACCAGCCCGCCCTTGGCCTCGTACTCGACACCGGCACCCAGCGCCGGAATCAGCTCGCGCCACAGTCGGGCGGACAGCAGTGCGAGATCCAGTTCGGGCCCCGGCGCCTTGTCCGAGACCAGCAGGTTGCCCTCACCGGCCCCGGTCGTGCCACCGGCCACCGGGCCCCGGTCCACCAGGGCGGTACGGAGTCCGGCGGTTGCGGTGTAGAAGGCACAGGCGGCGCCGACCATCCCGGCGCCGACGACCACGACGTCGAAGGTCGATCGATTGCTCACGCCGGTAATATGTCACATTTCTCTGTCGCCGCCAAGCATGCGGTTCCCCCGATCGGATCGCCGCCAGGGTGGGCGAAGTGCCGGTGGTGGGGCCCGGAAGGCCGCACCACCGGCACCCTTCGCCGGACCGGTCAGGTCATTCGCTGGGCGGCGCGTTGAACGGGGCGGCCCAGGTCTGGTTGGTCTGGATGTTGTTCGGCGCGGTACCGCAGGGGTACAGGTCCACCGGGGTGCCGGGCGTGGTGGTCGAGCCGCCGTAGACGTCCAGGCAGTCGCTGGTGCCCGACAGCTTCAGGTTGCCGTCGCGGTCGTAGCTCCAGGTCTGGTACCCGGGTGCCGAACCGCAGGTGGCGACGCCGACCCACTGGCCGGTCTGCCCGTTGACGGTGCCGGTGCCGGTGCTGCTCGCGGCGGTGAGGCAGAGGTCGGCGGCGCCGGTCTGGAGCAGCTCGATCGAGCCGTCGGCATTCAGCTGCCACTGCTGGTTGGAGGTGCCGGAGCAGGGGTAGGTGTCGACCGGGTTGTTCGCGGCGGTGCCGGAGCGGTAGTTGTCCAGGCAGAGCGACTCCTTGCTCCAGTCGTCGCGGGAGGCCGTGATCTGGCCGCGCGGGGTGAAGGTGGAGCCGCTGGGCGGGGCGATGGTGAGCATCGCGCTGTCGTGCGAGGCGACGGTCAGTGGCACCGTACCGGTGGAGGTGCTGGTGCTGTTCGCCCAGAGGTTGTCGACGGTGTAGCTGCCGCCGGTGGTGTTGAAGCCGATGGCGTTCAGGTTCAGGGTGTAGTTGACGCTGGAGGCGCCCTTGTTGAGGACGACGACCGCGCGGCTGCCGTTCGCCAGCGGCTTCACGACCACGTCGAGGCCGCTGCTGGCGTCCGGGGTGCCGTCGGCGTTGGCGGCGCCGCCGGCCACGCGGTAGGCGCCCGCGCCCAGCGAGTCCTGGTCGACCGCGATGACCGCCTTGTTGCCCAGGATGGCCACCGAGTTCCGCAGGTGCGTGGCCATGGCCGGATCGGTCCCGGCGAGCGAGGAGATGTACGAGGGCTCGAACTTCCGCGCGTCCGTGGAGATCACCAGCGGTGCGCCCAGGATCGAGAAGAGCGACATCTGACTGCGCTCCTCGGGCGTGGTCATGCCGTTGTCGCCGATCAGCAGCATGTCCGGGTCGTTCCAGTTGCCGGGCGAGTTGTAGCGGGCGATGTCCAGCGAGTTGTCGAAGGCCTGGTAGGCGCCCATGTTGTACGAGGACTGGATGCCGATGGCCTCGTTCCAGGGGTCGCTGGCGCCGTTGTCGTCGTCGGTCCAGATGTCCGGGCCGGTGCGCCACACCTGGCCGAGCGAGCGGACCGTCTCCATGTCGGCGAACTTGGTCGGGCCGTTCCCGTACCCGGCCGGCGCGGAGATGTCGAACAGCACGTTGGGCGTCGGCGTGCCCGCCTTGTTCGCGTTGGTGACGGCGGTGGCCAGGTCGTTCGACATGGTGGTGTCGAGCGTCAAGGTCGGCGCGTTGTCGCCGCAGTTGTCGTACTTGACCTCGTCCACGCCCCAGTTGACGAAGGAGTTCGCGTCGTTCTGCTCGTAGCCCTCGCTGCCGTTGGGCAGATTGGGCGCGGTGGGCGCCTGGGTGCTGCAGGTGTTGGTGCCGGAGGTCTCGTAGATGCCGAACTTGGCGCCGAGGCTGTGCAGGTAGTCGCCGTAGGCGTTGAGGTTGTCGTCGAACCCGGGCTGCAGCGAGGTGTTGCGCACGTCGGTGTCGCTGCCCCAGTTGACCGCGCCGTGCAGGTAGCCGGAGCTGTTGCGGTACATCCAGCAGTCGTCGACGGTGACGGTTTTGTAGCCGTCCGCGATGAGCCCGGAGTCGGACAGGGCCTTGGCGTTGTCCTCCATGTACTGCTGGAAGGAGTAGTCGAGCTGGCTGGAGCCGTCCAGCGGGGCCTGCGGGGTGCACTGGGCGCGGGCCCAGTCGTTGAAGCCCATCGGCGGGGTGGCCGCGATCGGGCCTCCCGGGCTGGCGACCGGGGAGTAGTTGGCCGCCGACTGGCTGACACCGTCGTTGGCGCTGGCGGGAGCGGCGGTCAGGGCGGAGCCGCCGACGAGGACGACGGAGCAGAGGGCCAACGGGAGGGTGCGGTACCGGATGGGTCTGGTCATGACGCCTGTCTCTGCGTGGGTGATTGGAGTTGGTGTTATCTGATTGAATTTGCGTAAATCAATCACTTAACGAGCTTGTTCAATCATCCGGCATAGCTTTGACGGCGTGGCGGTGCTTCGTCAAGGCATCGGCGGGGAAAATGCCGGATGAACTCGCGGCCTCGCTCGGCGGCGTCCGGTTCTGGCCCACGCGGCCTCTATCCCCCCGGCCCGGCGTCGGTATACGGTACGGAACGTGGCATCGGGCAACATCGTTGTGCCGATCGCTCCCATGCGCCGCCGAGGTGTTCCAGCGGGCGGCAGGCAGACTTCTCGCCCCCGCCATCTGATCGGCGGCACGCTTCCGGCCCGCCATCGCGCCGACGCGCCACGCCGACCGGCCGGGGACGCCTTCACACAGACCAGACCAGACCAGGGCTGTGGCATGCGACAGCAGCCCACCGATGCGATCCAGGAGACGGTTGTGACCGAGCGGACATCCGACAGCCCGCGGCTGGAGGCTCCCGAGAGTGAGCGCAAGAAGCGGAGGAACGGCCTGAACCCGGGGGTGACCGAGGAACTCGCCGAGCACATGCGGCAGGGCTGGGCGGACACCCGGTTGCCCGACCTGGAGCCCCTCCCGCAGGCCGCGCACACCGCGCGCCGCCGGGCCGAGCTCTCCGCCCGGTTCCCCGGCGAGTTGCTGGTGATCCCCTCCGGCAACCCGAAGGTCCGCTCCAACGACTCGGACTTCCCGTTCCGGCCGTCCTCCGAGTACGTGTACCTGACGGGCGATCAATCCGAGGACTCAGTAGTCGTGTTGGAGCCGGGAGCGGACGGCGGGCAGCAGGCCGTCGCCTACCTGCTGCCCCGCTCCGACCGGGAGAACGGCGAGTTCTGGCTCGACTACCACGGTGAACTGTGGACCGGCCGACGCAACAGCCTCAGCGAGAACGAACAACTCCTCGGCCTGCCCTGCCGTGACGTCCGCACGCTGGTCGACCGGCTCGCCTCGGCCACCGGCCCGGTCCGCCTGCTGCGCGGCCACGACGCGGCCGTCGAGGCCGCCCTGGCGGGCGTGGTGAGCGCCGAGCGGGACCAGGAGCTGCGCGTCTTCCTCTCCGAAATGCGGCTGGTCAAGGACGAGTTCGAGACAGCCGAGCTGCGCTTCGCGTGCGCGGCGACCGGCCGCGGCTTCGAGGACGTGGTCCGCCTCCTCGACTCGGACGGGCCGACCCCCGAGCGGGCCATCGAGGGCGCCTTCTACACGCGGGCACGGGTCGAGGGCAACGACGTGGGCTACACGACGGTCTGCGCCTCGGGAACGCACGCCACCACGCTGCACTGGACGCGCAACGACGGCCGGGCCCGCCCCGGCGAACTGCTGCTGCTCGACGCCGGCGTGGAGACCAGGAACCTCTACACCTCCGACGTCACCCGCACCGTGCCGGTCAGCGGCCGGTTCACCCCGGTCCAACGCAAGGTCTACGAGGCGGTGTTCGCGGCGCAGGAGGCCGGTATCGCGGCGGTCAAGCCCGGGGCCGCGTTCCGGGACTTCCACCACGCCGCCCAGCGGTGCCTCGCCGAGCACCTGGTCTCCTGGGGCCTGCTCGGCGACCGGTCGGTGGACGAGGTCTTCGCCCTCGGCCTGCACCGCCGCTGGACCCTGGCCGGCACCGGCCACATGCTCGGCCTGGACGTCCACGACTGCGCCGTGTCCCGGACCGAGCTGTACGTCGACGGCACGCTGGAGCCCGGGATGGTGCTCACCGTGGAGCCGGGGATGTACTTCCAGCCCGACGACCTGACCGTGCCCGAGGAGTACCGCGGCATCGGCGTCCGGATCGAGGACGACATCCTGGTCACCGCCGACGGCAACGAGAACCTCTCGGCCGTCCTGCCCCGGGCGGCGGACGAGGTGGAGGCCTGGATGGCCCGGCTGCGCGGCTGAGCGGCGCCGACCACCGGCCGCGGCCGGCCGCACCGTTCGGGCGCGGCCGGCCGCGGCGGCTTCCGGCCCGGGTCACAGGAGGCCGAGCAGTCCCAGGTCCGCGACGCACTTGCCGATGAACTCCGGTGAGAGCGAGGGCACCTGACCGCCGCCGAGGCCGAGCTCCGCGACCGCCGCGGTGAACCGCGCGGCCGGGGTCGCCGAGCCCGCGCGCGGCTCGCCCGGGCGGGCGTACGCCCGCAGCAACGGCAGCAGCGACAGTCGGCGCTGCTGCTCGGGCAGGCCGCGCAGGGCCGCCTCGAAGCGCAGGTGCCACTCCTGGTGGTCGTCGAACCGGGTGACCGGGTGCCCGGCGCGGACCAACCAGTCGACGAACTCGTCCAGCGAGACGCCGTCGTCGTTCGCGTTGACGGTGTGGTAGGTGTGGTACCCGTCCGCGCCCCGGGCGCTGAGCGTGGCGATGGCCTCGGCGGTGAAGTCCACCGGCAGGCCGCTGTAGTGGGCCCGGCGGCGGTCGCCGTTCCGGTCGAGCCGGTAGAAGGAGCGCGGCGCCATGCCCGTCGCGAGGACGCTGAGGATCAGCCGGGTGAACCGGTCGGTCGGGTTCAGCCGACCCGGCAGGCTGCTGTGGGCCAGGATCATGTCGGGCCGGAACACCGTGACCGGCAGGCCCGTCCGCTCGTGCGCCTCGCGCAGCAGGACCTCCCCGGCCCACTTGCCGGTGGCGTAGCCGTTCGCGTCGGACGCGTTCAACTGCCGTGTGGGGGAGGCCTCGCGGATGTCGACCGACTCGTCGAGGAGCGAGCCGTCCGGCTGCGTCGCGGCGGCTATGGTCGACACGAAGGCGAACCGCTTCGGCCGACCGGTGAGCGCCAGCCGGATCAGCTCCGCCGTCGCGGCGACGTTCGGGGTGAACAGCCGGCGGTACGGAAGCACGTGGTTGACCAGGGCCGCGGCGTGCACGATCTGCCCGGTCCCGGCGGCGAGCCGCTCCCAGCCCGCGTCGTCCAGAGCCAGCCTCGGCGCCGACACGTCCCCGGCCAGGACCTCAAGGCGCTGTGCCGCGACCGCGTCGAACCAGTCG
>OVEP010006441.1_pt2 | contig 11237 bp, 9 predicted proteins | sample 1779801 | NCBI WGS metagenome assembly OVEP01 (sample SAMEA3914791, study PRJEB12502) | metagenome | biome: forest; material: soil | place: Canada | collected 2011-07-03 | depth 0.1 m
GCAATCCCTCGACATTCCCGGCGACATCGCACCACTCGACGACGCTGCCGGTTTGCCTGAACATTCGTGCTTCGACGGGGTCATAGCCGCCGACGGGAAAATCGAGCCGCAAGACTGGATGCCCGATGCGTATCGCCGAACGCTGGTGCGGCAGATCTCCCCGCAAGCGCACTCGGAAATCGTCGGTATGCTGCCCGAAGGCAACTGGATCTCTCGCGCGCCGAGCCTGAACCGAAAATCGGTCCTGCTCACCAAGGTACAGAACAAAGCGGGCCACGGCCGCCGTCTATATAGCGCGGCAGAAACGCTCGCGGTTTCGCGCGGGCAACTGGTTGAGGCACTGCACGCCGGCAACGCCAAAATATTCAAGCATTTTCAATTATCCGACGCTCACACTGGCGGATGTCGGCGTGATCGGCTGGCTGGTCGACGGCGCGGCGATCATGAGCCAGATCCCGCTGTGTCGCTGCACCACTGGCCCGCGCGGGCCATGATCCGCGTCTGCAAGGAAGGATCGTTCCGCTTGCTAGCCGCCGGACGTAATCGCGGGCCACGGCGCCGCTCCTTCGCGCCTCTCGAGCGACGGCTCAGCGCTGCGCGTGGCGATCGCCGCATGGCAGTCCTTCGTGTCGTACGCCCCGTCGTCGCCGATCGTATCGATCGGAGCGTCGACGGGGATATGGTTGAGATCGAGCAGCATCCGGATCACCGCGTACGCATAGATGCACGGTCGGCCACGTTTGTGTGTTCCGGATTCAGACGCGGCAGTAAATACGCTGTCGTCGATCAACGTAGTTACATTGCCTCCGGCGCTCAAGCCCGCGTTGTATTCCGACCAGTTCCTGATGCGGTAGACCCTTGGGTTCGCGTACCCTACATTCGTCCTTACGCATTTTCGCGGCGAAGAATCGAGAATCTACGCAGTTTCACCAAGAGTTAACAGGGACGATGTCCCTGCGGTTGCGCGTAAACGCCACCCTGCCGCGCGACTCCTAAAGTTGTGCAACAACGCCATTCCGGAGTCTACCTGCGATAAGTAGAATGGCGAGCGAACTTTTTTGGCGTACATCTACTATAGAATTTGTCTGCTTCTTGACAGGGTACGTGTCCATGACCTAACCCAGCATTTTCTTTTCATAGCGCCTTCAGCTTCGATACTTTTTGCCGTGACAAATCGCTACGATTGAGGTGCTGTGGCAGTGCACCTCACTATTCATGCTGCAGCAAATTCGATTGGGAAACACCATCCAGGGACGACTGTGGCTCTGTTACATTCACTGCCTTTGCCGGGCCTGCATACTTCGTGGAAGTAACTGATGAAAGTCGCTGTACTGGGAGCGAGACTCTCCGGTGTACTCTTCGTCTATTGTCTGAATATGGATGGTTTCGACGTCACGGTAGTCGGTGGCGCGGCGATCATGAACCGGATCCCGCTTTGTCGTTGCACCTATGGCCCGCCCGGGCCACGACCCACATCTGCAAGAAAAAATCGTTCCACCAGTGCTAGGGGTTCGACGCGTTGCCCTTCATGATGAGCGGCACTGAAGCGCAGCGCGAGATGGTCTTGCAGGCAGTCAACCGCTGGTGGTGGCCGGTGCTGATGATGTTAGGCCCAAGTGACAAGGTTTTGATTCGCAGCAATCAGTCTTCGAAAATGAGGGATCAAGCGCATCGCCACTGACGATCTGCGATAGAAATTCTTCGATGCCATCGTGTACACAGTAGCAATCCTAACAAATGTCAAAAAAAACAAAGGGTTGAGTCGGAATCAAGAAAACGTCATTAGCAAGTGACTATTCGGTGGTTGGCGCTTCCGCGCAGACTGCTTTAATCTTGCGTGCAGATTCCGGTGATCATACGGGTGCCCTTAAAGAGTTGTGGTTACGACCACAGCTATTCAATTAAGCACCTTCGCAATCCTAACCGACTAGCCTGAATGCCGAAACACAGTCGGTCGGGGCAGCCGTGCGTGGAGCGATAACAGGACGATTGCCGTGTGCCGATCAACTCCAAGGATGCCTAGATGACCCTACACTCCCGAGACATTGACTTGTCCACCGGCACTGACTATGAACAGCTCGCGAACCGTTTCAGGCCGATCTTCGCGCGAATCGCCGAAGGCGCGGTTAATAGAGATCGCTCTCGTGATTTACCGTACGACGAGATTGCTTGGCTGAAGGAAGCCGGATTCGGCGCGGTGCGTGTGCCCAGCCGCTTTGGCGGCGCGGGTGCGTCGATCCCGCAACTGTTCCAGTTGCTCACAGAACTGGCCGCAGCCGACTCGAACCTGCCGCAAGCACTGCGCGCCCATTTCGCATTCGCCGAAGACTGGCTGAATGCACCACCGGGGGTTGGGCAGCAGACATGGCTCGACCGCTTCGTGAGTGGTCATCTGGTCGGTTGCGCATGGACGGAAACTGGTAGCGTGTCGATTGGGAGCGTCAACACGAAGGTATCGAAAAAGGACGACCGCTGGGTGGTCAACGGCGCGAAATACTACAGCACCGGGAGCGTCTTCGCTGACTGGATTGATGTATATGCGCAACGCTCGGACGACGGCAGTGATGTGATTGCAGCGGTCAGCACGCATCAGCCCGGTGTGATTCTCAAGGACGACTGGGACGGTTTCGGCCAGACCACTACGGGCAGCGGCACCACGTTGTTCAAAGACGCCGTTGTCGACGAGCATGACGTCATCGATCCCGGCCGCCGCTTCAAATATCAGACTGCGTTTTATCAGCTCTTTCATCTGGCGACGCTGGCTGGCATTGGACACGCCGTCAAGCACGACGCCGCTACGCTGGTGCGCGAGCGCACGCGGATCTATAGCCATGGCAACGCGCCGCACGCTAGCGACGATGCCCAGATCCAGCAGGTAGTCGGCGAAATTGCGTCGTGGGCCTATGCGGCCGAGGCCGTTGCGCTGCAGGCAACCCGTCCATCGCAGCGCGCCTATGAAGCTCATTTCGCCGGCAATGCCGAAGCCGAACACGCAGCGAACGTCGACGCGGAAATCGAATCAGCACAGGCCCAGGTTGTCGTGTCGGAACTCGTGTTACGTGCCGCCACGCACCTGTTCAACGCGCTCGGCGCCTCGGCGACCAGTACGAGCAAAGCGCTCGATCGTCATTGGCGCAATGCACGCACCATCTCGTCCCACAACCCGCTGGTCTACAAGGCAAGGATCGTCGGGGACTGGGCGATCAACGGCACCGAGCCGCCGTACGCCTGGCAGATCGGCGCTGGACCTTCCCGCGAGAAGAAGTGACTGTCATGAGTAAGATCATTCGCTTTAACGCCTTCGAAATGAACTGCGTGGGTCACCAGTCCCCCGGCTTGTGGACGCATCCGCGCGACCGTTCCTGGCAGTACAAGGACCTCGCCTACTGGACCGATCTGGCGCAGATCTTGGAAAAAGGCATCTTCGACTGCATTTTCATCGCCGACGTAGTGGGCTACTACGACGTCTATAAGGGCAGCAACTTCCACGCTCTTCACCAGGCGGCGCAGATTCCCGTGAACGATCCGCTGCAACTCGCCGCGCCGATCGCAATGGTGACCGAGCACCTGGGGATTGGCATTACCGCATCAACGACTTTCGAGCATCCGTACACGTTTGCGCGCCGGCTGTCCACAGCCGATCACCATACCAAGGGACGGGTCGCCTGGAACGTCGTCACGTCATATCTGGAAAGCGGCGCGAAAAATATCAGCGAAGGCGGTTTACGCGATCACAGCAACCGCTATGAGGTTGCCACCGAATATGTTGAGGTGCTCTACAAACTATTCGAAGGCAGTTGGGAAGAAGGCGCGGTCGTTCGCGACCGGCACAACCGTATCTTCACGAACCCCGACAAGGTCCACGAGATCGATCACAAGGGTAAATTTTTCCAGGTACCAGGTTATCACCTATGCGAGCCATCGCCGCAACGCACGCCGGTACTGTTCCAGGCCGGTGCGTCCGGTCCGGGCAAGGCATTCGCAGCCCAGCATGCCGAGTGTGTGTTTGTCGGTGCACCGACACAATCCGTGCTGAAGAACTACGTGGCCGATGTGCGCCGGCAGGCTGCCGAAGCAGGACGCGATCCACGCAATATCCTGATCTACAACCTCGTCACCGTGATCGTCGACGAGACGGATGCGAAAGCACAAGCAAAGTTCGAGGACTACAAGCGGTATGTGTCGTACGACGGTTCGCTCGTTTTCATGTCTGGCTGGACGGGCATCGACTTCGGTCAATACGCACCCACCGATCTCGTCAAACGGGTTGAGACCAACGCAATTGTTTCGGCGGTAGAGAATCTCGCCGGGGGCGACAAGGCATGGACCATCGAGGAACTTGCGAAGTGGGGTGGCATCGGCGGGATGGGTCCTGTGTTTGTAGGCTCGGCGGCGACTGTTGCCGACATTCTCCAGCAGTGGGTCGAGGCAACTGACGTGGATGGCTTCAACCTCGCCTATGCGATTGCGCACGAAACCTTCGAAGACGTAGTCCGCCATCTCGTTCCGGAGTTGCAGCGGCGCGGCGTGTATCCGATCGCCTACAAGTCAGGAACACTGCGTGAGAAGCTATTCGGCGCGGACGCTCTGTTGCCACCGGAACACCCTGCGGCCCGATTTCGCGACATCGAACGGGTGAAGCGCGAAACCGCTGCTCAGTCCGCAGACGTACCTGCAACGCTGCGTGAATTCGAACCGACCAGGTGACACACGACCATGACGAGTGCCTTGCTTAGCCTGCATAACGTTTCACTGTCGTTCGAGGGCGTCAGCGCGATCTCCAATATTGGCTTCGAGGTTGCCCAGGGCGAGATCTGTGCATTGATCGGACCGAACGGCGCCGGTAAGAGCTCGCTGTTGAACGTCATCAATGGTGTTTACCGGGCCGACGCCGGCGACATTGTCTTCGACGGCACTCGCTTTGAGCGGATCTACCCGCGCGAGGCCGCATTGCTGGGTATCGGACGGACGTTCCAGCACAACGCGCTTTTCGACCGGCTGTCGGTGCTTGATAACGTGCTGGCCGGCCTGACGCGGCACAGCCACACCAGTTTTCTCGAGCACGCTTTGCGCGTTGGCCGTGACCCTCGGGAGCGGCGTGAGTTTAGTGCGCGGGCTGACGCGATGATTGGCTTTCTCGAACTGGGACAATACCGCGACGCGCGAGTCTCGACGTTGCCCTATGGCGTTCAAAAGCGCGTCGACCTGGCCCGCGCGCTCGTCGGCCAACCCCAACTGCTTTTGCTGGATGAACCGATGGCCGGCATGAACCAGCACGAAAAGGCGGAGATGAGCCGCTTCATCGCCGCCGTGAATAGCCAGTTCGGCACAACAGTGGTCCTGATCGAGCACGACATCAGTGTGGTGATGGGTCTGTCCAGTCACGTGGTGGTTCTGGACTACGGGCGAAAGGTGGGCGACGGCACTCCCGATGAGGTGCGCCAGAACCGCGATGTCATCAAGGCCTACCTCGGAACCGTTCACTAAAGCACAGGCATCCATGACCTTGTTTCTTCAAACCCTTATCGGCGGGTTGCTTGCCGGCGTGATGTATTCGCTCGTCGCCATCGGCTTCGTGCTCATCTACAAGGCATCCGGCGTATTCAACTACGCGCAGGGCTCGATCCTGCTGTTCGGCGCACTGAGTTTCGTGACGCTGACGGAACACGGAGTGCCCTTCTGGCTGGCGCTGCCCATCACCGGCGCCGCGATCGTCGTGGCTTCGATCCTGATCGAGCGACTCGTGCTGAGGCCGCTGATCAACCGGGATCCGTTGACGCTCTTCATGGCGACACTAGGCCTGAGTTTCGTGATCGATGGACTGGTGCAGCTCTTCTTCGGTTCAGACGTGCACATGCTCGATCTTGGCATCAACGACGTGCCGCTCGCGATCGGCGACATCTCCGTTAGCCAGTTCGATCTGGTGGCATCGGGCGTGGCCGTGACGCTGGTGCTGGTCCTGTCTGTAGTGTTCAGCAATACGCGTATGGGCATCTCGTTGCGCGCCGTCGCCAACGACACGCTCGCTGCACAGTCGATCGGTATCCAGTTGCCGCATATCTGGCGCATCGTCTGGAGCGTCGCCGGGCTCGTCTCGCTCGTGGCGGGGTTGCTCTGGGGGGCGCGCCAGGGCGTCCAGTATTCGTTGTCGTTGATCGCGCTCAAGGCCTTGCCAGTGCTGATCATTGGCGGCTTCTCGTCGGTCAGCGGTGCAATCGTGGCTGGCCTCCTCGTCGGCGCTACCGAGAGTCTCGCCGACATCTACATCGGCCCGCTCGTCAACGGCAGTGTATCGACCTGGTTCGCGTACATCCTCTCGGTCGGCTTCCTGCTGGTGCGTCCGACAGGTCTCTTCGGCGAACGCGCGATAGAAAGGGTGTGACATGACAAGACATACGCAAAGCGCCAGTCTGACTTCGGCCAGCGCAGTTACGGCCGTCCTGGGCCGTCTGAGAGATAGGCCAGCGCTCTTGCTGTTCGCCAGCTTTCTCATTCTGGCACTTGTGCCGCTGGCGGCCGGCGACTATCTGCTGAGCTCGATCCTGATTCCAACCATCATTATGGGGCTTGCCGCCGTTGGCCTGAATCTGATGATGGGCTACGCGGGTCTCGTCTCGTTGGGCTCAGCGGCCTTCATGTCAATCGGTGCGTTCTCCACCTACAACTTGCTGCTGCGCGTTCCGTTCCTGCCTTTGCCGGTCGTCATCGTGCTCTCAGGGCTGATCTCGGCTGCGGGCGGGGTCGTGTTCGGCTTGCCAAGTCTGCGCATCAAGGGCTTTTATCTCGCAGCCTCGACGCTGGGCGCGCAGTTCTTCATCGAGTGGTTGTTCACCAATTTCAGCTGGTTTTCCAACGGTAGCCAGACGCTAGCCATTTCAGCGCCGCGCCTCGAACTGTTCGGCCGCGATTTTGGTTCGCCGCAAGGTCGTTATCTGCTGGTTCTGGTGACGACCTCGCTCCTGCTCTGGCTTGCCCATAACATCGTGCGCAGCCGCATTGGCCGCGACTGGACGGCGATTCGCGACATGGACACGGCCGCAGCCGTGCTTGGCACTCAGATCACAAGCCGCAAGTTACAGGCTTACGGCGTGAGTTCGTTCATCTGCGGCATCGCCGGAACACTGTGGGCATTCGCTTACCTCGGCACGACCGACGCGCACGCATTCAGCCTCGACAAGTCGTTCCAGGTACTGTTCATCGTTCTGATCGGAGGCACCGCGAGCCTTGCCGGCAACTTTCTCGGTGCCGTCCTGATCGTCCTGCTTCCAATCGGGCTTGAGCGGCTAGTCGAAGCAAGCGGCCTGTCCGGCATCGTAAACACGGGGGCGTTGTCGAACCTGCAAAGTGTCGTATTCGGTGTGGTGATCATTGCACTGCTCATAAAGGAACCCGACGGACTGATCAACCTGTCGCGTCGCCTGCTTCGATCCGTAACGTCTGGTATCCGCCAGTCCAAACCCGGTGCTGCTTCACTTGTCTCATCAAACCTCGAAAAGGAAGATTCATGAAATTCTCATTCCCGAAGCGGCTCCGCTGGACCGCCGGGCTTCTGCTCGCCTGCACGCTTGGCGCATCCACAGTTGTCGCAGCAAATGGCCATAGCGGCCAGCAACTGTTCCCGCTATTCACGTATCGGACCGGACCCTACGCGCCATCCGGCATTCCGTTCTTCGCCGGCAATCTCGACTACATCCGTTACGTCAACGAGGTGGAGGGCGGCGTCGACGGCGTCAAGATCTTCGTTCAAGAATGCGAAACGGCCTTTGAAATCGAACGCGGCATCGAATGCTATGAGCGCTACAGGAACGGCTATGATGGTGCGCCCACCGCCGCGATCTACCCGAATTCGGGCGGCCTTGATGTCGCACTGACGGACAAATCCCGCATCGACAAGATCCCTGTCGTCAATCCGGGCGGCGGACAGAACGTCGCCACCGACGGGCGGGTGTTTCCGTATATGTTTCCGTTGCTGTTCGACTACTGGAGCGAAGCGCAGATTGTGGTCGACTATGTCGCGAAGCAGGCCGGCGGCTACGACAAACTGAGAGGCGTGAAGATCGCCACGCTGTATCACGACTCCGGCTATGGCCGCGAAACGATTGAACCGCTTACAATCCTCGCCAAAAAGTACGGCTTCGAGAACATCCAGATTCCAGTGCCGCCGCCTGGCGAACAGCAGCAAGCGCAATGGCAGAAGGTCAAGCAAGTCAACGCCGACTGGGTGTTTCTGCGTGGCTGGGGCGTGATGACCCCGGTGGCAATCAAGACGGCCGTCCGCGTCGGCTTCCCGACCAACCGCATCATCGGTGATATCTGGAGCGGTTCCGAGGATGACGTCCGTCCGGCTGGGAGTGCAGCAAAGAACTACCTTGCGGTATCCCGATTTCCGTCCGGCACCGACTTCCCCCTGCTCAAGGCGCTGAAGTCGCACATCCTCGACACAGGCAAGTCGGACCTGAAGGACAAGAGCAAATTTGGCTCGGTCTACTACAACTACGGTGTGATCGAGGCGATCACCTACGTCGAGGCGCTGCGCACCGGTCACAGGAAATTTGGCAACCGGCCGCTTACAGCCGAAGAAGGTCAATGGGCATTCGAACATCTGAACATTGACGACGCCCGTATCAAACAACTCGGGATAACCGGCCTGCTGGCCCCCGTGAAAACCTCCGTCGACAACCACAAGGGCGACGTCGCGGGGAAGATCATTCGCTGGGACGGAACGGCGTGGATTGCCCAGACGGACTGGATTGAACCTGATCCGTCGCTGTTTCGCGACATCATCTTCGCCCAGGCCGCGGCCTATGCGAAGGAAAAGGGCTTGACATTGCGCGCAGCGTCCAATTGAATCGTCACTTCACCACCCAACGGAGCGCGTAATGAGTGAAACGGTGCAGCCTCCACTGCTCGAGGTGGATGACATCCATGCCCACTACGGTCAGGCGATCGAAGCCGTACGCGGTGTGTCGCTGACCGTTCCTCAAGCGGGCATCGTCGCGCTGCTCGGTGCGAATGGCGCCGGTAAAACAACCACGCTTAAGGCAATCTCGAACCTGCTGGGTCCCGAGCGCGGCACGGTCGGACGGGGCCGAATTCTGTGGCGCGGCGAACCGGCCAACCGTCTATCTGCGTCTGACCTCGTCAAACGCGGCGTCGTGCAAGTGCTTGAGGGGCGCCGCTGCTTCGCGCAATTGACGGTCGAGGAAAATCTCCTGAGTGGCGGTTTCCTGCGTGGCCCCTCACGGCAGAAACTCAGGACGGATCTCGATCAGGTCTATACGTGGTTCCCGCGCCTGAAGGAGCGGCGTCGCACGCGGGCCGGACTCACCTCTGGCGGCGAACAGCAGATGGTGGCGATCGGGCGTGCCCTGATGACACGGCCTGAACTCGTATTGCTCGACGAGCCGTCGATGGGTCTCGCCCCCATCATTGTGCAGGAGATCTTCGAGATCATCGATGCGTTGCGGCGCGAACGGCAGGTTAGTTTTCTCGTCGCCGAGCAAAACGCCAATCTCGCGCTACACTATGCGGATCACGGCTACATCCTCGAGAACGGAGTGGTCGCCGTTTCGGGCACTTCAGCCGAGCTGAGGGTGCGCGACGACGTTACAGACTTCTATCTCGGCGCGCAGCGTGACCCGCAATCCCGGCAGGACAACGCATCATCGAAGCGGCTGTCCGTCGTCGGGAATCGCCTGCAGCCGGCGGGTCCGTGAAGCACAGCATGTGCGCCGATATGGTGGATTGCTGCGCGATGACCAGTCTCCGCTCAAGGCCGCGCGTGCTGAATTCGGTCGACGTGGCGATAGGCCAAGTGCCCCAGTTCGATTCCGGCAAAGTTTTCTATAGTTAAAGGCATCCGGTTTCCGATCGCGTCGCGCACCTTCGTCTCCCAGTTCGTGATCGGCACGAAGCACCTCGATGTCCCGCGGAACGAGCGTTCAACTTCCGCGAAATCCGCAGCCGAGTGCGCGACCGACACATCTATCGCACCGGTCATCAACCTGATCCGAAAGATTCACTGCGGTGCCCTTAGGAGCCTGTCAGGCTATCAGTGTCCGTCAAACGGTTGGCTAAAATTTGAGCATATTTCGCGAGCTACAGGGCAATCAAAGAGCTATGCATCCAGTTTTGAGTCCTTCGATCGTCATGTAGAGCGCATCGGTTGTTCAAGTCCGACGGGCTTCTAGAGTCGCTGCTCAACGCCCCACTGTGTAGCCAGTGAGCGATGCCAGCGCGACAAAATTCAAAGCGCGCGGTTCTGTAAGTTCTTTATGTGGTCAACTCGGCAAGTAGCCGAAGCCGCATGTTTTCCTAGATTCCGTCCATCATCGTTAGGTCGTTCACACGTAGTCGGCGTAGCGCCTCGATGACGTCTTCGGCCATTGAATCTGGGGCCGATGCACCGGCGGTGATGCCGACCATTTCGGTACCGTACCGCATGCCCAAATCGGATCGAGTTCGCTGCCGAAGGCGAGTGGATAACTGGGCTCCCGCCACGAGCAGCACGTCCGCGCGCTTGCTGAGCGCGCGGACCGTGGATTGCCGGTTCTGCGTCGTGTAGCAGATATCGTTGACATTCGGTCCGAAGATGTCGTTGAAATGCTCTCCCAAGCTGGCGAGAATTCCACGCGGTTCGTCGACCGACAACGTTGTTTGCGTTACATAGGCTACTGGCGTATGAGTAGGAATCTCGAGCGCATCGACGTCAGTTTTAGTCTGGATCAGATGAACCGGATCATCGAGTCGCCCCATCGCACCAATAATTTCGGTGTGGCCAGCGTGGCCGACCGGGATTGCGTGACGGCCTCTGGCGGCATAGTTCTGGCCTTGGATCTGTACCTCGAAGACGAGCGGATAGGTGGCACCGAACACCTTTAACCCACGCTCATGCGCTTCTTTCTCAGCCGTTTTTGGGACACCGTGCGTGCTGAAAATATCGTTACTGCACCGAGCGGCACCGCGGACAGATCCTCAACGAAACATGCACCCCTGTTGCTTAACGACTCGACAACCTGATGGCGGCCGCGGCCGAAGTGAGGCTCTGTCGCAACGACGCGGTCCGCTATGATGTACGGAACAATATGAACGACAGAGAACTCGATGAAGACGTTGAATCCGGCGGTGGCCAGAGTGCACAAACGCCTGCATTATACGCTCGACGTGATCCTGACTTGCGTTCGCTGGTACGTTGCCTATCCGCTGAGCCTGCGGCGCCTCGAAGAAATGATGGCCGA
>OVEP010036271.1_pt1 | contig 11219 bp, 9 predicted proteins | sample 1779801 | NCBI WGS metagenome assembly OVEP01 (sample SAMEA3914791, study PRJEB12502) | metagenome | biome: forest; material: soil | place: Canada | collected 2011-07-03 | depth 0.1 m
CTGTGCGAACTGGCAGCCCAACACCTCCCCGTTATATTCCAGCAACTTGTTCGCGAGACGCGTGCACCGTTCTTCCAATCGATACGCGATGCATTAAGCCCTAGCTTCTCTGTCGGACGGGTTGCGTTGATTGGGGATGCCGCTTGCACAGTCCGCCCCCATACCGCTTCCGGCACCTCGAAAGCAGCGGATGACGCCGTTGCATTGGCCGAAGCCCTATCGGGCGACACCGAAGTGGACGTCAAGGAAGTACTGGCATCATGGGCCGCAAGCCGACGCGACGCAGTCGGACGCTTGCTCGCGAAGGGGCCGGAACTAGCCGCGGCCTTCGGGTTGGGAAGCGCTGATATCGTCAATGCTTCCTTTCCGTGGCCAGATGCGCCGCGATGAGATAGGTCTGAACGGTTGCCGGGCGCCGCCTGACCTCTTCTTCCCACCGACGCAGATTCGGGAAGGCGGACAGCCCTTGCATCTTCTTTTTCGAGAAAGTAACCCACGGAAACATGGCCATATCGGCAATCGTGTACGTGTCGCCCACGACGAAGCGAATAGCGCCAAGCCGCCGGTCCAGCACCTCGCAAAGGCGTGTCACTTCGTCATGGAAATAATCCTCAGCGTAAATCCGGCGATCCCCGGCAACTGAACTGAAGTGGTGATATTGCCCTGCAGCAGGTCCTAGCCCCGCTACTTGCCAGAACAGCCATTCAATGACCTCGCTTCGTCTGCGCAGGTCAGCCGGTATAAAAAGTCCGGACTTTTCTGCGAGGTAGAGGAGGATCGCGCCTGACTCGAAAACCGCAACCGGCTTCTCACCGTCCGCTGGCTCAGTGTCAACGATTGCCGGCATTTTCCCGCTGGGCGAGATACTGACGAACGCCGGGCTATGCTGCTCACCCGCGGAGAGATCAATAGGGATGATGCGGTAGGGAAGCCCGGACTCCTCGAGAAAGATCAAGATCTTGTGGCCGTTCGGCGTCGGCCAATAGTAGACGTCGATCATGCGAGGATCTCCAGTTATTGAGCGCGGCACCTTGTTTGTCGCAAGGTTAACTGTCACGTCACCAGAATATTCTGAATTCCGGATTAATTATTCTTAAGACGCAACAGACCTCATTCGATCAATCTAACATTGAGGCGTGGACTCCAGAGGTTCTTTGAATCAATTGCGTCAACTTTCATGAGTTTTAGGGTGCCGCTGGACCGCTTACCGCCTTGCATTCCTTTGACTGCAGGATAAAGAACTTTTAATTCATGCATGACTTGGTGTGCGTGTACAGTCTCTTGAACACTGGGAATTAACCCTTGCTCCGGTTTAACTGCGCAAAGGCCGCGCAAACAGCAATAGGGGCGATTCTGCTCACTTACTGCAGGAGGTTGCCGACATGGAGCAAGTCAATCCGTGGACGCAGGTGGTCTCGCTTCTCTCGCATCTATCCATGCAAGGCGAGAAGGCTGACGTCAAACCCCTGACTGCTCTCGTTCGGAGGCGGCCGGAAGCAAAGCGCAGGAAGGCGGCCGGCCGGCAGGAAGCGACATCTGGAGCAAGTCACAGACCGAAGATCACTGCAGTCGAGCTGCACAATGACAGGTCTGCATTTATTTCGTGGTGCGATCCAACTATGGGGCATTACGTCGACCAACTCTGGATCATGATGAAGGCCCCCAGTGTCGGACGCTGCGCGTTGACGGGACAGAGTATAAAAAAAGGGGATCAGGTCTTCAGACCGAGCATACGAAGCCGGAGCCTCCCCGCCAACTGCAACGAGATGGTCCTCGCCACCACGCTCTCGCCAGAACACTTGCGCCCCTGATGCAAGTCTGCAAAACCTTCCTGAAAGTGACACGATGGTGATCGCGAGTCTCCCCAGGTTCGTCGCAACGCATCATAGGGAATACCCGATCGGCAACCGGGTTCCGCTACGCCTTCGCCGAGATGCAGATCACCTTCCTCAAGGATATTCAAATGACCACAATCGAAGTCAAGGTCCCTCAGTTTTCAGAGTCCGTTTCAGAAGGCACGCTGCTGCAGTGGAAGAAGGCCGTGGGCGAGGCAGTTGCACAAGACGAAATTCTGGTCGAGATTGAAACCGACAAAGTCGTTCTGGAAGTGCCAGCCCCCTCTGCGGGAACCCTGGTAGCACTCGCAAGAGAAAATGGTGACGTTGTCCATGCGGACGAAATCATCGCCACCATCGACACCAGCGGGAAAGCAAACGCTGCGCTCCCAGCGGCTATCGCCGATCCCGGAGTCGGACTTGTTCGGGAAGCCGCCAAGGCGGATTTCGACGTCATCGTCATTGGTTCCGGACCCGGGGGGTATATTGCGGCCATCCGCGCGGCCCAGCTCGGCAAGTCGGTTGCCTGCATCGAGAAGTGGAAGAACCCTGCCGGCCGATTGAAGTTAGGGGGTACGTGCCTTAATGTCGGATGTATCCCGTCGAAAGCGCTGTTGGCCTCGTCCGAGGAGTATGAGAACGCACTTCATCACTTGAGCGAGCATGGCATTGGCGTTGAAAACGTCACCCTGGACGTAGCCCGAATGATTGCCCGCAAGAGCGATATCGTCGAGAAAATTACCGGTGGCGTCGAATTTCTGTTCCGGAAAAACAAGATCACCTGGCTAAAGGGACATGGGAAATTCGTTGGTCGTGCTGGGGAAGCCATCCAGGTCGAGGTTAGCGGTGAAAGCGAGGCGAAGACGTACAGCGCCAACAACGTGATCATTGCGACCGGGTCAAAGGCACGCCATCTGCCGAACGTGCCTGTCGACAACCGGATCGTCTCCGACAATGAAGGCGCACTGTCGTTTGACTCTGCTCCGAAGAGGCTCGCTGTCATCGGTGCAGGGGTGATAGGCCTCGAACTGGGTTCGGTCTGGCGCCGCCTGGGGGCCGAAGTGACTGTGCTCGAAGCGCTGCCGGACTTCCTTGGCGCCGTGGACGCAGCGCTTGCGAAAGAAGCGGCGAAGCTATTTAAAAAGCAGGGTCTGGACATTCATCTCGGCGTGCGCATTGCTCAGGTTCAAACCACGGACAACGACGTGTCAATCGCCTACACCGATAAAGAGGGTGTTGCCCAGACACTGACCGCCGACAGGTTGATCGTGTCCATCGGGCGGGTTCCGAACACGGACAATCTGGCGCTCAGCGCGATCGGGTTGACGGTCGACGAACGGGGCTTTATCCCTGTGGATGAGCATTGCGCAACCCATGTCCCGAATGTCTACGCGATTGGCGACGTGGTGCGTGGCCCGATGCTCGCTCACAAGGCGGAAGACGAAGGCGTCATGGTCGCGGAAATCATTGATGGTCAAAAGCCACACATTGACTATAACTGCATTCCCTGGGTGATATACACCGAGCCGGAAATCGCATGGGTGGGCAAGAATGAGCAGCAACTCACAGCCGAAGGCCGCGCTTTCAAGACCGGACAGTTCCCCATGATGGCAAACGGTCGCGCGCTTGGCATTGGCAAGCCCGAAGGTTTCGTGAAAATGATTGCCGACGCCACGACAGATGAAATACTGGGCGTCCATATCATTTCTGCGAACGCGTCTGACCTGATCGCCGAAGCCGTGGTCGCGATGGAGTTCAAAGCGGCGTCTGAAGATATCGGAATGATCAGTCATCCTCACCCGTCGTTGTCTGAGGTCATGCGCGAAGCTGCACTTGCTGTACAAAAACGAGCGCTTAACATGTGAGCTGAATCGCGACAGGGTCACAGCGCAGGAAGGCTTTGGCCCTGTCGGATACGCTTGCGTCACCTCGTCCTATACACACTGACTAACTCGATTCCACCCAACCTCGCTCCGGCTAGGTCAGCGATGGGAACCCGGGCAGCACGTATTCTGCGAGTTCGTGCAGGATATCCGTGAACGGGCGTCGAGATGGTTTAGGGTTAAATGCGACGTGATTGACCGCGGCCTTCTGCAAGGCATCGAGATAGTCGATCAGTCCATGCCGGCCAACGCGAATTCCCGCTGGAATCGGTGTAAGCGGAAAGTCCGCATCTTCTTCGAGCTCGAGAAAGAGACCCTCGAAGAATGGTTTGAATGCACCCTCGCCATTGGTCCGTCTGACCGCATTACCCCACGTCTGCGTGATCATGCCGACCCGCTCGAGGCCCACGTTATAAAAGAACCAGCCGTCCGAATGCGTTGCGATCCATTCCACGTCCTGCCTGCTGCGACCGGTCACAAACGTCGGGATCTTGCCCGCGATTGGCTTCGGGATCGTATCTACCCGGCCTGACAGTTCGCCAAATCGCGGGAACCGGCCAACAGGAAAGTCATCCTCGGTCGCCGTACGGAACATTCGAAATGCCTCGCGGAACCTTTCGCCACGTGACTCAAAGTCGTTCTCGACGCCGAAGGCGGGGTACTCAACCGCCCGGTCTCCCGACGCCACACCGAGCAGCATACGGCCATTCGACAAACGATCGATAGATGCAGCCTGCTTGGCAAGAAGCAGTGGATGGCGCAGCGTCATTACGGCGCTTCCGGTTCCCAGCGCGATCTTCTTCGTATTGGCAGCAAGAAACCCGAGATAGGTGAACGGGTCGAAGATCTGCCCGACGTCTCCGAATTGAGGGTCGTAGGTCGGAACATCACGTGCCCACAATGCACCGAAACCCAGTTCATCTGCGAGGCGCGTGACCGCTGCGTGATCCTTCATGGTCGGGGCAGGGCCATCCGGATACCCCTCGAGCGGCAGTATGAATCCAAGCGTCAGATGTCCCGGAGCGAACACCCGGGAATAACCACTCAGGCCGACAAAAGGCTCGCTTTCAATGCTTTGCGCCGCTACCACGATGTAGTCCTCAAATAGGTCCATGACAGTATGTCGTCATGCGGAAAGACGAACTGCGTCCCGTCCACACCGGGTGGCTCGAAACGCGGACATCAGAACATGCTCGATCAGGACGAGACGGCTTCCAGCTCCTGCCGCAGCTCAGCGCGATCTCGTCCTCAAACCCGACGCTTTCAGCCGAATTCACGTTGACGCCCTGTTTTCGCGAGTGACTCTAGATTAGGTTTTCGTGGACGTCGTTTGAATAGCAATCCGGCGCAACTGAGCGTTGCATGACACGCAAGACGTCAAGCGTGATGCGCAAGGACCGGCCCCCGTTGGTATTCTGGTCCGGCCTTTTACGCAAAGCAGCGTTGCGTGCAAAGGTGATTCCGGTCGGTTGTCAGGCGTTCTATCTTTAGAACACGTTCAACGCTTCGGGACGCTTAAAATGAACAACCTTCCACAGACCTCCATCTCTCATCCTGCGGCGACAGGACGCTTCATCGCCATCGCGTTTGCTCTCGCCGTGACCATGGCAGGCGCCACACTCGCCAGCCCTCTCTATCCACTCTACGAACACGCGTTTGGCATCACGTCGGCCGGCGTCACCATCGTCTACTCAAGCTACATGGCCGGTGCGTTAGTCGCCCTTCTTCTGCTGGGCCATCTGAGCGACCACGTCGGGTTCGTCCACGCGCTGAGAATCGCCGTGGCGTTGTTGCTGGCTGGTCTCGTCATTTCGGCCGTTGCCCACGCTCTACCTGTTCTCGCAATCGGCCGCTTCGCCATCGGCATAGCCGCCGGGATTGCTTCAAGTGCCGCCACCGCTGGACTGGTCGCGCTCGAGCCTGCATGGAAAGTCAAACGCGCCGCGCTGGTTGGTTCGATCATGAACATTGCAGGACTGGGACTTGGACCGGTTGCGGGCGGCGTGGTCGCGCAGATTTTGCCGCACCCGCTCTTAACCCCTTACGCTGTCTTCGGCGTGTCGGCTTTGCTTGCTCTGGTTGCACTGGCCATTCACCCCGCTGACGCGGAAGTTCAGCCGATCCGGCACTTCCGTCCGGCACTCCGGTTCCACGTGCCCACGCTGGCAGCCGTGCGACCGTTTGCCATTGCATCGATCACGACCTTCACCGGCTACACACTGTTCAGTCTGTTTGCATCGCTGGCACCTGCGTTCCTGAGTGACCTCCTTCCGTGGCATGGGCCAGCCGTCGCCGGTACGGGTGTGGCGACCCTGTTTGTCGGTTCCGCCATCGCCCAGTTCACCCTGCGCAAAGTCGACTCCCGCCGTGGCCTGACTTTTGGCGCGTTATCGATCGGCGCCAGCGTCGTCCTGATGGCGGCTTCCCTCCCGCTTCACTCCGGCATCCTGTTTGTTGCCAGCGACCTGATCGGTGGCTTCGGGCAAGGTCTCGCCTTCATGTCGGCGGTGGCCGTTGTCAATCAGATTGCTCCGCCCGCTAATCGCGCTCGGATGATCTCGTCGTTCTTCTCGATTGCGTATCTGGGCGGCATTGTACCTATCGTCGGTCTTGGCCTCCTCGCTGACAGGATTGGTCTCGACTCATCAATCGGCATCCTAAGCGTCGTTCTTGGCTTACTTACCATTGCCCTCGGCATTCTTGCGCATCGAAGCTCGAAGACACTGGGCCATGCCTGACCATCGCATGCGTATTGGCAAACTGATTGGCTTGATGACGACATGTTTTCAACCCCATTTTCACGGGGTCTCACCGTAGGCGCGTTGCTTTGGTCCAGGGTAAACACCTGCGCTGCACCACTTTATTCAAGGCAAGCGTTAACCTAAAATCGATCCATCTTTCGTTGATCGATTGATAAATTGAAGGAGGCTTCCATGCCCGTTACAAAGCTCGCTCACTACTCGATCCGTACCACCGACCTTGAAAAATCCTGCCGGTTCTATGAGCGAATTCTCGGGTTTAAGCAAGGGTATCGGCCTCCGTTCGATTTTCCGGGTGTATGGCTCTACAAAGGCGACGACGAGCGCGATTTCGGCACCGTCCACATCATCGGCGTCGACCCGAACAACCCTGATGGCCTCATTGCCTATCTGGGTGACAAAGCACTCCCGGCCACCGGCACGGGAACGGTCGACCACATCGCCTTCCTTGCAACCGGCGTCGAGGCTATGTGGAAAACGCTGGAAGCGGAAAACATCGCGTGGCGCGACCGCACCGTCCCGAGCCTCGGCCTGCATCAAGTCTTCATTGAAGACCCTTCCGGTGTCACCATCGAGTTGAACTTTCCGGCGGAGGAAGTGGCTCATCTCAAGATCCCGCACCAGACGGCCACACCCGAATCGACCAAGGCAGGAGATTGATCATGACGATCCCTTCTTCCCGCCCTAAGGCAATCGTCGCGGGCGGCTCGCTGGGCGGCCTCTTTGCCGCCAATCTGCTCACGCGTAACGGTTGGGACGTTGACGTGTTCGAGCGCGTGCCGGAGGAACTGGCCGGCCGCGGCGCGGGTATCGTGACGCATCCGGAGTTGTTCGAAGCCCTCGAGGCTGCCGGCGTCCAGATCGACGACGCTATCGGCGTCAAGGTGCAGACACGTGTGACGTTCAACCAGGACGGCCACGTGCATTCTGAGCGTACCCTGCCGCAGACGCTTACCGCCTGGAGCAAGATGTATCACGTGCTACGCGCGGCACTCCCTGACACTCACTACCATTCGGGCGACACCGTCATATCCGTCGAAGACGGTCCCGATTGGGCCACCGTGACCCTCAGCGACGGGAGTGTGCATCACGCCGACATCGTCATCGCCGCCGACGGATTCAAATCCGCAATCCGGGAGCGCTTTCTGCCCGACGTCAAGCTTGAATATGCCGGCTACGTGGCATGGCGCGGACTCGTGGACGAAATGAGCTTGTCGCAGCAGACGCGTGAGGCACTCTTCGAAAAGTTTGCGTTTTGTCTGCCGCAGCGCGAACAGATTCTCGGCTATCCCGTGGCAGGTCACGGAAACAGCACCGCTCCCGGCGAACGCCGCTACAACTTCGTCTGGTATCGGGCCACTAGCGAGGATGTGGACCTGCCGAATCTGCTAACCGATTCAACTGGCAAGCGCTGGAGCGGCGGTATTCCCCCTGCGTTGATCCGCAGCGATGTTCTCGCCGACATGGAAGAGGCCGCCGCGACGCTCCTTGCACCGCAATTCGCCGAGGTCGTCACGAAAGCAGCGCAGCCGCTCTTCCAGCCGATTTTCGATCTCGAGGTGCCGCAAATGGCGTTCGGCAGAATTGCCCTGCTCGGCGATGCGGCATTCGTTGCCCGTCCACATTGCGGCATGGGTGTCACGAAAGCCGCAGGCGACGCGATGGCGCTCGTCGCCGCGCTAACGAATGACGCCGACGCCCGCCGCGCACTGGTGCAGTACAGCCAGGTCCGCACTCAGGTAGGCGCTGCCATCATCCAGCACGCACGCCACCTCGGCGCGTACATGCAAGCACAGCTCAAAAACGACACGGACCGGCAGATGGCTGAACGCTACCGCACACCTGAGGCCGTAATGCGCGAGACAGCAGTTCCCCCGAAGTTGTGACAGAGGGTATTTCGCTGAATTGATGTTGCTTCGCACCGCCCGGGTGCTCTGGTCGCTTCGTTACACCCGGGCGATCAGTATTTGCTCACTGATCGATCTCGCCAGCGACAATCTTATCCTCGTAGCACCAGACCCAGTGTTCGCCAGGCTCGATCGAGCGAACTAGCGGATGGCCGGTTTCCTGATAGTGCTTGCTAGCGTGTTGATTCGTAGACGAGTCGCAGCAGCCGACCTGTCCACAGGTTAGGCATAAGCGCAAATGCACCCAACGCTGTCCCAATCGTACGCACGCTTCGCAGTAGTCTTTATCGGTCTGCAAGACACGTGCTTCACCGAGGTGAGTACAGTTCGTGGTCATCTACGCCTCCGTTCTACGCGTTGCAACTCAAGCACTGAATCAAAGCAAATCAAGCCAACGACTATCCGTGCGCATCAAATGCAGGCCACGGTTAAAACGAGTGTATCCAACCCGGTCGAAGAATTCTAAAAGCTGAATCGCGCGCTTTCGCCCAAGGCCAGTGACATCGCGAAACGGCGCAGCCGCCACCGTACCCGCATTCTTCTGCGCTTCGGAACTCGCAATCAAAGCCAGTTCACGAATCACGTCATGGTGATAAAAGAGGTCGCGCACCACCTGAAAAAGCTCGCCCTGTCGCGCGAGCTTGCGCAGCAACTGCCGCACGCGGTCTTCGGATACGCCATGCGCGTTGGCCAGATCACGCACCCAGGGCGGATCGAAACGCCCCTCTTGCAGCGCCGGCAGCAGCACCGCCGCAAGTGTACGGTCGGCGTCGTCGAGCGTCACCGCGTGGTCCGGCAGATGCAACCACGGCCCGTGTTTGACAATCTCGCCACGCGCCGCCGCATCGTCAACTAGCGCGCGCCATAGCGCGTCGTCGACGAGCGGCGCGGCGATCCGCCGTAAGCGCGAACCATCCGGGCCCAGTTCGTCTGGCGAGCGTTCGTGGTACTGCTTCAGCGTCGCGATCAGCCGCGCGGCCAGCGCCTGCCACGACGCATCGGTGATCAACAACGCGTCGTTACCAGCAAGCGTCACGACACGCGTGTTAGACGGCAACTCGAGCACGTCCGCCTGCATGCCCGTCAGCCTTTCCAGCAACGAACGGGACAACCCATACGGCGCCCTTGCCAGGAGCGAATCGAGCGCGCCGGTGTCGAGCATGATCTGAATCGCAGCGAGCCACGCGAATCGCTCGCCTGAGCGACGCTTGCGCGAAGGCGCAAATGGATCGAGCACATGCCCCCCGCCAACTGTGCGATTAGCCTGCGCATTGCGCACCACAAAGCGGTCGCCAGGAAGCGCACACACCGGCCGTTCGAACACGAGCTGCACGCGCGCCGACTGACCTGCGCCAAGCGTCTCGCCATCGAGCAACGCCACATGCGCCACCTGATGCTGTGTGCCCACATGCACATGCAACGGCGCCCAATGCTCCAGCGTCAGCGGTGCATCGGCGAGCAACGTCAGCATGACGTCGATACGCTCCGAGGCTTGCGACAGACGCGGATCGACGATCCAGTCGCCGCGGTCGATTGCGCTCTTCTCGATGCCCGCAAGGTTCAGCGCGCACCGCTCGCCCGCTCGCCCGGTCTCGGCCGGACGATTCTGCGCATGAATGCTGCGCACGCGCACCGGCTGATTTTTCGGCGCAAGCAGCATGGTGTCGCCCACCGTCACGCGCCCCGACACCACGGTCCCCGTCACGATCGTGCCCTGGCCCGCGAGCGTGAAAACCCGGTCGACCGCGAGACGGAACAGGCCGTCGTCGCGCTTCATGCGCCACGCTGCTGCCGCTCTGTGCAAATGCGCCTTCAGTGCGGCCACGCCAGGGTCATCGTCACTTAGGGCGTTGGTGTCGAACACCGGTGCGCCCTGCAGCACGGTGCCGCTCAAAAACCCTGTGACCTCGTCATGCACTTCCTGCAGTCGCTGCGCATCAACGCGATCTATCTTGGTCAGCGCTATCGCGCCGCGCTTGATGCCTAGCAGTTCCACGATCGCCAGATGCTCGCGCGTTTGCGGCATCACGCCGTCGTCGGCAGCGATCACGAGCAGGGCGAAATCGATCCCGCTCGCGCCCGCGGTCATCGTATGGACGAGCTTTTCGTGGCCTGGCACGTCGATCAGGCCGAGCACGTCGCCGTTTTCGAGCGGCACATAGGCATAGCCCAGCTCGATCGAAATGCCGCGCGCCTTTTCTTCCTTCAGACGATCCGTGTCGACGCCCGACAGCGCTCTCACCAGACTCGTTTTGCCGTGATCGATATGCCCGGCCGTACCGACGATCATGCGTGTACGCCCTTCAGTTGCTCGATCAACTGCGCTTCGTCGGCGGCTTCGAGACAGCGCAGATCGAGACGCAAGGCATCGTCCGCGATACGGCCGATAATCGGCCGCGCCATCTCGCGCAAACGCTTTTCGAGCGCGAGCAATTGACGGCCGCCGCGCTTGCCGTCAGCGGCCCGGATGACGAGGCCGTAGCTCGGCAGGACATCGACGGGCAACGCGCCGCTGCCAATCTGGCTGAACATGGGCTCGGCTACCACGGCGTAGCGTTCGCCGGCCGCACGCTGCAACGCAGGCAGTACCCGCTCCGCGGTGAGCCGGATGTTGTCGCTCGGGCGCGTGAGCAAACGCAGCGTAGTCAGCCGTTCAGCAAGCATTTCCGGCGCGCGATACATCTGCAGCACGGGCTCCAGCGCCGCGAGCGTCAGTTTGCCGACTCGCAGCGCGCGCTTGAGCGGATGCTTCTTGATCTTCGCAATCAGATCGCGCCGGCCGACGATTAACCCCGCCTGCGGGCCACCCAGCAATTTGTCGCCGCTGAACGTGAC